>Ga0065711_1009107_pt1 | contig 28135 bp, 21 predicted proteins | sample Hoacrofraction12_FD_59098 | JGI IMG/M metagenome (GOLD analysis project Ga0065711, IMG submission 59098) | Hoatzin crop microbial communities from Cojedes, Venezuela - Epithelial fraction 12 v2 (version 2) | ecosystem: Host-associated > Birds > Digestive system > Esophagus > Crop | place...
TAAAAAAGTATTTAAGAAGATGCCTTGCCTGTAGGATGGGAGCTGGGGGGGGGAAGGATGGTAGGGGCCATTGCACCCCTCCTGTGTCAGCAGCTACGCCCAGGTGTGGAGGCTGGTAACCCCTCTCAAAGGGGAGATTTCAGACCGGGAATAGTCTGGAGAACAGCGATCCAGAGGGTACGTAATTGCTGCCGTAAAATGAGAGGCTAAACAGAGCACTAGGGATCAGTAAAACTCTGTGTGGACAAATCGAGTAGGGAATGATGAGTCCTTCTTGTCTCAAGACGAAAGGAGGGAGCACTCGGTGAAATCGCAGGGCAGTAGCTGCTGAACAAACCAAAGCACAGCGAAATCCTGGAAGCGGTCCTGCAGCTCAGCTGGTCGACGTGAAACGCGGTGGCCTGGGCTGGTACCTCAGGGCAGGGAGCCTCTGCCTGCCAGCTGGCCAGAAGCGGGAGAGGGTGCTGGGTGCTACCTCCCGCTGCGTTCGTCCTCTGCCTGGCTTATTTCTGCAAGCCAGAGCACCAGCCACTGTCAGCTGGTTCATCTTTGGTGTGACCCATTGCCCACACTCTTCTGTACTTCTGACTTTATTCCTGTTCTATCGTTAGTTCTTTGTTCGCCCATGAAAACAGATTAGCATTCTCTGTAATTTTATATGTCATGAGGAACAGATGCCAGCAGTGAAAACAAATCGAGAAACTTCTTCTCTTATGCTCTGTTTAAACTGGATCATCTTCTGTCTGATTTGATTTCAGTATCAATATTTTTCCCTTTTACCCTTGTGCAATGCAAAAAAATGGAGATACTAAAAGAGATGGCATGATTATGTTCCTGTAAATAATGTTATGTTGACTGTGCGGTGTAGTACAAATAATTTATATGGGTTAAAAAGAAATATTACTGACCATTTCTGCCTGGCAAGTCTGAAGCTCGTTTAAAATAATAAAACCCACTTTTAAGCTGAATATCCTGCAGTGTTTAACATTTCAGTTTTAATGTTGTGGCAAATGGATCTCAGAAACTGCAGATATTTGGTGCCTGGGTGCTACAGAAAACCCTGCCAGCGAACTGTACCTTTCCAAGTGCCCGAGTGCCCAGGTGGCTTACGCAACATTCAGCTTGGCCAGAGAATTAAAAGTAGAGGAAAAATGTCTTTTCCTCCTTCCTGTACCTTGCTTGTTAGCTTCTTTTTAAGGAGTTATGGAAAAATCCTTAGCAGGTGGCATTTCACCCTATTGCTAAAATACATCAAGTTGTTTTTCTACCCGACGGTGTTGACCCCTTTCCTGTGGACAGTGACATACGGAGCCGGTTGAATCTGTCCCGTGTGAGGATATGCAGAGCCAGTTCATCCCATGAAATTAAAAGGAAAGGTTGGGAACCTTACACTGCGCAGGGAATTAGTGCCTGGCCATTGTGCGAATGCATAAAAGCAAACGTGTAGGAGACATCAGTCCTGCGCAAAGTATTTAATTTGCTTAATTTAAGCAAAGACCTCAGATATTTGATTAGACTTCCTGGGTGAAGCTCTCCATGGATTTTTGTTCGGAGATTCATGGCCCTGGAAGCTGGAAGCACGTTAGATCAGGTGCACCTCATCTATCACCGGCCAATAAATGTTGCCCAGCTCATTTCTGTTCGGAACCTCATAACTCCTCCTTTGCCAAAGCACATCTTCCAGGAAGGCATCCTGCCTTCCTTTGAAGACCTCAAGAGATAGAAAATCCAGTTCTTCTGTTTGAATGTGTTAATCGCTGTCATCACTCAGAGCGTGTGCTTTGTTTCCGGTTCAATTTAGCTGACATGCAAACAGCCATTAGGTCTTGTTAGCACATTATAACTAATGGGATTTGGCTCTGAGCTCGGTGGGACCAGGCTCTCGTTTTCATGAAACCAGTATTTCAGCATCTCAGGTTTGTGACTCTTCTGTGTGTGACCCTAAAATGTTTGCAGACTTCTCAAGAATGGTGAAAATCTGCTATTTTGTGCAGAATTGCGCAAATGAAAATGTGCATGTAACGCATGATCAGTTAACTTTGTTCAGGTATACAACTTTTTTCTTGGTGAGGGTGTAACTGAATCTTTAAAATTTCCAAATTATTCTGCATCATGTCAGTATATTAAAATCTGCAAGATCTGGAGTATTTATTTATTATTATTATTCATTGTTATTTATTATTTAACCCCAAAGTGCCATCTGGATTCTGATAATACTCTCACTTGTTGATTCCAAAAGGACTTGATGCTTGTTTGCTATCTAAACCTGTGATTGTAAAACATAAGAATAAAATGGGAGCAATTTATTTTCCAGATCAAATTTTCTCTCAGCAGGATTAAAACTGCCACAGCAGTAAAGAGTTTACAAACTCACTAAAGAACTGTAATAACTTCCCTTCTCACTGCCGGGTCAAGGAAAGGTAATACATGTTTCCAATCAGCTTTGAATTGAACTCAAATTGTAGGTTTTATTTCACTTTAATCCATATGTGAGTTCACGTTAAAGGTAAGAGAAATCACAGAACTGCAAACATGGAGTAGAGTTAATGAAATTCTCCAGCTCCTTTTGGAAGAAGCCCTGGATCTCCTTATGCATAAAGGCTTCCCGGGTGCTTCTGAGGGCAAGACCAGCTGGGAAATGGATGTACTGGTGCAGCAAGGACAACGGCAAATGAAATTATAGCGCTGAAGTGAAGTACGTCGAGAGAAACCTTGCAACATTTGGGAAATGTTTCTTTTTGCTGAGCTATCCACAAAAAAAAAAAGCTTCCTCCTCTCCCCTTCTTCTCCCTGCTGCAGAAAAAAAGGAAAACACAGCCGAGCAACTGACAGGCACTGAAAGGACTCTGAGGAAACACGGCACGTTCTCGGCTCAGACCCAGATAAGATCTTTCTCCAAGGCAGTCCCCGCTGCAAACACTGCTTTTAGAAATGATAAATGCTTATTAGTCCTCCATATCTGTTTCCCGCTTATTGTGGGAATTGGTCTTGTTTTTGGATTTCTGGTTTTCAGTCCAATGTTGTTTTAAATGTGTTCTGGAAAAGAGCTTCTACTAAGTGGGAGAGACTATTCACGTGCTTAAAGTTAAGTCTGCATTTCACTGTCTTGCAGACCTGGGACCTGAGCTCTGGCCACTTTGCAGAATCAAGTGCACTAAGCCCTTACTTATCCTTTGGCAGGTCTCGTTCAGCACGCAGACCTCAGCGCCTGGCTGCGTGCACCTAGGAGGAGATCCATCTTGAAGTAATAAATCTTATTTAATGTGTTGTTTTGTTTTGTTTTGTTTTGTTTTGTTTTGTTTTGTTTCACAGCTGAGAGGTGCTCTTGGAGCATCTCCAATATTAACAGCAGGGTTTGGTGCAAGTCAAAGTGATGTTTGTGGCTCACCCAAGATCTGCCTGTCACTGGAAGCTTGGCTGGGGGACACGTCAGACGCACACAGTGGCAGGATTTGGGGATGAGAGCTGGCTGGTTACTGTAGGGAAGGCAATGCACATCGAATTCTGCATGTGGGCATGGAGCCGTGCCCTTACCACCATGCCAGACTGGTCAGCGAGGCACAGACCTCAGGAAAAATATGTTTCGAATGTATCTTGTTGAATGGTGGATTTCACCCATTGTGAAGGGTTTGGAAAGTTGGACGTTCACCAAAGCGCTCGACAGGGAGAGCTCTCTTGGTGCTCTCATTTCTGGTTGCTGATGCTTCTATCTAGAGTAACAAAGTGGAACTGCATCCAGGGAAACAAATTTTTCTTCCCACGTGAAGCTGGCAGTGAAAGAGTTTTCTGTCTAAAAATGAGTCGCGTTCCAGAATGAATTACATACAATGTGCAAGATTCTGGAAAAGCAAGCCTTCCTCAAGCACTAAAATGTGACATTTTAAAAATCTGAGTTTTAAAATAATGCACAGTACATTCATTTTGCCTCGTGCAATAAAATAGAAGTCTCCCTTAAACAAATTTATTATTTGTAAGCTTCTCACAGAATATCAATGAGATTACAAGTCACTGGCACCAATTGCCAGATTCAGCGTCCCCTGAGGTGTTTCTCAGTGGCTTGAACAGGCCTTGGATCAGGCTCTGAAAGTTCATCTACTGGGATGCCAAGGGCAACTGGCCTTTCTGTGTAGCCCTGGAGCTTCACCTTCTGCAAAAACTCATCCACTTGACAAAGGAGTGCTTCAGACCTCGCTGAGAAGACCTGAGCTTGTGCCAAGGAGTTCTTCAATTTGTCATAAGCATTTTAATAGCAAATTCTCATTTTCCTGTATTCTTCTGCTCAGATGCTTGCAAGAGTACTTGAAAGTCATTTGTTCTCAAGGCCACAGATATATGGAGAGGTTGTTTCCATAGAAGTGCCTAGCAGCCTTTCCCATGTTTCTCATCCTAGCTACTTAATTTTCCCTCTATACAGAAATGTCCTTAGCTATTCTGCACTTCTGTTCCCTGAAGTTTCTTTGCTGGCAAACTCAGATGCTCAAGTGCTCTGTCCTCAGTGTTTAGAGGTGATTTTAAAGCAGTTCACTGCAATTCTCCTGTTTATATAAACACTTCAAAATTACTTCAGCAAACTGAAATACTTGCACATCAGCAAAACAGGTTTTGGTGATGATGATGTTGTGTTCTGTGCGTCAAAGTACCTTTGACTCCAATAGTGTCCTTTTATATAACAAGCTTTTCTCTCTTAATAGTTTCCTGACTGCAAATTCAATCTTTTCTTTTAGACAGATTTGGAGATATGAACACAATTTTCTGTCAACACGCAAGTCTGTTAAAACAACAATCCTTTTCTCATAAGCTCTCATCTTGCAATTAGCCTGGTGAGTTTTTTACATTGCTTTGGTCTGTGGAATTGTCCACTTATTGAAACAAAGCTAATTCAGCTCTTCCTCGTCCAGCTTTTCTTCACACATGTATCGGGGGTTTTTTTCCATCAGTCACCTCTGTTTTAGCTGCATTGATCTATCAGTCCAGGTCTGAGGCAAATCAATTCCAGGTTTGAAGCAAGAAGATTCTTTTGTGAAACATCCGTAGCCACATCCATCGTACTTGGACTCCACAAAAGTGCAGTCCGCCACTTAATTGCAATCACAGTCTCTTCTCTTTATGCTGGTGACTTCCCTTCGTCACATTTCTGAGGTCGAATGCTGGGAGAAGGTTAATATCAAAAGGGTCAGGGCAAGTAGGCTGACTCCATATCCTTCAGCCTGAATCTGTATGTGCTCTTGCAATGAACAGATCATTAACTTTGCAATGCAGCTGCTGAGAAATGTCTTGAAATCCTTCAGCTCTGCTGTCAGGGTGATAGCAGCTCATTAAAGCACAGTATCGGAGCCCTCTGTTTGGAGAGGGTTTGGAGATCACTGCTGTTTCTTCTTTCTGTTCCGTCAGAACCAGGAAGGAAACAGAGCTCGGCTGGTTTTTATGCCCTTGTGCGGAATGCGGCGGCCTCGGAGTTGAAGCACTTGCAGAGACATCGCTGTCCTGTACAAATGCAATCAAGATTACGTGACCCAAACCAGGAACTTCAGTGCACACTGGGTTAAACTGGAAATGGACTTTCTTTCTCGAAGCTATGTTAGGAAGATAAATCTATAAGAGCTATTTGATGTTCTCTAACAAACTGAGATTTAAATTTAAACTAGCAAATTACATCCTTTTATTCCCTCCTTCCCCGCCATTGCTGCAGCCTCCTGCACCTAAGCCACAGCTCCTGAACATGTCCCTTCACATCAGTCTCCCCATCCAGGAAAGCCACAGGAACAGCTGATGAAAGTCCTCTTTATGAGCTGATTATAAGTTTTGTCATTACTCTGAACTGAATATGGCCATATTTTTGACATATGTTTGTTCCAGGTTGGACCCGAATCTTCATAGATGAGAGTTAGATGCTGATGTCTTCAGTGCTTGCTCCTGAGCTGCCTGGCTGGAAGGAGGAGGTTTCACCCATCAGTCCTCCCATGCTTGTGCACGCAGTGGCTTTTCCCTGTTACAGCTCATGAGCAACAGGCAGATAGTGGCTTCAGAGATTTCCCCAACAGTCATGATGGGGTTCCTGGAGGAAAAACCTACAAAGGAAATCCAGCTATTTCATGAAGAAATGTGGCAGGATGTTGTATGTATCAAATGAGTAAAGGGAAGCCAGTGAACGTGTTTCCCAGGGGTGTCCGCAGGAGATAAATTCAGCCTTGCTGCTTCTCGGGAGTGCATGAATTATCCAGGATGTAGCAGATACATCTTGGACACAGCTTCCAGTTGCCCCTGCTCGGAAATATGAGTGTGGTCCTGTGTCTCCGAAGGGTCCACGCTGCTGTTCCTAGGGGCTGAGCAGCTCGCGGGGTGAGGGGAGCCCTCTCAGCGTGCAGCTGCCCCCTCATTAAGCCGAATTTCACACCCGCAGCCCGTTAGAGCAGAGCTCTGGGATCAGCGCCGGCTGCCAACACGTTTCTGGGTGGAATTCCAGGTCTGGAGTGGAGCTTGCAAAGCCTTAACCATTTTGTGACCTGGGTAGTAAAGAGAGGGAAAGGGAGAGGGAGCTCCTCCTCCCAGCGTGGAACCTGCAGCAGCCGCAGGCATCGGAGGGGCTCCAGCCAAAATCCGTGGTGAGCGGGGGGATTAGCTGGCAGGGAGTCCTCATCACAGCCCCCTCTTTCTGAAACGTGCTTCCTCTCATTTGGCCCACCAGATTTATTTAACTCACAGGAGAGCTGCAAGGACCATCTGTTTTCCAGGGACTTTGGGGATGAGTGGAGCAGGGAGGAGAAGGTGGCTTAAGGGGTAATTGGAGGTCTTGCAAATGCGTCTGGTTTTCTTTGAGGGAAGAGTGGTTTTAGGCAGGCTCTTTGTCTACAGCTACAGATTATAAGCGGTGTGGTATATTTTAATGCATTACTGGGTGGTCGGATGGCAGGGTAAGACCTGACAAGGCTTATTTCGCAGATCACGCAAAGATGTAGTGCTGCTCCTGCAGTGTGGGTCTGTCAGAAACAAGGGGGAGAAGAACAGCTAGGAGAACAGCACAAGGCTTGGCTGGGCACCAGGAACTTGCCTTAAATTGGACTTTTGCCTTAAGCAGGATTTTTTCTGACTTTAGACTCCCCCCCTTCCCTGCTCCCAGGCTGACACATGGTTAGAAGGCAGTAGAGCAAAGCAACTTAAAACCAATAAGGGTGACACGATGCTGAATTGGAAGGGCCATAATGGACAGGAGGAACCTAAGACCCAAAGAAGTGGTGACTTCAGAGGATTAAGCCCCATTTTTTCTCTCTAGTCTGCTGCCTCCAAAGATGACAGAGGAGCAGAGTCTGAGCTGTACCTCTCTGTTTGATGAGACTATTGCCTTACGGAAGGTTGAAAGCATATATTGCATTAATTTTAATTTCATTTTGTCTGAAATGACTTGAAATATGTTTCTGTAACCAACCGAGTTCATTCTTAACCCTCCCTGCTACACATTCAGCAGGAATTTATAGGCAGTGTTTGAAGTATTCACATCCTCGCCTATTGTTCGTGCTGAAAGCCTCTGTCCTGGAAAAAGAATTGCACTTCCTACTGCTCATCCACAGCGCTGTAAATCAGGAGCTGGGGTGAGCGCACAAGCATCCTCTCCTGCACTGGCCATAATGTTCTGGGAAAGTATCTTTCTATGAATAAAGAGCTACTTTTCTTATCTTGATCGGTTGATCATGTGGGGAGAGATCCAGTTTGGTCCCTAGGTGGAAAGACCTGCAGAGCTGAGCAGATGCTGTGGGATGTTTCCAGAGCGGGCAGTGTTCCTAGGCAGAAGCAGCAATCCCAAACCTTACCCCCAGCCATGCAGATGGCTACATCCCTACCACAAATGGGCTGCAGTCACTTTGTGGGACTCCATGCAGACACCCTGTGTCCATCACATGGTGCTGAGAGCTCGGAGGTAGACAGGGATCTGCTCGTGGTGCTCCTTGCAGCCCTCCTGGCATGGTGCAGGAGGGTGGGGAGAAGTTCTCAGCACAGTCCAGAGCCACCTCTGCAGCCCAACCTTGCATTTGCGCTGCCTTTTCTTCATTTCCTACTGTGCTTCCCGTCTCTGAGATGTGAAATGTAGCTGGCAAGCTAATTAAAGAAGACCACAGCTAATGAAGCAAACCTTGGGACAAGTGAGGAGAGGAGGACATCCAGGCTGTGAGGGGAACATCAAAGCTGCAGTTCCCAGCATTTTCATTCGATTGTACTGGACAGAGAAAGGACAATTCTGCTCTCAGGGAAACTGGAACAGCTCCATTGAAGTCTGCTCATTCCAGATTTACCTTGATAAATTTGAGAGCAGAAACTGGCCTGAAGTATGTATAAAAGTTTATTAAAGCTTTGGGACAGATCATGCTTTGCTTGAGTATGTGGTGGGGGAGGGGGCAGGAATTTCCCTCTTCCTTCCCACAGGAAAGTGCAACAGTCTCTGGCATTAAAAAATGCTGGACTTAGTACATTTATATGCCCAAAATGACATCATCGAACGGCTCAGGGAAGGTCAATTTGAGCAGGCTGGAAAAGGGAGAAGGCAGCGTTCAGCCTCTGTTCCCCAGCCACTGCTTCCACGTGTCCTGGCATCCTGAGGAGCATCTTGTTCAAGGCCAAAAGGTGCAGACCCTCCACCTCCCCACGTGCAGGTGTCACATCTCTCCCAGAAAAGCCAACAGGTAGATGGCAAAAATGCACGTCTTGCTTATTCGAACATATATCCAGGATCTGATCCTTCCTCAGCCACAAGCACAGTTCTCCCAAGTCCAACAAGAGCTACAGCAGGTCCTTGGTCTTTGCTGGCCAGGAGGATAATAAAAACTCATGGTTCTCTGGCCCTAACGGCTCAGACTGGTCATCCCACAAGGGGTAAGTGGGAGAAAGCTGCACTCTCAAATATGAAGAAAAGATCTTAAGGATAGTCCTGAAAAAATATATATAAAGACAAGAAAATGATGGAGATGATGAATAATCCCCTTGACATCGTGTCGCCCGGCCTTCTGGCTCATCCTTCTTTGCACCAATGTACCCAGCACTGGAACTGGTGCTCCTTGTTCCCTCACCCCAGTAGAAACACGCTGGGGATGATGCTGGCTTTCTCTGAACCTGCCCTCGGCAGAGAAGATGAGCCATGAAGGGGAGGCTGAGCTGACAGCGCTGCGGGCATCGTGCCTGTCCTCTCCGCGTGTGCCAGCGAGGGCTGCGATGGTGGCGTGGGTCCGTGGGGAGCACCCGGGTCGTGCATCATCCAGCATAGGAATGGGGCTGCAGTCACTGGGTCTGTCACCCGCTGGAGGTGTGATGCTGTACTTGGTGGGTTAAATGGCTGTCTTCTCTGCGTTGTGCTTGGAGGATCTTGCGTGGGGAGATGGGGGGAGGTGTCAGCCTGCAGCACCCGTGGGTGCTCAGGAGGGTGCTGCAACGGGATGCATTTGGCTCTGCGGATGCTTCAGGCAGCTGGATCTCCTTGTCAGTGCTGTGGGTTTTGAAAGCCCAGAGCACACACTGAGCTGTAAGATTGCAAGAAAACGTGATCTGTCCACAAAGGAAAGCCATCTGCATGCGCGCAGAGGAGCCTGCACTCACGGCTTGGTGCTGGGGCATACGGTCTGGTTAAAAATAGCGACCGAGTTAGTTTTGCTAAGAGATTTAACATCTTCCTTACGTTGCTGATTTACTTCCTGAGGAGTAAGTAACATAACACATGCTACTCTCCTATTTCATCGTAATCCTCGCCCTTTGTTGTCAGAATACAAGCCAAAGGTGCACATTTTTCATGGAATTGTTTGAATTACTTTCCTCATCCTGATTACTTTTCTTCACTTTTTCCTTCATCAACCATCCTTTGGGTATTAACCTTGTATTTATGCTCACATTAACCAGGGTCAGCATCAGAAAATGTTCTTGCTCTTGCTTTTGCTCAGCCACCTGGAGAAACAGAGAAAGGAGACAGTACCAGACATATACTAATTTCTAACATGTGTTTCCTGCCAGCACTGGCCTCGGCAGCTCAACCACATAAGTCACTGCGGGAATAATTGCCATTTGAGTACAGGCTTTGGATGTGCACGAGCCCGAGAAAGCTGTGCCATGGAGTGAGTGTCCTGGTGAACATCAGCAGGCTGAGAGCAAGAAAGGAGCCAGTCTTCGTACAGACTGGTAATTGGTGGTGCTCAAAAGATTCAAAGTTTGGCTTTGTCTGAGCTACTTACGTAAGTTGGTTAAATAATAAAAGGAAACAGCTGTAAATCGGGACGAATATTTATATCTTGGTAAAACCACTCTCTGTCTGGATGTTAGAAGAGAAGCCTGGGAGGCTGGGCTTCCTGCTGGCCACGCCATTTCCAAAAACACCCAGTGGGATCAGAAGTGGTTTGGGTTGCTTTCAGGCTTTTCTGTGCGTGGAGAGGACACGTGAGGTTGGGCTTGTGGACCTGTGGCTCTTGCTGTGCCCTGGGGTGGGCTGGACTGCGGAGTGGTCCTGGCCCTGGCGGACAAGGCTTTTGGTGCCAATAGCCTAGTTCAGCTCAAGTGATGAAGGTAGCTGGCACCCAGTGGCCAGGGATTTGGTGGCCTGGAAAAGATGCTGTCAAGGAATGAGATAATTCTGTGACTATTTATTTAGCTTTTGNCTGCAAGTGGGTGAATGATATGTCATCTAAGCAAGCCACAGATNTCTTANNCCTGCTTTGCACNGCTGTGATTTTCATTGCCATACGTAATAATCCTAATACTTCCATGCAGTGGGATTTTTCCAAATTGTTTTACTTTGGCCCAGCTTTGGCCCTCGCTGGAGCAGATGGGAGTTTTACTGTCGACTTCAGTGTGAACGGAGTTTGGGTTTGGACAACCCAGCAGTCTCCTGTGACAGTTAGGTCACGGCGTGGGGTGGGGGCTGTTCTCTGCCTGCTGAGGGAGGGATGTATGCGAGGATGTGCCCTGTTCAAACTCATTGGAAGTCCTGATGACTTCAGAGATGAAGCTGGGCAGGAACACTGCTCACGGATGAGACCATATTCCTCATAATCTTGGAAAGGATAATGCTGTGGAAACTTTTCTGCCATTCACAAATGAAGGCAGAGCAGCCCCAAGCCCGATTTCTCATGGAACTGAGCTTCCTAACGCTCGTGTCCCTCCCCGTGCCTGCCCTCTCCCACCTCTCCTGCCCTCCTGTAATTTGTAAATCTATTGATCAATTTTATCCAAAATTGGGCAAACAGTAAGAAAGATCAGATATAACTAAATTTCTAAAAGTTTTTGAGAGTAGGAAGAAATGTGTGTTTGTACTGACTGGGTAATGTTACAGCACCAGCTTACGCAGGAGATGCTCTGGAGTCCCCATGTGTGACCAGCCCCAGAAAAGACTACTCCTGCTTGACCTTTAAAAATAATCACAAGAAAAAAGTGTGGAGAGATCCAGGCTTTGTTCATTTTCCTGTTCACAGACTAAATTACTGTTTTAAAACTCACAAAGAAGTTAATATTCTCATTTATAGCTGCTTTTTTTGTGTGTGTGGGTAAGGCAAGCTTTTTAGCAGCGGGAACGTGGTTTCTTCTAAAGGCTCTGCCAGATCACTGGGGCTGTAATGCCAGAAATCTTTCTTATTGCCAATCTAGAAAGCCTCTGCCTTCAGAAGCATCCTTTGCAGCAACAACAATCCCCCAGGCGAGGGATGCAGGACCCGGTGAGCGCCCGCCTGCCGCGAGAGCTCTCCTCACACCGACGACGTCTCCTTTTGGAAACTTCACTGTGTGCACCAAGAAAACCAAGGGCTGGAATTCTGGGGCTCTGCAGGGGGAACCAGCCTCGCCACATTTTCCATTACGCTATTTGTTACATCTTCTCTTATTTCAGTAGATGGGAAACCTTTTTCTGGAGGTAAAAGGATACTGTTGGAAATGTGGTATTGGAGGGAAGCCCTTCCCCACCCAGCTCTGCTCCCCAACCCCTGGAGCAGAGGGGATCACGAATCACTTCTGACTCTGTTTCTTCCATGCAGTAATTCCTGAAGAAGTGACCTTTCTTTAAGCTGCCTTTCTTGCTTTTGGAATTTCACTCCTCCTTGCTTCACTGCAGGGACTATGAAGCCATTTTATAGCTTTTCTTTTCCCTTATTTGAGTTTTGGCCAGTGCTGCTCGCGTGGCTTTGCCAAGGCAGCCGAGGTCTGGTGTGAGTTCTGCTGCGGCTCCATCCCAGCTGCCATAACAGTGTTCCTTCCCTTGTTGCTCCCTTTTTCTGGGGTTGCATATTTGGAGGGCAGAAGCAACGAGAGATGTAGATTGGGAGGGGACCTCAAGCCCATCAGGACTCCTCACACTTTCCATCACCTTCCTGGGCTTACCCAGCCAGTGTGGCTCCCAGAACAGCTTTTTTCTTTCCCTGTTTCAAGAAACTGGGAGCTGCAGCCATTTCCTTCAGTTTTATTGCAATTCTTGTATGTGCTGGGTGCCTCATAGGTGTGTAACAATCCTAAAGGCTAATTCTTGTGCAGTGGCCTTCACCATCAGATCTCCATGCAAAAAACCTGAACATCTTTGCTTTTGTTCTCAGCGGGGAAACTGAGGCGCGGAGCAGGTCTGTGTGATGCCGAGGCTGAGCTGGGGACAGAATCACAGTCTCCTGCATGCCGATGCCATCTGTCCCTCGAGCCACACTGCCCAGAGCGTGCGGTGCAGTCTCTGCTCGGCTCCGTGAGCCTCCTCTGTGGTGGACGCGGGGCCGGCAGCGCTGCTATTAGCCAAGGCTCGCTCTCGATTAACCTTGTGACCAAGGCTTGCTGCACCCTGAAATCCGTGGCCGTTTTTTAAATGCTGTCTGTCAGTTATTCTTTATGGGCCACCAAGCAGGGCTTTCCCGTGTTGGGTGAGTTCTTAATTAGCAAGGTTTGATAGGACCTGGTTTAATCAGCCTGAAATAAGGCCCCGTGCGTGACTGCCGCAGTGGGGACACACAGGGCTAGCGCAGGCAGCGATGGCCGGGGATGGCGGTCTGGGCAAAGGCAGCAGCATCAAATACGCTCGAAATCCTTTCTCTTTTGATCTGCAGGATTTTTAATGTACAGCCTGAGCCAGGGCTGTGCTGGCTCACCGGCCTGGGGAAGGGCTGACAGAGCTGCACGCTCCTAGTGTGGGTTTGAGCAGTCGCTGGTCAGGATTTTAAAGCTCTCATTTCAAGGTGTATTCAAACCTGCAGTTGCTCTTTTATGTCCCAGCATCTGCCTGCGATACGGGAACATCGTTTATCACTTCCACGGGGCTCTGGTGCTGCTATAAATCCCCAGCACTTCAGCCGAGCCTTTTTCTGAAGAACAGGTCGCCCAGCCCCGGCTGCCCCCCGGGGCAGTGATGGGCTCCGTGGGGCAGCCCCACACCACGTGTCTCCAGCTCTCCAACGGTGGGGGTTTATTTCATTTGCATTCCTCCTATGACTCAGCCTTTGAAAATCTTCCTTTCTATTGCACTATGAATGGGTGAGATGATTACGTTTCGCTCTAGTTCTCTTTTCATCTTCCAGCCTGTTTTCATAGCCAGATAAAATATCTGCTGACATGAGCATCCTGCTGCCTGCGTCTGCTCTGGGGACACCACGCTGCGTCCCCTCGGTGATACCCACACTCGTTTCCCTGGCTGTGGACATACAGCTTTAACGTCCCACGTTTTGTCTCACCTCTTGGGGCTGAGCCCAGTAATGAGAAGTCAATTATTCCCACTGGCAAAACGTAGAGTCAAAAGCTGCCGTTCCCCCCAGGCATGGCGTGGACGTGCCTGTCACCCCTCGGCAGCCACGGGGTGCTGCCTGCAGACAGGTCCGTGTGGGTGCTGCTGGTGCTATTAAGTCATTTATTTCTCCTAAAGCCTGTATATACATATATATATATATATATATATGTTCCTCAGTGTTTACCCAGGAGCAAGCAGATTTCCACTGCTGGAAATTCAGCCCATGGACTCCCACCGCAGCAATTCAGAGGAGGTGGGAGAGGAATGCATTTTGCTAAAAATAAACACTCGGGAAATCCAGCTACGAAGACCCATTCTGCCTTTCATTGGCAACTTAAAAGGCTCCACCTCGCAATGTCCTTTCTCCTCTCTGCGCTGGCAGCCGAGGGATGCTGCCCGTGCCCGGCGCGGTGCCACCCCCTGCCATCCCTCTCGCCTCCGGTGGTCCCCGACGTCGTGGAGGGACTCCGTCGTGGTGCGGCTCGCTGCGTTTCTGGGGCGAACGGAGACACGAGAGCGTACGCATGTGTTTTTCTGCCGTGCTGCACAGCTCCGAGATCAGGAGTGCTGAAGTGATGACACAAAACTGGCAGCAGAAACGTCCTCGCTCCGGAGGATCCAGGGCCTCTGCGCGGGTTTTCTGCACAGCCCGGGGATTTTCGTTTCATTTTTACTGTAACTACCTTCTATGGTCCATAAACTATATTGTTTTCATTTAATTCTGGGAACATAATGAATTTCTGTGGGCTTGTTTCCTGTTCAGTGTAATATCTTTGCTAGATGTGAGGTTTATTTCACAAGCTAGTTATAAATTTACTCATACTCGCAATTGTTTCATCTTGGGAGCAATCAATAAAAAGAAACATGAGGGAGATTTTAGACCCTTCACATCCACTGAAATTCAGGGATGTAAATCCATCGTCTGACTTTTTTTTTTTTTTCCTGAGTGCTGAGTAATGTTGGAAAAATGTTAAACCTCATACTAGTACCTCAGTGTGCTGTGTAATGGCCAAAGTGTGAAATTCTCCCTTCCTCACCCCCAGAAGAGTCTTTAGCATGAAAAACCACATTGGGTGTTGTGAAGAGGCAACGAGAAGCTGCCAAAGACAGAGGGTGTATCGGTGTCAGGGTCTGTTCCCTGTACAACTGTCCTTCCTGTCATGCCCTTACCTCGGCTCTGCCTCATCACAGCATCAAACGGGTAATATGTTTTTTCCTCGGTTTCCTGAAAACTTGATGAAGGCCAGAGGATAAAAGCTAACCTTCCTGTAGCTAATCTGGAGCTGGCCCTTCTGTGCCTCCTAGCTGAAATACCCAGATTAAAGCTAACATCTGGCTATCAGCAAATAGATTTAGAGCAGCAGATATATATTTAATTTTCTAGATTTATCCCCTTTATTTTTGTGCCAATAGCGCGAACCCTAGGAGCTGCCGAGCGCTCTTTTGAAAAGCTTGCCAAAAAAATGCCTAATTTCTCTTCTCACTTGTGCAGGCCAGTTGGAGATTGCCGGCGGTGTCAGTCTGGCATAAATAAAAGGAAAATGAGGCGCAGGCTCCCCAGGTCGCCGAGAGCCGCCCCGGCATCCTGGTGGTTTTACACTCAGCCTGGGGCTGCTGCTTGTGCCATCAGCTGCTGCTCAAGGGGGAGTAAAAAATATCATCATCCAGCCTGATTCTCCTCTTATGGCCACGTTTACTGAGGTTTCCTCCTCAGTATTATGTTTCTAAAGAAGTTCGCAGCCCTTTTATCAATGCGAATATGTATGTGCTTATGTCTCAGCGAGCCAGGCTGATGCTCGGGTGCCGGTGTACGAGGGCAGGAGCACAGGGGCTGGGTTGGGGTGCAGCAGCAGCAGCCCCGTAAAGCCCCTGCAGACTTCCAGCAGCCCACTCGCTGCCTGTGGGACCCACTGGTCTGCGAAGAACTAGCTGGTCGCTGCACTTCTGCTGTGCCATTTTGCGTGCTGCATTCATGCAGAGCCACTAATAAAGAAGAATTGCATTGTGCCTGAGCTGAGTTATTTTTTACTTGAAGGCAGATCCCAGAGAAGTTGTGGGGTTTTTTGCCGGAGGTTGTGTTGCTCTGGCTGCTGTCTCCTTTGCTGACTTTGAGCGCTTCTCTTTCCCTTTATTGCTGTGGGCTAAATGCAGAATCACAGGACCTGCTCATGAGATGCAAGAGGCAAGCACTGGTTTGTGAAACAGCAACAGAAGCTTGAAAAGTCCCTGTACGAGTGCTCTTCATCCACTCCAGTGGATTCGCATGAACCGTTATTGAAGCAAACTGTTGGGTGGGGAAGGAATTAATTTGCAAGAGCAAATTCTGCATCCGATGTGTTGCCAGCCCTGTGATGCTTTAGTAATGAACCAGGTGCTGCCACTGAATTCAGGCATAATTTAGGACATGGTGTTGTTACTTAAATGTAGAGAAGGCTTTTAATTATATTCCCCCTTCAGCAGATGAACCAATTTGTATTGATTTTGTGTGGTTTTGCTGTTTACTTCTCCGCCCTGTTTAAACCTCCCAGCCCTAACGCTTCGTGATGGAGCAGCAATCTAAAGTTGCAGGAGCTGGATGAAATGTGGATGTTCAGGGTCCAGTGTCCGCAAAATTTCCCAGTGCAATTGCATCAACAGCCTTAGGGGGTTTAGCTGAAACACAAAAAGAAAGGCCAGAGACCTTACGATCCAGCGGTTAGCATTGGCTTTTGACCTCTTCAAGCCGTGTATCCCCCATGCTTGCTCCTTCGGTGAGATACTGGGATGGGGTGAGGCAGGACAAGGCAGAGCGTGACCCCACTGCCGAGCCGGGAGAGCACCCGCTGCTGTGGGGATGCGGGTGGGAAGATGAAGATGGGGCTTTAATTGTGGGCTTTAACGGTCCTTTGTCCCCACCGTGTGCTCCCATCTCCCACGCTGCTCTCTGCTCGCTTGGCTTGGAGCTGCCCGGGAAGGGGATGAGGGATGTCGGTGAGGCCGGGCTGCTGGTGTGCGTGCAAAGTCCAGCACGTGGATTTACACACCTTGTCTAGAGACCTGTGGAGCAGACACCCCCTGAAACATAGACCCAGCGTTACTGGGGAGCGAGCCCGAGTGCGAGCACAGATGTGGAAGCATTTCGTTCTTATCTTCTTTTTCAAATTTGGCTTGAAGCATTTGTTATCTCAAGGGCCGGGCAGGGGGAGAAACAACAACAGGCTCACTCCTGCATTTTTATTTGTGTTTAGGAGATGTCCAGCACACAAGCTGTCATGGAAATGTGGAGGAGCATGAAGCAGAGCTGGCTGCTGGGCTGCATCCCCAGCATCATCCCCGAGGGCACGAGCTCCCCTCATTGCTCCCAGCCTCCCACAGCTGCCCAAGCCTCCCCTCAGCGCTGCTCCTGCTGCAGAGGCGACAGGTTTGTTCGTTTGCTTAAGAAACACTCATTAACTGGAGGCGGTGTGAATGCTGTGTGCCAGGTCCGTGCACGTTGGATTTATTCTGTAGTAATTTGTGCTCAAATTAAAATCACCAGATACACAAACTAGTTCCTCACGGTGAATCCAAGGAAAGCAAAACCTTTCGGAAGCCCATTTGGAGGACGATGCAAACCCACCTTTCTGCTCAGCTCTGACCATCCCTTCTCACCCTGCTCAATTGGCCAAAACACTCCAGAAATGCAGCGCGGTTCCCAGGGCTTTGTTCTTGCCAGCAGTTGGGGACGTACCATGGAAAAGCTTTTCATCTGGTGTTTTCGTGCTTCCATTTTCAGTTCAGTTCAAGACACATGAGAGGGAAGGTACGTGTGACAAAATCGCTGTGGGAGCAGACCCCGGGCGGTATCAGTTGGATGTTTCAGTGGAAATTTGGACATGGATCCTTATTTATTTCCCACTCTGATGTGAGCTTGTCTTCTGGCTGAAGTTCTTTCAGGATTTGTAGCCTTTTCTTTTTTTTGGGGACTTTTTTTGAGGGGGATTCTTTGTAACCTGAAATTAAAATCCCAGCCTGCTGCTCTGCGGAGATGCTCGCACTTAGCAGTCCAGGGAAACTGCTCCTCTGCATCACGTCTTCTGCCCGGTGCCACCCACAGGATGCTCCTCCACGAGCATTTCATGGAGAAAGCTCTCCCCCACCAATAATAACTAGAGCAATTAATGCCCAGAAGCGTGATGATGGGCACCATCCCTTCCAGCACACCACGATCACATCCTGACCCTACTGAAACCAGGGGCAAAATGCTCATACCCTGAGTACCTTTCACCCTGCTTTCATTTATTACTATTCCTGATCCAACCCATTATTTTCTTAATCTTCCTTATTCCCACCCAACTGCTTTCCCTTCTGACCCCCAGTATGTTCGTTTTATGCATTTTAGCCCCCGATCTGGTTGTGCAAATACCTCTTCTGTTTATAGCGGGTCCACAGTAAATCAAACCTCCAGCTGCGAACATGGGAAGCTTTGTGTGGCAGCGGGAAATTCGGGTCCTTTCTCCCTCCCCCAGCCTCTGCCTCATTTATATCTGCAAATCTGTGATCTTGCCTTGAAAGAATCTGTAATGACTCATTGCCTCTCCTGGACCTACTGCCAATAACACAGTTAGTTATAACCAGTTAATTAACTGGAAAGTCTAATTACTTAAAATTCAGCCTTTTCCTGGGATTTTGCTGTTGCAGGAGAATGCCAAATAATAACTGTGCGTTTCAATATGCCCTCGTTTTATTTTTCTTGGGGAACATACAAAAGTTATGTGTAAATATTTCTTTCTCCAGTGAGCACACTTTATTATGCCTTTTCCTTTAGCTTTCATTAAAAACTGCTCCCACTCCTTCTTTAACCTGAACATATAAATAAATAACGCCTGATTCAAACAACCTCAGCCATAAAAACCTGCTTGAAAAGAATCTCAGGCAACTACCACATCTGGAATAATAGTCAACATATTTTAGAAAGAGACTTCATTTTTCTCACACAGGATACTAAATCATGATGGCTCCATGTGCCAAAAATAACACAGTGGGATATGACTATGGGAGGACGTGAACCTATAATGAGGTTCAATAAAGTACTAATCTTATGGGGTAATGCAATCTGGTTTGCTTTTGCTTAGGAAAAAAGCCCGTGTGTGTGTGAGTGTGTGTCTCTGTGCCTTCATACGCGCTGGTGTGCTTTTTAAACAGGATTCTGGTGTCTTCTTTCAAACTCTCTTCGCTGTTTTGCAATGCAAATAAATATTTCAGAGCTCATTGGTTTTGTCCCAAATTAGCCTCATTCCAGGAAGGATGACGGGTTCCACCTGCCCCATCATTTCAAGGCAGGGAAATCCAATGGGACTATCTACTGTTGTGAGAGAGGAAGAGGCTTGCCATTTACTGAGCATCTCCAGAGATGATCAGCGGTGCAGCACAATTTCTTCACATTTGACATGATCCCTTCTGCTCCGGTCCATCCCCAGTTAGAAAATGAACCCCTAATTACAGGGCTGGGAATTGAAATAACTCCTGAACTTGGGGAGATAGAAGATGAGTCCCTTTTTGCTCTATGCAACACCATGGAGCTGGGGTGGAGATGAAGGTGGCAACGGGTAGAAGAAATGTGGGGCAAAACTAACCAAAGGGCAACTGTGAGTTACAGAAGACTCTTTCTAATGCTGAAAACCCAGAGTCTAGAGTTGCCAGAGGGAAAGGGGAAAAGCCTTATTCCTTCAGATACTTCTCTCCACAGTGGAGGAAGACTTGTGGGGGTGGTTGTGTGCCAACCCACCACGGGGTGACAGACTTTGTCCCCATTTTTCTGGAAACCCATTTCCCTGGCAATATTCTTCACCATCGTGCGTCTGGATCCTCCAGGGCCGTGCCATGCAGCAGGCAGGACCTCTACCCCGGGAGGACAGTGCCGAGGTGGTCGTGCACAAACCCAGGATGGAGGATCCCACCTTCCTCTTCCTCCCCTTCCCTCAGGCACCCCGCAGCCCTGATGGAGGGGGCACTTTGCTTCCAGCTGCTGTGAAAACAGTGAAATAGCTTGGCCAGGTCACCCTGCTGGGCAGGGGCAAAAGCAGGAATGAAACCCAAATCTCTGGAACCCCCTCTAATGCATTACTGGACACTTTTAGCCCGCAACGTTCTTCCTTCCCTTCTCTGACTTTATCTCCAGGAGGCCGGTGCAAATGTTATCCAGCACTTGGGTTGTGACACAAGAAAACCTGACACACGGATGCTTTGGCTTGGGGAGCGCTGTCCCAGGTGGCTTTTGTCAAACATAACTCAGCGTTTCCCCAGATGCCTTGATCGCCGATATAGTGCCAGCCCTTCTGAGCAGCCTATTTACTGGGCTGTAAATAAATCTAGCTTCAGCCGATATATTTTTTGCCATGTAATCAGTCTGCTTTCATAAAAATTCACCTCTCTTGGCGTTCATTCACATGTGCCTTACAAATGTGCACACTGTATTGAATCAGATGTGTGGGAAATATATACATTTTCCATATGGATCTCAATATACCATAAAAGGTTTTCCCCTGCCCCCCTCTCCCTTCCTCGCAGTCTCTCGAGGGCGTATATCATAACGATTGAAATCTGATGAGAAAATGAAAAAATGCTTGCTGTTCATATCTTCCAAGTAGTTTTCCAGAGTCCTGCTGCTGAAAGGGACATAAATCATTAGCAGCACTCAAGCGGCGTTGTTACCTGAATATACAAAATAAAACACGCAGAGTTTCTTGCTACTGGAAAGAGGAAAGTATTGCAGCCACATAAATACCTTGAAATTGTCATTTGGGTTACATTTAACTGGAGAAGTTGTGCGTGCTAGAGGAGATGGTACCCGAAGTAGGGGGTGCAGCCCATTGCAGGCATTACCCAGCGTACGGAAGGAAAGCTGGAACATTTTGGTACCTTGCTGCCCTGGGTGATGTCCAAACTGGTGCTCACCCGGCACAGCGTCACCCAGCCCTGGAAGCGCTTCCCGGCACGCCAGTGCCCGGGCAGCATCCCGTGGGATAACGCAGGGGTGAGAGCCCCGTTAGCGGGCGCAGAGGGCACTCACGGCAGTGGGTCTGCCTGCTGCCATCAGCCGCTGCCTCGGGACCCCGGCACCAAGGGAAGGCGACGGGGCAGCCAGCAGGAGCCTCCTTCAGACTAACAGAGCCTCTCAGGTCGCAGCGCTGAAGCTTTCCTGCAAGCATCCACGTGGCCTGGCCTCACCTGTCCTCCTGCCGAAATAACACAAGTAAAACCAAAAGGAGTAAAACAGCAAGACGTCTTTCACAAAAATGTCAGCTTCTTTTTTTCACGTTATTTTTGTAAGTGAAACATCTAAAAATGACAAACCCGGAGACCTCTGGACAGTTCTGCAGACAGTCAAAAAATAGGTGATAACTGTTACAGAAATACTGTCCGAAGCATTCAATTCCTGCCCCAAATTTTGAAGTTGTCAGGATGTGCTGTCAGCTGGAAAAGAGGCGAAAACCTGGCACCGAGTTATAAATTGTGAAGGAGAGCGGCGCGCTCTGCGCAGCGCCTCTGCTTTCCCTCGCAGGCAGGTTTAGCATCCCGCGCTCCCGAATCTGTCCCCTCCAGCAAACACGGGGACGTTGGCTGGCTCAGGGTCTTGTTCTGGTCTGGAGGAAATCAGCAGTGGGACTGGGAATAAAACCCGTGTCTCCCCATCCCGTCCTGCTAACTAGCAGCACATCTTTCCTCTGACACAGTACAGGGGCTCATGCAGAAGAAAACAGGAAAACCAGTCTCCTTCCAGCAACCGAGGGGCACCCACTGGTACCCCATGGCATCTCTTCTCCCCACAGCGTGCCACCTTCACCACCCTAGGACAGCTCTTGAGAAGGAGCAGGGTTTGTTCATGAGCAGGAGGATACGGTGGCTTTTCCCACGTTGCAGCAACTACTCCCGGCTTTCTGGCTCCATCTTCTGGAAGCGAGACAAAATATAAATTTATCGAAGCCTGAGCTTTTATAACGAGATTATAACAATGGCTGCTGGTTCTGTGGGCCCTGCAACATGTCCGGAGCAAACAAATCCCTTGCACAATGTATGAAACTTGTAATTAAGCTCTGCAAAGTGCCTCTGCAAGGAAAAAAGATGTTAAAAGAGGACATCGCAGAGGTTTAATGAAACCCAAGCTGCGGGTAAGGAGCAGGAGGTTGAGCATTTCAGGGCTAGACTGTGCAGGGGGGCCACGGGGTTTTTGGATGGATCAGAAAACATGGCCAACAGCGAAACAGCATTTTCCAGCTCCTGTTTAAGTCACCCCCCCATTCAGTGGGGGAAAACAGGAGGATCCAACCCATAAAAACACTCTGGCTATTCAGTGGCCTTTCTCTTAGAAAAATGAAGAANAGAAATAGCTGAGAAAGGATTTCAGAGCTTGGCTGAGTAGGTTTTAGCAGGATCCTGTGTTGGTGATGCTGGGACAGGACCTGCCCATAACCCGTCCTCTCCAAATGAGCCAGTTCATCAGTCCCATCTTTCCCAACGCCGGCGGGCTGCTCAGCCTCAGCATGCGAAGGATGGGGCATCCCAAGTGCACAAGTCATCATCCCAGGCTTTTTAGTGGCATTTCCCCACCGAGCATCACGATGCTGCTGTTCTCACCCAGGACACGCTGTACCAAGGCACGCAGAGCGTGGGGGGGCAGAGAGCCTGGCCCCGAAATCCTGCTCTCGGTGTTGCTACAGGACTCAGGGAGTCCTTCCCACACAGCAGCAAAGCCTTTTCTGCCCTGTTTCACCTGGGGTACGTTCCCAGAGCTGGAATGCGGGGCCAGCAGAGGGACATGGGCAGCGGTGGGACGTGGGGAACCGGCACCCACGCTCCCATGTGCATCCCAGGAGAAGTGGTGCCTGCAGAAAGCCAAGTCAGGTACGGAAGGTTCCCCACTGCATTATGCTCCACTGCTTTACGTAGACTCCCTCTCCTCCACCCACCTTTGGGGTCATCCCACCACATTTAGGTTCCCGTGCGCTGGGTTCCCCTTGGCTGTGGGTGCTGCAGTCGGGGGTGCTCCAGCTCTGGTGTGACACTGAGGGCAGCCAAGCACGGGCCCCAGGAGCACAGCTGTAAAAGGTTCAGGTCGCTCCTGTGTTCCGCCGGGCATCTTCCCCACAAAACCTAAGCCCTACAGATCCTCTCAGATGTACTAATTAATTTCATGTGGCCACTGTAATTGCACAAGAGCATCTTTCCCCCTCTCAGGGCTGCAGTGCCACGCACAACCCGCCTCGGGGCACGCAGCGAAGAGGAGTTTTGTTCATCTTAGGAGAGAAAAAGCCTTTCCCCGTTTCCCCTCCAGTTTAGCTTTGTGCCGGAGGGTGGTGCTGGATTCCCGCTTTCCCAACCTGCCCGCTGCTGCGGTGTCGGGCCCGCACGGGATGCGGGAGGGGGGACGCGACCCCTGCACCAACAGCCCCTGGGGATGGGGCATTTCGGGAATATTCAACCTCAACTGCCCCTCAAGAACCTGATTTTGGAAAAGCGCTGGGTGCGAAGCCAACCCTTGAGGTGGAGTTCGCTAAAAATTAAGGCATAAGCAACCTCAGATATGGGAGCTTATTAATTCGCTCTACTCCACCTGTAACGGGCTACTTACCCTGAGTGGAGATTGGGGAGTTTGGCCTGTAAAGTGTTTCTAAAGTTTTTACTTAACTTTCTACAGCCAGATCTTCTGCTCACATTCATCAAAACTAAATTTAAGGATCTATTAGGTATCAAATATTTTTAGGATTATTATTTCAGGTTTGTAAACTCTTATGTGGTTAAAAACTTAAATATGAAAGAGGTCAGGGGGTGAGGCTGTTACATATTAGAAACCTTTCTCTCGTGTGCAGGAGCTACCGGGAGCAGAGCGGCTCCATGGGAGCACGGGACTGGCTGGCTGCGGGGTGCAAAGCTGCGGGGCGCAGATCCCCACTGCGTTCCCTGTCTCCTTCCAGCCCAGCAGCTTCTGCAGGATCAACGTCTTGGGCAAACCAGAAGAACTTGAAACGCAGAAGCACTTTTCCAAATTTCAACAAAGACGGGCAGAGGGTCTGATTTTTGGGGCCAGGAGCCATTTCTTTCCCTCACCAGCAGCATTTCAGTGGCTCCAGGGACATTCCCATCCCTCTTCAGCAGAGGCAAAAGCTGCCACATGATCATGCATCCTTATTATACCCATCAGAATAATTAAGTAGATTATTAACAGTTATCCTGTTCAAAAAGTGATTCCCACAGGGAAATGATTGACACCCAAGAAAGCAGCAGTAGACTTTCATGTCTATGCTACTGCTACATGACCTAGATGTTGGTCCTGAGCCACCAGAAGAGACATGGGAGTGAAGCGAAGCACATCAGCACTGATGCTCACCGGAAAGGCTGGAGAATGAAATGCTGAAATTCCCAGAGATACCCCAAAAATGTGCACATTGAATTCCCAACCGTTTCAAATGGCTGTGGAAATCTAATCCTGCAGACATCTTGAGAGTCTCGCCTCCTTTCCCCACTTCCTTGCCTCTCTGCATATAAATCTTTGTCTCTGGGTTTCTGGTGTGTGACTTCGGATTTTTAAATGCTTATTTTGGCAATGTGCAGTGGCGGGATGTTTCAGCTTTGCCTGGAGGCCGGAGCAGGACTCTCTCCTTGGAGATAGGTTTAAAAGTGAGGGCCTGGGCCAAGAAGTTCCTGGTAGAAATCGCTGTTCTCCAGAGCAGGACTCTTAAGGAAAAAGCCAGGAGGCCAGACTGGACATCTGTATGGTTTTGACTGAGATAATTGTAAACCATGGGACAGTGACCTGAGCAAACAGCAAAGCAAGCCACAGATGATCTGATTAGTTTTCTGCCATGGACATTTTATCTGTATGTTCAACACACAGTGAAAGACCATTCTTCAAAGCCCCAAGCGTCTTTGGGGAAATCTTCTGTCATTAGTACCCATGGTGATGTCAGTCAAGCCATAACCTGGCTCCCGGGCAGAGAAATCCACACCCTGGCCCAGGCAGCCCCTTCCATGGATGTGGGTGAGCAGCTTTCTGCAGGACACTCGCAGCAGATATGATTATGTTGCTGAGCAAACATTCACTTGCTGCTGGAAGGCACTTTGAAAGCCTCTCTCTAACTCTCTCTTTCCTCAGGGGTAGGAGACTTTCCTTCTTCTTCTTCTAATGGCATTCCTAGGCGGATCTGGGAGTCTTGTAGTCTTGCAGGGAAATAGTTTTTGTTGGTAATAAAACACAAGTGTATTTAAACATTAATTCTGGTCATTATAAATAATAAAGTGAGGTAGTGAAGTATGAATACTGCGTGTCTTTTCAGCCCTTAGAGATCTATTTGACTACAGCAAAGAATTTATCATATTTCTTAGGCATGGCAACGTAACCCAATCCAACGTGACATGGCCGGACTGCAGCAAGGTTTGTGCACAGCACGCGTACGAACATCGAAGGTTAGGCTCTTCGAGCCCATCATGGGATGGTGATGATTCCATTTAGCATTTACTAAACTAAAATATCTCTCTCAATTCCCAGCAGTCCCTTGGCCACAGAATAGTGTGCTTACATTTAACATCGGCAGCATTTGCAACATTTAAATGTTTTCAACATTCAGGATCTGAAAATGACGTGGGATTATGTTGCTCCCCTGACCTGCCCCGCTTTTCATCCGCAAACCATGGCTGCGAGGGAGGACGAGAGACGGGAAAAGGCTTTATGGGCTGGTAGGCACAGACTGCCTGGCCTGCTTCTAGCACAGGCAGGTCTTTCCCTGGACAGGTTTGCTTTCTCTTGAAGGGCATTATTTTGCTCTTTACCAGCTTTGCTTTTTCCTTTCTAGTTTGCCTTCAGAGGCAGTTATTCGGGTTGGTGCATTTTGCAGCTTGTTTATGATAGCAGCCTGAGGACACCAGCTCACTTCCAGCAGTTTTCTGCTTTAACTTTGTTCCCTTCACTAGTGCCTGTCCTCCATTGTGAACCACAGCTCTTTGGAGGTCACTCATTTATCCCATCCTAGGAAAAAGTTGGGCGAGAAATAAATTACAGACTCAAATTTCAGTGCCTTGAGAAGCCACTTGGTTGAAACTCAGCTCCAAAACCATCAGCCCATCTCCTTTGTACGTGAGGGCAGGCTAGAGCTTGGTGTGGCCCCAGGAAGATCCTATTCTGACGGGTGCCATGACAATAAACACGTTAATTAAATTAATTAATTTCAAGGGGCAAAGGTTCAGTGGGCGGGTGGTGCTTTTGTATTTCCAAACCAGTTAACTCAGCTCAAATTCAAACCTGACCAAGACAGATCTGCTTCGGCTAGCAAAACCCAGCGTCGTGCAGAGACCTAGCCACGCTCTTTGTACGAGCCCAGCCCCTGCCAAGCCTTGGTGGCTGGGATGAGGCACGTCCTTAGGTTAACAGAAACCCAAGAAGATATCAAATTAGTTGGGGCTCTCTGTGCTTTTTGAAATCATTGGGAGAATTGTGATGCACCGGGGCGCAGGGTGCTATTCTTCCTATCTCTGAACCCCATTGTGCGGGGGTGAACAAAGCCAAGAGGTGTAATTTAAAGGTGCTGTGACCTCCCATGAGCAGCTCTCCCCATTGTGCTGGCAGTTTTGTTTTCTCTATGTGTTTTTTTTCTCCACTGAGATCTCCTGATCATAAATATGCATGAATAAAAGAGCCAGGGGAGAGGAGGGGAAGGGGGGAAGGGGGCTCATAACCAGCTTGGGTAAAGTCCTTTTCTGAATTTTCCACTCTCGGCTTCCTGACGTCGAATGAAATAAGGGACCACACCGCCGGATTAGCTCAGCCGGAGTTCCTATTTCCAATTGTAAAAGCAGAACCCCGGCATCATAACAATCATTATAATTATCGCTTACAGAGGGGTCTTATCATATAACAGCTTCTTTTTATTCGGGATGGAGGGGGACCGAAGGGGGCCGGGGGAGATAATTCCAACCACAGGGGTTTGCGTCTTCATTCAGCACTTTCCAAAGAAGCCACTGGAAAATTGAAGTCCCTGAGCAATTTACAGATTACAGCTCTCTCCCGGCGCAGGGACACGTGTGCGCACACACACACACGCATGCTTGCTCCAGCCTTCGGACGTAAACCAGGTACGCCTTGGGTGACCAGCGGAAAGAAAAAAAAATTCCCCCCGCCCTCCTTTTCTGCTCCAACCTCGGGCAGAAACGGACGTAACCTTCCCTTTTAAGCCTAGCAACTCCAGCCCGGCCGCACAGCTCCTCCTGGATTAATCTTTCTTTTTTTTGGCTCAGTGAATTGTGGTCAAGGCCATTGTAACGTGAGTGCTGCCGGGGCGAGGATTGGCTGGAGGAGGCTCAGAGAGGCCCCTTTTCACAGGGGACTAATTGCTTTAGACCACCAGTATTTGGGAGCTACAGATGTCTTCCTTAATTTGCCTAGAGAGCACAATCGGCCCCATCTGTTGCATTTTTTTCCCCCCTCTGTCTCTCAAGTCGCCTTCTTCCCCCTGTCTGCAAAGGCCTAAATTGAAAACTCATCAAAAAGTAATACAAGAGCAGTTTGGCTGGGAAGCTGCTGCCGTGGGGCTTTGCCTTTAATAAAGGCCCCCCTGCTACTTTTACACATGGGCTGGGGAGCAGAGAAAGGGGGAGGAGAAAAGCAGAAACAACCTAGAAGGGGGGGAGAGAGGAAAAAAAAAAAGCTAAAAACTAACAGCCAGATGGGATATTTGGAGGCCGGATAATTTGATGTGTCATGGCTGGAGGAGAACAAGGGGCAGCCCCTTGTTTTCTGTGTGTACACACAACAAAATAGATGACTTCTGGAGATGGGATGGGAGAGGAGCTGGGGGCTGGCCGGGGGCTGCTGATCCCTACATCTTGGTGTTGCTTCCCCGGCACACACCTCCGGGCATGGAGAGGGGTCAGAAGAAGGGAAGGGGGAAGAGAGAGGAGATGAGCCTTTGCTCCGCTGCAGGGCTGGGAAGTTGTCTTGGACCATATGTAGGGCCTGGATTGGGGATGCTGCTGTGTGCCTACTCACACCCAAGAAATCAGAAGAGGATCTTGCTTTCCTACTGCTGGATCAGTGCTTTGACTCCAGAGCATGCAATGGAGCTGCATCACCCACAGCCTTTTCCTCATGCCAGCTCCGGGCGAGCGGCATTGCTTCACCTCAAACTCAGTCCTGGGCAGGAAGAGAGGACAAGCCCAAGAGATCTCTAAAATGTTAATTGGGAAGGTTGTTGGGGGAAAATATGTCTCATCATTGTTCAAAGTCTCCATCACGTCCCAGCCTCAGCACGCACTGTGGACGAGAGAGTTATAAAACCCCACATTATTTAATGCAAGTAGAAATGGCATTTCCTTATGGCAAATTTGGCGCTGCTGCTGTGCGGGGACGTGGTGAAGGCACCATCCACCCCTGACCCGGTGTGCGTGCTCGGTCTGCTACCCTGTGAAAAGCAA
>Ga0065711_1032055_pt1 | contig 28135 bp, 14 predicted proteins | sample Hoacrofraction12_FD_59098 | JGI IMG/M metagenome (GOLD analysis project Ga0065711, IMG submission 59098) | Hoatzin crop microbial communities from Cojedes, Venezuela - Epithelial fraction 12 v2 (version 2) | ecosystem: Host-associated > Birds > Digestive system > Esophagus > Crop | place...
AAAAAAAAAAAAAAAAAAAAAAAAAAAAAAAAGATGAAAAAGATGGGGGAAGACAGACGAGTATTAAGGATTTCACTCAGGTGTCCCAGCAAGAGTTTAGGCTGCCTTGGATCACCTCTCTACTCCAAGATGGCTTTTCCTAAGCGCCTCACTCCCTATTCCTAACTCAGAAACTCACCCAGGTGCTGTGTGGAAGGGTACAGAGGAGGCACAGATGGGCACTCACAGACACAAGGATCTTTTTACTTTTTTTAAGCTTCTGCTGAAGCTACGCCTGGCAAGCTTGCTGGGCTGCAAAGAAGCACTCGCCCTTTTCCTCTTTGATGCTGTCTCAGTTGCACCCAGCAGTTCTCAAGAAGATGGGGCTAGACCGGAGATTGTGACTAATCGTTATTGATGGTGAAGTAACTGTACTCCACAGCCTGGGGCGGGGGAGAAGCCCAGGCCCTGGCAGCTCTGCAGCTCAGCTCCACCCCAGCCAGAGCTGGAGGTCCATTTCTCTGCTCTGCAGCCAACAGAGGCTGCTGTGAGTTACAAGTGCCTGGGCTGCAATCTGGAGCCAAGCCCTCCTTCTGTGCGCTGCCTTTTCCTGCCTGCCCCACACCTTCTTACTCCTCGCCTGGAGAACGGGTGGGTTTGAAGAGAAGGGTGAGAATACCCTGTTTGCTGTGCTCAGGAGAAACGCTCCTGAGGCAATGCTCTTACTTAGATGTCTAAGAACCGAAACACAAGGAATAGATATTAATACTTCTATGTGCCTGCTCTTAGCATGGGAAAGAGATTTTCTTCAGAGACTTCTGGGTTCCTCTTCTGCACGGTACAAAGACAACCCCCCATTAGTGCCCCTGCGTTCAGGGGCCACAGAAGGGAAGACAAAAGAACAGGAGGCTTGTGAATCCTGCCATGGGACAGCACCATGTACAAGACAGCTGTCAGGATGGGTGTGCTCACAAAGGTACAAAATAAGTTATGCTTGCAAAAATGTGGGGATAAACCTCTGAAAAAGCAGCTTGTTAGTCCTCAGTATGACTACATGCAGGTAGTACAATGGAAGAGCTGTATCTTATACTATAGACACTGCAAAGCAACTTATGTGTGTCACAGCTGATCCGAATATCCACTGAATTTCAGCTCTCAGGATACACATCTCAAACTGTGTGCCTGAAGTTTCCCTTCTTACATAAAACTCCTCCTGTCTTGTGTTCTTAGAGAAACAAGTAGCAGATAAAAACATCCCAAACTTTGGCAAAAGCAAGTCACTCAGATACCACGGGGTTTAATTCACCTCACGCATTTAAATTTATTGCACTATACAAAAATTTCAGCCTTAGAAAAAGTACTGAAAAAAGCTAAGATAAATAAAGCAGCAAATTTTAATTAACACATTAAGCTGATTAAGCATCTCACCGTAGTAAAATACTCCAATATTTTGGTCCTACAGAGCTCTGCACCTTCCTCTCCCTTTTAGTATAAGCATGGCTCTAAAAGCATCCTTAAACTAGACTTTATTTTGTCGTAGTAGCCTTCCCCTCTCCGCATTGTAATCACAGAGGTTCTTCAGGCTGTAAGAGAGACCTCCTTCCTCCCCTGTTAGCAATAGTCCCTGTCACCTCCGACCTGCAGGTTCTCATTAGGGGTGGTCATCTTAACACCCACCTAAGCAGCATGAATCAACAGTGCCAGATTGCCTTCCTAATGGAGATGGCCATTCTGAAAAGCTAAAGGTTTCAGAGGGAGACACTCTCATTTTGACTTTACCGTTTAAAAAGTGCTTATGGATCTTGTATGTCCCCCTAAACCCTAATGTGAAACAAAAATTAAAATGTCAGTCCTACAGAACTTTCAGTTTCCCTCTAGAAACTGTAACGAGTGGGTGTAAGCTTAAAAACAGAAAGTAAGATCTTTTTCTCGACTTCATCTCTCAGCTATTTATCAACTATTTAATATTTCAAAACCAAAATAAAACCTAAACAAGGCAACACATTGCACAGAGCCTCCTTTCATGTGACTGCAGAAAAATTAATGACTACGAAAAAAGAAACAACCGAAAACCCAAGAAAAACCCCTACAGTTTTCCCATTTCCAAAAATAAAATTAAACTGCTATTTGCAATGAAGTTTTTAGTTCAGAATTTTGTAATCAAAATATGTATAGGAAACTTTCCCCTGCTGTCCAAGGGAAATATTTTCAAAGGGAAACCAACTCCTACGTGGTACACCTGATAAAAGAGGAGGACCAGAGAAAACAAAGGCTGCAGCTCTTCTCTGTACCTGCTCTTTACTATCGTGCTTACCAAATGTCCTTCTGCTGACATTTAAGACAAAAAGGAAGAACACGAAAGGCCTGGGAAAAAAGGAAGCCAGGCAGCAAAACATCATGCAAAATCAGAAAGCCATTGGCAATAAGACATACAGCACCGGGACTAGATGGTACCAGCCTTTCTGTGATTTAACGCAATTGAAAAATAAAGATCAAACGAAGCCCTGAAACTTTCTCCTTCATCTGATACGAAAAATCAGATGCATTACCGCTGGCGACAGCTGCAGTTTGTTGCTTGGTCTAGAGCAGGAAAAAACAACCCCAAGTAGTCACAGAGTTTCTGAGCTGCTGCCTTCAGCGTTGCACCAGCCTACGGAGCTCCAGCAAACACACACCCACTGCATCGCAGCTGCAGCTCGGTTTCAGCCATGGAACACCGTGTGACCCCAGGCAGAGCGCAGGAGGCTGCCTAGCCCCCCATCATGGGACGCGGAGGAATTGGTGGGAGGGTGGCGAGAGACACTGGGCGACGCGTTCCTGCCTTCTGCCACGAGCACAGAGCACTGGGCCCACTCTGACAGCAAGCTCTGGCACCAGAGCAGCCACAGGAGCGCGAGGCGGCAGCCGAGCTGACCAGCTGTGCCGAGAAGAGAGTCACTAGCTCGGATGTGCTGCTCTGCTAACATGGCCGAGCGGCTTCTGGGAGTCTAGTCGTGCTGGAGCTCTGCGTGGTCCTGCTGCTTCAGAGGGCCACAAGCTGCGTGCGCTACACCACAGATGCTGTTCTACAGGGCAGCAGGTCCCTCCCTAGCCCTGACTCTGAGCAGGACCTGCAGTTCTCCTGAACGCGAGATCTACTGATCCCAAGGAGACGTGGATTTCACTAACGATGCAAAAGAGAACCAGCAGTGTTTCTCATCTCACTGACTGTTTTTTAGACTGGAATACAGCTAGATGACTCAACATACAAACAAGTAGTTATTTGATAGAGCAGCTTCCGAGTCAAGGAAACCAGATGATGACTCAAACAATTAATCTCAACCCCACATTCGAAAAGGAAATCCCAGACTAAATGGTTATGGAGCACTTGTAGCAAACAATAGCTCGGAGCAGTCAGAAACAACAGTATTAATGTGTGGGCACTATGTTTATGTGGTCCATCCTAACCTTGGCATTCCTGCCTCTGCGTGCGTTGGGGGACATCTTCCAAGCATTTTTAACTGTTACTTCACAAAATACAGGACTATGAGCCTTCTTCGCATCTGAAAGTTAAGACTGGAAAAATAAATTGCAGAAATGTCAATGAATATTAGAACAGGTCCTCTTTTGAATCCCACGCTTTTTGGATTTTCTAAATCTGTTAAAAAAGAAACTTTAAAAAAAAGAAAAAAAGGAAGAAAAGAAGTAAGTATCTTTTCTTCATTCTCCTAAAACTGAACTGATGGAAATTATATGGGCTGGCCCCTTTTAATGCCCTACCCCATCGATATATTTAGGGGAAAATTTAACAGTTTTTAAAAAAGAAAAATATTAAAACTTTACTCAAAATCCAGTTCTGCGACTTGCAGATATTTTCTTCCCCAGACTTCAAGATTTTTTTTCATCTCCATTATACAGATTTTTCTCCAGGTTTACTACAATGTAAGGAACAGATATATAAGCATTTCCTCACAGTCCTAGATTTTATTGTTAATAATAAAATGATGGGTACTATAAAAAGTCAAATAAAAACAATATAAAACCATGGCCATTAAAGTATTATATACACACATAACAGAACAGCTTAATATAATTGTACTCCTATCACAGTTTCCTATTGTATGAAAGAGAGCATACTTTAGTACATAACAAAGATTCTGATTTTGACTTCAAAATAGTCACTTTATATTACTACAAAGATATTAAATGAAATTTTTAATAAGCAATCCTCACATCCAGATGTAATCCCTGATACGTTAACTGCACAGAAAGCACAACTTTTGGGAGCAACTGTAAACCACAGAAGGAACAAATTATTTCTGATGCAAATTCTTATCCAGCAGGAACAGAATGGCTTCCTAATCTCCAGGTTGCTTTTGAACATAGGTTCATTCTCTCACCTCAGTTTTTCTTGATTTTTTCATTCCCATATCTTGTGTGAATACATGCTGCAGAAAGTTTTGCACGCACTTTCTAAAACCTCCTGTCTTCAGCGTATCCAACACAGATATCAGATGTTCATTTGTACTGATACAGCAGCCTCTGTTTACAATGTTGTGAAAGATTTATTCAGTGAAGCAGCATCACACCCAGTTCAGAAACTCATTCCCAGGACTTTCTATAGCGCTCTGTATGGCACAAATATAATTAAGCATATGGACCTTTTTTATACTAATGGCACTGAAATGAAAGCACTTTAGAGTTAAACTGTACATCTGGAGAGGAGGACTACTGTGATCTAATTGTGGTTCATAAAAAATCTATTTTTAGAAAATAGAGGACTTGAGTGCAGCTTCCTTTACATAATGTGCATTGACAATGCAAACCAGCCTTCTTCTTTTTGCTTTTCCACCTGCAAAAGAATAAAACAACTGAAGTTCATACATCATAAATTTCCCACAGACTTGCTAATTAGTGCTGACTTGTGTAGGACTGCTATGTATCAGTTCACTGATACGTAACAACTGACTGCCATCGGCACCACAGAGGTAGTCATACCACCTACTTTAGACACCTCGTTTAAGTCACATCTACCTTAAGTATTCCAAATTTCCCCTCTAGAGATGCATACTGTGCTGTCAGGATAGGGAGTCTTGGACTCTAATTTTGTTTCTCTTTATCACTCCTAATTTAGGTTATTTTGGACATCAGAAAAGACTGCATTAATATGTCCTCATGGTTGCTTTCAAGCATACAAACAGATCTCTGACTGGTTTACCAGACTGTACTGCTGTCTAGAGTCCCCCATGAAAGCATCTCACTGTAGTCTATTCTTCTCTTTGCACATCAGGAATCAGAAATCTGGATTGGTGATTTTTCTTTGCATTGGGATTTATTTATCCTTCAGCACCTGACTTGCACGACGGCTAGGTAAGAGCCTGCTTGCCTCTTATACGTGGCTCTAACAGTGCATCATAGCGATTACCTGAAATTCTCTGGAGCCACCAGTGAAAGACTGCCAGAGGTTCCCAGTTCTAACATGTGAAGATGCCACAGCAGAAAGTGTAGTTACAGGATTATTCACTTATAAATAACAGCTCTGTGGCAGCAAACAACGAATGTCACTAGCCTTCAGGTCTCCCTTTAGAAATTGTCCAGAATCCAAACTGCCACGAACAGATTACTATTAGCCTCAGCAGATTTAAGGTAGGACACAGCTCCCCCCCTTCTTTATCCGAGTTGTTTTTTCCTTCTATAGCACCACAATCAAACTTTCTGGATGAAGATTTTCCAGTCTTACCTTTGGTCTTTGGCTGACAGGAGTTAATTTCACACTTTCTGATGTGGCACTTAGAGGTGAACAAGGTTTGCTAGAATCGCCTACAGACCTGCAGATATTCAAAATGAGATTGAAAAAGTGAAAAATGGAAGTGACTACTAGAATCATGTCTCAGATCCTGAGTTAGGACCCCTCATCAATAGTCTTCAACCACCTGTATAATTTGTCTTCTGTCATATTGCGGCTATTTTAAACACAAACAATGGAAGCTGTGAAAAAGCTTTGTCCCATTTCCACAGAGCTGAGTGTCATGAAGTCAGGGCAAGTCCATGTAGCCAAAGAAAAACATGGCAATTTTTCCATTGTGTTCAAGTTCTGCTGCATGGGTAATGAAGATACTATAAAAATGAAACAGTAAAGGGTTAACTTTTACCTTCTTACACTGCTCATGCTGGCAGGCGAAACACTATCTTCTTTGGAGCTGTCCGTAGCAGATGCCACAGGAATAGACACTTCAATTGTCCTCCTCGCATTTTCTAGGCAATAAATAATAGCTTGATTCTGATGAGAACACAGCAACATTTCACAACATTCATTTCATTTTCCCATTTTTTTGAGAAGCATCACATAATTCTTCACAATAGCACAGAATATACAGAGCAGACATAAGATATCGGGCTGAAGGTCTACTCAACCCATACCCACTCTCCAAAAATGGCAGATATTGAAAGCAGATACTCAGAGCAACTATGGACAACGTGCATAGATATAGAATGATTCTTCCATGGATAAACCCTCTGGCTTTTGGCAATTGGAGGCTTAAGGACTCCGGTTTCTTTACTTTATTCCTTTGAGATTTTACTGTTCATGCTGAATTTATGTTACAGCAGTCACAGAAGTGTTAAAAGTGTTACGATCCCACTGCATGAGTCATTTCATATGCACCTGCGTGCATATGCACACACACGTGGTATTTCCTCCCCCTCAAGTCCTTCCCTTCATACATCCTCTGTGGTTTAGGAAAGGGGAAAGGGCGGGTGTATGTGCTCACGCACAGTTCTGCCTGTAACTGTGACAACTCCATGAAAAGACAAGGCAGCCCTCAGCCGCTGTAGAGTATTTTTGTTTATAGTTACACAAGGCAGCTAACCTATGACCATTTCCTTCGCTAATTTATCTCTTCACATGCCTGGAAGCTCCAGTTATTTCCTTCTATTAGCACTGGCAGTAACTCAGCAAGGTAGGCTGATGGAAAGAGCACCCAAAAGACCAAAAACTAAAATGTGGCTGAGAACTGGACAACCACTCTGCTGTGATTTTTAGAAGCCTAATGTAAATACTTAGTCTTTTTGTAAAAGATTCTCCAGCAGAGAAGACTGATTAAAAAGGCTAGTTCTGCCCATCAGTGTCTATGTAGCAGAACTGTTCTGAAGACAAGGACACAGCAAAGAACAGATTTACAATGAAGCACGGTATTTGCTGCAGACAAATTACTAAAACTAACTTTAGGAGTTTAGCTGGTGTGCTTTTACCTCTCTGAAGTAAGAAGTGTTTGTACCACACAGTCATTAACAGCAAGCGTACTACTGATCACAACCGCTGATCCAATCAGATAAGGACAGAGAACTCCCAACAGGGGAAAGACACTATCTTACTAGTTTTTGTTTCTCCTGAAGCTGGGTACTTACCAGTGTAATTTAGAGATGGGGGCAGAACAGGAGATGTCATCCGAGGGACCATATCGGCAGCAGCTAATTTCTGCTGGTCTATTAGCTGCAACAGCTTATCACGTGCTTCTGCACTCTGACGATTCAGCTCCGCTATTCTTTCCTCCAAGCTCTTCGACACCATGAGCCGAGTCTACTTGGATAATGGGATAACGACTTCCAATCAAAATCTTACAATGTACACCTTCAAGGAGAGCATGCAATATATTTGAAGTACTTCTACGCATCTCATTTTCAGACTGAAAGTAAACATAATCATATAGCACCTCCTGTGGAAAATCTGATTTTGTCCTTTTCACTTTCCTGTACCTAGGTCCTTAACTGACTAAACACAGCAATATTTTAAACTGGTCTTCCTACAAATAGGAGAAAACAGTTATTGTCTGTATCACTAAAAAAAAAAGAAAAAAGAAAACCCCCAAGCATCCAGCAATTAACCATCATTAAGAAAACATTTAATCACAGACACATGTATTCAGGATGGTGTGGGGAAGCAAAAGCATATTTTTAGCAGAAGTATCCTGGAACTCATCTTTAAACCAGGTTTTCACCTACTCTGACCCCTCCCCCTCCAGCAACTGCTTCCACAAAAACACCACTTTAAAAAGGTTGCATCCTCTTGTACAAAAATACTAACCATTACATGACTTAACACAATGTGGAAAGTGACAACACTCTCCGCCTACATTTACATGAGGAAATTTAAAATCTTTAGGATCCCTAACTGAACAGTAATTTAGCTCCTGCGATGGAACAGAAGTAAAGACAGTAGCAAGGGTAGGGATTAGGCATTTCTGAGATGTTAACTCCACTCACTGGGGTGCCACTGAAGAGCTGCTTAGCTGCAGATTAAAGGTTTTCTATGTGAACTGAAGCTTTCAAGTTCTTTCTTTCCCTAAGATTTTGGGATTTTCACCACACAACAGGACAGACAAGGCAGATCCAACTAGTACATACACTACAATTATTTGCAAGAGATTTACTTGCACCAACTGTAATCTCATGGGCTTTTGTGTTACAGTAGCAGAAGAGATACATGGCATGGATTTAAATGCATATTTACAAGCTTGACAAGAACCTGTGGGTTGGTGCAGTGCTTTCACTGTCAGTATTACCTGAGCTACATCAGGTATACCTGATCATGTTGCAATCACATCTCTTTGTGCAGCATAACCTTTTCCTAACCTTACAAATGTACTCCACGCTTTTCGGTACTCATCTACAACACAGGCCAAATATAAGAAACCACTGTTGAACTCCTTAGGGAATGATAAAAATCAAAGTCTTCAAGCAAATGAATGAAAAAAATATTTGTTCTGCTACTCTCTTCCTTAAAAAAACTGTCAACAGGGAAGAAGAGGTCTTAAAGCATCAGCAAGCTATGGGAAAGCACATCAGTAGAAAGGGGAATCCAGCCTTCCTTTTCTGTTAAATTCTCACCTGTCCTTGTGAAGAGTCTGGACTAGGATTTGCATTTTGTATTGGGTCTGGCTGATGTAAGCAGTCACTTGTGTCTTCAGAGAAGCCTCTGAATTTGCTCAGTTGAGCTTTAATTAGAGAGTTCTGCCGCGTGAGCTCAGCTATCTGCCCCAGCAGATCACCGTTTTGAAATAATTCTTCAGCTGTGCCATTCTGTCTAGTGTCACTTGGACAAGACAGACTGATTTTCTTGTAGGAACTCTCCAAGTCTTTGTCTGCAAGAGGAACTGGTTGCCTTTGAGAGATGAGACAGTTTTCCTTGGCTGTGCTCTGTGTTCTCTGGGAGGAAGGTGAGCTCCTTTCCTTGCATGCTTCTCTTTCGGCGTTTTCAGGAGACTGAAGAATGGCTGTACCCACTACAAACAAGAAATAAAGGAACAGTAAGGAAAGAGATACACGATTCTCATCAAGGAAACTAACAGTGACTTTATTGCATCAGGCTACTAATAATCAAGCAGGAACTTGAATTGTAACATCTAGCCTGAATGGTGCCATCTTGCTGATCAAAATCCCTCTATTCAAGATCCTGCTGCAGGAACTCACCAGGTTTAGTATTCCTACTGCAAATAGTCTTACATTTACATTATTTAATTAGAGACTAAGAGAGAAGTCAGAGAGAATAAGATAAATTGTCTTCAATTTCTTATCTGATAGATCAAACACTACTTCTTTCTTAGTCCTCCATTTTCCAATATCCAGTTACCTTACCTAAGAAACTGTAAGTTTGTCTTTTAGTTCTGATATTCACACTGGGTTGGTAACAAAACTTTTAGAATAATAAACCAAAATAATATAAGACTTTTTGCATAATAATAAACTAGCTATTTACTCAGCCCGTAAGAAAGGGGAAGCACTCTGGCCAACAGAAGTCGTTAGGTATTTTTTGTGGTCAAACCAAACCGTTAGCAATCAGATAACACACCACACACATATGGCCAAGTACATTACAGCACTGCTGCTACACGTTACGTCCAAGCTAGATTTTGTGATCAAAAACAGATGTTCTATGCTTTATATACCAAATAGCCCACTCCTTCCCAAGCTTTTGCCTCTTGAGCAGAGCATGACATTTAAAAATTGACACATAAATCTGTTTTGTGTGTATTTTTTCATAAAAAAAGTTCAGGAAGTTTAACATTTCTTGAACCATTTAGCATCCTTAACAGTCTTAAAAGAGTAACAATACATTTGTCACACAGCTAAACTATAGTGAAGTCTAGGAATATAGTTTTATATTCTTGTTTCAAACGACAGACAACATCTGCCAGTTCTCTATGGGAGTGAAGCCAGACGTAGTTCACTTCCTCCTGATTGATTATGTGCCTCCTTGCACCATAGGTGACCACCAAAAGCTGAAACTAGATAGAAACTTTCAATTGTCCTGCCAACTTCCTACATCAAAAGGACTTTGGGGATAATGTTCTGATTTTGAAAAGACTCACAAAGCAACACAGCTGAAAGGGGGAAAAAGAGGAGGAGGGAGGGCACAAAACCCCACTACTGTGCACTACTTCCTGTCAGCAACCATCAAGCTAGCCGTAGACACAGTTACCCATGTCTCGGCAATCGAGGGTCACAGAGGCCTAGCACATTTAGCAAGAGGCATGTTGTTACAATGACAGTTGCAGGAGGAAACAGCGAATTTTGAGAGTCACAAAGGGAGAGTCACCTCCTTCTGCTCACTTCATTAAGTTTAAATGAGAAATACCTTCCCTAATCAACCCTGGTGAACCTTCTTCCTCCCAACAACCAGAACTGAGCTGATGACCTATAAAACTCCTCAAGCCTATGGATTCTGACACAAGACTGAGTTGATCTGGTTATCCAGCACCACACAATTTCACCCAAAACTTCTTCAGCCACTTCGTGTGTATTAAATGAAACCCAACAGAGATGGGCTCCCAAAGATTTCAGAAAAACCTCTGCTGGGAAGATTGGCTCAAAGAGTAAGCAGCCTACAGACATCCCGGTTTGTCTGCAGCATGGGCTGCAGCGGCACTGAATTTCCAGTCTTCAGTGGTCCCACCATTAAAGGTCATGGAAGCTGGATTACACCATGAGCAGATGGAAATCTGAGATGATGTGCTGTACGTCACAGACAAAGAGCTACAGCAATCACACAGAAGTGACAAGCAAAACCAGTACATAATAAAACTGCCAGTCTGGATTGCACTGACAGGACTGCAGATAGTAGAACAACTGCAGGGGACAGAAAATCTAAAGGAAATCTAGCAACAAGCATAGAAAGACAAGAAATGCATATCTGGGTGCAGAATTCCAGATATAGGGCCAATATGTCTAAGCATACAGATTAAAAATTTTCCACAGAAAATGCACCTCCAAAGGTAGTGCGAGATTGAAACAGCAGCACACTACATAGACTCTCAAGTCTGCTACAGCCAGAGATCTCACCGTTCTGGAGGGGAGACAATTCCTGACTGCTCTTCTGCCGGGGGGGTGACAACAGCACAGCTGGCTGGAAGACATGAGATGGCAAGCTTCTACCAGCTCCGGCACCACCTGAAGCACACGGTCTCTGGAGAAACTTGAAAGGAAGTTCTTCCTGGGGGACTTTCAGCATACCTTCCCTGTTGCCTGCATCGGCCCTAGGCTCAAAATAGCTCAAATCAGGTTGTTCTAATGAAAGAGACAAAGCGGAGATTGCATTAAAAAAAAAAAAAAAAAAAAAGGGAAAAAAATGAGATTTAGTGCAATAGGGAAAATTCTCAGTAACAACTCTTACGTTCAGGTTTCTGAAAAGACAGACTGCAGTATGTTCCCTACACACTGCTAACTTCCTTCTGATCCCCAGGTACAGACCTCTTTCACAGGAACATAACACAAATTTTCACTGGCCTTAAGAGCAAGAAGAGCCCTTATATGTAGCCTCACAATTTTACAGTACTAGTAAGAGATCTGTTTGTAGTCCATGCAGAAGACTTACAGACAATTTTGTTCAGGACATTTGTTCCCCAAACAGAAGTCAGTAGAAAATTAAGCAGAGCATACCTGACCCCAAAATGCAAGAGACAAAAAGCACCCTTCAAAGGCAAAGAGCCAGAAGAGGATGTTCACATAAGATATGGCTTGTGGTTCACACTACTGAGGTTCTGAGATTGAACTTAAAATCTGGCACCCACTACTCAATGACCGTGGCAAGAAATGAGAAACATCTTCCTGCCCGGTTTCACTGTACAGAACTGCATTTCCAAAGTATCCTCCTCACATGCTTTTTGTCACTATGATATGCCCCCCACTCCTCTCTCAGCCACTCTTGTCTCTCCCGAGAAGCCCTATGTTAACTTACACATGGCTTCTGTGCTAAAACTATCTCAAATGTTTCACATACAGCCAGATGCCTTAAGGGTACAAGAAATCTATTTCTGAAGGAGGATGAGGAAGAAATATTTTCTGTAACTTTAGGAAGCTTTCCTTTCAGGAAGATGCCTTTTCCTGAGAAAAGAGACCAATAAGGAAAGATTCGGAAATTCTAGTCTTGCAGAATTGTTGTATAGGAGGGTTTGGGTTTCGGTTTTTTGGGGTGAGATTGTTTTATTTTTGGGAGGGGAGGTGTTTGTTTTTTGAGTGGTGTTTTTGTGATTGTTTTGGTTTTATATTTTGGGGCAGGATTTTTTATTTGCTTTTACAAAGCCTGGATAAATCACAACAAAGGGATCTGGTATGTGGCTTCTTCCAAAGAACCCCACAGAAACAGTCAGGAAGAAAGTTTTTGACCATAAAAACAACATTTAACTAAGGAATCCAAATAGCTCCGAGGAATCTTGGGACTCACAAGGAGTTACTGACCTCGAGAGCAAAAATGATGTATTTAAGCAACCAGTCGGGAAGACAGGTGGGACAAAACTCCATGGTGAAAGAATGCAAAAAGTACAAGATGAATCATGTTTGGTTAGTTTGGTCACCAATGCTACTGGCTTAACTTAGCCTGCATCTATGTTGCATATCATTCAGCTGGTCATTCACCTCCATATAAACTCACAAATAATCAAGAAACAGACTTCTGCCTAGTTAGCTAACAGGGCAGCTGCCGTTTCTGGTCAGCAGCGACCTCCAGTGTCTTGTGGAAGAAGCAATTTCATACTGTCAGGCTGCCTGAGCAACAGAAAGGTGAGGATCCTGATTCAGTTGGGTTTTGGGCTTTTTTAGGACCCTCAGAATAAACCTGACTTTGTAAGACATCTTAATGAGGGAAGGCTACTTCCCCCCTACATACACACTTTTTAAATATAATATATTACACATCACTTAAGGGTCAAGCCCAGAACTTGGCTAAAATGTTAATCCTGAAGTCCTGATTCAGACAGAAGGATACCCATGGGGATGCAATACAACCCATATTATTTTTAAAAAATAATCCGTAGCAAAGTGCTTGTGCTCACAGCAAAACCAATGGCAGATGAATCTCCAGAAGTGAGATTCACGCTCACACAAGAGGTATTTATTCAAGCAGACATCTATTCAATACCAGATTTTTCCACTACAGGGACAAACTAACCACAGCTCCTGTTTCATCCTTCACACATACATGCACACACCTTGGCTGTTTGCTGGACCTTTGCTTGCAATTCCAAAATGGTTTGGACTTTGTTCTCTTCTAGATTCTACCAAAGGCAGGCCTTTAAATGCTTGTGTGAGAGAGGCCAGCTGTTCCTCTGTTACCGTCATGTATTGCTGAAGCTGCTTCTAAAGGAGGAAGGGAAAAAAAGAGAGATACAGAAATTTGTATTCTAACAACATGGATTAGAAAACTGTATACCACATGCAGCCCTGAGAAGAAATTTGGCCTCAATATCACAGCATTACTCTGTAGGATTCCAGTGAGGTATTAAATATTAGTGTTTCCATGTTTCTCATGTATTTTCTCTCCTGACTCAAATTATTTGTTTTGCCTTCTCTTAACTCATGACTCCACCTCCTCTCCAAGGCTGCTTTATTGCTTCATTCCCAAATGCAACCGCTGAACAAATCTACCTCCTCTGCAAACTGAAAAAAATAAAATGTAGTATTACATCTAGTCTACTCTGCTGCTCCAGGAGTGCTAACAGTATAGAAATGGGGAGAAAGATGCTTAAACTTTCAGACTGATAAAGCAAAGCTCAGTTTCACGGAACTAGCATTTTCTCAGGCTTTGAAGTTAAACATCACAAATGAAGATAAAATAATGACTTTCCAAACATTGCTTCCCCCCACCTCATACCTGCTATTATAATTCTCAGGATCCCACCCAATTTTATCGTTTTCCTTCTGTTTATTGTTAAAATCTCTTGAATGTGAGACACAGCATCTCACCCCGTATTTGCAACACAACTCAGTATTCTAACAAGCCGTCCTGATGGGTAAGGAGCCAGTGGCGCTCAGTACCTGCATCGTGACGTTTTCTTCCCTCACTAGAAGTATTTCTGCAGTCAGAGCATCAAGCAGTTCTCTGTGTTCATTCAACATCTCCTCATGCTGCTGCCTTATCACCTCTTTCTCACGCAGCTGCATTTCACTCTGAAGAGGGTGAAAAAGTTAAAAAATGCTATAAACCAATACAGATTCATATTTGGAAACAGGAATGGGCCCATATCATCATACTGTAACAGGCCTTCCCACTGTTGCTAAATTGACGTCATTACACCACAACACTGCAGGTAATCCTACCTATCCTTCTCGTTCTGTGTTTGCAACTTTTACAGGGTGCAACTACAAGTATTGTCTCTCAGCACGGATACTGTTTTTTAAGTCACCGAATCTTCATACAGTAATCAAATAACTCCAGGTGTGCTGATTCTTGTCAGTATCCTGTGCTACTTGTGTCTATTGTTTAGTCTCCTTAATTCATTAATGAAGACAAATAGGTTTATTTGTTAAGCAATCTGCTTGGGCATGAGGCAAAAGACTTTATTGTAAAGAATCTCTTGTCCCGAAAGATATTATCAATCTATTGTTTTAAGATAGGCCAATGCAGTAGCCAGGCTTCCTGTACAAGACACAGACCAGTCCCTTCCACCTCTAATGGGTAAATGGAATACATGACTGCCACTTTTTGGACTGCTGTACCTGAAAGCATGGAAGCTACAGAGTCACATAAACACATCAGAACTAGCAGGTGGAGCCCTTCCCCAGATGGGGAATAAGAGAAATACATCCCATATCCAAAGCACAAGAGATCCTGAAAAGCAGCTGGGGTGCTCTTTTCTGCCGCACAGACAAAATTAGAGCATGAACTGACCATAACACACTGTACATTATTTTCTGCTGGCATTGGGACCAGAAGTGAAAAACCACCAAGGAAGAACTATTAAGACAAAACAGCTCTGCAGCCACATGAAGTCAATTAATAAACAAACATTTTTGAGAATAAACCACAGATACTGTCACTAAACACAAAGCATACCAGAGACAAGCCATCCATTTTCTGGTTCTCTTCCACGTGGAGAGAACAGCTTTTCTGTATTGATCCAAGTGAAGCAGGCTGGCACAGAAAATGGAAAAAACATAGACAGTCCTATCTTTATAGAAACCAAAGACAGCACAAAATAAGAACTTAACCCTGGTAGCAGTGATGAACCGTATCAATGCCTTACATCATCTGGATGAGCTATTTTATCTACTCATCCCACACAGTGTTAACCTAGTCTTGGAGGAAAAGACCTAGTCCTACATGCATGAGGTAAGTGTCAGGGTGAACAGCTGTAGACATCCATTCCTACTGCTGGGTAGGCTTTGGGTCTGGTATACTCTGAAAGAAGTATCTTCACTCCAGCCCATTGCCAGGTGTACCTCTGATCTCGTAAACTCTGTTTTAGCACCACATCAAAATATGCAGAAGCAGAGACAAGAGAACATAGCAGCACAGTTTCATGTAGTATGCAATTATACTAACTTTTTGCCCTGCGAGTCTGGCAAAGAAATGGCATTCTTAGTAGAATGGGGGGAAAAAAAAATCACTCTAACATTCAGCAGATGACACTGAAATTCATTTAGGAACCAAGTCAGGCTCATCTACTTCCCTTTTAAGAATATCATATAGCTTGGAAAACATTTCAGAAGTTTCTTTTTCCCCTCCTCTCTAGCCTCTTTGTATTCACTAGCTTCTTCTAGGAGGAGCTGATTTTTAAATCACTTATTAATACAACTTGCATGAAAGATTCATTAATTCAAGTTTCTTGTCCTACTTTTTATATATAATTTTGAGAATAAATTAAGCAACATCCTTGATCATAATTCTTCTGCATTCAGCTTTTCTGCAGCAAAGCTGGAAAATATTTTTTTCTCCCCAGAAGAGGAAGGAAATCTTTCTAGAACCTTCAAGACCTCTTGAAGACTGGTTGTTTACCTGAAATCAGAGGCTTTTTAAATATCTGCTGCAAAGTCACTTTCTTGAAATGCATTGCCAGCTGTAATTCAGGCATCGGAACTTTGCTAACTCTCCTGGCTAGGCAAGACAGATGGTGCACAAGAGCACTTGATTTATTCCTAGCATTACAGGGACAAGGTTTAAGGAAGTACTGAGACAAGCTGTGCTTCTTCTCAGTGAATTCTCAAATTCTAACTATAAGCCTCCATGAAAAGGGGAAAAGTCAGTGAAGATTATGGATGCACGCTGTCTATCTCTAGCAACTCTGAATATAATTAACCACACTTTATAGCTTGAACGACTGCTGTGTATTTCTACTCACAAACTTAGGTAGTAAATCTAAAAATTTGCAGACAATTCTGCAAGCAGCAATCAACTCCCAGAAGGAAGGGATGATAACACGTCTATTAAAGGAGAAACAACATCATAGAGGTGCTCAGTAAAAACTGGGAATACAAGAGTCAGCACACATCTTTCAAAATAAGTAGTCTCCTTAAATTCTCAGACTCCTTGGCCTTCTGTCTGCATATGATAAAAGCTCTTAAGATACAATGAATGTTACATTCATAAAGAGAATGTAACAACTAAGAAAGAAAAAAAAAATGACAAGGAAAATCTGGAGTAGTTTTGGAGGAAGCCTGAGAGTCAAGAATAACTCATTTCTGTGGAACACAATTTAAAGACAATCTAAAGAGGGTTATAACTGCAATTATAATTTCAATTTGATGTTATTAAACTGATGTTTTCCTAATAAATGGAAAACATTCTATTGGAAGTCCACAAGATCCTTCCCTGTAACTGCAAAAGAACCAAATTTAATACTCTGCTTTGGTATTACAACTTTAATAGAGAACAAGCATTCTTTACTTTCAACACATAAGATCTCCTCAGCCAAGCTCCATCTTCGCATGGTAGCGGCTTTTTACTGTTTAATTGGTTATTTAACATCTGCTTCCGAAGCAGGTCTTAATCAGAATAAATTCTTCCATATAGATTAAATACAGGGTAATACAGGGAATAAATTGTTATACATCCAGACAGAAAAAAAACAATTCAAATTTTAAAATAAGGTGTTTTGGTTTTTTTCCCCAAATATTATACATTCTGAAAAGGAACCAAAATAGGACAGTTCCACATTCATTAGGAATCTCTGCCTTTGCTATTAAATAGAGCACTGGGATTTAGATAACATATTCTGCTGCATCTATTAAAGAGCACAGGAACTGCAATGATCTGGTTTAAAATTTCACATAGGCCCAATGAATCTATGAGCCACTGCTGCATCTTGAGTAGCTCTGGGTTAGAAATGAAATGAAAACCACTCTTATTCTTTTTTATTTTTATAAAAGGAGTTCTATATGGCTTACAGGTAGTCTTCTATGTGGAATTCCACTGATCCCCAGTGGATATCCCCCACGTCATTCTTGCTTAAGGTGAAATTACTGCCATGGAGAGAAAAAGAGAGCTAAGGAATCCCTCAAAGAAAATCAGGGATTTGGGTCCATTGCTCTAGTGGAAATAGCATCATCTTTGGGAGGCAAAGCAAGAAAATAAATTTGTGAACAAGGCTGTAGTTAATACCTTGCTACAACTCTGAACGTATTTAAATAACAAATTTAAAACAATTTCAACTGGTATCTTCTGCTAATAGTCAGAGGGCGTCTCACTGCAGTCAACTCCTCCCTTTTCATTTGGGGTACCTGTTTCTAACAAACTAAAAGTTTTAACCCTGATTGCATTCATTCCCAATATAAGCAACGATAATCAGACTTCAAAGTAAACTGACTCGGAGCCAGGAAAGACCAAAGTTCATATCTGTAAAGTAACTTTATACCCTTTTTCATTCACTCTACAGAAGCAATTCAAAATCATCTCACCTCTTTGAGGTAGCGCATCAGACGACAGAGAGCATTCACCAGTGACAAGGTAAACCCGGTGAGGCCTTCCTTTCTCTCAGTTTTTTGAACTTCACGACCTGTACATCGCTCATATTCCTCCAATTCATGCTCCACTTCATGTATCATGCGGTTGAGAACATCTAGGCTGGATTTGTTGTCCCTCTGAAGGTTAATGGGGATTGAATTATCTGAAGAATCATCTCTCCTCTGTCTTGAAGAGTTCTGTGCAGTTTGTTTTCTTTTCACTGGGGGGAGGGGGCAGCAAAAAGGTGTCATTGGAGTTTCAACCTGTACAGAAAGCTTTGCACTACCAGTGAAATTACATTGTTTATTGAAGTAAATCAAAGGAGAGGCCCCCTCTTGCCCTGAGCTGAAATGAACCATCAAAGAACATCCCCAGTCATTCCAGTGATTTTCAGATCATCAAAACACACATTTTCTGCCACTAAATTATTACCTCTCAAGTATGACTGGTGCTTTTATCATAGATACCTGTTTATACTTTCCTCCTTCTCAGCTGAAAGCACAGAAATAATTTGCCAGCGAACAGCCAGTGAAAAATATCAGCTGCTTTCAGGTCTCGTATTTAGCGAGCAACTCTCTTACAGCAACCCTTTCATGCTACAGTTTGTACCTGATGGCAGTCCCCACGTACAAATGTGTGTAGAATATGGGGACTGAAATGCATCATAAGACTGTGCAGCATAGAATAGAAAGCTGTATCAGAAACAGAAAAGAACTCCATGGCTAGCAAGGTAACAGGTAGCATCAAAGGGCCATATTTACGGTCCCCAGAAGCCTATGGACTTTGCTTCACCAACGAACGTGCAGAATACAGGGGAATACGCTACACAAGGGGCTGCGGATTGTCCATCCTTAGAGACGTTCTAGACTCAGCTGGACAAGGTCCTTCCTAATCCAACTTTGGAGTTAGCCCTGTGACGACTTCCAAAGATCCCTTTCAACCTACATTTTCTTATGATATTAAAGACCTTGGTCAAAAGGTGGTACATTATTTTTAAAAGTACTAAACTTTTTGCTGCAATTTGCTTTTGTTTCCTTGAGCTCGGGTTCAGCACTTGTCTCACGGTGTAAGTGGAGTCTACAGTCTCTTCTTTGTCTTCATTCTGAAGTTTTGAATGGATTCTCTTGACTACATTGGTAGCGTTGAGGGCTGATTTAAACACAAACCAAAACAAAAAATACACATATGAAATATTTTGGGTGTGTTCTTAATAGTAATATGTCATAAAGTATATTATTAGAAGAGCTGGCTTTTTAGTCTGGAAATTCATCCGAGTCAAACTAGCACATCTCCGTCTCTCACCCCCATGCAAAAAATGAATTGCAGACAGGATCCTGTGAACAGCCTAACAACCCTTGCGAGACTGTGACTTGGCAAATCCAACCTGACTGATCCAATGATGGAGAAACGGCTGTTGGAGTCAAAGGCACATTTGATTCCTGTGATAAGGTAATTTTTCTCATATCCTTTTCAGCCCACAATGGAGAATTCACCAAGGAATTTTCTTCTCTCAATAACCGAAGTAGCCTACATTCAAAACAAGCATAACAGTGAATTGTAATAGAACAATAGCATGATTCTAGGTTACCTCTACCGTCTAGAAAGAGCTTTTTACAACATTTATAACCGCTCAGGCAAGGTCCCTGCTCACATTCATTCCCAGTCTGAATCTTACAACAAGGGGTTTCCCTAGAACCCAGAGGTCAGGAAAGGAGGAGAAGGGGGGAAACAGAAAAAGTAACTTCATTGTACCCATGCAACACCCATTTAACTCTATTTCCAGCGTTAAGAAGGTGGAAACCCGAATCGATATATTTGTACTGACCTGTCAGAATTGATGCTGGATTTGAAATTCAGAGAGTTGTGGTGTCCATCTTCTGATTGACAGATTGATAATGCTTCCTCTTCCACTTCATTAAGAGCCTTTTTAGGAGACAACAAAGAAAATAAAATGGACTTCAGAGCCATTTCAACTTGTCTTTAGGAAGAAGTTAGAGATCATTTTTCGGAAAATGCTTCAAGGAAAAAACAAAAACATTTGTTTCAGTCTCTACCTCCAACAAAACAAAATATTAAAAAAAAAAAAAAGAAGAACACACCTCTGTGGGAAGAGTTCTGGGGGACCTTAGTACCTAAAAAATACTGATACTGACAATTACCTCTGAAAATAACACAGAAAGTGATTAATTCAATATCCAGTATCTTATTTGGATGATTTGTATTAAGTAAGACAGACCACATACACTGTAGGATAAAAAAAGCTTTAAAGTCTGTACCAAAACAAATACAGAGATACAGCAAGCAGAAGATGGAAAATGCAACTTAAATTCTAGCATTTCTAAAATTTCAGCCATTTGACATTACAAGCGAAACAACCTTGTAACGAGACCTGCAAAATTACATTTATATCCTATGTGTAAAATGCAACCAGAACAAAATACAATCCTACATACCAGATTCATAGCAAAACTTAAGCAATCAGATTTGGAATTTGCATTCCTCAAACTACCAGGTTTCTGCGCTGCTGGGTAGGCCTCACCATAGAGCCTTTAACTATGATTTTCATAGGCACATAAGGAAATTAAAGTCTCACAGAAGCTCAGCAGACAACTATCAGTACTCATTTCTTTTAAAAATGTAAGCCTATCCTGCAGCATGCATCCAGTGATACAGCTTACAAAGATTCTACAGTTAACTCTTCATATTAAAAAACCCCACAAAATAAATACCACATCAAAATACCTGACAGAGCAGTATTGAAACTCACATTGCAGATATTTGTGCAAGACAGTAGGAAACAGGATTAGAGAACTGTGAGAATATGACATCATTACTTTCACTCCCACAGCCCTTTTGGTCTTCACCAGTGAGCTGCTTTCTGGGAGCGTCATATGCCCGTTCTCAATCCACAGTGAGCACTCCTGGTACAACTCATGTTATGAAAAGAAAACAGAACACAAAGGCAATCCAAATTAAATTTTAAACAAATATAAACAATTTATAAACTTTTTAAACAAATCTAAATTGAATCTGAAGTATTAAAAAACTTGTAGGACGACTCAAGGCTGTGGAGTTCAGCAGGGTACATTTACACGTGTGTTATCAGAAATAAATTGGAGCCCAACTGGCTATACCCCCATATATGCAGGCACAATCAGAAAATCAGAGGCATATTTCAATATCTAGCAGTTAGTTATGTGACACAAGATTTGTTTTCTTAGTCTGTAGTTACTTTGTTCTCTTGCTGATAATTCCAACATTTGAAAGGGAGAGCTTGCTAATATGAGAGCGCTTCTATGAGACACAAGATGTTTGTTTCTGATATTCAAAGGTTAAGAAATGAAAAAATCATGACTCCCAGACTCTTGCAAAACAGATTCACATCCATTTAACATCATTTTCTACATATGTTATCAACACGGTATACAATACACAAAACACAGGTTTAGGTCTGCTTGGAAACTCTACCTTTGAATATTCATTCTTTTGTGCAAACAAAAAAGCCACAGGACATGCGTGGAACAGAATACACATTACCTGGGAATCCATGGCAGATTCACTAAGGACAGAAAGCTGAGCGGGAAGATCACATTTTTGTACAATGGGTCCTTGAGATGATTCTAGGTCACAGTTAGGAGCCATTGTTACATTAGGGAAACCTAGAGGAATCAGACAAAATAGGGCAGAACACAGAAGACTCGGTCTGCAGTATGTCACAGGACTTTGTACCAAAAAGCAAGCTCCCATACTTTGCACAAAAAGGGGTCACAGGGATGTATGTCACTTCAAACAACTGCCAAAGGCCAGCCATAGAGTTATCTTAACACATTCGGCCATGTACCAGGCTTTTCTCCTTCTCACCTGTGTAAACACGCTTGTGCAGAAGCAGCACGTAGGATGAAACAGTCATTATAAGCAAAAGAGAACAGCAGCCTACAAACAAAAGAATCTAAGCTTAAGAAAGCCAATCCTGCCTTTCAGCAGTGTAAGGACCCATAAACCAGGATAAGAAAAGCCTTGCTCACAAACTGATGAATCTTCAACAATATGCAAGAGCAAGCAGTCAACCCATGCACCAATGTGAACCAGAACCACTACAGTGGCTCGAACTGGTGCTCTGTATAGGCGGATAGCTGGGCTGTGGAAACAGTGAGTGTCAGGTATTTCACAGTAAGTGATCCAAAATCCCACAATGGACCGATATAGTAGAATAATTGGCCATGGCTTGCTGTCCCCTGCCATGGGACATGTTATACCCATCTGCGTTTCATCCAACATGAACAGGATCGATCATACTATGTTAGAAGATGACATGAATACAGCTAAAAAGAATACTTTGCAAAGAGAGGCTATTTATGCAAAGCAAGGAGACAGTGTTAAATGCACTACCACATGTAAACGAGATGGTCTACCTGTTCGCGTGCGAGGAGCATCCCCAAACAAGCCTTTTGCCACCGCCATAACCTGATCAGGTCGTTCCAATACATCTTGTAAATGGTATTGATCAGATAGAATCTGAAAGCATAGCGTATAAGGCAATATTTCATACTGAGCAGACCAATTTTTCCTTTCTTTTTTTTGGTATTGTTCTTCTGAACAGTTAGCAAGAGAACAGCCAACAAGACAATGTTTGCAACGTTGGTACTGTGCAATGAGATCCTAATTAAGATAGATCAAAGAAACATACTTCATTCTGAGTGACCAGAATTCACCTTGTTTTTCTGAGAAATCAAACAGTTGTTACTTCTGGGTCCCCCATCACCACTGACTCTTTCTCATTAGAGCAAATCCTTCCCACTCCCTTCTTCTGCTCCCAGCCTGACACAAACAAGAAGTCGAGGGTTTATGACACACTTACCAAAACGAACATTTATCTGGCAATTAAAAAAAAAAAAAAAAATCAGCATGCATCCTCCAATCATTTGACCTCAATGTTGCCGAGTCAAAGAACACTTACCTACATCTGACAGATACCCAAAAACTGCAGCATTTGATTAGATCAATTCAGGCTTCATTCGGCCGTGACTACTGAAAATCCTGCCTAAAAATTAAGCCACATACCGCCACAAAAGTTTCAACAGACATAAACACAGCTGACTACATCTGGCACCAGAAGATGTTTTGGGAATCTCCGCACATTTCTCACAAGGCACAGCTTCTGTGCTCAAGGTCTCTCTCCCCCAGTATCTGAAGTCCATCCCTGGCACCGTGACAGCTGCCTCCTAAGGAGGGAAGCCCTGGAGTGCAAAGCAAGAGGCACTGAGCTACTGCGAGCCAAATGGAGCTGACTGGGGACATGGCTCCATGGGCAGAACACGACTCAAAATTCCGCACTGACTTGTGGTTTCAATAACAAAGCTGAAAATGGCAAACTAGTAAAATTATATCCCACAACCTGGGAAGAAGGTAGATTTTCTTAAACACTTCAGAGGAGACCAGATATGTAAGTGACCTCCGTTTCATCGTGGTTAATCAAATTTAGCCAGAAACACTGCAAGCACTTCAGAAGATCCCACAGACAAGACAAGCTCACGTATGCTCTCCAACACAAAATTTGAGAACCGAGTGAGAATTTTTGCTCCCACAGGAATCACAAGAGGGACCGGCATGCAGCAGTTTCGGAGCACTATATGCTGTTATCTCCCGAGTTTCTTTCAGTGTCCACTGATAAGTTTGAGGGTTTATATTCAGCCTCATTCAAAAAGTTCGAGGCAGTGGCATTTCACCTGTTTCCCCCCCATTCTACTGTGCTTTGTCAGGTCAAGAATTTTTCCTATATACCTAGTTTCTATGTCTTTCTAGTCTTCCAGGACTGAATTACACTGCAATGTTACACTTCTCATAATCAATTCAGCAAATCAGTGAATATTCATCTTTCAATCCTCTCACATATCTACTTTTCCAAATCACTATTCAGTTTTCACACTTGATACTAACTGAATCTCATCTTTCCATTTAGCCATCTGATGTCAAAACAATACGGGTTTTTAGACAAACCCATGCCAGATCTGCAGAAGGAAAAAAAAATGAAAAAGAAAAAGCAAAGTTTACCTGTTTCAAAACATGATGCCTTTGTCTAAGGCAATTAAAACTAAGGTGATGTCTTTAATCAGACAAAAATTATCCTGATTATTTGTTTTCAACCTCCCTTCTAGATCTCTTTCAGACTCAGCAGGTTCCTACGCTTCACCCTCCTGCTGAACACATCATGAACATTTTTAGAGCATTGCTCCCACGGTAGATTAGCTCACATTTGCTTGTGATCAGCAGAACACAAAGTGATACTAGCTTCTAAACCCTCTAGGCCCACTTACACACCTTCCACAAATTCACTGAGTGCTGCACCTTGTCCCAATTCAGTATCACCTATGAATTTCATTCAAATTCATCTTCCCTCCTGTTTCAGACTGTTACTAAAGATAATTAAACTAGACTAACCCTAAAAATCTCCCCACTATGACAATCCATTCACCACCTACCCTTCAGTGCAATACACTAACCTTATTTTAAAATAAGTTGTTATAGGACCAATCAGTGTGGTACCTACACATTCACAGTTACTGAGACTAACTCATAATATTTTTTCATTCAGATTTTTAGGCAGACAAACCCCCAAAATATTAAAATTTTGCTGATCCATTTTATGACTTTTGCTCTCTTTCTCTTCAACCTACAACTACAAGAAAAAACACAGTAGTTGCAGCATCTTCCTAGTTTTTGTCTCTGAGTCTTTCGGAGTTGAGTAGGATTCAATGGGCTTGGGAAGCTACACCCTCACAGAAGTAAATGATCACCAAGATAACAGAGACAAGAAGACAACCCACAGTGGTTGTGCTCTACTGGGAGACACAGACTGAAGAGCCTGCCTAGCTACTCTGAAGAACAGGACTTAGCAATTAGCCAGTTTTAAGCTATGGATAGGCAAAAAGGGTGACTCTCCTCCATCTAATTTTTTCTCTACACGCAAGAAGATGCCAGTGTTTCAAGTACCAACAGCCAGATAGGTTTCATCATGCCTGGCATCATCTCCTTTTGTCTTCCTATCTGGCAGAATCTTCTCTCACTCAGAAGTAGACACACAGTATGTTGAATAAAGTCATCTCTTAAATATGAAGGGGAAAGCCACTCAGGAGGAACTGAAATTTGTGCATCGTCATTAGAAATGGCAACAAATATGGACGACTATTTTCTAACCATGAGTTTCACATCTGTGAAGTAACAAAATCACATAATAGGTAATCCAGCCAAATGTTAGAGCGAGTGGTCTAATCTACCTTTGTGACATATCATTTATTTCTGCATGGAAGTATTTTTGAAACCAGCCTGCTATTACATTAAGGAAATTTGTATAAGAGTCCACAGCTTTTCCAAATGCTCCATTAAAATGCACTTGGCAGTAAAGTATGAAGATCACAAAGGTCAAAATTAAAGTCTGAGGCTTGATTAGCACAATCTCCTTAACACAATAATTCTACTCTGATTGCAGAGAAAACAGGTGTCAGTCAAGAAACTAGAAGGTCATCTTCAGTTCTAAGTACTGTCATTTGTTTCTGTCTGTGCTTGAACGTGGTCAGAGATCACGGAAAGACTTCTGAAAATTTACAAAAGATGAAAGAGAGAAGAGGTCTGTGATGGTTAATCCATGGCACATTTACAGGACTACTAAATCACGCTTATTTTAACTGCAAGGCAAACTTTGTTCATCATCATTCTTCACCAACAATTCTCAGTTTGTCCAAGTGCTGACGAGTTCTGAAAGCTAATGTCTTGAGATTAGTTCTCATAATATATGGCAAGGAGTCACCTGCCATGTGAAACAAAAGGATGTCTACCACTGAAATCCCTTTTCAGACAGTGACAGCTACTGTCTGTTAGCTAAGCTTAGGTTTGCTGCTACAGTCCAAAATTCAAAAGCAAGCTAAACATTAATATTTTCAGAGTGCTTCAGAATGCCTAGAGAACAAGCATTTTGATTCCCAGACGACCAGCTTGTCTGACAGCAGCCATAGCTCCTCAACCTACGCTGTAAGTTTTCTTTCCAGACAAGCTCTTCCTTACCAATTTTTTGCCTCACCCTCCCCGCCCCTACGACCCTGTTTAAATAAGCAATGGCAGATAAGGGTCTCCCTCCCAGAAACAGAAATGTTAGTTTCCATCAAAGAAAAATACTAGACAGAGGGAGGAAAAGGCACGATAGCAGTAAGAACACAAAGAACACACATCCTTTCCATAACACACAGTTTAACTCTGCAAACAATTCCTGTTCAGACGCAAAGAGGCCTGCAGAATTACAGAGAGCACAGCCAGGCAACAAGGGTCAAATGCGCAACTGCACAGATCAGTTAATCTGTTACACAGCCTATTCCACTCACTGCACTCGCCCAACACATAGAGGAGGGAGAGCGTACGCATACATGAAGTCAAATCAGCCAACAAGAGGAGCAAATGTTGACCTATGAGCGAGAGCAGTTTTCCACTACTGTTGCAAACCATCTGCAGCAGGCTGAAAGCGCAGATCTAACTCTCACCTCACGCATCAGAGCCAATTTCCTTTTCTCCACAGAATCGGCAGCCAGTTGTTTTTGCGTCTTCCCTTTTCTTTTCAGCACTTTCTCTTGCAGTTCCAGATGTGCCAGTGCTTTGTTTTTTGATTTGTGTATTTCATGGCGACGCAGCTATGTAAACATGAGAGAAACGATTTCAAAACCAAGGGACAATCTAAAGCAAGATTTGCAGGGTAACGCTAACAAACTCTTCTTGATTTTATCATTCACGCGCTGAATACTATTTATGTTAACTTCATGGTAGTACCAACGACAGCCTCACAAACATCTGGAAGTGTCCAACGCCATCAGTTCCAGCCAAATTTAAAGTGGCTCCGAAGGTGAACGGGGGAAGACTCCCAGTTTCCATCTGCCCTACACCACTGACTCAGTAAGAGTTCCCTCAGCTGCAGAGGGAGGAAAAAACCCAAACTCTACCACCGACAATATGCATAAAAAGACATATGCATTTTCCTGATTTAAAACTAATGTCAATCATCAGAGATATTCTCTCGCTTCTTCTAACAATGACATATAGATATTTATTTTTTCAGTTTAAACACAAATTAAACATGTGAGGTGCTTGCTAAAGTGTCTGGAAGCTATCAAGCCAACTATTTATAGAATCAAGTCTCTCTCTGCTATTGTGTCCATCTGTCCTGACTAGCCTGTCAAACTTTCTAAGCAACAACAGCACATACTGCCTACTCCATCTTGGTAATCAGTGATACCAAGGAAAATAAAATGGAACTCACACATTTTTGTAATTAACAGGTCATTCAGTATACAGAAATGATGTTAAATTGTTTGAATGACAATTGAGTATCCTCAGAGTTAGAGAGATTCCTACAATCAAGCATGTCTTTCAGTCCTTCCAGCAGAGGCGAGAGACGAGGCTTCAACCACTCCACTAAGTTTTTACATATTTATGCTTTTATGACGGCATTCACTTTATTGTAATAACGAATATGGCTACTGCTTCCCAAGGGAAACAGAAAACTGAAAAAAACCCAACTGCCATAGCTGGGGATGCACAGTATTTTAAAGAAAGAGCTAACACTAAAGCGCCAGTATTTTCAGAAGCTTAAGAAGGGAGATGAAACACTGGCAGAGAATGCCCCCACAAGCAGGGTAACCACTTCTGCTAGAGAACCAGCTAAATCTCCTCGCTGGAGAGAAGCGGCAGCGACCGGTATTCGACTTACGATCTCCTCGGGAGTTGCACGGTGGACTGTCAAATCCTGGACGGTGCTCTGCGAACGGGAACCGGAGAACGCGTCCAGAGCCCGAACAGAGGACAGACAAACCGCCCTTTCGTTAGAAAACGTTCCAGGCTTCAACCCTCTAACTCACAGCACACTCAGCACAAGCCCCTGCGGGGCTCCACTTTCGGGGCGCCGGGAAGGACTCGGCCCTCAGCGGG
>Ga0065711_1032056_pt1 | contig 28134 bp, 7 predicted proteins | sample Hoacrofraction12_FD_59098 | JGI IMG/M metagenome (GOLD analysis project Ga0065711, IMG submission 59098) | Hoatzin crop microbial communities from Cojedes, Venezuela - Epithelial fraction 12 v2 (version 2) | ecosystem: Host-associated > Birds > Digestive system > Esophagus > Crop | place...
GGATCCACTCCTGCCTTTCTCGGGCAGCCCGGCTTACCTCGCCAGCTGGCAGTCCCGTGCCTTTTTTTTTCTGGCTGCGATAATAAATCCATAGGGTCACCAAAATGCCGGGTCTCAGCATCCGTGAAAGGACAGGAATGACTCTCACACACATTGCTAAGATACACAGTCGGAACACTTTATTCTCCTGCTTGTGCGGTTATATGCATTTTCCATATCTGTACACGGGATCACGCTTATTCGGATAGGCTGCAGACATAAATCACACGCTGTTCACACGCCCCACATTCCCTTATGATTGGTAACTATGCACTAAAGCCAATAGCAACAGGCCGCCTCCACATCCTTGAACACATCTTGTTTTTGCTAACCCACATCATGCACACTATCAGAACTTTCTCAATTGCTATTCTTAGCTGTTCTTTCCAGCGGCCTATGCTATGCTAACCGTTTTGCTTAAGCAGCCTAGTCATGCTAACTCTCAAACTACATCAACCCCAACACACAGCCTCCTGGTGTATCTACCACTCCTCCCAGTTTTGCGTCATCAGCAAACTAACATGATCAGTATCTCCTTTGAAAGAATTTTATCATACAGGTTTCAAAAGAGAAATAAAACTGTGCTGTAATGACATAGTTGTGCTGCAGCACTCAAAACGGAATAGGCAGTTTCCTCCTGTGAAGACTTTTCAGCTTCACCAAGCAGTTCTGTATTGTGTGAAGTGTCAGTTCATTGTAGTAGCTCTACCAGTTATCACACTGAATGGAAGATGTTTTTCAGAAGTCATGAGTTGGAATTGGTTGAAATCAGTTTGCTGTGTTCAGTAGCAGCTTGGTAAATATGCTTTATTAGCATTTGTTTTGTTTACCAGTACTGATCTTAGATTTTTGTATTGATTAGTGAAAACTTTTTTCTATACTCAGTTGTCATAGTCGCTTGTATTTAAAAATGTAAAATTTAAAAATAGTATATTAAAAATACCAAGCATTTTCTGCGAAAATTTCACTGGGGGAACATTCCTAGTGAAACACCTTGTACTATTTCAGAAATTCGTGAAGTCTGCTAGGGATTTATGTTGGGAACGGCAAAGGTGTTTGTTAACATACACAATTCACTGCAAAGCCAAAAATACTAAGACAACTAACCCAACTGCTGCTGTAAGCATGGAGTGTTTGATGTAAGTTTCACAGATACCACCAGATCAAAGAGAGGGGTTTTTGTTTATTTTTGAAGTGTTAGTGTGTAGTTATCTACAGGGTTTTTTGTACCTTAAATGTTAAATTTGTGAATGCACACTGCTAGAAAATACTGTATTTTTGCCACCAAAATGAGATTAGTTTTTTTTAATGAGTTGCTTCTTTTAAATTGCTCATTAGGCTTAATTTGTATTCTTCTATAAAACAGTTTGGGCAGAAGTCGCATGTGGAGTGTGCTCGGTTTTCCCCAGATGGACAGTATCTGGTTACTGGCTCTGTTGATGGTTTCATTGAAGTATGGAACTTCACTACTGGAAAGATCAGAAAGGTAAATTGCCCCTTATTTCACACAGATGGTTCCTTGACCAGAGCTTTATTGACCAGGGCTTTATTGACCAGGGCTTTATTGTTTGAGATTATTCTTTGTTTGATTTCATTTCTCAGGTGCTGTGAATCTGAAAAGGATATCTGCTTGGGTGATTCAAATATAGGACTGGAATCTTTACATGAGTTTAATTGTCTGGTTTGTCATAGACTTCAGTCTGTGATAACTTTTTTTTTTTAAGCCTTCTGGTTCATCGTTGTTGCCTCTGAAATGGTGACAGTAGCACTTCCCTGTTCTAAGGCTGTGAGGTCTGCTTGATGATAGGTTATAAAATACAACTGAAGTTAAAACTGCTAGTGCTTTTGCACTCTGCCTTAAAATATGTTTAACTGAATTCATTATTTTGATGGGTGGATTTTCTGCTTTCGTTTAGGATCTGAAATACCAGGCACAAGATAACTTTATGATGATGGATGATGCAGTGCTGTGCATGTGCTTCAGCAGAGATACAGAAATGCTAGCAACTGGAGCACAAGATGGAAAGATCAAGGTATAAATCTTTTTGTATGGTATGTTGGTAGAGGTGGTGCGCAGAAAGATTCACTTGCAGTTCCAGTAATGTTGCAATTCCATATAAAAACAAATAAAGTTTAGCATGGCTCAGAAGCAGATAAGTATTGGCTCTGATGTTTGAGCTTCTGTGATCTCGTAACAAAGTAACCACCTCTATTTCATTTGCTGTTTCCAGGTGTGGAAAATCCAGAGTGGTCAGTGCCTGAGAAGGTTTGAACGAGCACACAGTAAAGGTGTTACATGCCTCAGTTTCTCTAAAGACAGCAGCCAAATTCTTAGCGCTTCTTTTGATCAGACAATCAGGTAAATAAACTGAGAATGTGTGAGACACAGTGCAGGAGAAAAGAAAACAGAATTTTTGCATTAAGCAGTTAAACTTTTGAATATTTGACCTGGGATTTGATCCTTTTGCCTCGAGTGTTGATACTAGTAGGTGGGGGCGACTGCTGAGGGTTGGAGAAGAACGGTTTAAAAGTTTGACCTTTCGCATTGCCTAACTTGCATTATTACAAGGCTGGGGACCAAGTACTTCTGCTCTATTGTCATTTGCATTGACCTTGCTCATTTTCTTTCTGGGAAACTCCTAGCTTAAGAAACAGTTGTGTCAACCTTCAAAAATAACATTTTTTATAATAAACTTAGAGTAAAAAAGATCTGAGGCTAATAGGAAGGCGACATTTTTTAAAACAGTCTAAACAGCCTAATCATACTTAGTAGCTTTAACAGATGACATGACAGTAGTTGGTTCCATCCAGTTTATTTTCCTTGTGAAGCAGTGTTGTGAGCTCCTCTGTTTCTACCTTCTAGAGAAATCGTCTAAGAACAAGCTTTAAATATTTTGGTGCATCTTCTCTGCTTTGCCCTGATAGTTGCTGAATGGAGCAAAATTTCCAAAAGTGTGAAAGTGCTAGGGAATCTCAATTAGCAATAGTCATGGCTCTCCTGTGGGCTTGAATAAGGGTCTGTGGCTCTGTGAGCCGCATGTGGGTGAGAGGAGATAAGGTGCCTCCCTACACATTGAGGGACAATCACTTTGCATCGTGTTGCTGCTTCCTAAGTCATTCATTGCCAGCCCTTATTGCCAGCTTTCTTATCTCAGCTCACACCCTGAATCCATCTCTGTAATCCCAGCCCCCAGATCCACCCATCTATCTATTGGATCCAGAGAACTCACTTTAGAGTGTGAACAAGAGGAAGAAGAACCCCCAAAAAATGTTTCCTGGGCATTTCTGGGCACTTACCATCATCTTTGAAAGGTCCTGGAGAGCAGGAGAAGTGTCTGAGGACCGGAGAAAGCCAATGTCACTCCAGTCTTCAAAAAGGGCATGAATGAGGACCCAAAGAACTACAGGCCTATCAGCCTCACTTCCATCACTGGAAAGGTGATGGAACAGCTCCTTCTGGAGGTCATCTCTAAGCAGGTGGAGGAAAAGAAGGTTATCAGGAGTAGTCAACATGGGTTCACCAAGGGGAAATCATACTTGACCAATCTGATAGCTTTCTACGATGGCATGACTGGCTGGATAGTTGAGCGGGGAGCCATGGATGTTGTCTACCTGGACTTCAGCAAGGCTTTTGACACTGTCTCTCATAACATCCTCCTAGGGAAGCTCAGGAAGTATGGGCTGGATGAGTGGACAGTGAGGTGGATAGAGAACTGGCTGAATGGCCGAACTCAGAGGGTTGTCATCAGTGGTGCTGAGTCTGGTTGGAGGCCGGTAACTAGTGGTGTCCCCAGGGGTCAGTACTGGACCCAGTCTTGTTCAGCTTATTCATCAATGACTTGGATGAAGGGACAGAGTGTACCCTCAGCAAGTTTGCTGATGACACCAAACTGGGAGGAGTGGTGGATACACCAGAAGGCTGTGCTGCCATCCAGCGAGGCCTGGACAGGCTGAGATGTTGGGCAGAGAGGAACCTGATGAAGTTCAACCAGGGCAAGTGCAGGGTCCTGCACCTGGGGACAAACAACCCCATGCACCAGTACAGGCTTGGGGCGGACCTGCTGGAGAGCAGCTCTGTGGAGAGGGACCTGGGTGTGCTGGTGGATGACAGGTTAACCATGAGCCAACAGTGTGCCCTGTTTGCCAAGAAGGCCAGTGGCATCCAGGGGTGCATTGAGAGGAGTGTGGCCAGCAGGTCAAGGGAGATTCTCCTCGCCCTCTACTCTGCCCTAGTGAGGCTGCATCTGGAGTACTGTGTCCAGTTCTGGGCTCCCCAGTTCAAGAAAGATGAGGAGCTACTGGAGAGAGTCCAGTGGAGAGCTACGAGGATGATGTGGGGACTGGAGTGTCTCTCCTGTGAAGAAGACCTGAGGGAGCTGGGCTTGTTCAGCCTGAAGAAGAGAAGGCTGCGAGGGGACCTAATAAATGCCCATAAATACTGTAAGTGTGGGTGTCAGGAGGATGGGGCCAAACTCTTTTCAGTGGTGCTCAGCGACAGGACAAGGGGCAATGGGCACAAAATGAAGCACAGGAAGTTCTGTCTGAACATGAGGAAGAACTTCACTCTGAGGGTGACAGGCCCTGGCACAGGCTGCCCAGGGAGGTTGTGGATTCTCCTTCTCTGGAGATATTCAGACCCCAGCTGGATAAGGTCCTGTGCAGCCTGCTGTAGGTAACCCTGCTTTGGAAGGGGGGTTGGACTAGATGACCCACAGAGGTCCCTTCCAGTCCCTGCCCTTCTGTGATCCTGTGAACTGTCTTCCCAGCGGTCTGACATGGAATACTAGAGATCCGACCCTGGAAGACCCTGAGAGCTTCAGGAGTGGGAGTTGCAATTTGTGTCTGGAATTGGCAGTATAGCCTTCCCTGTGATTTAGGGTGCTGTTTTTTTATCTGAGTATCTCTTCAGATGTCCGTGGTGTATAAGGGAAGGAAGGCAAGAGAGCGCTGGGCCTGATCGGCCTGGAAGCAGAAGGCTGAGAAGGGACCTGGTTGCCTCATCTAGAGGTAATCATAGATAACACAAAGACAGACTCTTCTCAAGTGCACAGTTCCTAAAATGGACAGCCTCCAGGAAGTGAAATTCTGATTTTATGTAAGGAAAAATGTTTTATTTTTTCCTTGAGAAAGAAGCAGTGCTTGGACAGTGCGGAGAGAGTTGGTTCAGGCTGGGGAGGGATCTCAACCCCTGAAGACTTCCAAAGCTAAATTGACCAAGACCATGAGTGACCTGGAAGTTGATGCTGCTTTGAGGAGAGCAGTGGAACAGAGGTCTCTGAGGGGTCTTCTAGCCTAAGTTATTCTGTGATTTTCTGACATCTACCACTGTTTTGGAATCTCTGTTAGAGAAAAATCTTATGGCCAGATGGTTTACACATTTGTGCTGCCAAGAGAGAGAAGCTTTTTTCAGTGATGAAAAAGAGCCGTAGAGGCAGGATCATTTTTCTCTTCACTCCCCAAAGATAGTTCCCATTTCTCCAGGCTGTCTCTGCAGTTCTGCTTTTGGGCATGGGAATTCTTTCCGTTTCTCATGCAAACCATCCTTTGCTATGTAGTACCAGCACTATGCTGGGATATGAATGTTTTTGTAACTGAAAAACGGTAGAGTTCAATTTCCCAGTGTCTGTGGCATTCCTTTTGGGCAGTGAAACCCTTCATCGTGTTGGAAGGCTCACAGGCTGAGATCTTCAGAATGCAGGAATGGGAGTTGAATCTTTCCACAAGCTTTGGAGCTGCTTTGGTGTGCAATCCAGTTAGTGTAGTTTAGCAAGTTGACAGTGTGTTAGCTCAGTTATGGTGACTGGATACGAGGTCTGTCCACAGAAAATACAAAGAAAATCTTCATGTGGTTGGGCTAAACTGAACAAACATTGCTTTACCTGACACTTCCCACGTGCTAAGACTTACATGCATACAGTTACTGCAGTTTACCTGTGTGCAGATAATCTGTTAAGTGACAACGTGATAAAGCAGTGGATTATTGTGGGACAGGTATGAAGGTGGTTAGGCTTGCATCTGTGCTCTGAGAAAGCTCAGGTGTCTGTGCAACTTGTGTAGGGCAGACTAGGCATAAGTTATAAAGTAGTTAAATTTAGAAGGTCTCTCTAGAGGTCTCTAGTCCGATGTGCTGCTCAAAGCACAACCAACCATTCAGTTAGGACAGCTTGCTCAGGGCCCTGTCCAGCTGAGTTCTCAAAATCTTGATGGGTGGAGACCCTGCGGCTTCTCTTGGCATCTGTCCTTAGGGCTGTACAACCCTCTTGGAGAAAATGGTGTTTGGACACAAGGGGGTTTTGTTTTGGTTTCTTCTGTAACTTTGCCTCTTCTCCTTTAGCTGTGCACGTCTGAGAAGAATCTGATTCCATTTATTCTGTAAAAACTTGTTAGGTAGTGATGTTAACCAAATTGTTACATTTTTTCCAGGTATTTATTAAGGACTTGGATATCTTTTTTTTTTTCTTTTTTTTAAGCATCATTGCAGGGTGGAAAATAGCAAGAATGGAAGTTATTTGTAACTTTTAATACTAGCACATAGTCACAAAAATACTCAAACTCTGTTCTGATCTAAGTTACTAGATGGGCAGCAACCTCATCAAAACCTTGTTCCTGCAGCTCTTTGCATCTGGGAGGTGTTGCTTATCATTTGTGTAGTGCAGTAATTTTGGTCCTGCTCCTGTTTGGTGTCTTGTTACTCAGTGGAATTTGCTCACTGCTGGGTAGGTTTGGTGTGCAACAAAGCTCTTCTGTTGCTATGTAGGCACTTTGCTGCAGTTGAAAGCAGCCTAGACTGGTTTTGTCTAGTTGACAGTTATTTTTCTTTGGGGTTATTCTGACTTACTTAATAGTAATTTGTTTTAACTTTTTTGACTACGAGGAAGATGGCAATTAGATGCTCCTGAACTTTCAGTTCTCTGGGTGAACACATGCAGAGCTCTCAGCCCCTCCTCATGCGTCCTGTGATCTGTCCCTCTGGCCATCTTAGAGGCCTCTTAGTGGGGGTCCAAAACTGGACACAGTCCTCCAGAGGTGGCCTCACCTCTGCCAAGCAGGGGGGAACCTTGGTATGCACACTGTGCCTCTCCTAATGTGTCTGGTGTGTGTCTGCGTTTCCTCAATGCCACAGCACACTGCTGGCCCTCGCTTCATTGTCCCCAAGGCCTGCCAGGTCCTTCATTGCAGACCTCCTCTGCCCCCAGTTGATTCTGATGCCTGAGGTGGTTCTGCAACAATCTCTTCTCAACAGCGTGAGGTTTCTCTCAGTCCATCTGTCCGGTTTGTCAAGGTTTCCAACTTCCTCATCTGTCTTTTTCAAAATGGAGTTGCAGAATATGGGACTTACATTGTGAATCAGATTAATCCAGTGCTTGATGACTGAATATGTTTGATGTTTAATTGAATTGTAATTATGTAATTATTATGTAATGGATTATGTAATATGTTTAATAACTTTAGACTCTTGCCTGTACTGTAAAACCCAGTGGTACTGCTTTAGATGAAAATGAAGAAGTGTGTGGATCTGGAGGCAACTGCACAGTGAACAGGCATTACGAAACATCTTAATGAGACATGTTAACCTGTTTAAATCTTGATATATATGAATTGTGGCATAAGCATTTTAATTAAAATTATGTAAGGTTTGACGCTGAATCAAGGACAGCAAGCTTCAAATGGAATAAGGCATTTCATGCTCAAGGCTTCGGACTTCTGCTTGAAAACCGTATTTCTGTAGCCATTAGGTACTACAGCTTAAGGCTGATGCAGATGAGCAATATAATTTCCTTCTAGATTACTGTGTAAACTCTTTGCACAGTTACAGAGTAAGAGGCAATGGCAACAGCTTGCAGAAGAGAAAAATTCTGGATGGGTGTAAGGAAAGAGTTTTTCTTAACTGGACAAGGCCTTGGTCAAGGCCCTGACCTCACTTAAAGTTGGAAGAGTCTGTTGGACTGGAGACTTTCAGACTTAATTCTGTAATTTTTGTTTTGTCAGCTTCATGGTTTCCCCTTTCGTAGTCGTGTCATCTAACATGTACAGTGTATATTACATACAGGTGCTTGAGGCTGAAATTTCATGGTATTTCCCCAAGCCTTTCACAGGAAAACATGATGTCTTTGGTGAAATGGGCTTTTGTGATAAAGACTTACGACTTGCAGATTTTTAGTACTTTTTATTGTTGCCTAACAAAGTTATCTCAGATTTAAAGTATGGTGAAGCCAGAGGGTGGTTCAGACTACCTCAGCTACTCACTGAGTTGTGACCTCTGTTGTGTGACAGGATTCATGGTTTAAAATCTGGGAAAACTTTAAAGGAATTCCGCGGTCATTCGTCCTTCGTCAATGAAGCAACTTTTACCCAGGATGGCCATTATATTATCAGTGCATCCTCTGATGGCACAGTGAAGGTAAGATAGTACTTGCCCTTTGTAAATAACACATTCAGACTCTGCATGCCGTAGCTGGTTTCACTGCTGCAGTGGCAGGAGAAGGACTTGGGGTTATCTGTAATAGTAAGTCTTTCTGCTTACGAGCTTTGCTGTAGATTGGTGTAAATGAGAACTGGTGAAGTTCCATACTGTGCTTGCAGACTGCTGCAGAGCCTGTTTCTGCTGTATTTATAAAAGGGGGACGTAAGTGCAGTACTTAACCTGCCTGTTCCTGCTTTATTCTAGAAATAGTATTGTGACACCTCTTGTCCTAGAATGTGGGGATTCCCTTGTCTGAAATAATGGCATTTTCTTGCTTACTGTGTTGGACACCTGTTTATTTCTTGGTGCTCAGGAGTGATTTGCCATGTAAGCTGTGTAATCTAGCATGTATGAAACTGATTGGAGAAGTGATAGGTTTGGCTTCTAGTCTCAGCAAGGAGTGGGACAACTCTGTGTGTAGTGTGTAGAAGTTAAGAGGAATAAAGCATTGTTGTGTATAGGGCATTACTGACTTAAATCAGTAAATGAATATAGAAACAGCTACATTAAGTAGGGCATCAATACAGTGGATGGGGCGTGGGTGAACAGATGTGGTTTATATGTGTGGCCTAGGAGAGTGTGATAGATTTTGCTCATATTCAATAGGGCGTTACTTCAAACTTGCACTCTTTGCTAGACTGCCCCAGTTGTGGGAATAGCAGAAGAAGGTGGCAGGGGGGTTGGACCAGATGATCCACAGAGGGTCCCTTCCAACCCCTGTCATTCTGTGATTCTGATTGTACTGGTATGTAAACAGCAAAAATATTCCACAGATGGTGGGTTACATTTTATTTCAAATATCAAACAAGCAGTTCCATTTCCTGTTTCTAAACAGCTAGAACAGCCTGGTGTTGAGCCTGAAGCAGCTCTAAGCTGTCACTCCCACCAATACCAGTGGGGCTTTGCTTGTTCAGCAATTTTCATGTCTGTCTTGTGTAAGGCAAATTGCATGTGCAGAGGCTGCACGTATATCCACAGATACCAGGTGAAACCAGGTAATGTGCTTAATGAAAGGGAGCCAGGCTGAATTTGGCTAATAGAAATTTGCCTTCAGTACAGTTGTAGTGAAATTGTTCATGGTGTCCATGAAATAGATGTGATTTTTTTTACTCTGCTTTAAACTACAGTTTTGTAATTCATATTTGCCTTCAGGAGCCTTAAAAAATCTGAATCCTGTTTCCTGAATCAGCTCGTTTTTGTTTATTTTTTTTGAAGCTAATTGGTTTTACTTTTATTTTTTTTACTAGGTTTGGAATGTGAAGACAACAGAGTGCTCAAACACCTTCAAATCTCTTGGCAGCACTGCTGGGACAGACATTACTGTGAACAGTGTCATTCTCCTGCCTAAAAACCCAGAACATTTTGTTGTTTGCAACAGATCAAATACAGTCGTCATTATGAATATGCAAGGACAAGTATGTGATCTTACTGGTGTCCTTTCACCTCTCTCTCTCTCTGCCACTGTAAGAATGCCAAAAACCTAGTTAGTAACATAGCTTTGGGTTAAACCTGATTTTTCTCCAGTTTGCTTACATGACAAACTGTGCCGTACCTGGGTTGTAGAACAGCTTGACTTGCAGAAAGCAATTGCAGCTATGGGGAGATCCTGTGTTCTAAACAGACCTAGTACTGCCTAAATATTTTTGCCCTTCTAGTGATGTGCTGTAGTTTAATCCTGCAAAATATTTTTGGGGGGGTGTCTTTACAGATTGTAAGAAGTTTTAGCTCTGGTAAGAGAGAAGGTGGTGACTTTGTCTGCTGTGCGCTTTCACCTCGTGGTGAATGGATCTACTGTGTTGGTGAAGATTTTGTGCTCTATTGCTTTAGCACAGTGACCGGCAAGCTGGAGAGAACTTTGACTGTAAGTTCTTAGCTTTGAACTTTTGCAGAGTTCTAAACACAAGGATGATCTAAATGTTCATTATTTATGTAGTCCCTAAGGAGAAGTCCGTAAGGACCAGTCTCGTACCAAGCAATCTATCATAGAATCATAGGTTGGAAAAGACCTCTAAGATCATCAAGTCAAACCATCCACCCAGCACCACCATGCCTGCTAAACCATATCCTGAAGTGTCACATCTGCACGTTTTTAAACACCTCCAGGGATCGTGACTCCACCACCTCCCTGGGCAGCCTGTTCCAGTGCCTGACCACTCTTAGTGTGAAAAAATTTATACTGATCTCTAATCTAAACCTCCCCTGATGTGACATGAGGCTGTTGCCTCTCATCCTATCACTAGTTGCCTGGAAGAAGAGACCAAAACCTGAGTCACTACAACCTCCTTTCAGGCAGCTGTAGAGAGCAGTTAGGTCCCCCCTCAGCCTCCTCTTCTCCAGACTAAGCAGCCCCAGTTCCCTCAGCCAGTCCTCATAAGACTTGTTCTCTAGACCCTTCACCAGCCTAATTGCCCTTCTCTGGACATGCTCCAGCAACTCAATGTCCTTCTTGTAGTGAGAGGCCCAAAACTGAACACAGTACTCGAGGTGCAGCCTCACCAATGCTGAGTACAAGGGCACGATCACCTCCCTGCTCCTGCTGGCTACACTATTCCTGATAGAAGCCAGGATGTCGTTGGTCTTCTTGGCCACCTGGGCACACTGCTGGCTCATGTTCAGCTGGCTGTCGACCAGCACCCTAAGGTCCTTTTCTGCTGGGCAGCCATGACTGGTAACAAACGCCTTCCAGAACACATCGCTGTAGAATGTCTGTAGGCTTTTTCAGAGCCATTTTAATTTTAAAAGCTATGAAAATGTTTACCCACCAAGCCCAGAGCGAATTGGTTCAAACTGATTTGAACTAGAGCATGTCTTGACCTGGGCTCAAGCTGATGGAGAATCCAACCAAGCTGTCAGATTTAAAGCTGTCAGGCTTGAATTTGCCTTGGATTAAAGATGGATACCAGCTTGAATGTCTAAATTTAACAGGGAACGCTTAGATGCTGTGGATTTCAGTGGATGTAAACCTTCACTGGACCTTCCCTCACCCAACAAAAAGTAACTGCTATGTCACAAAAATTGGTTGCAGCTGGAACTTAATACTCGGGGGAGGGTACGTTCTTCTGCTTTTGCTATATGCAGAAAGCGTGTTAAACCTCATTCCAGCTTTCCTCTAGGTCTTGTTCGAACAGAATATTTGGCTTGAACCTGCTAAACAACGAATCTCTTGATGCATCTTTCTACTTCCTCTCTAGGTTCATGAAAAAGATGTCATTGGCATTGCTCATCACCCCCACCAGAACCTGATTGCCACTTACAGTGAAGATGGCCTCCTCAAGCTCTGGAAGCCATAGCTTGATTTTACAGTGAGCTATGAAGTGTGCCTCTTAGTTGCAGGTTGTTGATGTTTGTGCTTTAACAAATGCACAGAGTGTGATATTTGCTCAATTTTCAGTTCAGATTTTGAGAAAATGACATTTTTACTTCTTGGTCTAAAGTTAGGTAGATTGATGCTTAAATATAGCATCAGTTAATTTCAAATACTTTTATTTTTACCAGAGTAGCTGAAGCAACTTCAGTGAGAGTGTTTTTTCTGTCTCCTGAAGTCTGTGCTCTTCCAACAGTGTTTATAAAAGTTGAATGAGCTAGGAAATATACACACTTAGAAGTGGTTGCTGACTTCCTAGAATACAGTAAAATACTTTTTTTATTGGAGTGAATTATGTGGAACGGGCAAGCTGTCTCTTCTCCACTCCTGAAACAAAGGCACAGTTTCCCTGGGATGCAGATGAGGATGCTCTGCTCTCGGTTTGAAGGCAGAGTCTTTCCTAGTCCAGTGTGTCTTGCTGTGTTCAACTTTATGTATAATTGGAAACATTATAGTTATTAAGTAGTGTCACACAGATTCCTCAGAACTGAACTATTTTTCCCCATCTCTCTGCACTTCCTGCTGTAAACCTGCTGAATGTGGCAGTGAGATATAGTTGGGGTGGGGTTTTTTGTTTGTTTGTTTTTGGGTTTGTTTTTCTTTTGTTTTACTTTACTTCCAGGGTAAAAGGAATTATTTCCTGGGCCCTCTTCCTATGAGTGCATACTGTCTTCAGAGCAGCTTTAACTGAAGCAGGCCTTAGGGGATCAATATTTTAAAACCTGCAAAAGCCGGTTTACATAGGCCAAGCTCCTAGTGCCGTGGTGCTGCACGTGCTGCAGTTGGTTTGTTTTTTTCCAGTTTACTCAGCTTAGCTTCCTGTTTTCCCAAAAGGGCATGGCATACTTAAGCTTTAAATAATTATCTGTAAGATTTTTTTTTTTTTAATTTCATATACCTGTGGACCTAGTTAAGGTGATACTTAGGTCCCACACTATGATAAAAAGCAGCTTTCAGGCTCTTCGGTTTGGTACAGATGATGATTGTGTTTGAGATCCTGACTAATGCACACTGTTGTGAATCTACACCAGAATCTTCTAAAGTCTGACCATACTTTTTCTAGGATGCAGCAAAAAATGAGGTTGTATCTGTAATGATGAGACAAACACATGTAGATTTGTATCTGCTGCACTGTTTCCTGTCCTCATCTCTTGTAGAATGCTTTCCTGCCACAGTAATGTTTCAAACAGTAATAACTTCTCTTTGACTCAATAAATTAGTTCCAATTTGAATAACCTCAAGATTTTTTTCAGCTGGAGGGCTTGATCCTGATGCAGGTGTTGGTTGGCAGCTGGTGACTGGCCTCCTTCAGCACTGACTGGTGCACTTGAATGGTTGATCTTTGGTCTGTTGGTCTAAGGAAATGCAGAAAAATTTCAGCTTAACTTCTCACATAGCATTGCGTGTTCACTACAGTTGTAGTGTTTAGTTCTGTGTTTAGCTGTAATGTTTTAATTCCTGAGTTGTTTTTTACTTCCTTAGATATGGCAATAAAGTTATTTTTTGGATAGCAAAAAGTGATTATTTTTCCTGCTTGAAAAGACACTGGTGTGTCAGAAACACCTGACATTAATACATCTGACAAGCTCCACTGGCAATTAGTACTTTTGATACAGGAGAAGATCTCAACAGAATATTTTTAATATTATCTAACTTGCGGTTCATTTTACCTTCAGATTACACAGAATGCTAACCCTCAATGTAAACTATATCTACATTGTCATTAAAATAAAAGTAGTTGTAACAAATAAAACTGTCAGAATCTTGAATGATTAAAGATTGAAGTACATTCTCTAGCTTAAAAATGTGGGGAAATCTGACATTTCTTATGCTTTTTATTTAAGAGTTTCAGAATTTATTGTATCAAGTACTCAAGACAATAAAGCAAAATGTACTAACACTTATGAAAGGGCAATGGTAAAACTTACCTCCTTGGCTGCAGTTGTAATTTGTAAAATAGCTGGCACTTGACACAAAAATGCAATTATAATATTGAAAATGTTTTTATTTTAAATGTAAATTTTTTAATGTAATCTAGGAAGACATTTTCTCCTTGGAGAATCAGCCAGGTGCTACGCCACTTACACGTGTGTAAGACTTGAAGAAGGCAACATCTAGTGCTTTAACTAAAATTAAAAAAGCATTGTTGACCCATGGGCCGTGTTTTATTCTTGAATCATTTTCCTTGGAGCTGGCGAGTTCCCTATATATACATAGAGGAGCGCAAAATGCTTTGTGAGGGGAGTGCCATGTAGTGAAATGCTCCTAGGCCAGTTCATCCTCCTGTTTCTGAACTGGGGATCAATGAATTTCAGCCTTGCTCAGGTGGAGGCAGCTGCCTGTCTGTGCATGGTTGCAGAATGTCTGTGGAAGACCTGCTGCCATCTCAGCAAAAAACACGCGAGCTTAGGTTCCTGCACAGTTATGCAAGTGGTGGATGTAACTTTTTTTTTTTAAAATGTTACTGGGGTAATACTTTGTTCAAGTAACACATGAGCCTGTAGAGAAGGGGTGTAGTCCTGCTCTGGTACCACTACCACCTTGCCATCTGCAGAGAAGAATCAAACCCTCCCTTGAGCCCTAGTGAGATTTGGAGACCAGCTGAAAACTGAAGACTTGATCTGAAAAGGAAAAGATCCTTTGTGAATGTCTTACAAAGCAGCCAAATTCTCCTGAGGTCTGAGATAACAGATGATCTCAACAGGTGTCTGCCGGCCCCTGTGAATCCGTGATTCTGCCTGTTGCTGAGGATTTAGAACCACAAGCTTGGGTGAGAAGGCCTGCCTCTGATTTGAGGCAGCTTGGTAACACCAGTGTTAGGTCGCAATTAGGAAGAGAAAGAAAATACGTTGCAGAGATTTATAGGAAAGATGATGCTAGAAGTCAGCTATAAACTCTCTTCAGGTACAGCTTTTCATCACTTTCTGCCTAATGTCAGCATGAGTTTTGGGAGTTAGGCATGGTTACTCCATTTCCAGTCCCTGTTGGTGATGCGGGCTCCAGTGTGTGTTCATTGGATAGCTGTGAATAAACCCTCTGACCTTGCGGATCATGGTGACTTGGGAGACACAGGCTGAGCAAAGCTGCATCTGAATGTCAGGGGGAAAAGCATAGGCTGTGGGCGAATCCTAAGAAGAAAGGTGGCTTAGTGCTTTATTTCAGAGGCAGAGTAGGAATCACACGTGGGAATGCTTTGGCTACCCGTGGAGCAAGACAGAAGGAGATGGATGCTGCTGAAGTGAAGGGAGCATAACCATCAGCCTTCTTTCCAAAAAGGGCACATTGCTGGTTCACGTTCAGCTTGGCGTCCATCAGGACCTCCGGGTTCCTTCTCTGCTCAGCTGCTTGCAAGCTGGGTGGCCCCCAGCACACACTCATGCCTGCGGTTGTTCCTCCCCACATGCAGGACTTTGCACTTCCCAGTGTTGAACTGCATGAAGTCCCTGTCAGCCCATTTCTCCAGCCTGTCCAGGTCTCTCTGGATGGCAGCACAACCCTGTCTCGTGTCAGCTACTTCTCCCCGTTTTGTGTCATCTGCAAGCTTGCTGAGGGTACACTTTTCCCCAACATGCAGATCATTACTGGAGATATTGAACAGGACTACACCCAATATTGGCCCCTGGGGTACACTACTAGTTACTGACCTTCAGCTAGACATTGTGCAGCTGATCACCACCCTCTGGGCCTGGCCGTTCAGCCAGTTTTCAGTCTACCTCACTATCTGCTTATCCATCCCATACACCAACAGCTTTTCTGTGGGCATCTCACAGGAGATGGTGTCAAAGGCCTTACTGAGGTCCAGGTACTCAATATCCACTGCTCTGCCCTCATCTACCAGGCCAGTGGTAGACTTATTTCATTGTAGATGTTTATCAAGTTGGTCAAGCGTGACTTCCCCTTGGTGAAGCGATGCTGACTACTACTGATGATTTTCTTCTTGTTGATGTGCCTGGAAATAGTTTCTAGGATTAGCTGCTCCATCACCTTTGCAGGGATCGAGGTGAGGCTTACAAGCATTTAGTTCCCTGGATCCTTCTTCTTGCCCTACTTGAAGACAGAGGTGACATTTGCTTTCCTCCAGTCTTTGGGCACTTCCCCAGTCACCATGATAGATCAAAGATTATCAAGAGTGGCCTCGCAATGACATCTGCCATCTCCCACAGCATTTGTGGGTGCATCCCACCAGGGCCCATGGACTTACATATGACCAGTTTACTTAAGTCTTCCCTGAGTTTATCCTCTTCCACCAAGGGTACATCTTCCTTGCTCCAGACTTCTCCCTTGGTCTCTGGGACCTGGGATTCCTGAAGGCGAGTGTTGCGAGTAAGACTGAGGCAAAGGTGGCATTCAGTACCTAGCCTTTTCCATGTCCCGTGTAACCACGTTCCCCCCGTCTCATTCAGCAAAGGGCCCACATTTTCCCTGGCCTTTTGTACCTATGTACTTACAGAAGCCCTTCTTGTTGTCTTTGACAACCCTGACCAGATTCAACTCCAGCTGAGCTTTAGCTTTTATAACTTCATCCCTGCATGCTGAAATGTCATCTTCATGTTCCTCCCAACTTACCTGTTCTTGCTTACACCCTCTGGATGCTTCTGAGTTTGGCCAGGAGTTCCTTGCTTGTCCACTCAGACATCTTGGCACTTCTGCTGATGTCCTATTTGCTGGGATGGACTGCTCTTCAGCCTGGAGGAGGAGGGTCTTGAATATTAACCAGCTTTCTTGGGCTCCTCTTCGCTCCAGGGCCTTAATCCATGGGATGCTTCCAAGCAGATCTCTGAAGAGACCAAAGTCTGCTCTCCTGAAGTCCAGGGTCCAGAGCTTTTGTTTTTACGCCCCTCTTTCCTCTCAGGATCCTGAACTCCACCATCTTATGGTCACTGCAGGCCAGGCTGCCTTTGGCGTTCACAGTCCCAGTGAGGACAAGGTCCAGCAGAGAACTTCTCCTCATTGGCTCCTCTATTACTTGGGGCAGGAGGTTCTCACTGATGCACTACAGGATAGTCCTGGATTGATAATGTCCTGCTGTGTTGTCCTGCCAGCAGATATCAGGGTGGTTGAAATCCCTGATTCTTTGGGCACTATAATAGTGCTTCTCTTACCTCCTAAGAAAACATGGAACCTGGTGTTTCTTTGTCTGTGGTTTTGGATAAGGATGGCTTAAATCAAACCTTGCTCCTCTCAGTGTGCCTCACTAATGCTTTGAGCACCAAACAATCACAAAAGGAAGCAGGAACACGTCTTCCCAGATGAAGTTGCTAATGAAAAAGACATAGGGCAAGCTGCTTGCTTACTCCACCTTGCATCACACGGCAAGTTCAAAGCAGATTTGGGATCATTGAGTTTACTCCCTGAGCTGAGGAAACTTCTTGTGCTGCTGTTGGGTAGTAGGCAGACAAAGCACAGGGAGGTGAGGACAGTTAGGGCACTGAAGTCTTACAGGTAAAAGCAAAAATGAGAGCAGGCTCTTAAACAAGTCCGGATTGAGTGTTCTCAGTTTCACAGTAAACACGTGGAATAGTGGACGTGCTAGATTTTTTGGGAAAAAAAACAAGAAGTCCTACATGCCTGACACACAGTGGAAAGAATCACTGTAATTGAGTAGACTATAGACTTAGAATAGAATCATAGAATCATAGAATCTTTAAAGTTTGAAAAGACCTCTAAGATCATCAAGTCCAACCATCCACCCAACACTACCAACTAAACCATGTCCTGAAGTGCCACATCTACATGCTTTTTGAACACCTCCGGGGATGGTGACTCCACCACCTCCCTGGGCAGCCTATTCCAATGCCTGACCACTCTTTCTGTGGAGAAATTTTTCCTAATATCCAATCTAAACCTCCCATGATGTGACATGAGGCCGTTGCCTCTCATCCTATCACTAGTTACATAGAAGAAGAGACCAAAACCTGAGTCACTACAACCTCCTTACAGGCAGTTGTAGAGAGCGATAAGGTCCCCCTTCAGCCTCCTCTTCTCCAGACTGAGCAGCCCCAGTTCCCTCGGCCACTCCTCGTAAGACTTGTTCTCCAGACCCCTCAGCAGCTTCATTGCCCTACTCTGGACACGCTCCAGCAACTCAATGTCTTTCTTGTAGTGAGGGGCCCAAAACTGAACACGGTACTCGAGGTGCAGCCTCACCAGTGCTGAGTACAGGGGCACGATCACCTCCCTGCTCCTGCTGGCCACACCATTCCTGACACAGGCCAGGATGCCGTTGGCCTTCTTGGCCACCTGGGCACACTGCTGGCTCATGTTCAGCTGGCTGTCAGCCAGCACCCCAAGATCCTTTTCCACCAGGCAGCTTTCACCAAGCCTGTGGCATTGCATGGGGTTGTTGTGAACGAAGTGCAGGACCTGGCATTTGGCCTTGTTAAACCTCATACAGTTGGCCTCGGCCCACCACTCCAGACTGTCCAGATCCCTCTGCAGAGCCTTTCTACCCTCAAGCAGATCGACACTCCCACCCAGCTTGGTGTCATCTGCAAACTTACTGAGGGAGCACTCAATCCCCTCATCCAGATGACTGGTAATGATACTAAAGACATTAAGACTTGGTGATATGAATTTGGTGATGTTGAAACTGAAATACTGAAGTAATTGCAAACATCAGCTCAGGTTGATAAGTTGGATTACTGCACTGGTAGTTCTGGAAGCGCGTGTTTTGTGGTAGGGTATCCTTGATTTCTACAGCTGTCCATTCAGTTCATTCCCCAAAATGGGAAACTGTATCCCAGGTAGAGCAACAAGAAGTCAGAAAAAATTGTCTTATTTTTCAGTGGCACAGAACATGTTCTTCTGCTTGCTGTAGCTGCAGGATACCCAGAATATTACGGGAGAACTAAGAAGCTTGGAAGAGACCATATATTGTACTCAATATCCTGCTTGAAGGTCTAAGTGCTAGGTCCTCCTTGCTAGCTTTTGCCTTGATCTGCTAGTGTTTTTTGCTGAAGGCTTCCTCTACTGCTGCCAGTGTATTTTTTTGGGACATAGCTTTTACGTCAGTCACTAGGTCATCTCAAAGCAGAATGTGAATCTGGTGGTGTATCTGCTGCCCTTCCCACATCAGTGGTAGCACCCTTTCCTGGGCTGCTCTGCCAAGGCTTCTGGTCAGCCACCCTCCTGGAAGCTAGGCCTGAGCCATCCGCTCAACTAGCTGTGGTGAATTCAAGCATGAAGCAGAACTGGCCACCACAGACTAAGTCAAGTAAGTCAAGAGCAGAAACATTACCTCCACTGTGTTGATGCAGCTATGGGTGTGGTGAAAGGAAAATGGAAGTGTCCCTGGAGGGAAAAAAACCCGCTATGGAATGTTTTTTTATGTAACAGACTATCATCTGAAGCCAAATGATGTCCTGTTGTCACCCTCAAGGCACTGCACTGAGATGTGGCTGCCCTATCTGTTTTGATACAGTGCTTAAGTGAAAAAAGAAACAAGGGTGCTTACCGAACTGAAAAAAAAGTATTTTAGTGCTGTTTAGTCTCGAGGCAGTCGTGCAGGAGTCTCTGCCCTCGCCAGAATTAGGGCTACCTTCTGTTCTTCCCCTTGACTCAGCCAAACTGTCCCTCTGATACAGCAAAGGTTCCTGCTGGTCACCTTTATACAGCTCATTGATGAGCTCATTCAAGCAGAATGTGGAAAGACAATTTGCTTACAGAATTTTAATCTTGCTGAGACAAAAAAAGCAAAAAAAAAAAAAAAAAAAAGAGTAGGTGAAACATGTGGGGGATCACTGCTCTGTAGGTACCCAAAAGGGAAATACATTTGAGGTACAAAACCCATAATACCAGCTGTCTTTATAAAATGAAACCTGTAATGCTTACAAGACCTAGAGATGTTTTATAGACTAACGGTTTCCAGATATTCACATTACAACACATGTACTGTCATTTAGCAGCTATTTGCAGGAAGAAAAACTGAGTTCTCTTCAAGCCACTTTTGCTGCAGAGCAGAACAAGCATAAGCTGTCCCAAGCCAGATGGCAGAGCAATACTAAACTACCATACTAGAGGTTAAATGTGGACTTGCCTTCTCAGCATGTTTTCCGAAAGAAGTGTTTTGCTAAGATTTTTGTGTGAATAGCTGTCTAAAAAGAAGGGGGTGGTGTCTTTAAATCAACATCTGGTCTAAGAAAAGAGGCAATGAACAATTTTGTTATTATATTGGAAATGCTTCATCTACAATAATTAGAACATTCATACAGAATTTTTCAAGAGTCAGCTTAAAATAATGCACACAATACATTAATTTCAAAACATCCTAGATGCATCAGTTGGTTGTATTCACTGACAGCAAGTTTCTCTCCTCTGCAGGTTCACATACGCCCACCAACAGGGCTGGTACTGCTTTCCACGCCACACCACTGAGGGGTATCTGATCTCAGCAATCAAGGTGGAAGTCAAGCTTCACACGCCAGCAGGCTGACAGACTCCAAACCGCATGTGTGCTGACAAAGCCTGGAGGTTTTTACTCATGCGTGGTAGCAAAGGAAGCTCCTGCAGCAGCCAGGCAACCACTGGCTCTATATGCAGTATGGTGCAGGACAGCAGGCAAAGAGCAGCCAGCGATGAAGAAAGCAAGCTTCACATCTAGCTCCAGGGTCAGGACCTAAGCTGGCAGAGGAAGGGACTATTCGACCTTAAGTGCAGTAGCATCAGAGAGCTTGTGGATCACATGACTTTAATGGGCCTGTGAAGACCGACCACATCCTTGTCAGCTTCATGTATTACATGGTTGCCAGTCCCTACTGAACAAACATCAGTACAAGCCCAAAACATTAACATGTTATCCTAACGGGTACAAAACTTAACTATATCTTACCATGAGTAAGTACTTGTGCATACTTTATTAACAGAGTATAAGATCTAGAATTCCTAAAAAGAACACCACAATCTTAGCCTAAGCCTGGGCAATTGCACACATACAGGCATACAGGAATTACAGGGCTTGGAACAAAAGACAAGCAGGTAAGGGAGTTTTCTTGACCAAGAGGCAGGGGTGAAGTGCAATCAACTTCATTGAGCTTGCATCCTGGAGCTTTATGCAAATTGCAAAGTCATTTTAATTACTTAGTTTATCTCTTTATGCTTTCAAAAACAGCTATGGCTGGATAGAACAACAAATAGCAGGAAGTGAGGGTGTACTACTTGTAGTTCTTCACTCATCCACTAACGCATACAAAACAAGCATCACAAGTTATTCACTGGCCCATTTATGATGTCTGACATTGAACACCGCCTCTAGGGTGATGCTCATCATCTTCATAGACTTCTCCGTTATAGTGGTGTTTTCTTTTTTGAGATGGATCAAAGTCCACTAAATCCACCTGCTCCATTTCCTCAGTTTCTTCAGTTTCCTGCCTTGTAGGTAGCAGTTTTTCAAGTAAAGACAGCTTATCTGAGGAGAGGAAGCCACTCTCTGGGAAGTTCACCTGAAAACATGAAGAAATGGAGTTACTTGAGTCTGCTTGAATGGGCCTTTTTCTATCCCACTACAGGTCAAGTACCTGCCAAAGTCCACTTTATTATCACAGATGACTTAAACTCAGCACTTAAAAAGAAAATAAATATCTAACTCACTGGGCTATTTTTTAATGCCTGCCAGAAGTTAACTTCTAACCCTGTCAGCTTAACCAAGTCTTATCCAACATTTCTTCTGCCTCAGGCTGCCCTCTGGAATCACCCTAGAAGCCAAGGACAGGGTGTATCAACATTACAGCTATGGTTGAATCTCCTCTGAAACTGCAGCAGACAGAGCCTGCTGCCACAGCTCCCAGCATTAGCTTCTCTCCAGAGAGGGAACAAGCACTTTCCAGCCCACTCCTTTGCTCCAGCACAGGGGAAGTTACTAAGCCATCCTTCCTACAGGATGACGTAAACTAAAGGACGTGTCAAGCAAATAGAAATTCACAAGGTATCCAAAGAAATTCTTCTGGTACTTGAAGTACTTTCAGCACAGAGTGTTCCAGAAGTTTTTTGTTTGTTCTGAACTGTAATTCTGTTTGGTGGTTTACATGTTCTCACCATTGTCAACAACAAATACCAAACCAGGACAACTGATAACTGGTATCTCTTCTTGAGATAGTGCTTAGAGGCTAAATTTTGGACAGATATTCAGTGCTGAACTGTGCCATGGAAATAAGCTGACCTACTTACCCTGAATTCTATGATCAGACGTCCTTTCTCATATGGTCTGCGATAAATTGGCATACCTTCATTCAACACACACTTAATAGCGCCATGCTTGACAACCTGGCCTACAAAAAGATCAAAAAAAGGAAGGGATCCATGCAAGCATCAGAAGCAGCTTTAGTTTTAACTCCTTTCAGTATTTATGTAACCTTCTGCACTGTAGTTAGACAGCTACACCAATATGTAGTAGTCTAACAGGGATTCACTGCCTCGTAATTTCTGAGTAGGAAAGCAGGTTGATGTCTACGTTACCTTCTTGTAACATCATTATGCTTCCTTTGGGAAGCATACTTACAAATTTATTAAGTGCTCCATCAGTTCCAAGGCTGAAAAAGTGGTCTTCAGAGACCCAAGGCCTTCAATTCTCATGAGGCATCCTCAGGATACAAGTATGTCCATGAGGTAAGGTCTGTTACTATATCACGCAAAGAGAAAGTTACTGCTGACTGCTATCAAAAAATCCTTTTTTGTTTAAAGATTTGTACTGCAAAGACTAGGGGAAAAAAGCTTGATACCAGCACACATCCCTTGTACATAAAGGTGGGATGCTTCTGTTCTTTTAAACTTTCAGGTTACATTCACTGTATGCTTGGACTTTTAGCAGAAAGCAAATCAACACTTACCAGGATGGGAGGTAATAATAATAGTCCTATTATCCAGCGTTGTGATAGGCTTTTGAAAGCCACATAGTGCTTCAACCAGTTGAATATCCATAGACATAAGGAGGTCTTCATCTCGTCTAAGGCAGGAGCAATCAACAACAGTCACAGGGAGGGAGAAGCAGTAAAAGCATCATACTCAACTTCAGTATTTAACTTGACAAGGACAATAAAGCTGCAATATCAATATAAGCCTGGACAATTAAATAGAGAACACTGAATACTGAGGCAGCACCTCATGCAGGCCATTACAGGAGTGATACCCATGCTGAGAGCCATTACTGATCAAGTCTAGCTATCCAAAGTGTAGGAGTGTTCTACTGAAAATAAATAAATACAGCAAGGCTCAATTGCATCCAGTTTCACTTCAGTGCTCCTTCCCAATTCTAGTAAAGTTATCTCTCCGCCTCCTGAACATTGCAACTGGGATAATTAATCCCTCCCTTTATGTGGATTAATACTTTCTCCAGTGCATCAGCTAGCTCTACATTATTCCGTTACACTCGCATTCTGAAGATCTGGTACTAGGGAAGTTTGAACAGGTGATGGCCACTCTGGGTTATGATGAAAGTACCTTCTAGAAAGCATCAAAAAGTATCTGGAAGAGAGGATGTAATTGTTTTAATTGCCTACTCTGACTTCAGTATGGCAGTGCTAGTGATGTCTGCGTGCACTGCATGTTCAAGGGCTACAAAATCCTCCAGCCTACTTAAAGAACTTGGTTATTTCACTCACCCTGTTCTAAAGGTCTCTGGAAGGAGACTTGCCCAAAAAGTTTATTTTAGACTCTGATGGGAGCAGGGGAACATTCCACTCGTCCCAGAAGCAGCATGGCCTCAGCACAACCCCACAAGACGAGTAGTATCAAGCGTTATCTAAGGACACTAGATCTGAAGGCAGTGGGCAGAAAGACAGACAAAAATAACCCACTAGAGTTTCGACTTCAAGTCCCATGTAACCATGCAAACAGTTTGGCCCAGACTGTCCCTTTGGCATGGCAGATTAAGTATCTGGTTTCACTGGAAGTTAAGAAAAATCAGCTAAGTAAGCTTGTCCAAAGCAAACAGAACTTGACTCTTAGCCTGTGAGCTCAGTGTTCCTTGGCACAGAGTTCTGGCACCAACCTCCAGAGTTCAGCACCACGAAGGACTGTCAGGCAGGCCAGCTGCAGGTTTCCCAAGAACCTTTGACTCACCGTTCCTATTTCCAAGTACAGTGCCAGTGGTTGGTGTTGAGACAAATGCTTTCTCTAAACCCACCAACTCCCTTTTTACTGCTCTGAACAGCAGCAGTGAGACACCAAGCACAACACATTTCTGTGAGATGACCAGTGTTGCTTTTAATCGGACCAAAATGTACTGGACAGACTCCTTCCACACACAGTAACTTGAATCGAGCAGTACTGTCCAGTAACACAAAATATTCAAACCACAGTCAACGCTGCTTGAGTCACTTTTGTTTTTGCAAGAAAGAACAGACAGGACTGATTACCCTGCCCAGTGCATTCAGGCAGGAAATGAAGTGTGAGAAACCACCTTTGGTCAGAAGGGTGGATGTTATATTCATTAAGTTTGTCATGAATAAGATCCCTGAGGATAAGAGAACACACTAGCAGCTCTCTGTGCCTTGAAGCCAAGTGGGCAATGAACAGCTGCCTACACTAAATAATATTCTGAAGTAAGTGATGGAGCACTATTCTAGAAAGAGGAAGAAAATAATCACAAATATTCATATATATTAAACAAAATCTCAGTATTTTAAGAGTTCTCAAAAACTCTTAGCAACTGTAACTAGTTTTCTTTGCCTTCCATCCCCTTTCACTAACAAATTCCACGTAAGACTATCTCATACTACCAGAACACAAGCAGCTGTGATTAGTTGTACCAGGATTCCTGCACACTCAGTGCTCCTCCGGCCACCCACCCAAACTCACAGGTGAATTCTAGCCATGTGATCCTATCTACTGGTACTTCCAGTGGGTAAGAGGTGAGTGGTTACCAAGGAAGCAAATAGACAAGGAACACAAAGAACTTCCAGAGTTCTTACCTTGTAAATAGAGAGTGGTCTTTTTGATCCAAGACAATAATAATGTCCCCTGGCTCTAGTCCTGGCTCTTGGTCCCCTTCACCATGGAATGTTATTTTCTGACCATCCTTCATTCCTGTTGCAGAGAACAAACACGCAAATATTTTTCATCTTTTTAAGTGAAAAATGGTAGTAAGAAATATTCTTATAGGCACTAGCTGGTACCAAGAGATCTCTGGATCTTTAAATTAGAACATCAGGACCTTCCCTTGACGCATTCATGATTTCTGTAAAACCACTCACATGTCCAACAGAGCTTAGTGGTGCCAACCTGAACTAGGTCTCAAGATTATAAAGCTTGTGTTGCAAAACAGCCACCTGCCACGATAAAGTCCTTAAGAAAAATATTACCAAAGACAGCTTTCATTCTACACACAAGCTCTAAAAAGAAAACAGAACCACTGCGTACAAAATACATTGGGAACAGGTAACCAATCAGCTTCTTCAGTTTTATATGTGGCAGAGCTACCTATGAAACATGATCTCAGTGCCTGCCGAATACAAGAAGCACTCTCCCTAGGACTGTAACCATCATGTAAGAAACCTGTCTCACCCACACAAAAGTCTCTCCACTGCAAGTTCTACATGCCTCACGCTAGCTCACAGTCTGGTTTTCTGTAAGGAAGGGAAACGAAACTCTTCTCAGTGATTTCCCTCTTTAAAATGTCACTAACATATCCTTACTAGCCCTCACATGTAACGTTACTGCAGGATTTTCCCTGTTAAAAACAAATCCAGGCATTGCATAAGGTGTCCTTACACACACAACAGTTGCAAGTGATAATCAGGCACCAGCCTGTAGAAGCCACGTGCTTGTCAGCCTGCTCTGTCTTACAAGCTGCATTACACCAGAGACTTCTCCCACCAGCTTCTGCGCACCCTCCTCAAGAGGGATGCATTTTGCCAGGCAGAGCGTAGCTGCACTGCGCAGCACTGTCAGGGTTGCATAGCAGACAGAGTTCTAAGCACGAGAGGCTTAGCACTGTCTCTGCACCCTATTACTATAGCAGACCTGGTTCCCCTTCACACTGAAACACAGCAGAAGTGATCGGAGTCTGCAGGGTTTCCCTACAGGCAGGGAAAACTCATTAGGCAAGCTGAGCCAACAAACGATGAGTTCTCTTTTAATTGGTCCAGCTACCTGACCAAGACTTGCGCTTGTAAGGTTGCTTAAAATTAATTCACCGCTTACAATACTACAGGTTTCAGAATTCACTCTTAGTTACGTGCACTAGTATTAGATGCAAACGCAGAAGCAATCAACCTTCCCTAAGAACAAGTCTCTTACTTTTTACAGGCAGCAACAGGCAATTTTACTGTTTATATATTCAGCAGTGTTACTCACCAAATCGACACCATGCATTTGCTAAAGCTTCTGTTTTAGTGCTGCAAAGTCAGTCAGTACATCCAAGTTCAACACTTCCTCTTAGCAAGACACCTCACCTTTGTCAATGTGAACTTCTAGTATCTTCTTCTCTCTCACAATTTTCCTGCCAGTGCAGCTCTTACACCGGTCCTTGGGGCTGATACGCTCCCCGTGCCCCTGGCACTCCATACACACGGACTGGATTTGTTGCACCATTCCTGGCCCGATCTGGTGAATTCTGATCTGCATGCCTGTTCCTCTGCAATTAGGACAGCATTCTACCGCACCTTTCTTACCACCACGACCTGGGGAGAATGAAAATTGGAGGCTAATGGTTATGTGCTGCCAGAATCCACCCCCCGCCCAAGCTTTAGCAGCAACTTGTGTTTGGCTTCACAGCTACCTTCGCATTTGTCACAGATAACATTCTTCTGCAGTGCAAGTTTCCTCGTTGCACCATTGTACATATCTTCTAAACTTACTGACAACTGGTGTACTACATTTTTGCCTATAAAAGAAAACAGGTATTTACTCAAGTTTGAAAGCTTGGTCTCCAAGTAACAGCAAATTTCCCATGTGACTATGCTCACATCACAATAAACCAAGCCTATGAGTTTTAACATCCTGTTCTAATATAGTTTTGCCTTGTTTTGCTGGTATTACTCAATAGCCCCTTCCTATCTGATGTCAAATTCAGCAACAATTCTAATGGCTTTGTCAGTAATGCTTCTCTGTTTGAGTAAGTCAGAGACTGTTCTGTGAAAGCACAAACAATAACAGAAACAAAATACGTAGAAACTTAGACACTTCAGTTTTATAACGCAGGACTTCAGTTTTAACACAGTGACTGAACGTGTCTTCTACAAGGAAGTGGGAGACAATGCCTAGTGTCAGCAGAGTACTTTCTTCCTCTCACCAGGGTAGTTTCTAGAAACTGAACTAAGCAATTACATTCATACACTCAGGAATTAATTAGAACTCTAGCTAATTTTGCACGTTTAATTTTGTAACAGGATACCAATTTCTAGCTTACTATGAATACTTTGATACAATACTGTAACATTTTGATACAGACTCTTTTTTCTTCCCTTTGTCACCAGGTCTAACCTAAGAGGTGACAGGGTCAGCACTACTCTTCAACAGTTTAATTAACACTAGTCTTTCCCAGTGTGATTAATCTGGACTTTCATTTTTGAGCAGCATTCTACTGCAGCTTCAGCTCAATTCCACTGAAAACACAGGAAAACAAAACAGTTTCACAGACTGAATTTGATCTGGCTATCTTATTTAGATATAGTTACTCACAATTAAAGACCAAATTCACCTTTGGACACTACACTTATGGTAGCTTAGTGGGAAAAAAAAACCAAACCAAAACATTTTAAGGTAATTTAGCATTCCATTTCCTATTCAGCCTACTAGCAGCGGGGCTTATGCTCCGCCAAAGGCTTTAAAAGCACGGACTCTGGTTAGCTATTAACGCGAGACCAAACTGCCACTGTACGAGCCAAATGCCCTCCCCTGCTCATTACAGGTGTTAAGAGCTAGGGACCACGATTTCTCCGATTTTGAGAGCAAGCCAGTAACTCCATTTTAACGCTATTTAAAGTCTTACGTCTACGGCATTCTCCTCAGAGACTCTTGATCCCGTCCAACACAGCGATTACGCGGTAAAGCCTGGGAAAGCATCGGAAAGCGGCACATTGAGTTACCTCGTCTCTCTCTCTGCATCCTCCCACCGCCACCAAAGAACATATCGAATATGTCCATGGGTGACCCGAAGCCACCACCGGAGCCGCCCTCTTTGATGGCCTGCTCGCCTCCTTTATCATACAGGTCCCTCTTCTTGGGGTCCGACAGCACTTCGTAAGCTTGGGAAATCTGCTTAAACTGCGGGAGACAGACAGACAGGCGAGCCTCAGACAGACAGACAGACAGCCGGGACTCGGCCTGCGGACCC
>Ga0065711_1032057_pt1 | contig 28133 bp, 10 predicted proteins | sample Hoacrofraction12_FD_59098 | JGI IMG/M metagenome (GOLD analysis project Ga0065711, IMG submission 59098) | Hoatzin crop microbial communities from Cojedes, Venezuela - Epithelial fraction 12 v2 (version 2) | ecosystem: Host-associated > Birds > Digestive system > Esophagus > Crop | place...
CTCCTCGTAGGGGAGATGCTCCAGTCCCCTCACCATCCTCGTAGCCCTCCGCTGGACTCTCTCCAGCAGCTCCTCATCTTTCTTGAACTGGGGAGCCCAGAACTGGACAGAGTGACACAGAAACTGCTTCAAGATGATGTTTAAAAGATAAAAATTATCCAACTCGTGTGTTTTTCCAGAGAAGATTGGAAGCAGTTCAGGTAGTATGTGCCCCATCCCCAGTTCTCTGCAGGCCTGAAGAGAAGCCATGGGCCACTACTGCTGGTCACCCCAACAGAAGAAGCAGTGGGGAAGCATCTTCTTTCTGCAGGAGCATGGGCTACTTAAAAAGTGTGCCCAAAAGGCTATGTAACTTTTAATCTTAAAACATGAATTATCTTTCATTATTCTTTTTCAATCCTTTTCCTTCAGAAAGTACTTTGGTACTAAAAAGTTAAATAGTTGAAATTTTCTACAAAAATTGCTAGTATTTCCTCTTATGTCCCTTTCAGTAGCCGTTAGGGAATGGGAATGTGTCTTCACTGATGGAGCTGGAGGCAGGTATTGATTTGGAGCTTTATGGCTATCTGTACATGTATTGACATCTGCTGTTCTTTAATTGCTGTTGTTTATTCAATTACAAACAAAATGATTCCTTGCAACTAATCCTATCCCAGTATACTATTGGTATCATATTACATTTTGGTGGGAATTTGCTCAAGAAAATGGTGCAGATTTTCTAAATTAACTAAATTCAGTCCATTTAATAAGAGCAATAAGATAAAAACCTCTCAGAAAGAGTAGCTTGAGATGAATTAAGCTTTTTTTTAGAGTTCCTTACTTTGCAGTTCTTGGGTCTCAAAATGCTGTCTCCCGTGGTTTTCAGCAGTGAAAGGAAGAATGTTGCTTTAAAAAATGCCAGCTCAGCAGAGTGCAGAGCAGTTAGCCTGAAGGCAGGGGAGAGGCTGAAGTGGACATAAAGGCTTCTGTCTTTCCTCCAGTTCCTCAGTTTAGCTTCAGTGTTGTCATCTGTGTTCAGGTAAACAGTTGACTGAGATGTTGATCTTAATGGAACTGGAGAAATAGGAAATTCACATTGCAGTTCTGGTATTAATGTTTAATGTTAGCTTTATCTTGACGTTTTTGAACATGTTTGCAAGGCCGATGACTGTATCCTAAAGTAACACATACAACAAGCCTTGTCTATGCTACTCTGTTGTTTTTAAAATGTTTGTGTTACCTGCACTTGATATTTTGTATGTGTCTAACCAGGTATCAGTGAAATTCCCCTGGTATAGATTTAGTTTTCTGTTTCTAAGATGGCTTATATATTCAAGGCTCCTTTTAAAGACTGAAGTAGAGAGATTTAAAATTAAATGCTACCTTCTGCAGCCCTTAATTTCAATGTTAATGATGGTAATAGCGGAAATAATCAGTGCCATTTCCTCTGTCCCCTTTACAAGCTTAAGAAAAATCTATGTCACTAATTTGTTTACATAATGCATTTTGCAGACTAATTTACTAGATGCAGTAGCACAAATAATCATTTAAATAGCATTATGGATTAAAGGACAGATTCTGCCACTTTCATTTGTGTTAAGTTATGCCCTATTTTGCAAGCAATATTTTTGGTTTTCATAGGACCACTGTAAGGGTAGAATTCCACTGAAGTAGACCCTGTTTGTTTTCCTTTGGATTTAGTTGTATAGTTTTAAATTCATTGTACCATTTCATGCTCTCTCATACAAGTAGCTGTGCGTAATTAATGGAAGTGTGAGTTTCTTAGAAAATATAATCATTGTGTTTTCTGAGATTGCCTTTCAGCTTGCTTCTGTCCTCTGTCTTTCTCCCCAGTGTATACTCTGTTTCTTCATTTACATGTGGAGGAATAGAATACGTGTGTCAAAAAGTCTTGACAGTAAAAGAATCTGAAAGAGGTGAAAGAGGGTTATTAAACAGTCAGGTATGAACCGTAAATTAGTCAAGTAAGGCAATAATAGCATATTCTGTAGCCCTCCTCTGCATATTTCATTCATTATTTGTTTTATAATAACATCTATATGCTCACAAGAAGATCCAGTGGAAGATAAATTCCTTTCCCTGAAGACCTTATAAACTAGGTATTCAGAAATGTAATATGTTAAAGTTCCTATCAAACTCAGCTAGTAACCAGGAAACACAATGTGTAACAATTAAATTAGAAAGTAAGTGGGCATTAAGGTGTCAGAAAAATTCAGTTGGCTTTCTGTGATTTAAATGAAAATTTTTGTGAGGGTTATGGCCTTCTGTCTGTCATATCTTAATGATTTCATTTTGGAAAGTCATTAACATGAATCAGAGTAAGCAGAAGACTCTGTAGTCAGCCCAAGATTTGACAGTGACAAGGATATTTTTTAATAATGCCGTGAGATAATACTCTAATAATAAAAAGGGTCTTTTCTTGAAAACTCTTCTTAAAAACAGGGTTTCCTATGGGAAGAGAGTCAGTAAGTTTATTTTCTCTATAGTTTGTTTCTATATGCTCTTTTCTCTGTCCCTAGCTTTTTTGTCTGGAAAATTGTCAGTCCATGCTATTAATGGTTTAGACTCACAGATTTGCTGGTTGCTGCATTTCTTTGAATGAGTAAGAGGAGGAGTTTTAAGTGTCATTCCTTTGATAAACACATTCAAGGGCTATTCTTTACATGAGAAGTGTTGGTCACAAAACTTGGACCTTCATATGTTCAAAAGCTTCACCTGCTATTTGGCAAATTTCAATTAAATATAACAGATCAAAACTTACAGGTAGGTAGACAAATGGTATATCTCATAAACCATGTTTCCTTAAGAATTATTCTTTTAAGTAACTAAGTATGTCCAAAAATGAAGTAACGCGGTGTATGTTCTTTTATGCATTTGGTGGTTTTTTTATGGTTACATTTTTGTGTGGTCATTAAACATGTTGCACATACAGTTTTTAATATGATATTTGTCATATTACTTTAAAATAACTTCTTGCTGAAAGATTAATTATCTTCTGAAAACAAGTCTTTGTATAAATTGGTTATTTCTTACGGAAAGCAGTGTAAATTGTTTTAGTTACTTAAACTATCCCAAAGGTTGTACAGAAGAAAACACTCAGAAGTATTTTAAGAATAGTAGGGACTATGGTCCTAATCATATGATTAGCACAGCAAGCTATTCCAGCCAAGGATGCAATTAATTACAGCAAAAGATACTTTTGTTGTATCTGGGATTGGTAGAAAATACTCCCCCCTTTTTTTCATATCTCACTTCAGTCCTGTAACAATTTCAACTCTACTGTTCGTTTATAAATTCCAAGTTGTTTTCATTCTTTCCTGTGAGGACAAACTTAGGAGAATGTTGGCTGTATTTATGGACGTGTATTTTTCACACTCATTAGCTAATGTTATGCTAAATGTAATAGGCTCCTGAGTCTGAGAGAAAAGAACCCATCTACTGTAATTTCTCTGCACAGATTTAGATACTGAGAAGATGGCCACGTTAGATGAGGCAACTGCACGCCATAGCCTTGTTCTGTCCAAACGCAGAACTAACATCATCAAAACGTCATTAAATATATTTTGTAGTTATTTTGTCCTCCAAATGCTTAGTTAGATGTTTTTATTGCTGGCTACTCTTGGTTCATCCATTGAAGACATGTGCGGCTTAAGGGCAGGGAGGGAAGAAAACAAAACTTTAGAAAAGAGCGGTGGTGGTAGAATTTTTCTGTCTGAATTACAACGTCATTTGAAGGGTCGCTTTTTTGTGATTTAATAGAGTAGCATTTATAAATTGGTGAAAGCTTTTGTTGTTTTGTTGCTGGAGAAGGATGAGGATACAGCAATGAGGGAGACTTTAATTATTTTCTTTGCTGAAAATGCTAGATTCTTGCCAGCTTTAATAAACCACTTAATAGGACTTGAATTTTGCAAGAGAATAGATAGGACACAATGTGCTGCTGGAGTAAAATAAAAAATGGATCACTCAATAAATTTCTATTTAAAAGTGCAAACATTATTTCTAGCTCTAGTCCTGTATTACTGTAAAATAATTGAAAAAATATTGTTATATATTAATAAAAATGGGAATACTATATGCTAGATTTTTAATGCTCTGTTTGGAGGCTATTGGGAAGTACGACAGAAATTAAGGCATAAGAACGTTTACGTTTTCCTCTGCCAGCAATTAATGAACTAAACCATTGGTACTTGGTATAAAGATGCAGAATGCTGGTAACTAATAAGGATAGCACGACAGTGCAAATGAAAACTGTAAGCATCATGAACCTGATTTTTTTTTTTCAATATAGAACGATCTTGTTGTCATATTCATTTATAAGTTGCTAGGACTGTCCATCTGAGTCAGCCATTACATCACTTACGAAAACAGAAGCACTTAGTTACTTTCAGTAATCGCTGTCCTCTTTTTTGATAGCATTGCTGTTGAGCTCGATTTGTGATTAGCAAGGCGTAGCGAGGCTGAGGGCTTTTCGATTCAGATATAGAGAACTATCCCATTTGCTGCTATATACTAAAAATCCCAAGGGCTTGTTTTGTTTGTTTGTTAGGCATAGAATTTTAATCCTTTTCTGCTACCTAGGTTTTGTAGGCGATTTTGATGTTTTTTAAAAGATCTTGATGTGTTTATACGTGTATTGATATATTGACTCTTAGTGAGTGGGGGATTTTTTGAGTAGTCTTGTATTAGAGAGCAGCGTAGGCTGCTGTCTGCCTTTCAAATTCAGTTGATATTGGACTTTGTGTCCAGTTCTTATATATTGACAAATAGACACACACATACATGTATTCCTGCTGTAAGCTTGATTTCTTTGGGAGACCAGGCTAACACTTATGTCAGTGCAGAGGAAAATACAAAATTACTCCTGTGGTTGAAAACGAAGGGATTTACTCCAAGGGGAGCTCAGTCTTGACAATTTGTGTTTGAGAATGCAATTAGAAGAACAAGGAGAGGCAAGGGAATTGCACGAGAAATGTTGTAGTGAAAGTGAAATGTGCTATGTAGGTTTTTTAAAGAGAGATAAATCTAAAAAGTTGAAATAAAAGTTTTTTTTAGAAGTTCACAGCACATCTTTCACTCTTTTTTTTACTGATGAAACAGGATTGTTTGTGATATCTGTCCCTCATTGGAGGAAATGAGCTTTACATCCTTGATTTGCATTTTCTGACAAATTTGACTTCAGAGATGATTACTCACTTCCAGCCTTTGGTTTGTATGGATTAGAACTTTAAATTAATCCAGTGCTGTGTAGCCAGTTATGACCGATTCCCTTGCTACTGAAGTTGAAGAGAGATACTCAATCTCTCCAGAGGTTTTGTTTTGGGTGTCAGAGTGAGTGGACACCTGTTTGGTTAATGAAATAATGTCTCTGAAGTCCTGACTGTGGTCAGTGAGGCAGCTGGACCTTTAGACGTGGAAAAGGACGCTTGAAAAGGGATACAGTTCCCTAGAACTGTCTTTGAACTGTACGAACTGTCTTTGAACTGTACAAACTGTCTTAAAATTGTGCATGGATATGCACATCTCTTGTATTTTGAGGAGAAATTACAGTGCAGAGAATGAAAACCACAAAATATTAAAAATTCAGGGTAAATTTTAAGGGAGAGGCCTGCCACAGTTACAGAAAGACTGCTGTCCTTATGAAGTGTTTTATAGAGCTTCTGATATTTGAAGAGTTGGTAGGCCTTTGTAGTATAGAATTTATTAGGTAGACTTTAAAAGTATTAGGGCAAGACTACTGTGTGACAGCACAAGCACTTTACAGTACTTTCAGTTATAAATAGTTTTATGCAGGCATAGCCATGTAACTTCTGCAGCACCATAGCTGATATTATGCATTTTAATTTACCTGCTAAAGAACATAATATTTTAACAAGGCCTTGTATTATGCAAGTGGAAGACTTCAGGGTAAAGTGTTTTTAGAATGTGTCTTCCTTTCAGAACAAGTATTTGTGCCAGCCTACACACAGATACTTAGAGCTGTTTAATAATTGCTTTCTCCCATGAGGCTTCTTGGCACTGAAATAAGAACCAGCATGGCAAACCCTCATTAAAACAAATAGATTAATTTCTTACTGAAATGAAAGACCTCTTTTTAATCATTCAGCTTCATCCTATTTAGAAAAATGTTCAATTATTAAAAGGCTACTGTAATTTGATGGACTGGAATGGCTCTGTACTTCATTAAATTGTATGAAATGCTATATTTTTTCTTGATACACAGATTATTCACCTTATATTTCTCAAGCTGTCTAAGCTTTCATCTTATTTTTGGATGTCAATTTATACCTTACTTTGACCCATAATCTTTGCCCATTAAAATACTTTCTGTGCAAAGTGTACTCATAAAAATAATGGTGAGTGCTTGTAAGTCTTGTAACTTAGTAAGCAGTGCTGCTTGTGAAGTAGAAGTGCAGTCTCCTTCCTTATTTATACAAAGTAGGAAACATGTGAACTGTAGGCATCTCAATAAAACAAGAACAAAAGACAGGCATTGGAGGTGGTTACGTCTCTGTGTGGTTGCCACAGACGGGGTCCAAGTGGTCCAGGTGTGAGCCCGCTGCTTTCCAGAAGCCATGTGAGCAAGTGAAATATGTTGACCCAATGTTCAGTGTTGTTACCGCTTTGTTGTCAACTTTTTTGTAAACTGACTGCTTCATCTGAATTTTGACTTTAAATGAATTGGATTGATTGTTTATTTTAATCCGAGGCTTAAATCAGAGGAATACCAGAAAACTAAAAAATACTTAACAGTAAACAAAGCCAAATTAAATGAATGTTTGTTGATGAGTTTTACTTACGTGGTTTCAGTTTACAGGATAAATCTGATTTTTCAGTCAGTAGACAGGGTTCATATGATCACTCTATGCTTACTGCAGATATATATAGAAGATCATCTCTGAGCTGTCTTATTTGCATGTTCTGGATGCATCTGTGCTGGTATTTTAGTTTGGGTAAAGAAATGCGGTTTTGAAGTGAATCTCACAGTCATCCCACCTTGCTGTGGTTTGGTTCATACGATATATGATCGTTTGGTTAATACAGATTTTTTTACCCTTTAGAAATATTCCCCTCTTAGAGAGCCCTTCATTGTAGGCTTCTTCAGAAAGCTTAGTAAAGTTGTTTTGAAAGTTGTCAAGCCTGCGTGACATCGAGTTATGTCGCGGGAGGGATTAAGGACTCGTCATACAATCAATATGATCAGACAAAGCCAGTTTATTGCGCTAGAAACCCATGTTTATATAGTTCCTTGCCACGCGATAGCTCTAATGTGATTGGACGCATGCACTGTCCACGCGCTGTTCACGCGTACTTCTCAGTCTCTGATTCATGTGATGCTATCAGTCGGGCGCATCAAACTGCTCCTCAAGATCTTGTTTTTCTTGCTAATTGCGGTTAATGCAGGCCTCATTGTGACCTTGATGCCTGCTCCATTACCAGCTATCAGGGGTCAGGCCCAGTGTATCTGGAGGGCTCACCACATGGCCGTGGTTTCCCCAACAGAGTTATGCAACTTCTGTTGGTTATCCAGTTGTGTCTTATACAGAGGTACGATGCTTACTTTCTTCAGCCTTTTTAAACCAAAGCTGCTTGTCTTTTCCATGTGCAGACAGTTGGCTTAAATCTATTCTTTTTTTAGGAGTGGACTTTCACCTTTGTTGATATCTCAAGCTCTTTTTTTATAAAAGATTATTCCCTTTAAAAATAATACTCTCTTGACTGTAGTAGGATGCCTGCCTGTATAATTTTATTTATTATTTATTTTCAGCATGTTTGATAGTTTATTAGTCTATTTTATGATGGAAAATTCTTATAAATAAAACAAAATAGAAGTTTGACATCACAGAAATGTATGAGACATCATAAAGTTAATTGCAAGAATATAGACGAATAGATGGAGGATATTTTAAATTATTTTTACTTGCTATCTATCATAAGGTTTCAAGCTTCTTAGTAAATGGTGTTTTTATGTTGTTTTTTGTTACAGCTCTAAACTGTTTACTAGTGACTTTGCTGACTGTGCAAGTTTCAGTAATTTTGATATGATGATCTTTACTATATTTTGAAGTGAAAAGATAAGTAATACTGTAACAATGTTGATTTTTAATAGGATAATAATAAAGAGAAGGTGTTCTAGGTTAGTTTAGAAAAGTATGACATAGTTGGTTTTTAATAATTCATTGTTTTGACTGAGCTATGGAGCTTCTTACACTAGTTGTGGGGACAGAACGCTGTTGAGAAACAAGTTAACTGAGAAGGGAAAAACAGTTTTTGCAGAATTATCAAGCAAAACAAGTTAGATAGCACTCCAGACATTAACTCCATTTACGTATCAGTTGTACATGTGCTGAAAACAGAAGTTTTATCTGCGTTTATCCAAAATTTTCCAGAACAGTACTTATGTGCAAAGTGATTTTTGCATGGATTAAAGTGTTTTATTCTATAAATTGAAAATTAGCATTAGTGACACCAAGATAGAGATATATTTTTTTTTTCTTTCTGCAGGATAAATCTCTGTAGTGGCAAACTGATACCACAGATATGTATGTATATCTTTTTAAATAATGTCACGTTATAATCCTAGTTTGCAAAGAAATTAAATGGGTCTGCCCAGGAGGGCATTTCCTGAGAGTTCTGTTAGTAAAGAATTTTCATGCTAAAATGTGTGAGTGTCCTTTAAACAAAATGTGTATCATCTTAAAACTTTGCATTGCTTAACTTCCCTGTAACGTTTCTTGAACATCTCCAGGGATGGGGACTCCACCACTTCTCTGGGCAGCCTGTTCCAATGTCTGACCACTCTTTCAGTAAAGACATTTTTCCTAATAGCCAATCTAAACCTCCTCTGACACAACTTGAGGCTACTTCCTCTTGTCCTATCATTTGTTACTTGGAAGAAGAGACCAACACCCACCTCACTACAACCTCCTTTCAAGTAGTTGTAGAGAGTGATAAGGTCTCCCCTCAGCCTCCGCTTCTCCAGACTAAAGAACCCTGGTTCCCTCAGCCGCTTCTCACAAGACTTGTGCTCCAGACCCTTCACCAGCTTCGTTGCCCTTCTCTGGACATGCTCCAGCACCTCAATGTCCTTCTTGTAGTGAGGGGTCCAAAACTAAACACAGTACTCCAGGTGCGGCCTCACCAGTGCCGAGTACAGGGGCACGATCGCCTCCCTACTCCTGCTGGCCACACTATTCCTGATACAAGCCAGGATGTCGTTGGCCTTCTTGGCCACCTGGGCACACTGCTGGCTCATGTTCATCCGGCTGTCAACGAACACCCCAAGGTCCTTTTCCACTGGGCAGCTTTCCAGCCACTCTTCCCCAAGCCTGTAGCGTTGCATGGGGTTGTTGTGACTGAAGTGCAGGACTCTGCATTTGGCCTTATTGAACCTCATACAGTTGGCTTCGGTCCGTCGATCCAGCCTGTCCAGATCCCTCTGTAGAGCCTTCCTACCCTCGAGCAGATAATACTTGTGCTTTTGTACTACATCTTCAGCTTTATAAACATTGTACATACCTTCTTGGGAAAATATTTTGATTCTGAGTAATATGCTTAGTTTCAAAGTGAATGGTTTCTTTAATATTAGCAATTGATGTTGTTTTCAGACATTCATTTCTAAGTAATTGAGCTTGGCGCAATTTTATTTCTTCAATTTCAGACAGACAATTGTAGGGTCTCATGTAATGCTGTGATCTTGAATGGAGCTAGAGAGTCCTGCTTTACCTTGGTTTGTCATTTCTCTTCACTGATCCTGAGAGCACGCATCTATTTTTTTCTGCTGTGCCAGCTCTGATGCTTCTTGGAATCTGCTTGCTAACATGGCAGAAAGTTCAACTGACAAAAAAAGGCAATACTTTTCTGACGATTTAGCAAGGTGAGTCAGCTCAGTAGGATTCAGCGTGAGGGAGGATGTGCAGCTACAGAGCTAGGACCTGAGCAAGAGGAGGTGTGAGTGGAAGAGCCCTGAGAGCCAGCGGAAGGGAGAAGGTATATGATTATATAGTTAGGGTGTGCGTGGAAGGAGGGGTGAGGGGACAGTCATCTTTCTGGCATGACTGAGCCATAGATTCTGTGCCAGAAGCCCAATTCTTACAAGTACTACTTAGCCACTGCTACGCTGAACACTACAGTTTATATATTTATGCTGGGTGTTAAGAGTGACAACACAGATTAGCATAAGAAGCCCTCTACCATAAACTTCACACAGTAAATATTTATGATATGGGAAGGTACCCAGCATTTTTTAGAATGGAAATGTAGGATCATAGATATGACTGTACATCCTAGAATGAAATGACCTGATTTGTTTGCTGGTAGCTTCAAGTAAAAATTGCCTAAATATTTTTGTCTTGTCTGATCGCTTCCTCCATATTTTGCTAAACAAAATGTTATTTCCATTGTATCTGTCCAAGAATGTTCTCTAAAGATAAGGGAGCTGAGGGTTAGAAGTTGGTCAGAGTACAGATTGCTGGGGGTTTGTTCAGTTGTGGAAATGAAACTTCTGTGCTGGTTGGACACTGTTTTAATGGAAGTAGATCGTTGTACATTTTTGCGCACTTCTAAATGCAGATGACTTGCAGAAACCTCTCTTTTTAAAATAAGATTTTTTTATTTTTTGATAATGTTCCTTAATTGCAGTTTCTAAAACAGTCTGTTTTCACTTTTAACTAGTATGTTTATTTGGAATGTGATTCTCTTAATTCCAGATTTTCTTTTGTGTTTCTGTTTTACATATGTTTGGCTGTCTGCTTTTGTTTGTTTTTTTTTAAACTGAAACTTTAATTGTATTTCTGCAGCTAAATTTCAAAAGATATACAAAAAAGTTAGTAAAAGTTTTCATTTTTATATCAACTTGAGCCAAGCATTACAAAATATGCAGCTGAAAAAACAGAAGGGAGAAATGACAAAAGATTCTGGTACATAATTGACAGTTTTACTCTGATCCTTAAGTTCTCACTATTGGAAATATTTTTGCTTTGTCAGTGCTTCATAGGTCTTCAGTAATAACCGAATCTTGCTTTAAGGGACTGTTTTAAATGAACTTCTTATTGGACCTAAAGCTTAAAACTTGTGATTTTATTTCATACATGTACCATATAATGACCGTTACTTTCCTTTTCTCTGAAAACTTGCAAGCGAAAGGATGTACTTGTCTGGGAGTAAACGTCAGAGCACAACAGCTTCTGTTTCAGGAGCTTCACGTTTTTCATTCAGACTAGTTAATGCAGTCTTTCTATATTTGTCTTTTTATAAATTAAAGGATATTAAAAAAAAAAATCTGCTGAGGAGTGTTGTAGGTTACAGCAGAAAAAAACAAAGAAGAAACATGTTGCATCATCTTCAAACTTCACACGGTGGTAGATTTATGTATGGGATATTTTAAAATAAGAATGCAGTAATACGGCAGTTGTTTTTTCAGGCTTTGAAAAAATTGTATTTGCATTTCTTATTAGATTATTTTCTAAAATCGTACAAGAAAGAACTAGAATATCATACGATGTTTTCCATATATAAAAAAAAGTTTTAGAGCTGCTTAGAAGGTCTGAGATTAGGAGCTGAGAACCACTGGCCCACAGGGAGGAGAAATCAAGTTAGTTGTCGTTATTCTCAGACCGTGAAGTTCAGATTTCTATTCTGAAAATTAACTTCCCTTTGCCAGTCACTTCAGTGACAACAGCATGTGAACTAAGTTCTCTGATCATTTTTCAATTCTGAGAATTTTTCAAATTCTCCAATTCATTTTTCATGTTCCTCTCTGAGGACATAGTACCGTGAGATCAAAACTCCGATTTTACCAGATACACTAATTCTCTGTGTTATGGCTAGATTTTAGATGAAAATTACAGCTTATACTTAGATGTCATATGCTTCAGAAATGGATGCTATTAAAACTTTTGATTTCACAAGGATCTATTTAACAAACAGAAATATTTTTCATTAAAACAGCGCCACTACTATTTTTTTTTCAGTAAAACAGAACCCACTAATGTTGCAATCGCTGACTGATGGAATGAAAATGCATTGTGAATTTTTACATAACCCACTGTTCTTTCTATTTGTGGGTAGCTATAACATCTGGACAGGTAGCAGTCTTATTTGGGCTGCTGATGGAATAAAACATTAGATACTTTTATTAAAGTCTTAAACATCAAATTTGTAGGAACTTTTATAAAACAGCGGTACTTTTTGATTTCGCATAACTCCAAAATGTAACAGTACCTGTCCAGAGAAACAAATTTAAAGCATAGAGGTGTAAAATTATCTGATGGACGTTTACTACAGGGATACTCATTATCAGATTTTTGGGACTACATTCTGATGGTGTTTAAAACCTCCGGAGAAACACAGGAAGATCACAACACATCAGTTGACACAGTGTTCACCACGTAAGCACGCTTTCTGACTGGATGTTAGATCTTGACCCCATCTGTTCTTCATAATCCTCTACTCATAAGAGAAGTGCCTCTGTTAATTTTTCGTATCATAGAGAACACCGATGAAGATCAAAGAGGTAAACAACCCACAAAATGCACATGCTGTCTGTTTCCAGCTGTACTTTTTCTACTCTCAGGAATGTGTCTCATTGAAAAGCTATACAAAGAGACAGTAAGCCCTTATCATCGCTGGAGGCATGGGATTTGTATCTTCTTATCTCAGAGGAGGAGACTTTATTACTTCCTGCTTCCAAAGAAGAAAGGAGGTGAATTCAGTGGAGGGAATTGAATGACTTCAGCTGCTGCGTTATATTCACACTGGTCACTTTTTTATTTCCATTACCAGAGTAAAAGCAATGGCAAAGGTACCTACTTTCATAAGCATCCATCCATCCAACATAAAGCTTCTGAGACCCTCACTTGGAATATATTGTATTCCTCTATTAAGCGCCTGTACAGGGTGCCACTATGACCTTTCAGTAGCAGTGAGAACAATCAGGAGAGCACCGCAGTGGTAATGCCCTGTGTATGCTGCCAGGCTGTGCAGTTGTTCAGATATGAAGATGTCTGGCTCACGAAAGACATTTCCTGTGAACAAATTCAAAGACTACCAAATGCAGTCATCAGTCTGGTACAAGGATAAAAAAGGTATCAAAGGACGTCTGCAAACAATGTGTAGCTAAAGAGGAGGGCTTATTTTTTTCTTCTGAGTAGCCTCTTACGAAGAGTACCCCTGAAAAAGTACACAGTAGACCTTTTTACTGTGTCTGCCCTGTAAAATTTATGGCCGCAGTTGTGGGCTCACAGAAGCGTGGGTAAATGCACTGCTAATGGATGCCAGACTGCACTGTAAAATCAAGTTTGCAGCTTCCAGTATGAACTTGGTCACCTTTTAGGTCATGTGACCTCTTACAGACGTGTAGCACTTCATGTGGTAGCTTTTTAAATTATTTATTTATGGACGTGGGAGAAGGGAAATGCATCTAAGGTCCAGGTAAGTGCATTGTAGAGAAACTGCAGAGGGATGTTTTGAGAGAGCAAAACTTTCTGGAATTGTGGAAGACAGGCTTAGTATGGAGTTGTATTTTTGTGATTGAATCAGCTGATACATGCTTTTCTACCTTCAGCTATTACTGTCAAGTAACCTAGAATAACGAATTACTTATAACTCAAATTTGGTCTTTCCTAGTTATTTGAAACATGTACAGTCTGTATGCTTGACTGTCAGGACACGCCTGATGACAAAAGCTGGAGGAAGTAATCTGATTTACTATACCCAACAAAATGTTAATGACTGTCTGAATTAGAAAGATTTTATTACACCTTTTAAGCTCAATTTCTCAAATTGTAGAAAGAAATGACAGAAGACGACACTTTTTCAAATGAAAAGATTTAAATGATAATGTAATCAGGGTCACATTTCTCTTTGTACTTAACATTGTTGAATACATTGGATTATGCTTTCTCCATGTAGTCAGTGAACCTCTTCCACAGTTTGCCTGCATCTGTCGTGTATGTATAGTGTTCTCCAGTGGATGGTGTTGTACAGAGGCTATAACATTTCTGAGTATACCAAAGTGATATGAGTCATGAATCTGGCTTTTCTCTAATGACCTCTCATTCATCTGGTAGTCACATTCACTTCTATGCCTTTTAATGAAGGATGTCTTCCTTGTAGCCATGAGGAAAAAAAGTCTTTCTCAACCACAGTGAACTCATCTACTGAAAGAAATTGGTGTTAATTGAATTATTGAGCTATAGCTTTAGTTTTGTTCCATACGTTCTGTGATGATTGCAAAGAGGTTTGCCGTTTTTGTTCAGAACAAAAATTTTAGAGCAAGTGCTTTGATTGCTTTTTTTGTTAAGGGGCATTATAAGCAGCCACCACGTTCAGCAGCTCCTGGGAGTTCCTTCTGCTCAGCCCAGAGACCCTGGGGTCTCTTCAGCTCAGGCCAGTGGATGTGGTTGCTGCTCTCCTATTTGCAGGCTCAACCAATACTGAGGGTAAGTCTGACTTTACAGTAGGCTGATGACTTCTAGCTCCTTTTCATTACCCTGCTTGGAAAGTCTCACAGTGAAATGCATACATGATAAACAGAAAGACTGCTTATGAATTCAGTAGGTGGCATTTGCCAAAACTTCCTAGTGTGCATTTTGACAGTCATAGAAAAGAGAGCTTGTTTCTAAGAACATGAATTGCCAAACTGTTTTTTATTCTTCTGAACTTAATAAATTCAATTGAGGCAGACAATATTTTTTGTAAGTGTATTTTAAGTGTGAGTCATTTTCAACTGCTGTGTCTTCATTTTTGTAGAACTGGAGAGATACATGACTTTTCAGTGTTTAAGGGTGTTTATACTTGCATTTGTTTACCTTTTTTTTTTAGGTGCAGTATCGATAAATTACTAATCTTGGACGTTTTGCTACTGTACGATGTAATAAAAAACATTTCTAAAAGCACAGCAGTCTATTTTTTGATCACAAAGTACAATGGGATGACAACCCATTGCACCTTATTTCCTTCTGACATGAACTCAGGAGTACTGTGGTAGGTTCCCCACCACCATCTTTGAGGGTATATAGGGATAGTGAAGTTCTAGTTTGAAATGTGTATTTGACTAGAAATATGTGATCTTCCCAACTTCTTGGTTTTGCTTTTCCCTTCCATGGTTGCTAATTTCTAGTTCCGAGTCATCCATGAAAACTGGCCTTGCAGTACATTTAGATTCTGCAGTGACTCATCGTGGATTTGATGTAGGTAAGGAAACAGCAGCTGGCAGGTTAGAGCAGTTCATGTCTCAAAACCCCATATGAATAAAGTGCAAGTGAGCTTTGACAGTTGAAGTATATTTTTAATTCAACTTTGAGAGAACCCTAGATGCCCCCATATGTAATATGAAACGGAATTATTGCAGTAGTTAAACTGACCTGAAGAGACTTAAATTTTTTTTTTTTTTACTTGCAGACCTTTAGTGGATCTTTTATTGTCAATGGGATGTGGAATCCTGTGGTGAAAGTATGACAGTCTCATGTTGCTTTGGTCACTTTTTACAGCTTCTCTGAGGGGTAGTCCATAGGACCCATGGTTGAAAACCACTGATAAAGAGTTGTCCGAGTAGAGAAATTAGGAATGGATAAAAATATGTTTAGTTGAATTGAAACACAACCTTGAAATTTCACTTTTGTTTTCCTAAGCTTAAATCTTAGTTTTTTTTAATAGATATAATTTGTTTTGTCACGTTTTGTTAATGAATTGAATTTCTGCTGTATTCTGAGTATTTTCTAGTCAGTGTGATGAAGTTACTCTCTCCTGAGAAGGCTCAGATACCTAACTCTGCAGTTTCCTCTCTGTGCTGTTTTGTATTCTCAAACTGAACTATCTGTAGAAGTTTGTATGGGAAGTACTCATTTCACTATCACTTTGAGAGCTGTGGATTGTGGGACAGCAGAGGTGTTTTTGAATTTGAGCTGAGTTGCTTGATTTGTTGAAGTCTGGGTAATTCATTAACCAGACTGGCATTCATTGAAGGATTTTATCTCTTTTTGCTTCTGCAGTAACCATAATCTTTATTTTTAAGTGATTTTGAACTGATTACTGAAGTATAAGGCTTCCACAGGAAGATGCTCTTTTGGTGGTAGTAGGACTAGCAACAAATACCAGTGTTAGATCTTAGCACTTGTGTGTAGATCTTCAGGTGCTTTACAAAGAACGGTTTAAGTCTGTAGACAGGCTGTATTTTACAAGTGTGAGAACTGGCACTGGAGCACCATGTTATCGTTTTCTTGGTAGCAACAGAGAGAGGTTTTGTTCGCTTCCATCCTCTCCCAGTATATTCCTTTCCAGAGCTGAGAAGATGATTCCCATTTTTCGATTGACTTGCCGATGTGCAAGAAAACTGTTTGCTAACCGAAGCCTGTGGAAAAAAATCCTCTGGCCCAGAGAAAGAGATGATGTCTCCGAGATGGTATATTAGGCTGTCAGTAGAGGCATGAGTGACCTTCTTTTCATTCTAAAACTTTTGGTAGATTCAGATTTTTTTCTAGTCTCTGAAGCTTAAAAACCAAATGAAGAAAGGTGCTTTTACAAATGATAATTTTTTTAAAAAAAAGTGCTGACCAAAACCAGAAGGGGTATTAAAAGAACCCAAATAAGTGTTTAGAGAAAAGGTTGTTAATTTTTCATAGGTAAGGAAATGCACGCACAAGAGCAGCATCTTGGTGAAAGTGTTTTTCTCTTATGCTATGAAGACTATTATTTTTCCTTTTTACATATATATAGATAAGATTTATGTCTGTTAACTCAAGGATCTTGTTCTAAGCACGCTTTCATTGTCTGCTAATCCTTGTTCTCCGATTACTGAATGAGCTTTGGCTTTGCGTTACTGCAGGTTTGTGTTGATTCAGTGGGAAAGATGTGTTGTGAAATCTTTCCCTATGTGACTGCTGAAGGAAAGTGAGTAATTTGGTTATTTTGTGGAAGAAAGTAATAATAATCCAAAAACTTGCTACAAATCTCAGTATCCCTGATACTGCTTTTTGAAATAAATTTTGATTAGAGTAACAATTAGACAATTTGAGCTGCTCAGGAAAATTCTGCCTGAATTATTTTTTCCTATGAAGAATGCAGTTTCTGAAAAATTGAATTTTTTCAGTGAGTGCTGTGCCTGCATTGTTTAAATGCTAAACCTTACTCATGTTCTATACTCACTTGGTATATACTACACAGTGACTTCACTGTTGACATGCGAAATGCAAATCAAAATTAATATGCCCAATAAGGCAAGACTGAAAGCATTTCATTAAGATGGTTAAATAAAATAAAAATATTTGTACTGAATAGTAGGAATATATAATCACTACTGATCTTTCTCTAAAAAAAAAAAGAAAAACATTTTCAAATTCCTGTACACAAAAATAGTCATAACTTTTTGTTTTGAAATACTATTTTTTCACCACATTTAAAATGAAAACAAGCAATGAGCATAAAGTTTGATAGATGCCTTGCATATTTCTGTGCACAGTGAAATGTTTATCACAAAGCAATGCAATTTTAAAAGGCAGAGTGGAGAGAGGGCATAGTTCTACATGATTCACAGGTCATTTCCTGCTGAAGTAAAGAATTCATTGATCAGCACCTGCTTATTATGTTCCAAGTAGAGGGACTTCAAGTATCCCAGTCATGGTCAGAAATCTGGAAGAATTGATTTAAACAGCTAAAATAAACCTAGAACAAGCAGGGTAATGGATGAATGAATAGGCAGGCAAGGCTTTGGCACGATATTAAAATACATCATGAAATAATGTCCTTGGGGGGTGAAGTTGTGTGAGCCATTTTTTCTGGACTGTACAGAACTAGATCATAGGACAATCTACAAGTAAACAACAACATAAAGTAAATATGTCTAGTGAACAGCTGTGATACAGATGATTTTTCATTTTAGCCTTATTATTACCAGATATATCATTGTCTTCAGTATCTTAAAACTCGAATTTTGATACTGCTATGATGCTATTTAATAGTATGCCAATACTGTGACAGAAAAGAAATTCTCCAAATGAATATTTGAAAAGCAACACTGGAGCGCACATTTCAATTCTGTGCTGTTTCAATGCTGAAGATAATTAAATAGAAATCAATACTTCTGCATAATTCAGACCTGCGAAAGACTGTGTATCGGCGGTAAATACGTAGCCCAGATGGTGTTTGTCATCCAGAAAACTGTAATTCTCCATTCTGTATCATCTCTTCATGTTTTTTACTTTGTGGGACAGCTGTAGTTCTTGTTGCTACCATACAAGGAGAACCTGCATAAGAAGGCTACGGGATGTGTTGCTAAGAGCTATTGGAAGCTATAGAATATGGAATGCTGTGGTGTGTTCAGTGCGAAGGAGCGAGCCCGGGGATCAACATGGGGAATACTGGTGTTGTCGCTTGAGCTAACCTAAGCTTTATTTACTTACTATAAATTTGTTAGAAAAACCCTTAAGGTACCTGATACAAAAGATGAGCAAAAGGTTGTATGTGGCTACAACTTGCTTTTTAACATGACTCAAAGAATAGTAGGTAGTAAGTAATTATTTTTATCCTTTTCCCTTTACAGAATTCTCAATTTCTGTATACAGGTTTTGAAACTTTAGATTGACCCATTAATCTGTAGCAATGGGAAAACTCTGCTGTAGATAATAATAGCTTTTTAAAAACCACATTTCTTGAAAAATGAACATGAGCTTTTAGCTCATGGATTATTTTTCTTACAAATGTAAGTTGGGCCAAGTGTGTAGTGGCTTTCTAAGCCTTTGTTAAGAGAAATCCAGCATGCTGCTTGCTTGTATTTTTGATCTGAAGTGAATGCTTGCCAATTGCTGTTAATTTTAAGTTGATGTTGAGAACTCTCTGGTAAGCCATTACACTGCTGTCTTTCAAGAGTTATGAGAAACTTGCATATGCAAAAAAACATTTGCCAAGCTTTTGCATGCTTATAGAAGTGGAGCTTTACTAGATTTACTCTTTGCTAATTGTAATCCTTGTCATATCAGAAGAAAATCCTCCTGTCTTGTTTTCTAAAGCTACTTCTCTTGTTTATTACATTAAACGAAAAAAATCTTGCGTTAGTACTATGACTTGTCATATCTTGCAAAACCCTTCATAAATGCAAGAAAGCCAAGCCTCGTACTCACTATATCAAACCACTTGAATATTTTTAGGCCTGCACCTTTATGCATAATTTATGAATACTTTTGAAAGATAGTCCCATAGACACAGCATACTGTACCACTTGCATGAATAGTGAATTCTGCTTTAGGGAAGAGCAGTACTAATTCGGATGTGATGATATTAAAAATACCCAGCACAGCAGCATAAAGAATATTTGTTGATTATATAATTGCATTCTTTGCTGCAAGTGTTCTCTCAAATTCAGAGTAGGGAATGAAACTGTAGCACTAAGAAAAACTTGGCATAATTTTTTGGGGTTATGAAATTCTAATAATGTAAGAGCTGTCAAAGAATCTGTGTACCACCATCAAAAATTAAGACTGGCTTTAAATGCTTAAAATGGAAGCTTGAATAGTCAACTGTCAAAACTATTGTAAACTTTCATGACTTGTCTGCTACACAAATTGGAGGGAAGGGGGAGAGAATGGGAAATTTTCCAGTGTTTGTGTGGCATATGAGAACTATAGATAGCAGATGTTTTTTTCTAATTGTGTGAAGTTAGTGGCTATTATTGGAATAAAAATAGCAAGCTGCTTAAAATAAAGTATTTCTTAAGTTTGTTCATTTGTTTGCTCTAAGATTACTGTCTTTTTTTTTTTTTAAAGTAGAAATTTTTTGGATGGAGATACAATGTGGAATAAAGGAGATTTATTTTGTATACTCCTGCTGTTTGTGGATAAGAAAGATATTTCATGAATTCTGAAGTTTTCAGACCAAATATCCGACAGCCTACTTACAGAAAACAGTGATTATCCTAGTGTAAATTTATGCAATGCAACTGCTCTTAGTTAAGCATGCCAGTTAGATATAAAGTTCTATTAGATGGAAGGGTGCAAAAATAAATCTGATCTAATGAATTGTGTGACATGCTCACCTCCCAGATACGATACAGCAATATACTTGCATGCTGTGTTTACACAGGAGGTAGAATGAACAATAATCCAAATAAAGAATAATTAGGAGGAACTTTGCTTAAATAGGACAAGGTAAAGAACCTATACCAGAGTGCTGTTCTGTGACTTACCAAAATACATTAACGTGCCATTTATGATGTTCTTCTTTCCTGTAGCTAGCATGACATGAAATATCTAAACAACAGTAGAAATTTTACTGCGTTTTTGAAATACATATGTTTTACTTCAACTTTAATTGGGAAGAACTTTCAGATTCCTAACAGAATTGAGAAAGAGACTCTACACAAAAAGCAGTAGTTTAGTGGATAGAGCACTCTGCCAAGTTTAGACCAGCAACTGAGTTTTGAATCTGAGCTTTCTAATAATGAGCGATCTAGCTAGCATTTGGCAAAGTTTGAAATCTTGTTTGGTTTTATACAGTAGGACATTCATTATATTTGGATTTGGAAACATTGTAAAAGTTGGTATTCGTGTATAGCTTAGATAAAATGAAAACTTCATGAATAAACTGCAGAAGTTATGCCATCCATTATGGTGTATTTTTTTTTTAACTTCTCACAATATCAGAGCTCAGAAGTGTAGGATGTTGAATTACAAGCTGTAGTGTCTAAGGTATGCATGAAGGGTGCTGTTTCAGCTTTAACCTCAGAGTTTTTTGTCTCTTTTCTGTATAAAATGAAATTGTTCATCCAAACTCTCATTTCCTCTTCAAAGTGGTTGTGTGAGCTTAGAGGTACCATGTGCCACAAGGTCTCAAGGCAGTATTTTTGCTTAATAGAATCCGTAGGGATGCATCCTTCTCCCCCCTCCCTCATTGTCTGATGCCCATTCAGTGGGGCTGCTGCACAGCGGTTCCTGTCAATAGGCAAGGCAAATCAGGGATCTTTTTGGATGACCAGCTTCCATTCTGCTTGAACCTTGTTCCTCTTGTTTCGCATTCTCTTCTTTTCATTCTGTCTCTCCTTTCCTCACTTACCAGCCAGGAGCTGGCAAGAGTACCTTTTGCCAGCACACACAGACGGATTTCTCTTTCAAGTCCTGCAGTTTGACGTTTCTGCAGATCATCCTTTGTGGGTGGGAACCTGGCCATTTCTTCAGTTCTTCCAGTGCTGAATTTCTGCTGTGCTTCCTGCTGTGAACACGTGCCGTACTGATATTAGCTGCTCATGTAGTCGTGGAGAAAACAGAGTCTTCCTGAAGGGCTGGATCATTAGGTTCCTTAACCTGTTGGTCTGCAAGGATCAAAAGCTCTGCTGTTAAACTACTTTTTCCATTATTGGTTCCGGGCTTATGAAAATACATGAGTTCTCTGCATTTCGCCCAAAGGAGAGTTGTCTGTCCCTGTTCCTAGGGAGAATCACAAATTTCACACGAAAAAGAAAAAGGTCTTCGATCATGGGTATTTATATATTAAGTTATGTGGCGACCCTTGCCTTTTTTTTCAGCCTTTCACTTGAATGATATTGCTCAAAACCCAGTATGGTCTATGGATTTTTTTACGTTGTCTAATCTAGCAAGCTGGTTGCAGTGACATTTAAAAATCACTAAGTATGTTATAATTTAGTGACCTGAAAAAAATGACACTAGAAAATGTCATAAAGCATCAGGCAAAATGTAAATATTTAAGGTGACTAGCTTAAACTTTAATGAAAGGTTTAAGCTTAACCTATGGGGAAATGAGTAACTTCACACTTAAATATAATTTTATTGTTTATTCAGTAAAAAAGTGAAGAATGGAGAGGATGGGATTGGTACTTACGAATAACCATGTCAGGCCACTGTATTTGGGTGAAATTTTAAATGTACTTTTTTATTCAGTGCATTTCATTTTAATATTTTGCATTTTTGCTGCATTCTAAGAGTTATAATCATTAAATATTTAATTAAAATTGCATATGAAAATTAGCGATACATTTAAGAAAATGTGGAGAAGTTAATGAGACAGCAGAGAGAGTCTGCTTGATGCTATTTATACGATTTCCTGTATGGTAGTGTTGTCTGTTGTCTACTTCTGCTCCCTGCAGGTGTAAAATGTGCATGGACTTGAAAGAACTTTTAGCTACAGATTAAAAATAAGTGTGGATTACAGAATCACAGAATGTTAGGGGTTGGAAAGGACCTCTGTGGGTCATCTAGTGACCTACCTACGATTTCCTTCCTATTTTTCCTGCAGAAAGATAACTGAGAGAAAGGTAGAGCTCTACAAGTTAAAATAGCTATTTGCTTTGATTTAAGGTTGGTTCTATTGAATTAGACCCAAGGTCCATCTGGAGACACCTGAGGGGTAAGGCACCTGAACATGCTATATATGATGTGCTACTTCCCCAAATACTTTCTTGAGCTGCAACAATTTCTGTCCCAGGAACTTCCTGAGCCAAATGTGGAATCTCTGTATTTAAAAACAGTTATCTTGTATCCCCCTTTTCATCTGTGGAAACTTGTGGCATCTGCACCATCTGGTGGCATGGAGTCCCACAACCTAGCCTCAACTTGTAAAGATTTGCCACTTTTTATTTGTTTTGAGTGCATTCACTGCTGGCTTTGTTTGATGCCTCTAGGTCTTCCGTGAGAAAACACAATGAGCAGTGAGTCCCCATCTGCCCTTTTTTTAGGCGTTTCATGGTTTTTAGCTCTCTGTCATGTTCCCTTGGTTCCCCTCCCTTGGCTGAAGTTACTGAATTGTTTCTTGTACAGAATCTGTTCCAGGCCTTTTCTAATGCTGTTGTGTTTTTTGAGAATGAGCATGGCAAACCAAGACTGTGAACGGTATTCAAGATAACAATACGTGATAGGGATGTAATGATGTTCTCGGTGCTGTTCACTATTGCTTTTTTAATCATTCCACAGTTTGTTTCTTTGAGCAGTGCGGAGCACTGAGATTCTGATTCTGAATGGTGGCAGTCAGCTCTGCACGGACTTTTGTATGTGAAGTTAGAATTGCAGCATTTTGCATTTTTGGTATTGAATTTCATCTGCCATTTTAAAATCTGCTTTCTCAGTCTTGTGAAGTTCTTACATCATTCTCCACAGCCTAACTTCATCTGCATTTCCATGAGAAGCTTAGTATCGTCAGCAAACTTTGTTACTTCATTTTTCTCATCTTTTTTTCTCTACTGTTTTAATTGAGTGAAAAGGTTAAACAGAGACAACCCCAGAGAACTGCATTGGTGGCTTCTTTTACTGTGAAAATAGACAATTTACTTGTTTGCTTCCTACTTTTAGACAATTATTTATTCATACAAAACTTCCTTTTGCTGCTCTGAAATCTTGAGTGGGAAAGGGAGTGGGATGTCAGCGAGATCTTTTGGAAACACATGTAAGTTATATTAACCAGATCCTGCTTATGTGCATGATTTTTTACTTCTTTCAAGAAATTGTCTTAGATCGTGCAGCAGAACTTTTCTTTTCAAATGCCGTGTTGACTCTTCCCCCAAATGTTATGTTTGTCCACATAGTTTTTACTTTGTCAATCAAGCACATGGAGCTGGTATTGCACTGTCCTCAGCCTTCCTTTCACTGCTCCCAGTATTCCCATGTTGTCATTTAGCTTTCTGAAGCTCTTAAGGCTTAAACGCATTCTAGTTTCTTCTGTCCAACTTCTTAGTCACCAGGTGTTCATGCAGAAGCATATGTACTGTTATTTGTTCTTCTGAGCCTCTTTAGATATAATTTCATTTGTTCTGTTTTCCTGTTTTGACTCTTGTTAACCTCTGCTTTATCTTTTAGTAAAAAAAGAGGGTGTGTTTGTTTTGTTTTTTTAAACCATTGTGTTCTTTGGCACTTGTTGGCTTCACCCTGCTCCTCATTTGAAAAACTGGCATCTGACCTTGATTTCAGTAGGCTGCAGTTCCTCTATATGTTACATTAGTTTTGTTCTTCCCGAATAAACACTCCTTGTTCCAGAAGCAGCACTGGTTTCTGAAGATCCTTCTTTCTTACTCCATTATCTGCGACACATTTTAAACTTGGAGGACATAATTTAGCCTTGATCAGATGATCCTGCTGTTTGGTCAAATTCACATACTTATTTTTTAAATTGTGACTAGTAGTACTGCGTAGTTGTGCAAGGGAATTAATTTAGAATGTTGTTGTTTTTGAATTTGGTTACAAATAAGCTTTATAGTTTGCAGTGCAGGCTACAAATATCCTTGACATCAGTATGTTTGCACAGAGCTCAAGAACTTCTACCAGTAACAGTAAAAGCATGTTATTTAAACCATTTTCTTTGAGATATGTATTCTGCTGGTAGTTAGAATTTTTATGCCGAGCTGTTGCATAAGCCTTCTGGAGTTTGTAATACACGGCTGTGCAACCTACTAGTGAGCAGCAGAACCAGGGAAAACTGTAGGTTGTGCTAAAGTATTTGTGGCGAAGGCATGTTGCTTGGAAATACCTGTCGTGTTCTTGATAAAAGACAGACTTTGCAGTGACTTGCAGTATTACTGATCTTAATAGTATCTGAAGAAAATTAATAGGTGTTTAATTCTTACAGAGTCTTTATCTGTTGTTTTTGTATTCTCTCATTCTGAAAATTGCTATTACTCAATCTATGCTCATGGAAAATTGCATAAATAGCACATTGCAGCCTTAGTCATAGTAAGAAATATATTAGTTACAGTGTGTACTCTACTGGAGAAATTAAAAAGGCAGAAATAGAAATTAGTGATGTTGTTAGAACTGCCGTGAAGAGTCTTTGGAAGCTTTGTGTTCTCATTGTGGGAGAATTATTGTATCTGGATGATTATCTGTTTATGATGTATATACAACTATTAATATAAAAATTTGCAGAACATACATTTCCTAGTGTTGGAAGAATATTTGTTATGAATTTGTATGTATGTAAGTCTCGTTGTGTAGGAGGAAAATAGGAAAGCCATTAGGTGTCCTATGAAAGGAAGACTTCAGTAGTGTTTATCCAAAGAGATTTTTATATAAAATGATCATTAATTTTAGACAATTAATATCTCTATTATATATATATATAAATGTATATCTATGGCATATATATAAATTGCACTATGTGGAAACACTGTGTAAGGAGAAAAGACGACTTTTCATTCCAGTGATGTTCCAAAGCACCCAGTCTGTGGCTCTTGCTCTTTCCATGCTGTTTTCATAATCGTCTAATTAGAGCAAGCCATGGCATGGATAGATGGGTTTTCCTCCTCATGCTTTTTCCTCCATTTTAAGAAAGATTCACTTACACCTAATTCCTCCCCAAAAAATGGTAAGCTTTAGTTTTCTCTTTGTGCTCGTAAGTTAGCTCAAAATTTGTGACTTAGTAGTTGTCCACCTTTTCTTTGATGTATAGGTTTCTGTCTTTTGTTGGACCTTTTACATGAAGTCTTGCACTATTAAAAGGGAAAGAATGTGTTGCTTATCTTCCCCCTGCCTCCTCAAGAGAGTTGGTCAGCTTTATATGAACCATTGATGCTGGATAAAAATTTCAAGCATCATTTGTGCCTAAACTCTGCAATTCAGATTAGTTTTACCCGCAGAGAGGTGTTAGATTGAAGGATCTGCTTCTTTTTTTCACTTTAAAAATGACATCTGTTTCCTCCTGCATTATTGCAGCCCGTGAAGATGACTGGTGGAACAGGGAGGCAGCTTGTTTTGATGTTATATCCTTCACAAATAGTGATGAACTAGGGATCAATATAGAGAGAAAGAGATCTTTTGCAAGTTAAAATTGCAAAATTGCTTAAAATCTAAAGATGGACTTTCTTTGGAGAGAATCTTCTCAGTTTAGTAACTTGGGAAGAACTTTGGCTAGTGTAGTAAATAGAGAGTGCTTTCTAAGATATTTACGTCTCATTGTTAATTTCCCAAATGTGGCTAAGTTGTAGTTTTCTGTTGCGGTTTATCTGGTTCAGCTGCATACTGCCGTCATAAATTTATTGCATATTATTTAGCTGACTAAACAGACTTGTAGACAGGATCTTGAATTCCCAAAATAAAATAAATGGGAGATGAACAAAGGTTGGAAAACCCCAAATAGGTTTACAAAAATCATTGGTGCTTATTTAGGAGAAGGTAAATCCTGATAAAAAAATGGGTTTACAGTCTGATATTTGCCCTTGCGGTGCTTCTTTACAATCATGGCAGCCTTAGAAGGATCCCGTTACATTGCTTGAAATGTACACCCCTTGAAAATCTGTAAGACCAAAGAATATTTTTCCTCTGTCTTCAGTAATGTTTTATGCCTTTTGTTTTTAATGAACTAGAGAGTTAAAATGAACAAAATCGTTCTACTGGCATGCCAGATTTCCAACTGAAAACTGTTTTTCTTCAATTTCTTCGACTTTTAGACTCATACAGGTTCACAAATTGGAAAATATTTATTACAGATTAGAGGTAGGGTTTGTTTGATTCTGCTGTTCGGTGAATGTATGAAGAGATAATTGGGCTAATGAGACTATGAAATGTGCTCTATTTAAATTAGTTGATTTATCTTTAAAATATATTCAAGTTGTAGGAAAGCATGGTGGTTTAGATCTGCTGTTCTCTCGTAATGAAGTTACATTTTATACAATAAAGATTATTAAGGCTTATTATGAATGTTACCAGAGACGGTGTGTGAGGTTTGCTTGAATGCATTATTGTTAGCTACTCTGTATTTGAAGGCCAAGTGATATTTGTAAGTAATGTAAAAACTATTCACATGAAGAAAAGTTGTCTTTTTTTTATATTGGAAGGAACTTGGAGTCATTGCAAGACATATGATTAGTATTCATGTCATAAAAGAAAGTTATTTCCAGGGTAAAGGAATTTGTGAAAAGATAATTGGTTAGACCAACATTCTCATTAACCTAATTTGCATTAAATGTGCTACTGTGAATTGTAGTTATTTCTTTTCCATTTGAAAGGCGTGCTTTGTTAACTTAAGGAGCCTAGTTAAACTGCAGTTTAAGTCATACCCTTTAATTCAGCAATGCAAAATCAAACTGAGGATCTGTTATTACCAGCTTTGTGAGTGTGGAGAATCATAAACCAGTTCTTGATCCCAGCGGATTTTCCTGTTGAGGTAGGTTTGTTTAGCTGCTTTACATCTGGTCATTCACAGGTACTGATAGCATTCAACTAATCCTCTAGTTTAATTTTACTCCTTTGTAAAAGCAGAGGAAACTCTTTATTTCCTCTGTGACAGAGCATGAGAAAGAACTGGAGGAGTCTTGGGGATACTGGAAGAAAATACTTATGCCCTTGTTCTAATAGTATGAACACTTTGAGGATCACTTGGTTTAATTATTTTTCAATAAAATTTCTTTATGGATGTAACTAAATTGAGCCTTTAAAATATGAGCTGTTAAAATATAAATTAATGTGCACATTTTTGTACCCTTTTTAAAATCATGAGACCTAAGAATGAATTTGGATTTCTTTAATTTTCAACATTAATTATTACTTATTAGCAGTATTCTAGATATTTTGAAAGAGACGATTTGTTTGCTGTTGTGCTGTGTGCAATGAAGAGGAAGGCACCTTTGTGCAGCTAGTCAACTGTGAGCGTTGTTAAGTATTTGTGTCTGCAGATAGATACATGAAGACCAAATCTTATTTTTCCATACTGCTGAGCATACCTAACCGTCATGAAATCTGGTGTTTGTGAATTGTGCGAACTAAACATCTGTAAAGTTAGGCTGCTTCGTAGGTATCTGAATGTTAATTTCAGTGCTTAATTTTAATTACTTGCACTAGTACTGTTTGACACTGGTTGTTTTCAAAAGAGTAATATCTGGAGGTGTTGAAGGTGAACCAAAGCCTAGCAGATCAGGCAAGGCTGTATGTCAGCCCAGTAGTGCTGAACAGTGTTGGATAAACCTAATGAATTTGCAAAGAGGTGCAAATTCAAGCTGGACATGGTAATGGCCATAAGTATATATAGAAATACTCAGCTGAGAAAGTCACTTTCTTGCTGGCATGGTTCTGAAGAGATGGTGATGGCCATGCCAGGTACACAGTGTGGTTAGCAGATGAGTACATTGCATACCCAATGAGCATACATGAAATGCAATGAATTAGAAATGCACTTCAGATTTAAAAAAAAAAAAAAAAAAAAAAAAAAAA
>Ga0065711_1032058_pt1 | contig 28131 bp, 20 predicted proteins | sample Hoacrofraction12_FD_59098 | JGI IMG/M metagenome (GOLD analysis project Ga0065711, IMG submission 59098) | Hoatzin crop microbial communities from Cojedes, Venezuela - Epithelial fraction 12 v2 (version 2) | ecosystem: Host-associated > Birds > Digestive system > Esophagus > Crop | place...
GCCAAGCGAGAACTTCACCTGATGGATGGGTCGACGGGCCTGAACCTCTCTTCCCCCCCCAAGAAGGGACGCCTTTTTGGTAAGAGTCGCGCCTCTGACTTTGTCAGACGTACCCCCCAGGAACACATTGTTAACTAAAGCGCTAAACTATTACTTTGAGCTCAACTTTTGTAGACAGTGAATTTATCAACGGCAATTCCAAATCTGTGATAACTGTCGCTTGAATAAACTACCTATTGTTTCAACTTTGAGAAACTGTTTCAGTGAAAGTCCTTGGAAGGGCTCTGGCAGGCAAGTTGAATATCAGACTCCCCTTACCCCCCCTTTAACGCGACAGCAGGGGGGCTACAGGGTGAGAAGCTGCCAGAAGCTTCCTTTGTGTCTGATAGAGCCAATGCCAGCTGGCTCCAGGATGGACCTGCCACCAGCCCATCAGTGATGGTGGTAAAGCCTCTGGCATAATGTATTTAATAAGTGGGGAAAAAAAAATAGAGGAGAGAGAGGAGCGAGAATATGTGCGAGAAAGAACTCTGCAGATATCAGGGTCACGGAAAGAAGCAGGGGGAGGAGGTGCTCCAGTGGCCGGAGCAGAGCTTCCCCTGCAGCCTGTGGAGAAGACCACGGTAAGGCAGGTTGTCCCTCTGCAGCCCATGGAGGTCCACAATGGAGCAGATATCTACCTGCAACCCACGGAGGACCCCACACTGAAGCAGGTGGAAGCCCAAAGGAGTCTGTGACCCCTTGGAGAGCCCGCTCTGGAGCAGGCTCCTGGCAGGACCTGTGGACCCATGGAGAGAGGAGCCCACGCTGAAGCAGGCTTGCTGACAGGACCTGTGACCCTGTGGGAGACACACACTGGAGCAGTCTGTTCTTGAAGGACTGTACTCCATGGAAGGGACCCACTCTGGGGCAGTTTGTTAAGAACTGCAGTCCCTGGGAAGGACTCACGTTGGAGCAGTTCATAGAGAATTGTCTCCTGTGGAAGGGACTCCACACTGGAGCAGGGGAAGAGTGTGAGGAGGAAGGAGCGGTAGAGACAAAGTGTGATGAACTGACCCCAACCCCCATTCCCTGTGCCCCTGTGGCACTCAGGAGAGGAGGTAGAGAAAATCAGAAGTAAAGTCCGGGAAGAAGTGGGAGGTGGGAAGAAAGTATTTTAAGGTTTGCGTTTGTTTCTCGTTATCCTACTCTGATTTGATTAGTAATAAAGTAAAATAATTTCCCCAAGCTGAGTCTGTTTTGCCTGTGACGATAACTGGTGAATGATCTCTCCCTGTCCTTATCTCAACCCACAAGTCTTTCATCATATTTTTTCTCCCCTGTCCAGATGAGGAAGGGGAGTGACAGAGCGGCTTTGGTGGGCACCTGGCATCCAGCCTGGCTAAACCACAACAGTATGTTAGCATGAGAACTTAGAGCAGCAAATGATGTGTGAGATGTGGAGACTACTAAAACAGGCCTTTCCCTTGCTCCTTTCTTTAAATTTTTGCTCCTTTCAGCCATATTTCAGTGGAAGTAGAGGTATGGACAGAGATCCAGGGACAAGAAGAGTGGGGAAAGAAGTAGCACAGAGGAAATGGTGCAGCTGCTCTGTGTGGCTGCTGAGAAAGCAAAGGGGTGGTGAAAAGGAGGCTAGAAAAGGTGAAGGGCTGGGGTCCCTGTCTCAGGACATGGAGAAGATGGAGAGTTCAGAAAATCAGGCTTTGAACAGCAGTCTTATGTTCACACTCACGCATGCTTACACATTAGTTATCCTCAGCCTCCCGCTTGCACAGCTCTCTCAGGGTGTGGCGAGGGGGGATAATTCTCTGTCTTACAGCTGTTGAGATATTTTAAAAAGCCTCTCCAGTACATTTACCCTTACATTTGCATACACATACACCGTGTACCTCTGCTCAGTCCTATATTTTCTACACATAAGACATGAATATACAGTAATTCTGGGGATAGTTATTTTGGTGTGATGAAGTCAGCATAATAAAGCTGAAAGTGAGAGAAAACTGCCCAACTTGCATCTCTGATACACCTGAAAGTAGTAATCTCAGAATAGAAATTTTAGTGTTCTGCTAAATAGCTCAACAGTTAATGGACTGGGTAATATCTTCTCCCTCTGCTCTTCATACACCTGATCCACGGCAAAATGTAAATGTAGTTCCTAGATCAGGGAATGAATCTGACTCGCCTTCGGTGCCAGGAATGCTGCATTAACAAGCTGCAGAATTAGGGTCCCTCTCTGCTTCTCAGGCTCCATAAATTCTGTGTCGCTTTCTGTGCAGAACTTGGTTTCAAGAGGGAGAAGGAAAGGTGGAGACTGGCTTTCCTACGGGTTACAGAATAACCTTGCAGTTTAGGATGTCTGCTCCTCAATCTGAGAAGACATATCCCCCAATTTTTTGCTTAGAGTTTTGCTTACCAGGGCATGCATAATCCAATTCATGGTCCATTACCTGGATCTGGCCCATGGCACTCCTGTGCCCAGCTTTTTCATTGACAGATAGGAAGTGTAGCTGCTCAGATAGTAAATTCTTTCTACATGCCTGGATAATCCACCCGTTTTGGTGAAGAAACTCTGTGCTCGCTAAGAGACAGACCTAATGCCATGCCATACCCACGTAAGAGGAAGCAGGCACCAGCAGACAGAAGTCTTCTCATGAGTACCCACATAAAACCCTGCACTGCCACTCCCTTGGGCTCCAAGCTAACCGTGCTAAAAGCCATTCTTCCACAACCCCTCTTCAGATGAGGGCTCTGTGCTGTGAATGCTGAGTAGGAGGAGGTGTTCAGGCTGGTTGCATGTGCAGAGTGGGAGTCTGAGTCTCTGCTGAAGCACTCTGGCTCTGTGTACAGGCAGCGTCTAGAGCTGGCACCTCTGAAACGAATTTCCTGGGAGGATTTGACACAGCACTTCGCTGTCAATGCAGCAGTGAGTGCTGCCTTGGTGTGTCACAGATAACTAAAACAGAATACAGCTGTGGAAAAGACAACTCATTTAGGTATTTAGGAACTCTGGATTTTCTTTAATAACTTAATAATGAATAAATACGTGATCTTAAATAAGGTCTGATCAGAGGAAGGAATTTTTAACTTAGTTTCTTAGAAAGAACCTATCCAGAAGCCAGGCATTCTGCACAGCCAAATGTGTACCAGTTCAACTACAAAGGTGGTAATGTAACAGGTTTAATAATGAACTTTAATCATCTTACACCCAGACTCATTATTTTTCTCACTTCTCCCAGGGTGCACGCTCTCCAGAAGTACTTCTTTGAAAACAGATTAGCAGAATAAGTTGTTACAATCCGTAATGTTAGTAGGATTTCAACATCCCTTGCAAAATTATTACAAAAGCAATTTAAAATCAATCCCTTGACAACACTTTTTCAAATACTACATTAGAAGTGATGAGCATGTCTGGCTGATATAGTCCTGTTTCAGCAACAATACTGGACTGGAAGACAGCACTGGCTGATGCTGTGCGGGAGGTCTGCCTTGCCTCTGAGCTGTGTGACTGCACAGAAATAATGGGTCAGCAGACAGGGCAGTGATGAGAACTAAAATTCCATTTTAGATAGATTTTTACCTTTTCTTTCCACCAATATGGTAGAGGAGAAATATGTCTTTTAGAAGCAATATAATTGATCTAAACACCAGCCTTTAAGTTAATTTTTCATAGGATCTTCCTCTGCTGAAGAAAGACTGATGTCTTTTATTGGTTCATACACAAAGACTATATTTCTTCTTCAGTTTTAGTAAAGGTCCAGAAAGATATGTGCAGTCCTTCCTCCACCAGGACTGCCAGTTACCTTTGGCTGAGGCAATCTCACAGAAAATGAAGGTTTCAGTCATGTTAGGTGAAAGAGAGCATTGTATCTGGGACTTTCACTTGACACCCAGCTTTGCACAACCTTCCTATGTGTGTGAGTCATTGAAGTGCTTATAGAACGGGAAGAAACAGCAGGAAAAAGCCACTGCCAACTCATTTTATGCGGAGTCTACTGCAGTGGGTAAATGATTAATGCTTCAAGTATGCAACCAGGATTAAATCCCTCTGGAGAAAACGCAGAAGATTTCACTGGGTTTTTTAATCCTGAGTGAGCTTATCTACAAACTAAAGCTGTGTCAGAACTGCCTGCTCCTAACTCTGTTCCTTTTCAGCACACTTTCTGTGCTTTTGGTGCTTCATCACAGCTCTGTGAGTTGCATTCAGTATTTGAATGTCTCAGAGAGTGTATTCAATCTACATGTGATTGATTGTGAGAATGGTTTCTAATACTCCTAATGTACAGTCTGGGGCAAGTTGCCTTGGTAGTTAGCCTTCAGTTTAGGTGTTAGCAAAATAAGACAATGATATGCAATCAACTATCCCACAAGCATATTATAGGGTTTACTTTGGAAATGAAAATGCCACATGCACTGAGTATTGTGCAGCATGGAAAAATGTTTGACTAATTCAGATGGAATGCATGTAACACAATGAAACCATGAGTCTTGGCCAGCATGCAAAAGTCCCTTTGCCATCTTTCATTTGATATGCAAACACTGGATTAAGTTTCCTTTACTTTGGCCAAACCAACACTCTCAGGAATCATATGGCATCTCTCCCACAGCTGTAAAATGTTCTTCTTCTTACAGAAGAACATCAGGTGGGTGTTGGTAGTAAGATGCCAATACCTGGAAATATTTTAGATGTACTCTGGGAGTAAGAGTCTGTTCAGTTTGTTAACTGCAGAAAACTGAGAAAGAAAAATTATGTATGGTACAGACTTGCAGGTAAAACCCTTGAGATGGTCACAGAGATCTTTATTTTGCTGTCCATAACAATAAATGAAACCTAAACTATAATGTTCTCCACAGCAGAAGCAGCATGCTTATCCCAGCCAATAAGCAGAGCTGAACTCCTGATGCATGCCATTAATCACATATGTTACTGGTCACATGAATGTAAAAAGAGAGAAAGATATTTTACAAACATGCCATGCACAGACTTACCTTGCTTATCTCCCTGGCTTGCTTTTTTTTTGTGTGGTTTTGTTTTCTTCGTTTTTTCTTTTCTTTTTGTTTTTTTCCCCTGATTTATGCTCTGGTCTGACAATGTCAAATTTTAGCTGTACATGAATCCTTAACACTGCCATGCTTTGCAGATGTGCATTCCTTCATGCTCATTGGCCCTTAAGCTCTATTGTGATAATGAAAGAAGCAGAGCAACATAGGATGAATGCAGATAGCAACCCATCAACAGCCCTCTATTATGCGCTGACATAATCTATCAGAGTTTACATGGGGGTTAGAACATGGGATAGGATAAAAGGGAGAGAAAGAACAAAGAGAAGCCTGAAGGTGATAATAAAAAATGAATGTATGACCCACTGCCTCCCCTGGCTTTTAGCTGGTAAAAAGTGCACGTTGACTTAATTAAGATAAAATCTTATTCTTTAGGATTTGGAGTCTTAACTTGCTATTGTTTTATTAAAATACACCATGAATATTAAATAGTAGATGACTTCACCTTCCTACATGAAAAGCGAAGCCATTTGCTTTGAACTCTTGATCCTGTTTGTTTGCTTTCTATTTCATGTGTGTGTTTTCTCTATTGACATTATTTGTGACGGTGTGAGATCTAATAGAGAGCTGGGATTCACCCTGAGTGGTGGTGTCTGATGTCCATTTGGAACAAATTCAAACAACCCAAGCAATTCAGGGAAAACTCCAGGTTCCCTTGTGATCACCACCTGCCAGGAAGTCAAGCCCAGCTGCGACAGAGCATCACAGTCTGGCCTATCTCCATCAGAGGAAAAGTATGATTTTTCTCAGATTTAGTTAACTCCTTAAAGATTCTGGCAATGTTGGGAAACTGGTATGCTGCTTAGACCAGAAAAGATCCAGTCTGATCTGAGAGCAAAGACATTGCTGACACTATATTTCATATTGCCTTTTGAAAAATGAGGTGGTTCAGTCAATTGAACAGAGTGATTTGAAATATAGGGAGGAAAAAGTTGAATTTTCACTAGACTTTATGAAAGACAGAATTCAAATACCATGCATAGTGCCACTTTCAGCCTTGATTCAGCAGACTTTCGAGTACTTGTTTAATTTAATGTCTGTACTTCAGTGCAAGTGCTTTGCTGGACCAAAGCCCTAGCGAGCATATACAGACTCTTAGAAGGTACCTGAAGGAATCAATCTTTTTTGATACTGAGGCAGATTTTTAAATCATAGCTTTGCACCCCCCCCCCAGGTTGTAGATTTGCACAGGCATTTACTTCCTGGCTAGAGTAACTACAGATCAGAGGGCTAAAATGTTCAATAGCCTAATGTGTTAGCTTCATTTCCACCGTCTTCTTGCAGCAACAGTGGACAATGAAAGTGATAGGCTCGGTCCGATCCCTGAGGAGTGCTTGCCCACATAATTATACTGACTGCAAGCTTGACACAGCTGGGAAATAAAAGACAGTGAGAGTTAGAAGAAGTGTAGTAACTATAGGTCAGGGCTGATGTCTTCACCTAGCACTTGCTTACCTTTTCTTCCCCAGGATCACCTGAGATTTCTTTCCTACATAATCCGTGTTTTCTCTTGCACTCATGAGCATGCTCAGACACTAACAATTAAAAACTTCCTTCAGCCATTGCTTTAACATTAATGCTTAGATGCCAGCTATTGTAGCTGAACTAAGCCTGTCAGCTACTACAGTTGTCTTTATAATAACATTCACTTTAATGGTTACTTATGCTTTTAAGTAAGAAAAAAATTAAGGCAATCACCTGAGTTATTTGCTTTTTGTCTGAAAATACATTGTTCATGGCTCCTGCACCTACCAACCCAGTGAGAAAAAGGTAAGCATCTTGAATTCACTTGAAATGTTATCAAAGAAATCTTAATTTAAATGCAACCACTTCCTGTTTCAATATTACATATGTATGGCTGACTCCGAGATATTTTGTAAGCTTCTTCAATTGCAAAAGCAAATGTTTAACTACTATCTGTGTAATTGGGTTTTTCTTACACCTCTCATACTGTGAAGTGGAAAGGGTTAGACAGTCTTTTACCAACATGTGACATAATCAGTGCCTTACTGAGACAACTTTCCACATGGACATTACCACCCCTTGAGATGCAGCTAATTAGCTTCTTATAAGAAGCTATTACAGTCTACTGGATACATACAAAGCAGCTTCAGAAACTACATAATAAATTCCCAGTAGACTCCTATTTGTTGCAGCAAATGATGCATATTTTTCCTCTGCTTAATATTGTGTGCAATGTTTATATCAAAATCCTGAACTTTTTCTTTTCTCTTGAGGATATAACTGTGTTGATGGTCTTCATTTAAAATAAACAAAAAAATTTTACTAGTCAGATATGGACATTCAGGTTTGTGTCTCTGTAGCTCGAATTTCACAATTGCTTTACCCAAGCGTAAGCGAGAGCTGCCCTTTACACAGATGAGCTTCCTCCTTCCCCTAACCTGAACCACACATTCCTGCTACACTTTTGCGCTCACACTGCGTGCTAGGCTGGACCAAGAAGCTAATCAGGCTGAAAACAAGCCTTGGGGAGGGAGGGAGGCTGTGAGGCATGAATTTTTTTTCATACATATTCCCTGCACGGGGTCACTCCTGAAGTCCAACAGAAGTGCATGGCTGGAGATGGGACAGAAGGTGGGATTGCTTGCCTCACTCCATTCAGGTTGGCTTCAAGTGATTATGAAATTGCTATCTTAACTAGATATTAAAAAGGATCTTTTTCTGTAGCTCATTTTTTCTCAGATCCCAATTCAGCAAGGTATTTAAGTAAGCACCTAACTAAGTCTCTTGCTGAAGTTGATTGCTAAAGCAAGTTCCTAGTATTCTCATTTCTGGGCTGACTTTCTGAAGTGCTTGATCAGAGTCAGGGGAGCTGTTCTTCTTTGTAACTGTTTCACTGAAAATTATTTAGCCCTTTTAAAGAAAATATTCATTGTTGTTAAGAAATATTGCTTGTGACCTCTTTATTAAGCAGCTACAGCACCTCAGGGAAGCAAAGAGAAGCATAAGCTTGGCAAGGAGTAAAGCTCTAGGTCAGATTTGTGTTTATATTAGCCCCAGAAGAACTGGATGTGATTTAACTGAGTTATGCAATATAGAAAGCACTTTGTACATGGGCCGTGGAGTACATTAGACAATAAAATTAGCTTCTTCTGCTGTTCCATTAGTGATGGCACCAGTGGATATACAAACTGAGACTGATATGTCTTGATACACAAGGAAGAAGAGGGCATATTAAGGAGGATGGAGGTCTCAGAAGTGCTTTCCTAGCATAATGTAAACTAGGATGAAGTGGTAATTTCCTTCTTCATCCTCACTGAGAGTACATGTGAGAGCTTAACATCTTGTTGCAAGGAAGATATGCAGCTTCTCAAAGGACACTTCAGAGGTCTTCAGAATCAGCATTTTATAAGGTGCCTTGCTTTCTGTGTGGAACAGATTAAAATTGCAAAGGTGAACACTGTGGGAGGTGGATAAACAAGACAGTGTCATGCCTGACTGATTGCACATATTGAATGATACATAGTGCAGGGCTGTTATCCAGCCAGCAGATGAAACAGGACACATTGCTTCATCCACTTTTCATTCATAAAGATTTTCTAAAACAACTCTTTGAAACCAACTGAGCAAGAAACAACATGGCAGAAGTGGAATCCCAACACATCAGATATAGCACTCCTAAGGTTGCCTATCTAACCTTAACAGTAGCCACTTGTACATATTTGTTGCGATGAGGCCTTTCTTACATACAATCACATTGATTTTCTCTCAAAAGAAGAGACATGCTATGCATAAATCCCCAAAAGCTGTACTCTATATCTCCCTCCTCCTTCGAACTTCCCAGATTTTAGGCTATTGTAAGTGCTCTGTTTGCTTCTTACTAAATCCTCTGCTTCTATGTCTCGATTTTTACAAAGATACTCTTTTCCTTTCTTTTTTACTAAGAAATTTGTCTGAGTTTATGTTTAACTCCTCTATTAATCAGCTGTTATCCTACTGTTATCATATTAACAGATCTTATCCTATTTAGCACACAGGCACTAAATTTTGCCCTGTCTCTCTTCCACAAGATAAGTGCTCTCTCAGACCTAAAAGTGCAACTGCTCCTTAACCTAGTTCTGTCAGAATGATTTTGATTTGTAAAACCTTCGCAGAGAAGTGCTTCAGTAGGTTTCAAAATCCAAATTGTTTTGACAGAATCAGGCTGGGGACAGCTAGATGTGTAGTTATACCAGTAAATCTGAGGGGTGTGTTAACCTTCTGGGAAGCAAAAGGGAGAGTGGCTGGTGATAAGCCACCTGTATTATGTCCATGCTTACATTATCCACATATCTACTGACAGCCCTATCAACATCTGGCTGCACCCTGGCTATTCTGATTTTCATACCTTATGCTTATTTTTCCAAACTGCCCATCACTGCTGACAGATCTCCAACACACAACCACAGTGCTCTCACTGTCTGTCTGTAACTGCATTCTCATGTCCTTAGCTGATTTTCCTTATTCTCTTCTTCTCCTCATTCCATTGTTGATTTCATTGGTTTTTTGTACTGTCCAGTTCCTCTCTTCAAAAAATCCTGTCTTCATTTGAATCTCTCATTAAGTCCTTTTCTCAGAGCAGTTTCTTCTCAAGTCTTATTAAATATCCTCTTCCTTCTGCCTTGTTTTAATTAATCTGTGAAGTCTTTAGGTCAATGAATGTGACCAAAGTGTGTGAAATGCTGTTGGTATGCTGGACTGCAAAATTATAATAACAGCAGTAGTCAACAGAGTTCTGAAGGTCGAGCACAGGACAAGATGTAATGCTGCAGAAAGTAAGTCAAAACAAAGAATAAAAAAAAATATTAGAGGAAGAAAGCCTGCAACCCTGAGCAATTTAGAAAATGCAGAACAGCCAACAGTCACTAAGACATGGAAAGGGCATAGAGAAAAGACCAGTCAGTCTTGAGACCTAAGACAAGCTTCACACCAGGAGTGCCTGATGATTCAGTCAGAAAAGCATCTGCAATTCAGGAAACTTCTAAAATGTTGTAATCATCCTGGAGCACACACAGCAGAAAATTCCACCCTGTCTTAATGACTGAGAACTGCGATATCTATGGAAATGAGTGAGCTCTGTGACTGAAAACTGTCTTTAGGAAGTTAATATATGCCTAGCCAGGAACTGGTGAAAACTTGTCTGATAACTAAAAGGTCCATTCCCTCTCTGAGCAAAGTTATTTCTGGTGTTGTTTGACTTGATTAGGAGCAAAGTAATGCAAAATGTGCTGCGAGATGTTTATCTCAATACACAACCCATGACAGACCTAGGTAGTAACCTAGAAAATGTCTTGCAGAAAAACACTGAACAACTGAAAAAGTAGATATGTATGAGAGAGAAAGGGAGAAAAACATTGAAATGTAGAAGATGGTAAATAAAGCACATTTTGTTTCTACATTTTCATATATGCTGCATAGGAAAGAGCTGGAGCATTCAATATTTACTGAAATTATGCTTTAAAGGAGGAGAAAAATTCACTAGGATCTTCAGTGAAAGAAGCTAAGTACACTAATAAGATTTTAGAAAACTAGTAATGTTGGGGGGTACTGTGAACTTGTGCACATTTTCAATGATAGTTAGGTTTGTGTAAATAGTGTCAATCTGTCATTTTGGTTCCCTCTCAGATTAAAATCTGAGCCCTATGCTTTCAGTCCTTCACTCTGCTTATGAACTGGGATGTGTCAGGTGGCATTCAAGATGAAGAACCACAAGTTTGGAGGTGGTCCTAATTCAAGGCCTGTCACTGCAGCATGGAGTGATACCACTGATATTTCACGGGGCAGTACTGAGTATCTGATTCCTTCAGGCTTTTTCATCTTTCACTCCTTGCTCCTTTTCTCTGCCCCACTGAGAAGCTTTTATAAGCTTAAACCATAAAGATCCTCTCTTTTTTCTCTTTCTTTTTTTTTTTTTTTTCCCCAGCACAACTGAAAGAAGATTAAAATCAACGAATGTGACGGTTTTGGAAAAAAATAGTTTTGGCAGTAAAGCTAAGCAAACTGTTGAACACTTGGCTCTGGAAGAGGATTTAGACTATAGTTGCAAAAGAATGAGTGTTGACCTGGAAAATCAAGACGCATTAGGTGTTTCAGTGCAGGTAAGGGAAGGCTGTGCAATCTGGTCAGGTGGAAAGAACTCTATTGGTCAAGACTTAGTGACAAAAACAAAAGACTGAAGAATTTTAGTGAGCAAAAAGGATATTTGCAGGCAGGACTGTACAGAGAGATTATAAAAGGAAGAACATGGCAGTCAAGCCAAGCCAATGAAAGCAGTATCTCTTCAAGGCTACCAGGGAAAATTGACTGGAACTAAATTTATCAGCAACATAAAAGTTTACTGGTATATTCAGGGCTCAGGATAATTGAGAATAGAATAGTAATCTTACAAAATAGAGTGTTATCACTAAAAATTTTAAATAAATTTCTTGGTTTGGGGTTTTTTTTTAGTATAGCTAACACATGCTACTTGAAAATAACACATTTGGTAAAATTACATCTTACAATATGAAATTCTCCTTGTTATTTTCACTGCTGCAAACCTGTGAGGAGATCACACACAAACTGTTTGGCAGGCCTGCTAGTGATGGAGGTTCTGATTTCATGGAATACATATTCCCTAATAGCAGGGGAGGGGAGCTCTCCAGTGGGGAGAGGGAAGGAGATATAGATGGTAGCTCCTCACAATGCCCAAATGAGGAACACATTGTAGCAGTGTCTCAAGGAGAAATAATACCCATTCCAGGGGAATTTATTTGACCAAGACATTGCTGAGTGTGAAGGCTATAATGAAAATGACTGAAGAGGCATGAACATTAGAAACAAAACTTAATACTGGTTTAGGTGGAAGAGAAAAATAGTGCCATAGATCCAAGCACAAAAAAATCATGAAAATGAGTGTGTATATTTAACCATTCATATACCTGAGCTATAATGGTTTATAGCTTCAACAAGACATAGAAATGATGTAGATGTCCAGCTATCATTAAGGCACAGAAGTCCAGCCTCAGTACGTGCTATCCAAGTTGTTCAAATCAGAGACACTCACTTTACAGCACCAACATTCCTGAAGTACCCCCAGGTCTTCCGCTCCTGTCCGGAAGTGTTAGCATTTCTAATAGGGCTAAGCAATTTAGCACCAAGTCAAAGCCTATGGACCTGTCAGGATACACAAACACATTTTTGGAGTTGTGCTGAAGTATTTAAATCCCATTCAGTTGAATATGTTACTAAATAAACAAACAGGTCCAAAACTGATTTCATTGAGCTCCCTTCTACTGTTGAGTCTTTCCCAGGAACATGCCACCTGTCTTGGACTTGGTGAGTAATTTTACCACTGTACACCCACCCAGGCTTGGACCACAAAGTTTCCAACCATGTAAAAGCAGGCATTCTCAGCCAACTCTGCACAACCATCTTCATCAGCCCTGGCAACAGAACCAGCGAGCATTATTCTTCACAGCAAGCATCTAGCTATCTTCTCCTTCCTTCTACTTTTGACCTCTTCCTACTCTCAATTTGTAGAAAACACAGATTCAAGTCTGTATTCACTGTGATGTGATTTGAACCTGTATCTCTTGCCTTCTTTATGTTTGAAATATCAGCCTGTACAGAAGTCTGAGACGTTACACGTCAGTTGTTGCTGTGGAAGCATATAACAGAAATTAATTACAGCTATTTAAAGCATTTATAAGATCCACCCTGGGCCTTCTCAGGGCTAAACATTCCCAGATCTCTAGCCTCTCCTTGTTATGTCAGATGCTCCGAGCCCTTAATCATCCTCATGGCCCTTTGCTGGACTTGATCCAGTATGTTCATCTCTGTTTTGTACTGGGATGCCTAGAGCTGGGTGCAGCACTCCAGGTGTGTCTCACTGGTGCTCAGCAGAGAAGAAGAATCACCTTCCTCAATCTGCAGGCAATGCTCGTCCCAATCGAGCCCAGGTTGCTGCTTGCCTTTTTTTGCTGTGAGGGCATATAACTGAATCACAGAATCACAGAATGGTAGGGGTTGGAATGGACCTTTGTGGATTATTTATTCCCACCTTCCTGCCCAAGCAGGGTCACCTAGAGCAGGACCACGTCCAGGTGGGTTTTGAATATCTCCAGAGAAGGAGAATTCACAACTATTCCGGGCCGCCTGTTCCAGTGTTCCATCACCCTCAAAGTAAAGAAGTTCTTCCTCATGTTCAGCTGGAACTTCCTGTGCTTCAGTTTGTGCCCGTTGCCCCTTGTCCTGTTGCTGGGCACCACTGAAAAAAGTCTGGCCCCATCCTCTTGACACCCACCTTCTTGTAGGAGAGATGTTCCAGGCCCCTAATCGTCTTCGTAGCCCTCCGCTGAAGTGTCTCCAGTAGCTTCTCATCTTTCTTGAAGTGGGGAGCCCAGAATTGGACACAGTACTCCAGATGAGGCCTCACTAGGGCAGAGTAGAGGGGAAGGACAACCTCCCTCAACCTGCTGGCCACACTCCTTCTAATGCACCACAGGAGACCATTGGCCACAGGAGCACTCTGCTGGTTCATGGTCAACTTGCCATCCACCAGGACACCCAGGTCCCTCTCCGCACAGCTGCTTTCCAGCAGCTCCGCCCCCAGCCTGTACTGATGCGTGGGGTTGTTCCTCCCCAGATGCAGGACCTTGCACTTGCCCTTTGTTGAACCTCATCAGGTTCCTCTGCACCCAACTTTCCAGCCTGTCCAGGTCTTGCTGAATGGTAGCACAGCCTTCTGGTGTATCAGCCACTCCTCCCAGTTTTGTGTCATCAGAAAATTTGCTGAGGGTACATTCTAACTCTTCATCCAGGTCATTGATGAAGAAGTTAAACAAGACTGGGCTGAGTACTGACCCCTGGGGGACACCACTAGTTACAGGCCTCCAACTAGACTCTCTGCCACTGACCACAACCCTCTGACTTCTGCGATTCAGCCAGTTCTCAATCCACCTCACCGTCCCCTCATTTAGCCCACACTTCCCTCACTGGCTGATGTTCAACTTGTCCACCAGGACCCTCAGGTCATTTTCCGCAAGGCTGCTTTCCAGTCAGCCTTCCCCCAGTCTGCACTGATGTATAGGGTTTTTCCACCTCAGGTGCAAGACAGCGCTTCTCTTCATTGAACTGCTTGAGATTCCTGTTTGTCCATTTCTCCAGCCTGTTGAGTGAATCATCTGAATAGCAGCACAACCCTCCAACACATCAGCCACTCCTCCCAGTTTTGTATTACCAGCACACCTGATAAGGGTGGACTCTGTCCTGTTACCCAGTTCATTAATGCAGATGTTAAATAACGTACGACCCAATACTGACACTGTGGGTATGGCACTACTAACTGCCTTCCAGTTACTGGTAACTAGTAACTTCCAGCAGCTGGACTTCATGCTACTGGTCACGACAAGTTCAGTCCTATCTCATTGTCTGTCCACTATCTAACAGTTTTTCTATGAAGATTTTATGGTATACTGCAACAAAACCTTACTGAATTTGAGATAAATAACACCAGCTCTTCCATCATTCACTAAGACAGTCATCTCATCATAGAGAGCAATCTTGTTCATTAAACATAATTTCCTCTTTATAAACCCATGCTGAGTCTTCCCAATTATGTTCTTGTTCTTTGTTTCCAGGATTACTTGCTCCATCACTTTAGAAGGGATTGAGGTGAGGGTGACCAGTCTATAGTTCCTCAGAAACTTGTTTTTGACCTTCTTGAAAATAAAAGTGACATTTGCTTTTTTCTGGTCCTCAGTAACTTCCCCAGTTTGCCTTGACCTTTCAAAGTTAACTGAGAGTGGCCTTGCAATGAGATCAGCCAACTCCCTCAGCCTCATGCATCCTAAAATCGGTTCTTCCTTGTTTTGTAAATGAGATCAAGCAGAGCATCTGCACTTGTCAGTTCCTTGATCACCTGTGTCATGCTGTCATCTACATACTCCAGAAATCTGCTGGATCACTATGCCCTGCTATGTTGTCCCTCCAGAGATCCCAGTGTGGTAAAAGACACACTTAATAACCAGGGCCTGCAAATATAAGGTTTCTTCAGGTTAACTGAAGGCCTCATCTACTTCATTTTCTTGATCAGGTAGCCTACCAGAGACCTTACAACATCACCCATGTTGGTCTGCCTGATAACCCTGACCCATAAACTCTCAATAGGTTCATCATCCATTCCCAGACAGAGCGCCAAGCATTCCAGCTGCATTTGCACATAAAATTAAAATGTCCATTCATTGTTTAATTTAAACTCTATCTGATCAAATTAGTTCTGCCTTTCTTTTTCTTTTCTTTTTCCCCCCTCTGTGTATCCCTTTGATAGCAATCATCTCAAAGTCAGTAAACGTTTTAGCAAGGCCTGTTGTGATAGGACAAAGGGCATTCATTTTAAACTAAAAATAGGTAGATTTAGATTGGAGGTAAGGAAGAAATTTTTTACAACGAGGGTGGTCAAACACTGCAGCAGGTTGCCCAGAGAAGTTGTGGAGGCCCCATCCTGGGAAACATTCAAGGTCAGATTGCTCTGAGCAACATGATCTAGTAGAAGACATCTCTGTTCATTGCAGGTGGGTTGGACTAGATGACCATTAAAGGTCCCTTCCAACCCACACTATCCTATGATTCTATGATTCTATGATTCTATGTTCAGGTGTAACAGAAAACCATACATGTTTTCTTTTTATCTATCTATCTGTCTGTCTATCTATCTATCTATCTATCTATCTATCTATCTATCTATCTATCATCTATCTATCTATCTATCAATCATACTGTATAGAGAGCATGGAAGACAGATGGAATGAGAGAATTAAATGGTTTCTCTTATGACAAAAAAAAAGTTACGCAAGAATAAATTCACACTGGGAGTTTACCTCCTAGATTGTCTGACTGTTTATAGCATTGTAGAACAGAAGGATAACTCACACAAATTTACTCCATTTTAGCTGCATGTACACCTACAGCTATGATAATTTCCTATTGTGCTTTTCAAAACCTGCTAAACTTTTTCTCCTTCACAAAGTTTAGAGGGAAAAATGTGAAGTCTGAGTGAAATTTAACAGATTAAAGCTCCAGATAGATCTACATTTCTCTAAGCGTGAAAGACATGTTTGATTAATAGTTTTCTGTATTTCAGCTAGCATTGCAAATCTTGAGTAAATATACCACTAAGACATTAATGTGTGGGATGCGTGTGTATAGAATAGGCTGCATATTCAGGAAACACTGCAGAATTTCCATGGGCCATGGAGCAGAAATCTAATGATCTTCTTCCTTTCATCAGGCACACTTTGTAAATGAAGTTGGCACAGAAATACATGCAGTACCTCAAAATAATTTACCTCAACTGCAAGACTCCTAATGCATTGACAGCACTGCTGTTTCTCGTAATGGCTTAAAAAATACCCTTTTTCTTTTTAAAGTCTTCTTATGCCTTTTCTTTGGCATGCAATATTTTAGTTATTGGGTAAATCCATTACAATCTCACAGCACAGCCCTTAGAGCATCATAAAGGATGCGCACAATGGCAAAACTCAAGTCACAGCAAAGCGCTTACATAAAGATTGTTTAACCTAAATTACTTCAGTGTTCATATTTCTTTATCTGCTTTACACTTAGGGTATTATAGCTTTCATTTTCAACCCCATCTAGAAGTAGAATTAGATTTGAGGATCAGAGGCAAAGATGCTTCATATTTAAATTAAACCATTGAACTGCAATTGTTGAAATAATCAGCCACAAAAAGAAAAACATAAACCAGAAACCAGAACTGACTGTACATGAATCAAAATGCAAGGCGAAAGATGATTGGAAAGGACTTCAGAAAATGAAGTAACAGATGATATAAACCTTAAAGAATATTCACACAGAATTTAGCATCACACTGTGCACATGATATAGGGATTGTCAATTGCAGGTGCCACTTCACACAGAGAGTGTGAAAATCCAGTTCTCAGATATACCGGGTAAATAAACATTCAACTACAGAGTCTGGATGAAAGTCAAAAAACAGCATGAAGCCTATTTCAGAAATTTGAAAAAGGAGTCGCTGGTCTGGTTGTCTCTGTCTATGGATATTCAACTCTAAAATTATGCTAGCTTCATTTGTATATGCAGAATCAGAAATTACTTTTTGACTGACTAGTCCAAGTACATATAATTTAACACACACTCCCCATCAGTGTTTTCTTAGCACTCAGTAGTTTGGACTTCACATGGTATTATAAGATTTTATTTAAGAAATAAAATCAGACCTTCGGTCATACTTCCCATGTTGTGTATTATCACTAGGGAATTCTCTGAACTTCAGGTTTCTACAGAAATTCTTCAGGTTCACTTATATGATGGTCATGAAGGTCATCCCATTACGTTATTCAGGTTTTTTTTTCTCAGAATTATTGACTGAAAACTCTAGAGAAGTCACATCAGAGACATAGGCATAGCTGACCCATTAGAGCTTCACTCATGCTACCTTATATATTTGTTTTTCAGAGTTATGGGTATAAAATGCCGCCTTGCAATAGTCCTTTCACGAACTGCATTCTGTGTTAGGTCATCTTCATGGCTTGATTTCTTGGGTGACTTAAATGAAACTTTCCTGTCAGAAGAAAACTTGATCCCTTGAAAAGTGAGCCACCAGCTAATTTACATTCAGGGCAGTAGAAAAGCAGGCACTTCACCGTCCTGAACGCTGTCATGCTTTTTGCCGTCTTCAGGGGACAGTGGCTTATGCTATCAGATTGACCTGTTGGAGACAAAGTGTAGACTGTTTACCCCAGGCTCCTCCCTCAGCACCCACTCCCTGCCAAACAGTAGCCATATGATGTCTTTTTAATTGGCTTCTAGGCTTCCTGCTGCATCAAAAAGAGGGTGATTTGGCTAATTAACTGTCTCACTTTCTTCTTGTTCTCTAGAAGAAAAAGAAAATGACTCATTGCTAGAGTAGTTAACCTGAAAGAGGCCAAACCAAAAGGGTGGCTGGAGACAGCTGGGTAACAAACTTAGCTGAGAGGACACAGAAAGGTCTTTAGCAATCTCTTTCTTTTTTTTAATGTTTGTTTTGCTACCTCATACTTTCCAGCTGTAATTACTCCGCAGAACTGTTTTTCAGTATAGCTCATGAGATAACTATACTGCTCTAGCATTCTCTTTAGGCTTGCCAAAAACCAAGGGTCCGCTTAAAAGAATCCCAAAGGAAACTGAGTATGGATATCTAATAGTTTTTTCCCTATCCCAGAAGTTATAATGCTGCAACAAATTTTTTCTTTTCCTGTGTAGTCTCTAGCTTCGTGTAGTACTGAAGTCAACTGTATTTTTTCTTACTTGCAGTCTATACTGTGAGCAGGACCGGACACTCTGTTCTCTGAGGCTCATATATTTCAGACTAGCCTTTGACAATGTAGTACCTCAAAGTTTGCACATGCAGTCTAAAGTGCTGTACCTATGACATACCAAAACTAGATTATCTGGTTAAGAAAAGATTGTGTTTATCAACACTGGTAAAAAATTCTGTCTGATATTCCATTTAGGTACTGTTGATTTAATTTTCATGCATCAAATAAAATGAACCTAAAATACAGTCAACTTATCTCAAAACAAGCAAGCAGATAAAGCATAGGACACATCTCATATATTTAAAGAAATATACTGAGTCTGTTGCAGACCGGCTTTACCTTTGCATATCTGCTTGAATGTTGGGAGTATGTGTTCACTGCAATACTGACCATTTCCCCTGAAAGTGTAGTACTACTATAGCCACAAATAGCTCATAGCAGATGTGTCTAACCTGAGCTCAAAGTGCTTTAGCAAAAAAGATAACACCAGTCATCAAATCTGGGGAAAAAGGGAAACAGGAATCTTTCTGTAGTCCTGGAGTCTAGACTTCGTGAAAATGAAATGAGCCACAGAGGTCACAGTGACCCCCTCTAGCAGAGCTGGAGCCATTCTGCTGAAGTCTAATATTTGATTCACTGACACTTTTCCAAAGTCAAAACAAGGCAAAATAATTCCCCCAGTTAAATTCAATAGACACTTCAAAATTATTGACCATAAAGTTCTGAAATGGAAATAATGCTATTGTGTCCTTAGTGATACACTTTGTTCTTTGAAACCGACTGGATCACTCACTGTGACAGATTTGTTTTCTCACAAGACACAATTGAGTAAAAGCTTTAATTTCCTGGATCCCTAAACTAGATATTTTCCTGCATAGGCATTAGGAAAAAATCAGCTTTTTAAAAAATATAACCAATATCTTAATGAAGAAAAGTTCACTGAATAGATATTCTAATAAAAATAACAATTTTAGAAGTCTTGCTTGCGCGTGTCTCCTATTATAGGCCAAACTTTGTAAGGAAGACTCCATTTCTGACATAGCAGCAACTAGGAATATAATACATTGCTTTAATATTCAGACAAATGTTAGCAAGCTTTTATGGTTTTGATCACAATCGAGATATGATCATGGGCTGTATTGAAAAGGCAGATTACAGTTTTTTGGAATGTTAAAAATTAGAGCCAGAGCAGGTTTTCTGTTGTGCTCTCCCCCCGCTTAACACTGTACTAATCTGAGCCCTCTTTTTGAGCATAAGAAAGCAATACAAGTCACTGATTCATAAGGGTATGAACCTGTAACACTGAGATCTGTCAATTCCTACAGATTCAGGGCTGCATCAAAACAATGATTGAAATAAATAAGAGTCATTTAATTGCCTGCAATGAACTTGGGATCAGACCCTTAAGTGAGAGATGAACTTAGTCAGCACCTCAAAAAATTAAGGTTTGTAAATATAAAAAATTGAGCTTCTTAATGGAAAACCAGCATGCTTTTATTGTTAATGCTTTATGTAATATCTTTGCCAGAACAAAGCCGTATTACATGTATCTGAAATGACTACTTGCTGCGAGTCAAAAATGAGTATATATGCAACAGGCATGGAGCAAAATATTATATTCATTGGAATGAACAATTTATGTGACCGGTTTTATTATGTGACGCCTAAGGCATTTTTGTCATAGAAATTTAGAATTCTTGAAGGAGTAAGATTTTTAGACTTTGCTTATAATTTGCCAGAGAAGAGCTATATGAAAGGGGAATAGGGATAGCAGACACACACTTTAGACTACTCAGAATTGTTGTATTTTTCTTTCAATCTATTTTTTGTACATATTTTTACATTTTATTTCACAATTTATCTATTTATTTTACTTTTTTACAAAAATATTTGTAAGTATTTGGGAAGATACATCATACACAGCTTTGAAACATATTTTCCGTTATTTTTAGTTCTCAGTTTTTGTTATCCTTTCATACATTCAGCATGATGGTTGAACTAAAAGTCCAAATTTACTATGAAAACAGGATCAAATATTAATAAATAACCATCAGAAAATCAGAAAATTCTGGTTTGAATTATAGTTATTCAAAAATGACTAACATGGCAATGTTTCTATTTCCATTCATTCTAAAGTAAACATCAGGAAACATCAGGTATTTATCTTTGCTAGTGATTTTAAGTGATTTCCTAGACACTATGAATTCTTTTCAAAATCATACCTAAAATATCTTACAATTTTTTTTTCTAATGTGACATTCCAAGACAGCTCCTTTAAATTTAGCAGAGAGTTTCAACTCTAAAATGTCTGTTTTGAAAGTGATTTTCTGTATCATTGATCCCTGTGTGTGGCAAGTATCCCTTTTTTCCCGGTTTCCCATGCTTTGGTGAAATAATTAATTCCTGTTCTGATGAAATCTTATTAAAATACTGAAAGTTTGCTTTGCTATCTGGCTATGTTAAGCTTTATTTTGTCTTCTAATATCTCACATACCCCATTTTTTCAAGAATGGAAATGACGTCTTTTAACCTAACTGTTGGACTGAAGAATTCCTACTCTGCAACATGGCTTACTTTACAATCACCCTCTACTCACCACTCCATGACCTTCCAGCCCAAGAGTATAGTTGACAAAGACAAGTGAACAGGTCACTCTCACAAACTTTCTGTCTTCTTCCCGATTCCTACAACATGGAAGGAAAGAAGGAACAAATGGAAGGAAGAAAAGAAAGGAAGGAAGCAGGCAACCTGAAGAAACTAGCAAATGTCAAGGTCAGCTCAGGCGAGTGATGTCATCCTCCAGTTTTCCTAACTCCTCTGTCAGATGGCTTGTATGGTCCTACATTATTTAGTTTAAAATAAACCTGTTATAACAAATTCATAAATACTTTAAAATTTGAAACTTATAGAGTGTCCATGGTTATCTTTTTTGAAATAACTCATTGCCCTTTGGTTGAGCTCAAGATGTCCAGCTCTTTTGACAATCTGGTCCCAGTCACAAACAGAGCAGATTTGCAAAATTTGATCATGAAAGTCTGAGCTCTGAAGTCTGATTAGTCACATAGGAAATTATGTTAACACTAGCATCTTAAGCCTATGAAAAATCTTTAAATAAAAGATGAGTGAATAATTTTGAGAAGTTAACAACTACGTTTGTTTCTGCTCTGGTAGCTTAAGAAAGAGCTTGACTTTCTATGCAAATGTGCTAAACATGCTGATACACTGTGAATTTTTTGTTTTAATTTAATTTGGATTTTATCAAGGCTGATATGATTTAAGAAATTCTGATGAATTGCCATGAACACCCAGAAATATCCAAATGATTTAGAGAAGCACAGGCACATGGCTGGAAGAATCCAAAGGGACCATGGCTATTGTTTCCCACTGAGGTAATCATGTTTCCCGGCAATAACCCACATCTCCACTGCTCCACAGTCTCACCAGCCTTTGTACAGCTGCATTAATTTTGAAGCTTAGGGCCCAAGTCCTGTTTTTTATGTACCATAGGCAGAAAGCTTAAACTAGCTGCTGCATTACCACAGCCCAGTGAATCCTTGCACAAGGGTGGGAGCTCAGGGCTGTTAACTGACATACCCAGGACACAGTACATCCATGCTTGTGTTACTTAGTTGTACTGGCATGGCTGTGTTGCTTTCATTCATGGAACTTGCATGATCAGTGCAAGCGTGGTGTTGTCCATAATGAATTCTAATGTTAATGGTACCTATCAATTCGAACCGTTTTGGAGATGCTGTTTAAATTATAAATTCTTCTAAATAATTTTTTTTTTCCGAATACTGAAATGATAGCCTAACTATGCTACCCATTTAAACACTTGAAGCATCTCTACTTTAGGTGTCTGCATAGTAAATATCAGTCCACATTCACTGTAAAGTCTAGTCACATCTACTGTCTTTCATAAATGTGCACACCTATTAACATTTCCATTTGTGAACTGCTATTGGCGAGGTGACCTTGGTCAGTTATATAGCACAGCAATGTGGCACTTCATCAGCTCACTGAATTTAGTCTAGTCTGAAATATGGTAGGTCCTTGCCTCCATCCCAAGACATTAAGCTTTCTTTTCCTCTTCTTTATTTCTTTGTCTCATCACAATAAATATGGGGGGAATTGAATGAAGGCACAATTGTAGGTAACGAGCTGGGACTGTTGTTTATTTAATCTAAGCTTTGATTGACTGTAGAAAATTCTATTTGTTTTCACAATTAACCTTCACAAACTATTGTGCCATTTGGCCATTCAGAGATAATTTCAGTATTAAATGCAGGTGCAATAAACATTAAAGTAACTAAATGACCTTGCTGTGGTTATAAACCAAAACATACAGTGAGATAGATTCTGATTCTTGCAGCTCTTTAAGAAACAAAGGAATGTTGAAATGTATTGCTTCACATACTTTTACATAGTCTTGAATGTTTATAATGAATAGGTAGTCATACACCTGTTGGAAATTAGTGGGAAAAAGAATTAAATGTGAATGTAATCCAGGAGTTTAGTGGAGGATTTACCAGACACTCTAATCAGGAAAGGAAGTATCTCTTTGTCTTCCAAGAACAGAAGAATTTCACTAATTATGTAAAACTGATGCTCCTAAATCTGCTGACTCAGAGTACCTCTGCTGAGGCATTCAAAAAATTCAAACACGAAACTTAATGTAATTAATTAAATTTTCATATACACAAGTATTTTTACAGAAGTAGATGGATAGATTTACTTCAACATCAATGGCAAATAGTAACATAGCTTATTTATTATTAAAAGGGTTATTTAATTATTATTAGTACTCCATTAACTTACATCCAATACAGTACATAATGTCTTTTTATTTAAAAATTAAACATGGACTTTGGAGACTGGTAATTCTAAGTAATGTGGCAATAGGACAGCCATTAAAATTTTTTAATAAATTGTTTCAATAAACACCTAACAGGCTGAAAACAAAAGAATGAGCTGTACTGTTGTTTTCTAGTGTATGTGGATGTCCTAACTTTCTTCATACATTGTTTCAAAGGTATATTATTAATAGCTTATATAAACTGCTGTTAAATGGTGAATAAAATACTAATACGTTACCTAATTTCTAACTAATATCATATCTGTATTTTAATATAGGACAGCTGTTCATTTCACAGCCACATATATTCCCTAAATCCCCTGAGCTGACATCTCTGCTCCAGAAACCAAGAATGCCAAGTCCATATTACATCTTTCAAAAGGTGCAGCCATCCGTCACTGCAGTAGGCAGCTTGCCATAAATATTAACAAGAGCTGGAGTGAAATTCCAGTAAATGAAGATTAAAGGAAACCACTTTGAAATTGGCTGAGCTGAGCAAAGTAAAGAATTCATGTACCTCCTAATGTTGTAAATCAACTTACGCTGTACAATCCCTGGCTATTTGATTAACAGCTTCATACTCTGCTAGCAAAAGAAGGGTCACAAGGACAAGATACAGAACGTGCACGAATTTCACCAAGGTCTGCATTACCTCTAAGGCCAAAATACTGTTTTTTCAATGAATATAACTCCTGAGTTGTAATCAAATGGATTTTTTTTTAGCATTTTCCTTCTTTACTATTTATTTAATTTCCTTTACATCTTTATCTGTATGTTCATGTCTGCTTCTCGTATTCCTTCATAGTCTTAGTCCCACAGCAGTTGATTATGTCAGCAGTTCTTCAGTTCGATGTACAAAGACCAAATGAGTACAAAGTGTAATGAGGCCTGATGACACTCAGAAACATAGTTTTTAAGCTTTAAAGGCCATCAGTTCTGTAGTTCAATGAGTATTTTCAAATGCAACAGATAAATGTAGATTCTTATACCTGACAGATTTATGTACAAACAAGGATATTTTTGCATGCTAGCAAATGTGCATCAGATCTGCATGGATATACCAGAGAGTGTTCTCAACCCCAGAAACAAGCTGTGGCTCTTCATTCTCCCTAGAAAAAAGCATTCCTAATGAAAAGTTCAGGATGTTCAAAATTTCAGTGCCCTGTGGTTTAAGTAAGTCTCGTACATAAAGCAGACCTTTCCAGGTATATGACTTGGGAGCGTTTGAGCAGTGAATGTTGACCTTACCTAAAACAAAGGCTGAGAGGAAAAACAAAAATGGGAATTATGCACAGGGAATAATACATCATGATAATTCACAGATGGTATTCTGGGGAAGTAGGGATTTACAGATCTGAATTCCTTCAACCAGCTGAAAGAACTAAGTCTGTACAAGTCTTCTAGTAATTAAGATATAAAACAAAATACATTTTCTTCCAGATATTTTCTGGGAAAGAAGTGCAAAAAAAACCAAAACCAAAACCAAAAAGCTGTCCACTATCTGGAAATTAAATGGATCTCTGTCTAAGCTTAAAATCAAATACTACTTTACTGCTGTTACTGTTTTAGTGGGAAATTAGGTACTACTTTAAGCAAACAAATAGTACTGGAGATGGCTATATAGTTGATAGCAGTTGGGTTTCCAAGAAATCCATTCCTGTTATTGCTTTAGCATGCTATGTTTGTTGACTGCCACATGCAGATGTACAAAATGATGTGGAAAACTGAATTTTCTTAAATTCTTTATCCTGAATTACTATCTAAAATGAAAGGACTCTGGACTTCCTTAACTGTTTCATTGGTTATGCAACTAAAATGGATGCAAAGCTTATGCAAATAGATATGAAAATATGGTTTGCTACTAATAAGCCATCAGAAGCACACCATCAAACATCTATAATATAGGGCATTGGCCAAATCAATGCATGTGCCTAAACCCAACTGAATTAATCAATTGCTCCTACAAAATAAGATTTCTGTTTCAGGCATATTCATGTTTCTTTTTATTGTTATTTTTTACTTTCTTTCAGTATTCTAGAAAATAAGCTTCCTGACAGGACTGTTAGCAAAATGTTAATTTCCAACACATTTTAAGGAATAGTCACAGAAAGGTAACCTTAACTTTCAAGTCTGAAAATTCAATGTACTGAATCATACGGACATCCAGTTAAATAAAAGAAAGGAGAAACAAATGATCCATGTAAACTGTTGTGCATAATCAAGACTGCTTACTTTTAAATAGTTACTTTTAGCAAATTTCTTGGCATCACTCTAAAGTTTTAGAACTATTTATAGAACCTTCCCTTCATTTTTTCTTTCAGTAGTTACAGAATATGTATGTAAAATCATCTATGGACAATTCTGGCAATGAGAAAATATATAAAGGAGTGGTAGAAATAATCTTCTGTGTTTTGAAATGAATAATCTCTGTATCAGTCTCCTAGCTTTTAAACTAAGGTCAGAGATGAATTGGTTTTCTGATTTTTATTATTGTTGCTACTGGCAATCATAATAGTTTGCTTAAAAGCGAACTGAAAACTGATAAGGCATCAATGAAAAAATCCATGAATTTTCAAATTTCTCTCAGGGGAAATGAGATCCAAGTGCACTAAAGTCTTCTTCACACTGTCTACTCCTGAATTCAGGAGACTGTGACTGTCATAGTCTGGGTCTACAGCAAAGTCCAGTGTAGATGCAAATAACTTCCTGAAAAGAAAACCAGCACAGGACGAATATCTAGATACTTGTAGCTGGCTTCCTTTCCAAATCAGCGGTAGATTACTTAGTATGACGTGACTTCAGCCCATTCTGAAAGTAAGCCTGTACTACTTGACCACCCATGGTAGATATAAGCGGGAATATCGTTGTTCCATTAGTTTTAGCTGTGTATTGAAAGAAACATCCACTTCAACAAGGGACAGGAATAGATCAAGGCCAATGACTTTTTCATGCTCTAATTTGTGGAACACTTTGAAGGAATGCGGGCCCCTTCTTCCCTGTAGAGTATGTATGTTGTCTTTTCCCACCCTTCAGAAAGTCAGTCTCTAACACTGTGTTAGTATATGACTAATACCTAATGAAAGAAGATGTAATGCCAGAACACCAAAAGACTTCAGTTTACTGAGTTTTTTCTTTACTTTTAACACAAAATCTACTATACTGCAAGAGCTGGAAGTCAAAGAACAATGAATTATCCGTAGAAACTGTGCCAGAAATCTGATTTGAGTGTTTATCATTATTTTTTATTTTGATGTCTAGATTATCAAAACTGTCCCTCAGTTTTACACATATTCTACAGTAGGCAAATCAGCAATAAATGCAAACAAGTTATTCCCCTCCCTTACCCATTTTTGTCCTGGTATGGCTATCATATAAAAGTCCATATGACGATCACTAGGTAGCTTTCTCAGTACTATTGAAAATTGGTTTGCATGTGAAACACCAATTAATGAAAAACAGAATTTCAAATAATCTATCAGAAAGTTCAGCAGAGATTCTCTGATTTAGAAAAGACCTTAGCTCGTAGTTTCATGATTCAGGGCATTTATATTGAAAGTATAAGAGCCTGATTTATGTCGGATATTATTCAAGATAACAATTTTGCACTGTATTTCCATAAGTTTAAGAGCATGAACTTGAGTTTACCACAACCCATTAGTTCCCTGATATAGATCAGACCATTTGTATGCTATGAAGGATCAGTCTTTCTATGCATTTCTATCTCTACTGTTACCTACTTATTTATTTGTCTCTTCTTCGTGTGTATATGTGGGTATAGATAAAAACAGATCTCAAGGAAACACAGGAAAAAGAAACCCCCAGTCTTAGGGAAAGTATTTCTATGCCATGAATTAGCCCTGTGTTTTGAACACAGGAGAAGAAAATGACACGTTCTTTTACTGAGTTTCATTATTTTCTACACTTCTAAGTTGAAGTGAACTGTTCTATCCATGTTTTGTTGCTTGTGATCACTAAGCAAGTTGCCCAGGAGCTTACTGATGTTGGTGTCATTAGAATATGTGTTTCCATTGCAATTTCAAACACGATATGGTTATCTGACTTCATCGTTGTCAATATCACTTTCACTAAGCACTCTGTTAAGCATGTACATCAGTCATGCTCATTTTGTTAACATTTCTAAAGTGACACTTTCAAATAGGCAACATTCCAGATCCATACACAGCACACAGTAACGGAGGCTACAAATATACTGCATGATCATTATTACATATTAGTCCCATCCGTGTACTATAGCTGACTATTCACCTGGCAAGTTACTCTTCATGTTGTAATGCACATGTTGACCTACTCCAGAGAAAGAAAAAAACTTCCTGGGCCACACAAGTCATGAGACATTTAAATGACAATTTGTTTTCTGAGTTAGAAATTGTTGGGGCAATCTGGATGTCTTACCCCACAATTTCTGAGTGGAAAGAAAAAGAAACTGAAGCACCACACAACAGTGTTTTGTAGTCTTTAAATGTTTGGTTAGCTGTGTAACCTTGACCTCATTGACTGCAATGAGTTAAAATTCCCGAAAAAGTACCATAAACCCCATGGCTATCCTGGTGGGAAAGAATACAATGGATGAAATGCAGACTTCAACAAAACTAGAAAGTAAATTCTGTGGGATGTGTGCATCTATTTGCATTACTTAAGGATGTATGAGGAGTATATTGTCACAGAATCACAGAATCAGAGAATGCTAGGTGTTGAAAGGGACCTCTGTGGGTCATCTAGTCCAACTCCCCTGCCGAAGCAGGGTCATCTACAGTAGGCTGCACAGGACCTTGTCCAGGCAGGTCTTGAATATCTCCAGAGAAGGAGACTCCACAATCTCCCTGGGCAGCCTGTTCCAGTGCTCCGTCACCCTCAGAGGGAAGAAGTTCTTCCTCATAT
>Ga0065711_1032059_pt1 | contig 28131 bp, 17 predicted proteins | sample Hoacrofraction12_FD_59098 | JGI IMG/M metagenome (GOLD analysis project Ga0065711, IMG submission 59098) | Hoatzin crop microbial communities from Cojedes, Venezuela - Epithelial fraction 12 v2 (version 2) | ecosystem: Host-associated > Birds > Digestive system > Esophagus > Crop | place...
AGTTCCCTGGGTCCTCCTTCTTGCCCTTTTTGAAGATTGGAGTGACATTGGCCTTTCTCCAGTCCTCGGGTACCTCTCCTGTCCTCCAGGACCTCTCAAAGATGATGGAGAGTGGCTCAGCAATGACTTTTCTTTACTGTGATTGAGAAATTTTCCTCTTTTCAGACTGAAAGTGTTTTTGGTTTAAGCCATTAAATGGAACTCAGTACCATTTTGAAAATCTTCAATGTAGTATACTCATTGTTCTGGGAGTTCGATCTGTTGACACTCCTGAACAAGATCAGGAGGAATGTGCTGTACTAGTTTTGATTTTTGTAGTAGTGAGGGCAGAGGGTAGCCAAGACTGATTCTGAATTCCTGTATCTTTGTCATGAAAAGAGTAGCTGTCTTGTTTGGTGGCTTTGAAATGGCATTCTTCATTCATTGAACAGTAATTTTTGCTATGGTGAGATGTGAATATATGGAGTTAATCTAGCTTCTTTTAGGAAATTTACTGGGCAACAGAGATAGTTACACAGATTCCTATTTAATGTCATGCTATTTAGGCAGAATTATTCCAAGATTGATAGTAATCTGGACAAATATTTAGTCTTTTCTAAAAATATCTATCTGAAATCCTTCCAGGTCTTTAAGGGGGTTATAAAGTGTAGAGTATGCTAATCCTTTCTTTGGGAAGGCAGAAATTGTATTTCTAGGAAAATAAGATGTTATCTTCTTAAGAACCATTCTTATGGTGGGGTACAAAGCGACGAGAAAACTTTTCTGGAGAAGTAGGGAAGGTTTTTCTATTGTCACTGCAGTTTATGAAGTGATATTTATGTAACAGGATTTTCCTCCTTTGGCCCACTAGTTGACTGTTCAGAATAGGTGGATGTTTCTTTGTGTTTTTCATTTGTTGTGGAAGTCAGTTGTATCTTACGCCTCTCTGTAAGTTTTATGTGTCAAGATCCACCTTTGTATTAGGGGAAATCCTAGAATTGTTCTGTATGCTGTCAGCAAGGTATTTAACAGTGGATTTCGGGGATGGACACCCCCCAGCATTTTGAAGTGATTCATCTTATTTTAAAATGTTTTTGCTACTGTTCAAGTTGTTATTACCTTTGTTATGCTAAGCTAGTATAATCTCGTAAGATAAATACAAGAAGGAAATGCTCAAAGAATATGCATTTGCTCTCTGAACTTGAAAAGAAATCCAGACAACTGAGTTAATGAAAGTCACTTGTTAAGCAGCTGGAACCAGACATGGCTGAAAAGCAGGATTTCCAATTTGTGTCAAAACATGCTGTAAATCAGAAGTTTTGATATTCAGATTCTTCAGCTTGACTGTACTGTAAAGCTGTTTTAATACCTGTTTGTTCTTTAGAGAGTTTGCAGAATACTTCTCTGCTGCGCAGCAGTCTTGCTCACAACTTGTTACTTGCTCAACTGCAGATTTAACTGCACGTTTCACTAGCAAGTCTTTCGTTTTTCCCTGTTTTAGATTCTAGACTTTGAAAAGAACATATTAAATCTACTGCAGTCTTGGCAGATAATCTGTATCAAATTTGCCAGTCTTTATTGGCTTCTTGAGATGCACAGCAGTAGTGCAGCTGCTTTCATTTGGAAGCTGCAGGAAACAAAACATTTTTTCTCTCTTCAGACATTTGAACGTAATGTATGCTCCTCATTCAAAATATGGCAAGCATCCCTAACTTTGGTTGTTCATATTTAAATATGTAAGAGAAAAAAAAATCTACAGCTTCTCTCCCTGTTAGTTAAAGCTAAGGGACATACTGTCATTATTTTCCACCTCTGAACTTTCACTTCTCCAAAATGAAGATTTTAGCTACTCAGTTTATTCTTGCTGCAGAAACATTGCAGATGTGAAGGACTGTGTTAAGCAGCTTTAGCTCTTTCTCTCCAGAGCTGCTGTGCAATGAAAATTACTAGAGTCTGTGCTGTCTTCATTACTACTATCCAGTAGCAGTGTATATCAGCTTAGTTTTGCTACCCTGCCTCTTGGGAAAGATTGGCAGCAGGGCAGACAGACAACTTGTCCTTCCTTTTACTTCGCACTGTTATGCTGTTTTCCTCCTTTCCTGTAAGTATATGTCATACTTGGCTGAAAAGTAGGAAGAGTACATGATGGAAAATTGCTTGTTGCCCTCACAGTTGCCCAGCTCAATGGATGTCACAATTGATCAGTGTTTTGCATATGTGATAAAGCATATGTGTTTCAGTCTTAGAAGATGATTGTGACTAGATACTTGTAATTATTAAGGTAATCTGTGTTGTTCACCAGAAGTCTGAGATCTTTACCAGCTGCTGCAGATTGAAGTGTCTTGCTATAACATTGTATATACAGAATGATATGTTTGTGGTTTCACTGTTCCAGTATATGCACTGTTTTCCCTAGAAGCATTTCTAGTTAGGAGTAATTCTGATGCAGAGTATGCACGTAAACAACAGGATAATTTTTATTATGATGTATGGTAAACAAATTCAGTTAAATTATAAACAGCTTCTAAGGTGTCTCTGTTTTGGCCAGACTCTTTTCAGTGGTGCCCAGCAACAGGACAAGGGGCAACAGGCACAAACTGAAGCATAAGAAGTTCCACCTGAACATGAGTAACAACTTCTTCACTCTGAGGGTGACGGAGCACTGGAACAGGTTTCCCAGGGAGGCTGTGGATTCTCCTTCTCTGCAGATCTTCAAGACCTGCCTGGACAAGGTCCTGTGCACCCTGCTGTAGGTGACCCTGCTTCGACAGGGGTGTTGGACCAGATGACCCACAGAGGTCCCTTCCAACCCCTAACATTCTGTGATTCTGTGAAATAAGAACTGTCACTTTTAACATCAGTCTTGGGCAGGACTGTGAGGGCCAGAATGTAAAGCCTTGAAATTTTATGGAGTAAGTAATGCCAGGGATCAAAACAGCAGGGAACCTATTGTTTGTTTTGGATAGGGTTTTGAATTATCAGTGTGTCAAATAACAGTATACTAGGAAAAACAACTTTGTAGAGTAGTGTTTATTAAGTTTGATTCTGTTATAATAGTACGAACAGTTAAAGCTATGAAAGGTTAAAATGTCTGTGAAAAACCTGGCCATAATAATATTATTTTATTGGACTCAATAATGCTCTTGCTGCACTTTTCTGATCTTTCTACATGTCTGATTATCGTTCTTACTTTGCCTTCCAATCTGACAAATGAGGTCACATAAAAGCAAGCAATTCTAAAAATGATCAATGTGTATTCACTGTAGGGTTAACTAGTGTATATATACCAAGTATGTTCTTGCATGCTTGCTGTTGCTTATCAAGCAATTTGATGCTGGAAGACAGTCCCTTTGGGCAAGCAATATATAGAAAATAGGACTTGGGAAAGAAAATCTGAAAACTATAACTATGCACAGTTTCCTATTTCTTGTGCCTAGATGATAATAACACATTGCCCTCCATGATTCCTGTAGCTGTCAATCTTCCTGGGAGTATCCTAAAAAAAGGCATTGTCAGGAATGTGGAGAATACAGTTATATATCGAGAGATTTTGAAATTGGGCTCTGTGCATAAAATTCATTACTCAAGAAGGTGAAATGACTCTAGTCTGTCTAGGCTAGCTGACTGGCATGATAGTTTTCATTGGGTATTAGAGAACCTGTAAAATATGTGACTTGGATCACAAGATACAGCTTGAGATATGAGTTTAGATTGAGAGGAGCAGAAAACTGGGTAGGAAATGACCACTGATGACTACTGAGTAACAGTTATTGAAGAAAGTTGAATAACCTCTTCAAATTACAGTAGTACTGTTGAATCATACTTGGAGTCATGCTGTTGGGCTCAGGGTTTTGTTTCTTCCCTGTATAAAGGCTTAATGTATAGGTCTGTGAGTCACATTTCTTTTTAAACTGATTTCTGTTAGCTACAGAAAATCTGGGTGCTTGTTAATGGCTCTGAACTACATCTGTTTCCCTTGCTGATGACTTCCCTGGTTTTGCTGCTGTTGGTTGGGCTTCTAGCTCAGTACAGCATGGCTCTGACTGCAGCCGTGAAAGGTTCAACACATTTTGTGTAGGTTCAGAAAGGACTGGAGAGCAACAAATCTATTCTAGAACTGGCTTTTTAAAGACTGTGCTTTACTATATGAAATTAATGCAGCCAAGGTCTGACTGCACTGTGACATGTGCTGAAGCAGGTGTGCTCATCATTTCTTCAATTCCTGCTAGGGAGAAGTGTTGAAATAATCTGTAGGTCAACTAATAACGGTCAAATAGAAGAAAGAGTGGAATGTTTTCCTCAGCATGTCTGGCACTTGTAGCTCTACCAATTCTGAGCAAGCTGCTGAAGAGCAATTACCATGTAAGTTTCAGTGTGAAGTTGGAAAATTTAAAAAAAAAAAAAAGAAAAAAAAAAAAGAAAAAAGATGAACACTTTAATCTTTGCAAGCCTACATTTGGTGTGTTAGAGTTTTTAAATTAGGCTCATATGCTCCAGGGTTACAAGCTTGTTTTGAGTTATGTTCTGCTATCAGAGCATGGCTTGCCTGGGCATTAAGCCCTGGCATGAAAGACACTAGAATAATTTGGAAATTAGCAGAACCAAATGGTGACACAGTGGATGTTCATTTATGCATAGGTGGTGCTGAAATGACTCTTCTAAAGAGGCTAAAGCAACATAACAGAAACAGCTTTAAAGGAGAGCAGTTAACCTACCCAAAAATGGAAATAGTAAATACAATGACAAGTATTGAAAGAAACCTTTCTTCTTTGGTATTCAGGCTGTCAGGTTTTGTCAAACAGGTGAATTTCTTGTGTTGGCTTCAGAGTTTCAGATAAAAATACTGAAGTTACTTGAGAAATACAGTGTAAGTTGTGCACACTGGTCTGCCAGCATGCCTCAGCTCTGAGGAACAGCTGTTTTCAGTCTCATTTGTCCCTAGGTGTCTGCTGGGATTTCATACTTTCTTCTCGGGGCACATAATTGTTAGCATGTTTTTCCTTCTTGACTTTTGTTGCTAGTTTAAACCAGATGGCCTACAGGTAATTAGTTTGACTTCATGAAAGCTGTGTAGGCTACTCTGTAACAAGAACAGATCTCATTTTTTTCCCTGTTTGGAGAGCAAGTAAGGCAAAAGCAACAGCTGGGATGGGATATGTATATTAAGGAAGAGTGCCAGCCATCAATGTTCTGCAAAAATTTTGTTTGGTACATAAATACCGTTTTATTTCCTGATGAAAATAGAGCAAGTTTTTACTTGTCAGTCTGTTACCATTTACAGTCCCCTAGTGATACGAAGCACTCATATTGCATGAAGTAACTGCTCCCAACTCTTTAGTATTGTGAATCTGTAGCACTCCATTACAATTTTCTCGCTTGCCAAACTGGCTAGGTTTTGTTGTTTTTAAATGCCTATGATAATCTAATCTGATAATTTTGTAAAGAGATTCTTGCTATTTAGAAAACTTGAACATGGTCAGTAATGCTAGTAAAATCAGGGAAAGTCAGGTTGGTATTTTTAGGATGCACTTGGTAGTGAGTTTTTTAGTTAAGTAACTTGAACCGTTAGAAGGTTCTCCCTGATGTCTAGCCCAGGCTTGCTAAAGTAATTATCTTGGGGTGTTCACGCTGTTTCAGCTCATTTGAAATGAACAGCTGAATTGTCATGATTCCATTAAGATTTCTCTTTTTTCATTTGCTCATTCTTTCATAATTTTTATCTTTGGAATGATATTTCTTCGACTTATTCATTAAAAAAGGTAGTCTTTCATGTTATGTGAGCAAAACATGATTTTGAGATATTAAGAAGGTAGACCTCCTGCTTTTGTCTCTGCCTCCGTCTGTCCCAACACTTTTAGTGTGTGACACTGGGAGAGTGTTCTAAGAGTAGAACCAGATGAAAAGCCATGACTGGAAGACTCAATGTGAGCAGTGACCATTGCACTGGTTTTATGGAGTTACCTTTCGGTTTGATTTTTTAATTTCTATTTTAAGAGAAGTGGAACTTCCATATAGATAGTAAAAAAAAAAAAAAAAAAAGTAAAACAATAGATACTAGTATACTTAGTTAGTATACTAAATTGGAACTTGTGTTATTTGTTTCTCCTGCAATGGACTGGCCTCAACACTGTGTTTCAATGGACTAACATTTTTGGTTTTGCAAGGTACAGTCCCTTCTTTGTCATATTGATCTGGGTTTGTAGGCCACAAAATGAGATACTGTGTGTAAGTTCTGATTTCACTGAGATTTGGATCATATTGCAGGTAATTCTTCAGCTCTTGCAACTTTTTGTCCTTAGAAAGGAAATAGAGAGAAAAAAAAAAGCTTTATTACAGATGCTTGTGAATCTATTTAAATACTAAGCATGCGCGTATTCCAAAATGCTGAATGAGTAACATGCATCCTTGTAAAACCTTTGATACGTTGTCTGCAAGGATGTGCTCACGGAGGGAGAGAGGTCAGAGATGGACATCATGCTGTGCTTTTTAAAATCTCCAATCAATGGCATGGAATTCAGCCCCTACTATGTATTAATTCTGTTTTCATCTATCTGAGAATCTCTCTTTTTTGGTTAATCATTCAGTATAATCATGTTCTTTTTTTGACAGCAAAGATTAAATCTGTGATTACTGTCCATGTCTTCGAAGAGTGATACCATGTCAAGGCCCTTTTGTTGACTTGCCTGCCTCATCCAATCCAATTGCAGACAGAACTTATTTTTAGCACGATTTCTGGGGAAAAGGTGTTTGTAAGCTTTATCTCTTCGCTTCTTTGTCTCTCCATAGAAGGATTTTTAGCATTTGACCAGTTTCAAAGAAAATTGCTGTAGACAGAGTTTTAATAGTCAGGTCCTTGCCACTTTATGAAGATAGGCAGCTGCACAGATGAAGATGACCCAGTTTTTTTCCCAAGACCCAGCAGTGAGAGGGCATTGTAAACAGAACATATACAAAAGACCAGAGAATATAGTTGCCAAACAGCCACAGAAACCAGGAATCTATATAGAACTGTTTTCTAAATACTGATAGTGGAGAATTACTTTAGTGAACTGTCAGCCTTACAGAGTTTTGGAGAACCTATAAAGAGAGAGGGTAGTTACAAAACTGCCAAGATGGTTTTTCCTGAAAAGAAAATGGTTTCAGATTTTAACTTCTTTATGCATTTAACTACTTCATTATCAATGCCTATAGCTGCACAGGGTTAAGATTTTAACTCTTTCTCCTATTTGTTTTAGAACAGACTGGATGCAGGAAGAAACAGTGAATTTTTATTGAGTGCTCGTGTGTTAATTTAATTCAGTGGTCTGTGTTCATAAAATGCAATAGCATTATACTTTAGCGCACCTAACTGCAAGGAGCTATCAAAACCAACAATATCTGATGGTGAAGAAAGATGGGAGAAGGAAAGACTTGCAAATGGTTGCGTTACAGAGAAAATAATTATATACAACAAGAAAATTAAGTCATTACTGAGATGACTTCTGCAATAGATGTATACAGGAAACAGAAAGTCAATTGGTTTTCCATTATGAAGGGCTATTCAGAGACATGAGGATACAGAAAACTCCTCTTTTGTAAGGGAGGGAGAACATGAGGTAACCAAACAAGAATGCAGTTTGAACTTGCAGGGAATAGCAGTCAGTTGCAAGACCTTGTATTTTCTTACAGTAGTAATCATAGTGACAGAAGAAGTAATTGAGAATGTAGATGCATTTGAAAGTAAATGAAAATGGCTTGCGTGGTTGAGCTATTTTTTCCAGTCTTTCAGTATGGAAGACTGCGAAGTCAAAACCTTATAGAGATACTTATCAGTAAAGCGCTACTGGGAATTTTGATACATATGACCATATGCTATTTGGAAGATTCAGGCAATAGACATTCTAGGCTATGAAACAAACTCCCCTGCACTTATTTTAGACTTCAAAGGGTAGAATAGTAAAAAGAAACTGTGAAGTTCTAAGCTGTGTATACAGAAATACCAAGGAAAACAGGTGATTTCTTTTAAGTCTGTGATAGTTTCTGTATATAAATATAGCAGCATGCCATTGGAAAATACTGGCAAATTGTCAGGAATATGTGCAGATAAGACCTGTTCTCTCAGGGGAATAGTTCTTCCTCTCTTGCTGTGTTGTGTAGCAGAAATTTGGAAAAGGAGCCTATGAATGGAAGAGGCGAATCTCTCAACAAGGTAAAGGAGCTGCTTAGTCCAGTCAAAAGTGACATAGCTAGGAATGGGAAGAAGTGAGCACTGGACCATGTAAACAAGATTTCAGCAGGAAAGTCAGTACTTTATCCAAGAAAATACATCTCTTAAAAGTGTGTGGTGGAAGCCTGATCACCTCTCAAGGAAATGGGCTGATCTAAAGCAGAAGTATTGATGTGTCTTAGGGACAGCTTTTCTCTGTACAAGGAAAGGACAGTGTCGCTTATCAGAAATATTTCTGTGTTTTGGACATTACGCTCAAAAAGTAGAGTGCTTTTTCTCTCAGTAACTCAGTGGTTCCCTACAAAGGGACAGGAAAGAATGGAATAAAATACTCTCTGTTATAAGGGACCTACAACAATCATCTAGTCCAACTGCCTGATCATTTCAGGCCTGACCAAAAGTTGAAGCATATTATTAAGGGCAGTGTCCAAATGCCTCTTAAATGCTGACAGGCTTGGGGCATCAACCACCTCTCTAGGAAGCCTGTTCCAGTGTTTGACCACCCTCTCGGTAAAGAAATGCTTCCTAATGCCTGGTCTAAACCCTCTCTGGCACAGCTTTGAACAATTCCAATGTGTCCTGTCACTGGATCCCAGGGACAAGGACTCAACACCTCCTTCTCCACCTCCACTCCTCAGGAAGCTGTAGAGAGCAATGAGGTCGCCCCTCAGCTTCCTTTTCTCCAAACTAGACAAACCCAAAGCTCTTAGCTGCTCCCCATAGGACATCTGTTCCAGACCTTTCACCAGCTTTGTTGTCCTCCTCTGGATGCATTTGAGTACCTTCATATCTTTCTTAAGTTGTGGGGCCCAGAACTGCACACAGTACTCAAGGTGAGGCTGCACCAGTGCTAAATACAGCAGGATAATTGCCTCTCTTGACTGGCTGGTTATAGTGTTTGCACCTCAGAATGTGGTTTGCCCTCTTGGCTGCCAGGGCGCACTGCTGACTCATACTGAGCCTGCTGTCGACCAGCACAAGCACCTAGGATAATGTCCTATACGTATCATGGTGGACGTTATACTCAGACCTCAGACGAAACAAATGTTTTGTTGTATGTATAGTATCAGAGGTGTTTTTTTTACTGCAGTTAAAGTGCCATAAATTTTATCTCTGTGGTGAATTTCTCCTCAAGGAGCAACTTTTACTGTTCGTATACATCCAAATTTGGCCAAGATTAGATGGCCATTTCAAAACCCAAGTAGTTGGGGGTTTTTGCTAGTATTTAATAAGTTTTAGAGTTAACTATGTGGAACAACGATATAAGAATCGTGTAAGAACACTAGTGCATTTGAGCAGAGTGTTAAGGAAACTGTATTGACATTTGCTTAAGGTATTGAGATCGAAAAATATGAAGGCGAATATTATATGAGGTGTCTGACTCTTAGAACAACAATAAAAAGGATTTAGTGTAAGCTAACATAAAAGGAATAGCCTTTTCTGCTTAAATTTACTTCTTGAATCCAAAATGTTTCATATTTATAGTGCATATTGCATAATTTCAATGTATTTTTAGGCAAATAGGAGCAGGTTTCTTTAAACAGCAGATTTCTCTTGTATTCAGTGTTTAGTTTCACTCTTTTAATGAGTACATTTCTTAGACTCTGAATGAGATGTGGTTTTTGAACTGTATCTTATGATGAACTCAAAGATAAAGCGAATAAAGCAGTTCAGAGGTCTGGGTTAATTCCATGCAAAGAGACTTTTCAGCTATATTAAATCATTTGCTTTTCTTTTATTCATGTTCACACACCTGACTTCAGCTCCTTCATGTTCATGATGTTGATAGTGAACAGATAAAATCACCAAGGTTTTAGTCATCTGACAATTTAATAACAAGCTGTCTTTAGTATGTATATTGTACAGTGCTGATAAAAGATGGTGCTTCTGCCACGTCACTGAATATTTTGGAAGTGGTATTCAAGACTTAGAAGAATGACAGGCTTTTGGCTTAGACTTGGAAACTTTTATTCTCATGGACTTTGCATATTCTGTGACTTCTTTTGATTTTCCCTGTGTTGGTTTGCTCAATGATGTCGTCAGTAGAACTACCTGCCCTTGAGTTAAGTTTAGATTAAATATTGGAAAGATTGGGAAACCTCAAACAAGAAGCATAATAGCTGTTGAAAAATATTTAGTTTTTATCTTTGAGTGCCAATTTCTTGACTCAGAACAATTCTCAAGGCATGAATCAAATAGTCTTGATTTTGCTTCAGTGGACAGTTTTCCAAAGCACTTGACTAGAGCAGAATTGACTGGTTGTACTGGTTGAGCTGGTGAGTGGTGCTTGCTGTTGAAGAGTGGTGGTGGTTCAACACTATCCATGAATGGACAAAGCATATTCATTGCTGCTGGGTTTGTTCCAAGTTGGAAATTTATGACCTTGCTTCTCACATGGCATTCCTTTGTAGCTGAAGTAGTTCAGTTACAAGCTTGCTTTGGAGAAAATTATGACAATATCCATTTTTACCTGGAAGTTTTTTGTGGTGGTATTTCCCCCCTGCCATATTCCTTGAAAGTATATATGAAAAATGGATGTAGAGGGCAAGTTACATACATGAGTTTCGTTAAAGTACTACCCAGCTTAATCTATAAAGCAATCCAACTTGCCCTACTATCTAATACACGTTATAATTACTTCTTATGCTTTTTCCCTTCACGAGTAATCAAAATCAATTTACTGAAAACGTTTTTTACTGGAGCTTGCGTTGGGGAATTGCTTTGCCCACAGACATCCAAATTGCCATGACATTGTTTCAAAGATGTCTTTCATTTTCTTTGTTCTTGTAGAACAACTGGCTACAAGTTAGAGCTACATTATCCAGTGTGTTTGGTCAGGTTCATTGACATTACTTGCAAATACCATTCATACTTTGCTCCCTTATAACATGACAGGTATGTTAAATGATTTATTCTGATCCACTTTGTAACCAATACTCTGTTAACCTCTTTCCTAATGTGATGGAACATAAAGTGTCCTTGTAAACCGGTAAGTGAACGCTGTTATGCTCTGGTGATTCACTCAGCACATATTGTTGGACAGTGAATTTGCACACTGATCCAGAAGTGATAAGGGTCAAAATAAGTGATTTTTCAGTTTATTACTTGCAGCTGTTACTGAGCATCTTTTTTTGTTTTACATTTAAGATGGAACGTGAGTAGTTTTAGTGTGTGTATTGCCTAGACAGGGCTACCTACAAATTTCTAGATCAAGTAGCAGTTACTGATATTAATGGGAAGGTCTGAATTTTTTAGTCTCTCTCTTCTACTCTCTAGAGGAATCTTGTACAATCGTCTAAGTCTGCCTCTCAGATGGCACAGTTGCACCACAGAGTTTGTATCTGTTAAACCACCTTTTTTTCTTTTTCTTTTCTTTTAAAATGTTCACCCATCAACCCTGCTTTCCCAGGCTATTTCAGACAATATGTTGTTTCTCTACCTGTCTGTCTCATCTTAACGTGCTTCAGAGCCCTCTGGCCAAGAACATGGTTCTCCTGGCAGCAGCTTTTCCTTTTTAGTTCAGTCCCATCTTTCCAGTGTGATTAAGTCTTCCTTATGTTCCCCACTGTGCTATGTCTGCTGCTAGTTTGAAGTTATGAATTCTCTTTGAAACAGATTCAGTGTTTTCAGGCAACTTCTGTGCATTAATTCTTTCTGAGTTTAATATTTTAAGGAAGTCAGTACACTCTGCGAGTCCAAAACTGTCAAAAATACACCCCCTTGCCTATGAAGCTATGGTAGATGTTAATCCAGTGCTAGATTTTGTAAATTAAGAATAAGTAAAAAAAGGGGCAAGTAATAATTGTGTTCCATATTTCATACAAAGATATGCTGAAGGCATAACTAGACTTCTGTCTAGAGAAGGTCGTAGAATGGATTGATTTATTTAAGTGTGGTTCAGATAACTTAGTTTTATAAGTATCAAAACCAGTTTGACAGGCCAAACAATTAAAGATTTTGTGAAAGCTTTTAGAGTTTAGTTGATTGCTACCTAAGGCAATTTGATTAGTCTGCAGTCCTTATAATCACTATTGTAGCCATACTAGAAATGCTTATTTGATACGTATGCTGTGGAAATCTGATTATTGCCACTGGCAACAAAAGTAGCATTGAATATTGTTTTATTTTCTTAAGCATGTATTTTAAGAATGGCACTGAAATATCTTTTTCGCCACCTCAGAATGAAAGATTTTTCTTAGCTGATCAAATGGTATGAAACCCAAAGGAGAGACTAAGCCAGGTTATAGTAGTAATTTATCTCTTCCTGTTGTTTTTGTTTTGCTTTGTTTTAAAAGGACTAACCAGCCGGGAATGTTCACAAAGAAAGAATTTGATCAGCTAGCCTCAGCAATAGACAGCTTCAGTCTCATGACATACGACTATTCAACACCACAACGGTAAGACTCCATCTAACATTAGAAAAAGATTGCTGAAGGAACTGATTCTCAGTTAAGTCACTATTAAATCTGCAGTAGAAGTTCTTTTTTTTTTTTAATAAAGTGGATAGTGTGTTTTAAATGTATCATATATTAAAGCTTTGGATTATTAATTAGGATAGGTGATTTTTCAACAGCCAATAGTGTGAGACATTGTTTAACAGCAGTGTAGATCTGGCACCAAGATATTGTGAAAGGCTTCGTACTCAAGCTACAAATTTATACTTTTACTAGTACTATGGCACTTACTCTTTACCAGACATGTTCTTTTGTTTTCAGTTATTCAGTATGGTTCTGCAGGATAGGTACACGAATAATCAAATACATGTCATTGTTGAAAAAAAAATTAGCTGTAAAGCACAATCGAAAACCCATTTATTTCATCCTGAGGCAGCAGACTGCTGTTTGGCAGCACTGTTAATGTGGACATGCTTAAAATGTGTTTTCCCATTCTTCCACTAGTCCCTCCCTTGTACTGATACAGCTAATTGTGCAGCAGCTTATCAAACCAGATCAGGGAGCTGGTCTGCCTGAAAAAGAATACAAACCTCCACTCTTGTACATGAATATTCATTTTCAGGAGCTTAATATTTTTAACTGTGTGAAAGTGGAACAACAATGTAGTTGAGAAGTTCTTAAAAGCTACACTCTTTATGTTACTGTTCTCCAAAAGCATGGTTCATTTCACCTCCTAATTGGAGGTAAGGATATGCCTTTGGAATTCCTGGGAGATTCTGTATATCTTGCTTCAAGGTGGCTGTTCAGAGTTAATATTTGTGGTGAACTGGCAGATGTAGAAATACCATAATTTTTGTGTTATCACATCACTAAAACCTTTGTCACCTGTAGTATATTAGCATTTTGATAATGTCTAGACCAATTTAAGAGAAAGGAGCTTTTGTCTTCTCTGAAAATAATTTATATACCTCCTTTCTGTCTCTCCCCTTTCTCTACATTTTCAAGTCTATAATATACAAACTATAATGTGTAGTGAAATTAGAACAGTTTTTGGTTACTATCCTGCTGGAATATGCAACATAGATGTATCCAGTTCAGCTTTCCTCTAGGTAAAACTGACATCTATGAAGATGAGATGCAAAGGGCTTTTGTACAGGCTATACAAACCCATCTGGAACCCTGAACAAATTTAGAAATACTGTGCTGTAGGCTGCATTTTTCCTGTGTGGCAAAGCTACACCATGCTTTATGCCATGTTAAAATCACAGGTTCTGTTATGGTACAGTCACACCTTTATGCTTTCACTGGTGCTTTAAGTTACTTAGATTTGACTTGGAGCTGCTAATCTTTTTTACTTGAAAGGAGGAGGGAAGCATTCTTCGGTTAACATACCCATTGTATTTGAAATAACTGTAGTTTCTGAAATGTCATGCTTTTAGTCTGAGAAGAGATTTGATAAAAAAATTAAAATTTTTGTACTTGAATTTGCTTTGATTGGTCTGAGTACATGAAATACAGGATAATACGTATGTTTTTTCACAATTTATTTATCTTTAAATATGAACACAATTTCCAGCAACATTCCTGTACTCTATTAGCATATTGAGTTTTAATGGCACAGGTATCCCAAAGGATACGAGGCAGATAATTAGTAGGAAGGAGAAGATGTTTATATTTGCAAGACTAGAATATGCTTTTTCTTATCCTTGTGATAAAGCCTTCTCTCCTCTCTGAGATAAGAATGGAATTAGCACGATATCCTGATTTTGTATATTCAATTACAATTCAATTACTCTGTGTATGAAGGCTCTACTCTTTTTCTTGATGTAGCTTTTTGTTAGGTAATTGCCTGTTCAGGACTTTATCCATAAATAAGTGTTAAACAATCAGTGAAACCTGCGTTACTTACCAGTCACTGATTTTGTAGTTTTCTGTAAGTAAAACAACTGAAGTTAACGCAGTTTTGAATTATCCTGTGGGCCAGGCCCAGTGACAGAGAAAATGTGCTAGGTGGAAACCTTTTCTTGCCCACTGTAAAAATTTTTAGTCCCTTCACCTTAGAAATTAATCACAAAATCAAGAGTGGGGCAAGCATGTTTTGTGCATCAGTACTTCAAGACACTGAAGAATGTGCATTTAACCTTCATAGGATTGTAGGATAACCTTCTCTGTTTTTTGTGTGCCATAGTTTGCTCTTTACAATTACACTAGTCAAAACGAGCGGGCTGAGAATGAATGTGTACTGTTTCTGACAACCTGTTTGATTTTTGCTAACTTGACAGACCTGGTCCGAATTCCCCTCTTCCCTGGGTACGAGCCTGTGTTCAGGTACTGGATCCTGATTCAAAATGGAGGAATAAAATACTTCTAGGGCTGAATTTCTATGGCGTGGACTATTCTGCTTTGGGAACCTCTGGGGAGCCAATCCTTGGTAGCAGGTAAGCCTTCTCAGGACATGTATACTTATGTGTGATATATTCTCACAAAACTCAGAAATTTGCAAGTATTCTTGTTTAGAAATATGGCTGTGTTAGAAATGGCGAAAGTGATAGATGTGCACATGAAATAGTAGCTCAACTGTTAGAGTAAGACCTCTAACTTCTCTTCACTGTACAGAAGTGTAGATAGGTGGCACAGTTATACTGTCAGAACTCCTATGGAAAAATGGTGTGTGTAATTTTCCCTCTTTCCTCTGTCCGTGTTTGTACATGCAGTTTGCCATCTTTGTGTTAAAATGTGCTACAGTATTCTCTTATGCTCTGTTTCATTTTGGGCATTCATGCAGTTGACCTAAAGATTGTTTCTCTCAGCCCCTGAAGCTGTTATCTGTTACTTTAGAATTAGATATTAGTTTCAAACAGCAATATGCCACCAAGTTTCTTTTGAGTAGAAAAAGCTGCAATAAGCTTACCTGGACACAAAAATCTGTAACAAGATGAAGGGAGATATTCCAAAGCCAGACAGAAGTTTTATATTGACTCTCAGAGGAAAATGGTTGTTTTAGTTTTGGATAATAACCGCTTATAATAACAGTGAGCTTCATAGAAATACTGTCAGGGTATATACATCAAGCCAGAAGAAAAAGCAAGAAAAACAGCGTGAATTTGGCAGGAAAGTCAGGTATGTTCAGAAGTTTGTTATTGATTTATAAAATATAGAACAAGCCAAGTAGAAACAAACTTCAAGCCCGAGAGGTGACCGTTTTCACTTTCACATGTTACTAAGTTCATTACACCAGAATATTTCAGTGTAGTAACAGATTGGTTGTTAGGCATTAAAATATTGTCTGAGGTGGATTGTATAAGGTAAAGGCCTGAATTTTTCATGTCCATACCTTCCGTTACACAAACACTTTGTCATCATTGCACTTGCCTGTGCTGTCTTCCTGCTTCACCTTGGCTGTTTGCAGGGGTAGAATACTGTAGACAGTTTTCTCCCAGTGCTGAATTTTGTCTGAATGGCTGACTAACAGAAAATGACTACAGGGTGGGGGCAATCAAGCCATGCCTACAGTGGAAGTTGTGTAATGAGTATATTAGAATGGCTTCTGTAAAGTTAGTTGTAGTGATTAGGGAGGAAAAATACTAAATAGTCAAAGCATTATTGATTTACAAGCTCAGCACAATTTATGTAGCTTCACTGTAATGTTTACAGTTCCTTCTGCAGGTAGCAGTGTTGCTCTATCTAGCAAATAAAAGGATCATGCTTTTTTCTGAACTGCAGCTTTTGGAGTGAAGTTTCTACTTGAAAACATACGGCACACTTAGGATGGCATCTGCTTTTACTTTTCATAGATTCTTCTGGACTATATTATAGTATTAATTCATGTTGCTTTTTAATTAATAGCAAAAATAGCCTAGCTAGGAGTCATGTGTGATTAACTTTTACCAAAAAAGAGTATCTTTACCTCTATGTAGGGCACTGGTGCACAGTATGGGACAATATCTTTTATACAGACAATGGTCCTGTTAATGTATTCTTCATTGACAGACCATGATACTGTAATTTTTCAGTTGTTTACCGGAAGCAAGATTCTGGACAAAGTCTTTAAGAAACTTTGAGTTTATATGTAAAAGACACTAATATTCACTTTGCTGCTTTACCTATTAAACATCTGTCAATGATTAAGTTTATTTTTTTCCAGAAATATTATTTTGAGCATGCACAATTACTTATTAGTCTTTGCTGTATATGTAATCTGTAGTAATGCAATAGTAAAATAGATTCAAGGTAAAACAGCTTCAAAATAGACCAAGTTTCTGACATGACGAAAACAGAAAAAAGGTTATTAGTGTAAAATGTCTTTCTGCTATTTAATTGGTAACAGGCGGTTTGTAAGGAAGTCCTAGTTTCTGTCATCTGTGAGTCTTTGACAACTATCACTGTCACATCTTAATTGAATACCACAATGGGCACAGCTTGTTCAGAGATGCTCTTCCCCCTCCCTCCAAAAATGCTTCCCTCTTATTTCATTATTAATACTCTGGCTACAGCAGGTTTTTTTCTTTCTCTAATAAGGCACATGGCTGATGCTATTCCTTCTCATTTTTGTACCTGCTTCATACTACATAAAGAGGCTGCTCAGAAGCTGTGCAGTGTAGAAGTGTATGGCTTGATTATTTATTTTTCTCACCTTGGCTCCTTACTGAATTTGAGCTTCCTGTTTCTTGGTGACTGTAATCCAGTGTTAGTCATGACCTGTAAAAAAGTGTTGAAAGTTTGAGTTATGGTTCCTTTAAGGCACCCTCCATGTGTTGTAGTGATAGCGATGTTGGGCTGAAGTACTGATATTAAAAATAATTCAGTCAAGTGCAGTATGATGGGTATCAACTTTGTTGTAGGTTTCGCTTTAGATTTTTGCATTTGAAATTTATTGCATGTACAGGTCTCCAACATGCCAGTGCTCCTTGGCATACTGTAAAGTGCACACTGTCTCACTGAAACATATTCACCAGAAGCTGATCATCTTTAATAAGAGAGCTGGAGACTCCAGTGACAAACTGTATATTCTCAAGTTGTTTGATGTAAATACAGTATGCACTTAAATTGAGTATTAGTATAGCTTATACATAGGATTACATGCAGAGTGCATAAACCGTTGCTGGTCTCATGTTTATGTTTTTCTTTAGGGCAGGAATTATGTGATGGAAAGAGGCTCTGAATGTAGGTAGATTGCATTTACTGAATATTCTGTCAGTCCAGAAGTTCATATAATAACTTTCAATAGAATTCCTATTTGCATAAAATATTATGTGGCAGTGTTTTTTTAATTGCAGAATGTAATCTAAAGCCAGAAGTACTTGGTTACTATTATGCTGAAAAGATACACAACCTTTCCATGTACTATCATTTTTCCTTCATACATCTCATAAAAAGTAATATGTGTATGTACTTGTGTACGTATATATGTCAGGATTAAACTAAATGAAAACGGTTTTTCTTTTACAGCACAATGTAGGTTTGTCTTCGGGTGTTGTTACGTTAGGAACTACAGCTTCTGTTTTCCATAGGAATGTGTTTGTCTTGCAGCTCAGTCACAAGTATTATTTGTTAATACAATGAGTCAATCTCAGAGATTACAGCACATTCGGGTGCTTTAATCAACCAAGTACCGTTGTTGTTTAGCTGCAGGGAAGCTAGATTCCTGTGTATATTTAGTTCTGACATAATTTGTATGAAATGCTAAGCCTGAAATAAAAAGGTGTTGTACCTGTGATTCCGTACATCACCTCTAGTGCTTCTGGCAATGTTTTCTGCCCTCTGGCTGTCAAGAATCAGGTGTCTGAACTGCAAAGATGCAGTCATTAAAACTTACCACTGTATTAAAATCCTGTCAGAATATAACCATCTGGTGTTGCTGACTTGCTGCTTTAATGATCTGTTTATTCCAGCACGTCCTCTATTGATACTGCAAACTGACTGTATTTCTTCTTTACCTCAGAAGTGTATGTCTCTGGGAAAATAATTCTTCAGTATACCCTGAAGCTTAAGAAACTGTTTAGCCTTTCTGGAGGATCTTTACCTTTGAGTCCTTTTGGAGACCAGTAGCAGGTCAGCAAGTCTCTCACTCTCACAAGCTTCTTACTTCCAATGTACTTTTTTTGCCTTTAGCTATCTGCTCTTCAGAATCTCTTTTAATCATTGGGACGTTATATTTCAGTTGCAGTAATACCCATTGTTTTCTTTTGCCCTCTTATGGGAGGTTAGACAGCAGTGCAGTGGTGTTTTCCATTCCATGCCACCTAAAATCTGTAGCCTTTATGACCTGGGCCAAAAGGGAACTGAGTACACTTCATTGTTAACTGTGAATTAAAAGCAATGTAAATCAAAGGCTATCATGTGGCAGTAGTCCCACTGACATTTAATAGATCAGCCTTCTTTATTGGGCACATCTCTGCTAAGTTTAATGTGTTAAAGACATTTTATCTTTTTTGTGTAGTGCTGAAAGGAGGAAGATACATCTATAACGTTTCACCTGGCTGTATATTACTTTTCAATATATTCTGCATTCATGCTGCTTTTGTTCCAAATGTAGCTGTTGAAAATAGATGTGTGAATAATTCTATTGTTATGAGACAATGCTGTGTGTGCTTACTTTTTATTTCAAGTAATCTGAACAGAGATTTTTATGTTAATTTTTAAACACTTAAGAAGGTTGATATGATAAATTGCCAGTGGAAGCAAGGGAGAAACTAATTTGACAATGCATTGTGCTACTCAGGGATAGAAAATAAGATGATTTGCAAGCTGTGTGAGGGTGTAGAGTTCTACTGAGTATTTTATTGGCTGCCTGCCATTCTGTAAATAGCAGGTAATAAACATGGTACTTGGAAACAGCTAGAGGTGAGCTTTTTCCTGGAATTACTGTGGCTGTACCTTTATTAGCAGCAATTTAAGAAGATTTGGGCCAACTGCGACTCATGATTTTGTCTTGCAGTAGGTAGCAAAAAAAAAATAGAAACCTCTGCAAGGGAGCTTTTTACTCTTCAAGCTGCAAGGCTTTTGCAACATTTCTCCTCATGCTGTAATTCTCTCAGGATTTCCATTACTTCCCTGCATACCAGGATTCTGTGTCCTGATTGCTCATAGTTTATGTAACATTGGGGAGATACTAACATTTCAGATAAGCTGATGGGCCAGTTAGCTCTGTAGGATTGTACATCCTCTTGATCTGTTGTCCACCTCTCCACTTCTTTGGAGAAACTGTTAAGCTTTTTCTTCGTAAATAGTAGTGTTGGATCAGACAGTAAAATCATGGCAGTGGTAGGAGGAAGTTACAAATGGGCCTAGAACTGGAAAGAGCTTGTTTCTGTATTACAACTGTCTAATTCAGGAATGCTTCAAGAGGTTTATTCTATTAAATTCCCTCTGGGATATGCTGTTATGTGTGGCTTCCATGGTATATCTGTCCTTCCCTCTGTTTAGGAATGGAAGGTAAGCGTGTGAGCTGTTAGCTGAAAGACTAGTTAATTTGCATAAAGTAGACAGAACATCTTACGAAGTAATATTGTTACCATATTTCAGCTTGTCCAATTTGTAAATATGATGTTAAATGTAAAGCTGTTATAATTGTTTTTATGTAAAACATGTTCCTTATTTCTTTTGAAATGAGGGGAAGGTAACTTTTGTTTATTGGGCAAATGATCTCATTCTGAAGTTCACTTGTACAATGGCATATTGGCAATGGGTGTGTATATCTCAGTGCATCTGTTTTAAAAAAGATGTAGTCAGTTGTGATGTACATTTTTAAATTGTGGGCATATTTCTGTGAAATGTGCTGTTTTCTGTCTCCTAGGATCTTTTTTAATAGTAAATTTGCTGCAGGTAATATTTAGGCAGTCAAATATTGACAAAACAGTAACGCTGTAGTTCTTTACTGTCTCATTGTATTCTAACCATTAGAAGATAGCATGATGGAACTGAGCCAGAAACCTTTGCTGTGACTTAAATTTACTTGTGTTCATAGATTTGCATGTGGGTCTCTGCACCCACTGTAAAGTGAAAGAAACTCATTGGTTTGGAAGCCTTGTTTGGACTTGTGAGATCACTAGTGGTGGGCCTAAAACCACTTCTAGCCCGGACTGAATCTCTGCAAATATATGGTGGCTAACAAACAATGTAGAACAGGTAACACTATGTATGTATGCAGATTCCTCCACTATCAATCCGTTACCTCCCATTGCCCCATTCTCTCTCATGCTCAGTGCTAAAAGTATAATGATTAATTTTTGCCTGATGTTTACTGTCCCCCACAAGATACTCATTGTGTTCAGTTCCATTGCAAATCAATTGGGGATGAGTGTGAAAAGAGCATCCTGAAAATGTTCAGGGTCTTTATAGAAGTTAGCCTAGAGATGGTCAAATGCACTGTGCTGACTTGTTGGATCATGTGCAGTGTTATGTTCCTCTGGGAAGCTTCTGATTCTGAAGGCACAAAGTCGTCCTCTTTTTGAGCCAAAAGACAGCAGCCTGGATGAAGTTTATCAGTCACCCTGGGATCTAGCCACCACTGATGGGGATGCATGGACTAAAGTGTTTGCTCCAGGCAGCTGGATACTTTCTCTTACCTAACCTGGGAGAGTTTTTGACCTTTTCCTGAGAAAAGTACATTCTAGGGTTTTGGTCGGTTGATTTATTTGTGGCTTTGTTTTGGTTTGGTTTTCTTGTCGTTGCCCCCTGCCCCGGTGACTGTTTTATGGGTATGTTACTTCCACCATTGGTTTTGATGAGGTGGACCACTTTTCTGTTGATTAGTATGGCTGATAATTGAAAAACTGAGCTGGCTTGAGAAATAATGGAATATGTGTTTCCCAGTACAGGGCTTGTTTATCTTGCAGCTTGAGTAGAGCTAGACTCTGATTGTCTGTTCTCTTTACAAGAAAATAGACAGTAATAAGGTCATTTGTATTTTGTTGAAGGAGGGGTGTTTGATGTGTAGTGCATACTTTTTTTTATCAGGCAGACTTTTCTTTGAAGTCTTAAAAGAAAGCAGCTTGGAGTTTTTCTAATCTTAAACTGATTTTGCAGTCCTTGTTACCTAATTTTAAAATTAGTCCATTCAGTGAATTGAATTGCTATGATTGTTGGCGAAGCAGTCAGAATTAAAACCTATGACTTTTTATAGGCCTGTTGAAACTAATCTGAGTATCATCCATATAGATTTAAAAATTGGAATGAACTTTGGCAACTCAAAAACAATTTCGGTTGGTTGAATTTATAGGAAGACAATTATATACTCCTTCATTTACTGAAGAGCACCACTTTAAAAGCTTTATTTGGCAAGCTCTGAAACTTAGGGTCAGTCTTGATAAAGAACAGTTGTTTGCTTTTTTTTTTTATCTGATCTGCTAAACTTGTGTCTTCATTACTTGGGTATGTGTATGCTGTCATGCAGGCTGGCACAAGTGGTGCTGGGGACCCAGTGCTTACACAGTGAGTCTTTCGGATGATTCTAGTCTGGTCCTATGGACTGAAACGCATTAGCCATTAGAGTGCCTCTTCTATTACTTCATCAAAAAAAAAAAGCATCCATTTCATGCACTCTGAGACTGCACCATGCTGCAGACCAAAGTATGTTAGTATTTCTTGTAAAAGCTCAGTCGTGATGTGAACTAGAAGTATGATCTAGACAGAATCGTACTGTCTAAATACCTCCTTTCGTTTTGACACAATGCTTTTAAGCAGTACAATTAAAAATAGAAGATGAAGTTACAAAACATATTGATTATTCTTTGCATAACGCAATGAAAAAACCGCTGTAAAAATATTTGAACATTTCTCAAGGCTATATTTTGTGCACAGTTGTTTCAAAGGCCAAGAATAAATGTGCATGTTTATTACAATTCTAGAGAAAAGTAGCAGTTGCAGCGACAAAGAGTGCAGAGTGATCTAATTCCTAATGGAAGGACTTGATGACCAAGTCAAGAGCCAGCATGGAAATATGTAAGATTTAGGAATGGGCTTGAAGCCTTGAAGTAATACTTACAGAAAATAGTAATGGAGCATATAGCTACACAGTCTTTGAAGTAATAGAAATGCAAGTATGTTCCACAACATTAACAGCTTTTGATTTGTGCAAGCAGCTTGTTTACACTTGGCGTTATACAGCAGGTGATTGAATCAGGTTTCTGCTGATAGCATTCAGTAGCAGTTTGTCATTTTTATGAGATATTTCAGTAAATTATTAACACTGGGAAGTAGAGGGAGGTGGGATTCCCCCCCCCCAATTAGTTCATGCGTGTTTTAAGAAAATGGATGTAGAAATGTTCAGTAATAAATTTTAGCTAAAATAGTTTTTTTGATTTTGTGCTCTAAAAATAGGAGAGCTGCATTTCAGAATGTTAATGGAATATAGTGTTGTTCATAGCTGAAATGGAAATCAGGGCAGACTCTGATACTTTATCTACTTTCAGGAAAAAAATACAATATTATGAAAATTATTACAAATGGGTTATTTGGAAGCTCAATGAAATTTACAAGATTATGCCTAAAATATATCTATATATCCTAGTTACCTCTTATTGACAGATTTATGTATGTCATTTCCAAGTTTAAATCAAATATTGGTTTTCTTACCCTATTTTAGAAAGAAACTGTCTTTGAAAAAACTAAAAATCTCTCCAAATACCACATCTTTGTAAATTTTTTTGCAAATAGCTTCTGCCTTTTGTTGTTTACCTGCCCTTAAGGTTGGGGATGGGAAAGAAAATTTATCTAGAATGGTATTTGGAGTAAAGTTCAAGGTAGCTGCATTGCCAGGCTTAGAGCAGATACCTGCACTTTCCTGTTTGAGTGAGGACGTTGATTGGGCAAGAGGGTTAAAATGGAGTCTGTAAGTTCTGCAACCCAGTTTCTGTAAGATTGGGGATAGTCCTACTGCCAACCTCAAATACAGGGTGGAGGTGTAGATGGCAGGTGGTGCTTGCAATCTTGAATATAAAATTATCTAATGCAATGGTTAAAGGCCAGAGGAGGTCGTCTTATCATTACTGTTTCCTTTTATTTACGAAAATTTAGACACGTCAGTGTTTTATGAGATTATTTTTTTCCTGTTTGTGTGAAAACAATATTTCCCTGAGTCCTGGGCTTTGAGTCCCAGTAACTTATTTTCTAAAGGTGTTTCCAGCTGTGGAATAGTTGTGGATTAGAGGTCTGTGCTTAATATGCTGATCACTTGGAGCCATAAACCTGGAAAGGTGAAAGTCAATGAAGCTGTCACTTTCCATATTCTTGCACTGCTTTGAATTAGTTTTAATGGATTTAGATATAGTTACATTTCACTGGATTCTACATTTTGTAGTAATGAAGCACTAGACAGTTTGAGAAAACTCAACATATAAGTGGAATATATTTTAGTATTGACAGTGCAAGTGAAGTTATAATTGCTATTGGGAATAGTAATCTATAGAATTGGTCCTAGATTTTAGCATTTGTGAATTATGAGTATATGGAGAGAAATCAATGAGACATGCATCCTTAGGGAGACCTTTATGTACCAAACCTGGGAAAATAATCATTGCAAGCTGGCATTGCTGAGCCCTCATTACCCAGTGAATACACGATGAAAATGTCATGGGGAGCATAGTGTCTCTGCAGTTAGCACTGAAATTTTAATTTGTAAATATGATGTGTGTGTTTCATATCACCTTGGTTGCTGGTTACTTACAAATTAAAAATCTAGTTTCGTCCGTATTGGGATTGCACTGTGTTTAACAGTTGTGGGGGGGACACACACCTTAAATCGTAGCTGGGTCCGTGCACACTGAAGTGTTTAGTTTACCCTGGTTTTGTTTCTGTCCTTGAGATGGCGTATTGAAGGCCTCCGGAATAATTCTCTTTTTGCTGATGTATGCATCCTTGGGAAAATGAATTGGAAGACAGGGGAATGAGTAGGTGAATGGCAAATTGTCACTTGTAATTGCTCTTCCGCTTTACTGTGGAAACCAACACTATAAGCATCTGTATGTGTAAAATGGATATCATGTTGCAAAGGTTTAAATCTTAAGTGTCGGTGTCTCCTTAAGCCTTACATGAAGATGCCAGTTACAGCATTTTGAGAACTATGGGTTGATAAGGGCAGCAGACACAGTGCTTCCATGTAAAAGCATAGCCAAATATAGCAGTATCTGTGTAATACTTTTTCTGATTTAGAAACAATTATACTCAAGAATATTTTAGCTGTTCTTTTTATTCTTCCACACAAATGTAATAATGATAGAAAACTAATCAGTCCGGTGATGGAAACTGTCAACCAAAATCAGCTTTATCTTAAGAAAAAAATTTAAGTCAGGAGAAACTAAGGTGCTTGATAAATGTAAAATAAATTTGGTCTCTCCCCAGATAAAAAAAAAAAAAGCCCTCAAGCTTAGAGAGCCCCACCAATAAATTAGATCTAAAAACCTCTCCAAAAATGAAGAGTTTTCTTCCTGCTCCTTACCCCTACAGTCTTCCTTGAGAAAATCCGTAAAGGGGATATTAAGCATAAGATATGCCTGGAACCCTATACTTGACTGGCAGCCCTTACTTAGCAACAGTATTAAGAATAATTGAAAATCTGTGGGTTCTTAAAGCAAAAATCTGGTATTGAATCATAAGCTTGCCTAAAGTAAAACACTGATAATTTGAAAAGAAACCATTTGCCATTAGTTGTTGCTGAAGTGGTCATTATCAAGCTGCACAATAAAGGAGCGATGGCATGCATACAGTAAGATGGCATACATACAGTAAGATCTTTCAGGCTAACTAATATTTTGTTAGAATCTATTTTATAGTACTGTGAGAAAGAGATGTATAAAGAAGAGTATATTAGGAACATAACATTAAAATTGAGTGCATTAGTAGATAGATTTAAGCAGTAGGGGGTCTGTAGCAAAAGGTGATGCAATTTGTTCTGAAGCACTCCACAGTAATCTTGTACTTGAATAGGGGAAGAAAGTGATCTTTTAGCTGCAGTAAGGAAAAGTAAATGTCCTTAAAAATACTAATAGTTTTGGACCAGAGATAATATTTTGTTTTCTAGAGCTGGCATGGAGCCGTTTGTTTCAAATTACATTAATATGCATATTTTGACGTGCTGTTCAGAATTACATTCTAAATAATTTCTTTTGCATTCACTTTCTTCAAGTTCACTGCAGTTAGTTACTAGAATTCCTTTCTTAGCAGTGGATACAATTTAAAATCACCTGCTCTGCTCTGCCACATGATAACAGCTTCTCATTTGAAATGAGACTGTTTCAGTTTACATGGATCTGATGGGACGTTATCTTTGGAGTTGAACACTGTTATTTCTATACATTCTGTGTAGAAAAACCACTGAAGCATTCTACTATAATTCACTCTGATACCTGTAGAGCGTTTAAAATTTTAAGAATGAGTTACTTCCAAAATTTTTTTTTCCTACCTCCTTGGTATCCTATATTCCAAAATGTGCTCACAGACCACTAGAGTAGTATTAACTAGTGTAGGTCATATTTTCTGCTTGGCTATTTGTATTTTCACCATTGTTCTGAATCTTTCTTGAATTCTTACATGTATTTATCTGCTGCTTAAATGTCTCTGCTTCTCCTTGCATGAGTTTGATAATCTCTGAAATTAAAACATTTTGGCAGCTTTAATTTCTTTGGTGTCTGAGTTTCAGTAATAGGATATTTCTTGAGCTGAAAATTTTTAAAGTGCTGCTGATTTATACAATAAAAACCTTTTGTTCACAGGGTAATAAATTTATTTTTACCGCTTATTTTCACAGTATATTTTCAGCTTGAAATCTTTGGTTTGATTGTTATTATGAATGAGAAACTCATTTTAACATTTATTTTAGCATATTTTAGACATAAAGTCTGCAGCTTAGATAATCCACATCCCTTGAAAACTAATTGGTTCATGAAAATGAGTCCTCAGCTGGCACAAAAATCAGATGTAAAGGCAAGAGGAGTAATAGGAGAGAGAAGGCTTTTGAAATTAGCCTCCCCTCATTGATATAAATGCATAATATGAAAAATGCTGGTATATTTATTTCTTCAGTACCATTATGTCAATTTCAAAGTTGATTTTGCTTTCCACAGTCTAATTGTATTCTCTGGTAGCCAGTAATAGATAAGTTGAACTAGCAATGTTTATGGAAATATGGGGAAAAAAATCCTTGCAGAAATAAATCTGAGTCATATTTAAAAAAAAAATGTAGGTTGACTCTTTCTATGCAGGTGCTGTGCCTTGAAAAAAGAAATAAAAAAAAACCCATAAAATTGTGGCAGAAGTGATAGAATGATATACTTAATTACTGCAAAATGCTCAAATTCTGAATTTAACTTCTTTATATAAAGCTGTTCATTTTAGAATGTGGAGCAATGGTTCTCTGTATGTAATCTTTTTCATAGCTGTTAAAGTTTGGAGCATCTTGCATTTTAATACAATTATCTTTTTAAGGATGCATAAAAACCAAGTAGTTTAGGATTGGGATATTAGGTGTAACGTACATTGTGGATGACCATGTTATAATGCTCTAGTGCAATGGCACAAAATGTCCTCAGTTTCCCTTATTCTCTTTCCTTTAGTGTTTTGCGATTTTCATCATTGTGATATACTGACTAGTTTTTCCGTGGCCCTGTTTCCAAGTTGAATAGAATAATAAATCAATCATGGAGCAATGGAATCTTTATCTGGAATTATTGTTCCACTATTTTAACAAAAACAAACAGCTTCAAATAGTCAGTTTATCTTGAATTAGCCATCTAATTTAAGGGATGCATTTGTGACATGCATCCCTTAAATCTGACATCTGCTGGAAAGACCAGACAGCCAGGCATACATGGTCCAGGAGGTTCCTGCAGAGCATTGATGATAACTTCTTGACACAGATGGAAGAGGAGCCAACGAGGAGAGGTGTGCTGCTGGACCGTGCACAAACAAATAGAGATGGACTAGTTGAGGATGTGAGGGTTGGGGGTAGCCTTGACTGTAGTGATCATGACCATGAGATGACGGAGTTCAGGATCCTGCATGGAGGAAGGAGGGCAGTAAGCAGAATCACAACCTTGGACTTCAGGAGAGCTAACTTTGGCATCTTCAAGGAGGTACTTGGAGGAATCCCATGGGTTAGGGCTCTAGAAGGTAGGCAGGTCCAAGAGAACTGGTCACTATTTAAGCATCACTTCCTTCATGCTCAGGATTGGTGCATCCCCCTGGGCAAGAAATCTAGCAAAGGAGGCAGGAGACCTGCATGGATGAGCAAGGAGCATCTAGCGTAACTCATATGGAAGAGAAAGCTCTATGGAATGTGGAAAGAGGGACAGGCCACTTGGTCGTGCACCTGGGGAGGAACCACCCCATGCATCAGTACAGACTCGGGGCTGACCTCCTGGAGTGCAGCTCTGCAGAGAGGGACCTGGGTGTCCTGGTGGATGACAAGTTAACCATGAGCCAGCAGCGTGCCCTGGTTGCCAAGAAGGCCAATGGGATCCTGGGGTGCATTAAGAAGAGTGTGGCCAGCAGGTCGAGGGAGGTTCTTCTCCCCCTCTACTCTGCCCTAGTGAGGCCCCATCTGGAGTACTGTGTCCA
>Ga0065711_1032060_pt1 | contig 28128 bp, 10 predicted proteins | sample Hoacrofraction12_FD_59098 | JGI IMG/M metagenome (GOLD analysis project Ga0065711, IMG submission 59098) | Hoatzin crop microbial communities from Cojedes, Venezuela - Epithelial fraction 12 v2 (version 2) | ecosystem: Host-associated > Birds > Digestive system > Esophagus > Crop | place...
GGGGACACCGCTCGGCCGTGCCCTCCCCGCGGCGGGTACCGGGGCGGAGCGGAGCGGGCGGCCCGGGCAGGGCGGGATCCTGCCTCGCAGCCCGCCGGTGAAATCCGGCCACTCGTGTCACACGTGGGTCGGGTGCGTGTCCCGAACCTTGCCTTTGAGCAGGGACGTAGCCTCTCCGGGCTCCCCGCCGCACGCCTGATGCCTTCTTCTCTCCCTCTCTCTCAAAAAAATAAACATTTGAGCATAACAAACTTCAAGAACTTGATTTTTGCTTCCTTTATGTGCATGTTAACATGATCTGGAGACGACTGAATGAATCATCGGTTCCATGGAATAACAGCGAGTGAATCATCTCACACAACTGTGAGGGAGCATAGTTGTCACTGTAGCTAGTGAAAGGTTCGTGAGGGTTTCTGGTACGAAATGGGATGTGAGAAGTGCAGACGGTGCTCAGAAACCCACCGGGTTTCCTGGGGCTGGTTTGTGAACTGTGAGAGTTTTGCAACACTCGATTGCAGTTTTTCTGGCTCAGTGGTTGAATGGTAACCTCCTTCTGTATCAACTTGCTACCCTTTATCTTAGCCAAATTCTGAAAAGGGGGATGTTAATGCTAAGATTTGAGGAACTGTTATTCAAAATGTATGAATTTAAAATAAAATTTAAACAGAAGAACCCAGAATGGTATCGCACCGTGTCCGTACCCTGAAGCCAGAGACATATCCCAGATGCTTTTAATCTGGGATTTGTTTTGCTTAGTTTTGTTAAGCAAAAATAGTTACCCTCTGCTAGAGTAAAAATATATAAATATATATTTGGAAAACAAATTAAGCTAGTTAATTTAATAAGCAAGTTAGAGTTATGCCTAGATAGACTTCTGTTCCTGATCCTCTTGCCTGTTAATGTTTTAAATGGGATTGAGGCTGGGTCCTATATGTAGTTTTTCTTTCAACTCTGACTTGGTTCCAAAGTGGAATTTCCATCTTCCACGTTTTCTTGACACATCTGTCTCTCCCTGTACAGAGGCAGAACTATGAATTTTACAAAACTAATTCCTCTTTTTTTCTCAGCATACCTGCCGCTGTTGAGAAATGAAGTCACTATTTGCATCAGGGAGGTAGTGCTTTACACGTGCAAGCACTTGGTTTTACAGTATAAAAGTATGTGAAGATCTTGGTGTGTCTTACTGGTAAACCATTCTGTCTCCTTTGGCATCAGGTATCCTCTACCTCGCTGCCCGTGTTGTGTACCTCTAGTCACTCTCCAAACACGAATAGAGGAATAAATCAATCATGAAAAGGGTTGGTTTGGGTGTTTGTTACTGTTGGGGAGAAAGAGGATGTTACTGTTTTTGTTTGTCTGGAACTGAGTGCACTGGCACTTCAAAAACAATTTTATACCATTAATTACAGGATTGGAGCAGCTAAGTGTGGGAAAACTGTATTACTTCAGGGTTCATTGTGTGGCTTTTAATGCCTCACTGTCAGAAGATTCTGAAGTTAACCAACTTAAGACTGCAGACGACCGTGAGCACAGCGTCTGTAAGAGAGATTCTCTGAAGTTAGGTATATTGGGTGGTCAAGTTAACAAACAGGAAAAAATACTAATTTATTTGTGCATTTAAATCAACAGTCAAATAACATTCATTCTTTTTTATTTAATTTCCTCACAGAGAAGATAGGAACCTACAGTGCATATGGCATTCTATGCGCCCAAACCTCAGCTGAAAGCAGTAAAGTAAATAATACTGAAAGCGGATTCACTGCTCTGCTCCAGCTGTTTTTCCCTGCTCTATATGCGCTCTAGGCTTCAAAGTAGAAGTGAAAAATTCTAGGATTCACTTTTAAGCCTGCAGAATGTGCAAAATAAAGTGAGATAAAGTGGATTGGTTTAAGGTTGCTTCTGTGCAGCTTCATTTTTATGATTGATAAGCAGATTACTGTAGGATGCACAGCAGAACTTTGAGAACAGTGGAGGGCGATGCAGATGAAAGTGGTGTTTGAACTTTGTATCTTGTTTTTTGCTGTGTTGGGATGCATAGGCTTTGTTCTTAGTACGATAAATTTATGAATATATATAAAATCTTACACTGCCTTTCATCAACACAAAAAAAAACCAGATGAAGTTGTAATGTTTATTTGAAATGAATAGTACTTTGCTCAAAAAATGGTTCAAGTTATCACCTGCTTTGCAGATTCTGTGCTCTGAAAGATTGGTGCTTTGTATGTCCTTCCAGCTATCTCAACTGGAAATGAATGGTTAACGTCCCAATGGAGAAAAAAAAACGGCGGAGGAGTAAGATTCTTTCCTTTTCACAGTTTTTTCCTTAAAGACCCTTTCTAGACAGATGCAGCAGTCCCAAGCAAAGTTTTGAACTATTCCTGTAGAAAGGCACACTGCTGGTGTTGAAAAAGAATCCTTTCTTCAACTATTGGAAACTTTGCACCAAGTGCATATTGGCCGGGGGGTCATTTGCTCACCAAATCCTTAGTTAAAAACATTTGTTTTAGTTGTCTGGGAAGAAGTTTAGTTTCTATTACTAGTCTCAATATTTAGAATACTAAGAGAATAGTTAGTTGATACTATATCAAGGTGTATCGCTTTGTATCTTAGAGTTGTAACTAATCTGTTTTGGAATGTTGGCAAATAGTACCTTAGATGTTTCTTATAACGAAGCTTTTTTCCCTGATTACTGTGTTTTTCTCTTTACATTTTTCCAGTAAATGTAGTGCCGTGAAAAATAACAGTTTGACAGACTTTGAAACTGAAGCCTATAATGAGCAGAGCAGAGCAGGTGTAGCACTGGCAGCAAGCTCCACCGTGCTGTGACAAGACTCTGTATATCTAGCTGCATGTGTGCATGTGGGCAATACCAGTGTTACTGTCTCTATCTTAATTATCGCTTATAAAATAAAAATTGTCCACTGCCAAGTGTCGGACACTTCTGAAATGAAAGATACATAGTGTTACTTGAGCACTGTGGTCTCAACGGCTGTTGCCATTAGTTCTTACACGTGAAATAAATAATTTTGACTGGTTACCTAAATCTGAAACCATTTATCCCATTTTTAATAGTTGAATTCATGCACGTCCCAGCAGTTTTCCTAACATCTGGCCAAAGTGTTCATTTGCTACTGTGCTTTGGTCCTTTCTTTCCTTTTATGGAATAATTTTCTTCCTTCGTTTGCCATTGTTTTCTAAGTGTTTTAAGGTTTGTCTGAAATTTAAAAAAGTAGCCTGCTACTTTGCCAGGATAATCCTATTTTCATAAAAGACCTAACTAGGGAACGACGAGAAGACCTAAGCTCTCAGCAGAGGTTAAAGCTGAGAGTAAAAGCTGTTGGGAGGATCTTCACTTCCTTAAGACACTGCTGTATTACTGACTGATGCATCGCAAAGAGGGAGGCACCAGGCTGCAAGCTGTTGCAGTATGTTATGGTTCAAGAGCCACTTTCCCACGTTTACTCTTCACTGGCAGTTGAGTTGGCACTGGTTGTTTTAAAGACTGTACCACATGGGCGTTGAGCAATGGCTGCTGAAGAACCAGATATCCACACAGCAAATGGGGCACCTTTGGTGACGCCTTGTGCACAGTGTCAATATTGGTTCTTCCACAAGGAGAAAAGCCGCTTGGCAGTCATACCGCTTCTACTCAAGCAAATTCTTATCAAAAAGAACCCTTCCTACACACTACTAAATCACTCGTGGAGATGCACCAAGAAATAGTGTTGGGACCTAAATGGTGAAGCTGTGGTTTTTTCCTGATTCATGGCTATGAGTCATTCTATGCATATTATTGATGGCAGTGTTACAAAATCATTTTCTGACAAAGATACATGGTTTCTGGCACTTACCTGCTTCCTCAGAAAAATCTATGGCTCTGTGCTTATGGATAGCAGACAGCTGAATGAGTGAGTACAATCTGATACCAGCAGGGAAGGTGATAGTTTGTAATTGCCGTAGAATTGCTTGCATCCAGTTTACTGTTCCCATCTTCCAAACTCCACCCTGCACACTTGTTTAGTTTACCTGTTACAGCTTAGTCTTTGTATTACGAGCTTTTGGGGAGCACTGTGTCATTCACTCTGTAAAATTTGCAGCACTTCAGTATCCTGGATGATTTGGCTTCCAGTCTCTACGGAAATAAGTAATAAATAATAGCTTTCATTTTAGATGTTTTTGCCTGAATCTTTACTGTGTTTCTATCCCAGTGCAAAGAAAAACTGAAACAACTCTTCTGCAGTTTTAATAGCACATTTGTCCAAAGACCAACACTGTAAGTAAAATATGACTCCAAATAGACAACAGTACAAATGAAAGAGAATAACAAATCTAAATTCACATTTTTGTGACTCATGTGTAGCTCCAGTGAGGGAGACCATGAATGCCACCAAAAGCGAAATTAAGCTCTAAGAAAAATAAGACTTCCGTTTTGTTTTAACATAGTTCAGCATGAAAAATCTCATAGGAATTCTCAGATGTGATGAACTTCTGTAAGGGACAGATTGGTTGTGATTTTCATAGTATCTTCTAGTACTTCTTAAAAATAAATGAATAAATACATAAATTGTGATTTTCTTATGTAGCCAAAACACCCTCTGGTACCCTGAGTATGAGTTTCTTCATTTGTGGCCTTGGAATCCCATAGTTCTTTGTGTACCTGAGCTATCCTGGTTCCCTTCACAGAGATGTGGTGTTAGAGACTGCTTACACTGATTATAGACAGATGAAATTGCTACATTTGACTTCTTCCATGAGGAACCAAATGTTGTGGTTATAACTTGATGACAGAGAGGCAATTTATCTTCACTTTGTTGTTACAAGGGTGATTTCACATTGGCACTGTATCAGTGTATAGGAAATATATGGATTTTCAGTGTAGCATTATCTGGTACGTTTATACTAATTTTGCTTTGCAGTAGTCTTTAAAAGTATTCATGTTCATGAATTACTTTTTCAGGACTAATATAATTGTTCTGTAGTAGTCTCAGTCAGTACTAATTAATTCCATTTTACCAAACAAAATAAGAAAATACCCAACTTAGTTTCTAACAACCATGAACTAGTAGTTGTATGATTATACAGATGATTTTATGACTTTTTATGGGACAGTAACATATATTTTCCAATGGCTGCAGCTGACAAACTAATTTGCAGTAGTAGAATGTCTGAGATTTCTCTTTAGAACTGTCAAAAGGAACATTTTAATATGCATTAACATTTAAATTCTTTAAAAGAGTTTATGCCATAATACCAGAAATCAAATTGTTTTACTATGTATCCATACAAATCATGTGGATATGTGAGACCACACTTGGATTAATTTTTATGTTTTCATCTGCCTATAGACATTTAATTTTAGTTTTGAGTCATTTTAAAATGGGGATAATTTATGTAAATTCGAGCTTTTTTAAAAAAACAAAACCCGTAACATAAGACAAGAACACAGGGTGTAAGACGTATTCTGCCCCGCTTGTTTTGTAGCTTTCGCTAAGCATCCTAACCCATGAAAAAGTTCCCCTTATGGAACAGTCTTAGTTTCCAGTCTTGGCATTCTCCTAATCGCTGCATTTTTCATAGTTTGTGAATTTGTGATGCAGAAAGGAAGTACCTGCAGATTGAAATTACTTGTATGGTCATAATTCCTATTTTATCTTTGTCAGTACAGTGATAGCACTTGCTGGCCTTGATCAATAGCAGGGCTTGATTCATAAAAGCAGCTCTCCAAGTGTTATCGGTGAGTCTCCTTAGCAGTTGCTGACGTAATGATACAATGTAAAACTGATGACAGGACATTAATATATTAATTTCCTGAATCTGAAGCTCTACGTAGAAGAAAGAAAAGGCAATGGAGTTCCTTTCAATAGCAGAAGACTTCACATTGTGCTTCCTAGTTCTGCTTCTTCTTTTTAACAATACTGCCTTATTAATTTAATTTGGATTGGAAAGTATTTTTATTAGATTATTCCAGTATGTGTTTAAAATTCCCAGAAGAGAAATTGCCACTTTACTTTGGGATGTATAATGTGCCAGGATTATCTGTTTATGTAAATTTCTCAGACAGAATTTTTCAGACGACTTTTTGCATCATGTTACATCTATTAAAATCCTTGTGTACTAACAAAGCACATTAAAGTAATAGGATCCAAAAATTAAATATTCTGAAGATAGATTTCAGTGATAGTTACTACTGATCAGATCTGACAGATAAATTCTCCCTGCCACAAAAAAGAGTTGATCTTGAGATAAAAGTCTTGAGTCATTCTTAGAGAAGCATCACCACTAATTAAAGCAAGTGCAATTATATTTGTCTCCTCCCTCAAGAAGAAGAATGGAATATGTAAGAAACCAGGCTCTTGATTAATTTTGTAATGAAAACACAGTTCTTTTTCTCAGATGGAAGACCAGCTCTTAAATAGCCAGCGTGTGGATTGAATGAAGTTAAAGATGTTTCTTTCTTTCATGGTTTTATAAAATTGTTATTTACTTTTTTAAAGAACCATCAGTACTAGCTGCAGAGACAAAAGATCCTTTATATGATATAAATGATATTTTGACTAAGTACTCTTGGTTGATTCTGGCTGTAGAATTTCCCTGCATACAAAGTGATTTTGAAGAGCTGCTTAATCAAACCAATATTTTTCAGCTTTCCATCTTAACTCTTTTGATATATCATAGATAAAGTAAATTTTCATGCTTTCATCCCAAATACATATTTACCAAAATTTGCAAGTGTTTTGTGTGGACAGTAATCACAGAATGCAGATGGATTTACTTGAAATAATGTACTCAGTGACAGTTGGTGCCTCGCATAGGCAAGTGTTTAAAATCTACTATTGATGTGTAACTTTTGTGTGCTCATTGCTGAAAATTTGTAATGTAAATTTCTATGGGATTAGTCTACAATTCAAAGTTTCCATTAATTGCAGAGGAGCTTTTCCAGTAAGTTCAGTGCAAAGCTGGATGAAACCAGTGACAAACTTGTAACAGAGGAGCTTTTCTATAACATCTGGCTTCTCAAAGTATAATAGCTCTTATTATGCCAGCTAATACAGTTAGGACTAGTAGGTGCAGGCTCTGCACCTAACTTCTTTCTTGGCAGTAGAGAACCCTCTCCACTTCCCCCATCTCGCTGTCCTATACCTAGATTTCTCAAGTACCTCTGATTTATAAAGAATATTTAAAAAATCTGCTGAACACTGGGCCTCTGGATTTATGGTTTCTATCCTTTGGAGGGGGGTAATAAGTGATAATAGTGACAGGTAATGTGCTGATTGAAAAGAAATTTCCTTTGTTTCCTACCAGTGGTGATGGCTGCTTACCAGGTCTATTTTAGTGTATGTTTTCAAAGGACATGTCTTGGGTCTCACAAATCCAAGGCGGAGTCCATGAAAATACGAAGAATTTACAGCTTTAGCCTTAGCTGATGGAAACTGCTTTAACTTAAACTTCAGTTGATTTGTTTGACTTTATGCCAGTATTGAACATGCCTGTAGATAGAGGAAAGCCTTAACCACAAGTACTGCTTGTACTTATCATAGTTAAGTTACTATAGACCTTGCCTTGAATTGCTTATAATATTGTCAGTTATTAAATAATTCCAAGAACAAGATTAGGGAAAAGTTGTCATTCTGCCCAGGTAACCAAATTTTTGTAACCTTTACGTTAAGCCAGGACTTCAGATTTCCCTTAATTATTGCCTTTGTGTTGTGAATGCATTTTTTTCTTTTCTTGTGAAAATAGAACAGTGTTTAATCTAGGTATAAACCTTTGAAAAAAATCTAAGTTTATATATTTTTTAGAAGAGGATGGTGAGAGTTTGGCAGCGACATTTTCCAAGAACAGCATCTGCAGCCAAGCAGCTGAGTAGAACTTTCCCTGTCATTGTTCTTCCTTGAATCCCAATGTGCACTCTGATACAAGTGTTAAAAAGGAGGAGCTGAGCTCTGCTTTGACTGTTAGAGGCACAGGCATCTTGAAGGAGAAAGAAGAGGTGGCTGCTCTGCAGAGGAGTGACAAATTACAAGTGGCTACTGTTGGCAAGTAAAGGAAGGTAAAAGAAGTTAGAAAACCATTAGGAGGGTCTAGGCACAGGGAAATGTGGAGATGGATGTTGTGTGATCTGGAAGGTTCCCTTCTCAGGGGAGGGTAGATGTCCAAAATAAGTAGAGAGCATGATTCCTAAGCCTCCCTGTTCCTCTGCTATCAGTAAACAGCAGAGAGAACAACAGGCGAAGAACGTCTCTTCCTTTCAGTGCTTGCTGGTGGGGTATTGATTCTGTTGATTCACACACATGGGGTCGGTTTGGCGGGTGCAGAAGTCAAGCTGCTGACAGCTTGCAGTGTAGAGTCATACTGACTCTGCCGTCGAATTCCTGTATTTTGGGCATGGTGAAGTATAAAAATTAAACTGTTCTCATACAGCTATTTTAAGGCTAAAGTGCTAGAAATGTTAGGACATTTCTTATTTTCGGCTGTTGGTGTGACCATAATTTATCCATTGTGTTCTTCAATTTGTTCTTCAAAGGCTTTCTCCCCAGCACCCCCTTATTCATTGCACAGTTGCAAAGTATTTGGGGATTTATCAGTAGGAGTTGTTTACAGTAGATTGTAGAGTGGGTGCAGAGGAATGCAGGAAGAGAAAGAATGGTCTCAACTTAGGGAAGTTGAATGCCACCTTGGAGGACTCGTTTCTGCCCATCTTGGATGCTAAATGACTGTTTTATGCTAAACAGGCAATATAAGTTGGGTTCACAGAGGGCCATTTGTTTTTTAGCATTTGTGAGACATGTAGCCAAATTTGCCAGTGTTCTGACACCACCAGTACAGCTAAAAAAATCATGTCAAACTGAGCTGTTTACTGTTAAGACTCATGAGTGTCCTGAAAACTTGAACCTTGAAACTTAATGTCAGGTGGATGGAACTGAAGAGTACTTGGGACAGTTTGGACCTAGACTTCCATGTCTTCTGTTTCTGTAGCTGTAAATTGTGGCTAGCAGTGTTGCTTTGTTGAATAGGCTCTGGAGAAGGTTCTTTTTACGCTATTTGGGGAGCATCAAAATACTACATGAATGAGTGGATATGTGTGCGTATGATATCAAACACCTGGGAGTAAAATAAAAAAAGAATAACTGCCTTTTATACTAGGTTGTTTGGTAGGAAATATACATTCATAGTATTTAAACAAGTTATAGTTCACATATGCAAAGGCACAGATTTTTCTTCTTCTCTTTACTGAAGTTTTACTGGTTTCTGAAGGCCCAGTCTATAGATGTGGAGTTCTGCTGAGTTTGGTTTCATGGAGATGTATAAGAGATTGATTTTACCTAAAGGTTGTATATTTATACAGAGGAATGTAATAGACAAATTGGGTTCAGGGAGAGGCACTAGTCATACAGGTATAATTTTCCATAACCTACTTGGATGTGCTGCTTGAAGGTACAAAGGTGCTATTTTATTCCTTAAACTACATATGCATTGGGACACACCCATGTGATTTTAAGCAGACTAAGCTCCTGCTGCCTGAGATTGAGGCAACTGAGCAGATATCTGCCTATGGTTAGTGTAATATCAAGACAGCATATATTAGCTGTGGCTCAGTGCCATGGTAACACCAGAATATTGTTTCATAGTCAGCTTACAGCACAGATATATCTAACTGCTAGCAGACCCAGCTTGCAACTTTCCTTATCATTAAAACAAACAAGATACATTAAAAATACTTTATTAAAACAAATAGTCATTTAGGAAGCTGTGGCAGTGGTCTTATGGATGAGTTCTGAGTACGGTATTTGCAGGAAGAGATAGGCAAAGTGTAGGAAAGAACAAGTGTAACTGTAGAATAATAGAGAGAAGCCCACAGTACTGAAAGCTGGACAATGCAGAACCTTCTTTTCTTTTATACCTCAATGAGTGGGATGTTATTGATCCTACTTATTGGAGTGGGTGAGATTTACATTATTCACAGCAATAAACTTACACATTCCTTGAGAGTGGCAATTGACAGTTAAATGTTGATTCCTGTGCTTTCCTACCAGTACAAAAAGCATAACCATTGCTGAGCATCCTGTATTGATAGGTGTCTCAGGAGCTAGTTTTGCAGGAGCTCCTTCTAGGTCAGTGTAGATCGGACAGCTTAGTGTGGTATTGCTCTAAAAGTGAGTAGTAAAATGTTGTCATTAATTATTATGAGTATTCGGTCAAATATCTGACAGGAGCGTTAGATGAAGTGTTACATTGTGTCCCATACGCTAATTTAGCTGCTGAACTATAGTAACTTTTCTTTTTAATTGCTCATGTCTATGTATCTTGTGGACTGCACAGGTTTCAAGTAGTGGCTAAAAAATCTAATACTCCATCATTGCTCATTTTATCATGTTATCATGAGCAGCTCTCACTTGGAAGTCACCAGCTCTGCAAGCATCAGTCCCTGGACCTATACCAAATACAGGAAAGGAGTGATTCTGTATAAGCTATATAGCTAAACAGGGCAGGGAGATCCAGCTGCTGACTGTGCAGTTGCTGCTCGTCTCACCATGTACCAGAATTAATCAGTGTAGTATATCCAGAAACAGAGCATAGAGCAGAGCTCCAGAACTTTTTTGAGTGTTACTAACATAGAAAGAAGACTCTGTGATACAACAATTGCTTTAGCAGCTTGTACTTTTTTTTTTGGACCATGCACAGATGTAGGAGGAGATGTTTAGGTTGTATGCCTTCTCAAGAGGAAAGGCAGTAGATCAGATCTGTGCAGGATACCAGTCTGAAGTACCTTCATGGTTAGGAGGTGCCTGCAGAAGTGAACTGCATTGCAGTTACCTGCACAAGAGACTACTGGGTTTAACGACTAAGAGTCTCTTTCAAAGTTGTTTTCCTGTGTGCAAGTTGGTGTTAAATATTTTAAGTTTGGGGGGCTGGAGTTGCTGTCGATGTAAACATATGTTTTCAGTCTTTTGGTTTTTAGGTCTTAACCTTGTGCTTTCTTCTGGAACACTTCTGTTTCTGAGTTAGCATTGTTTTGTATTCAGGGTTTTATTTTCATTGTCTCTTTTTTTTTTCTCCTTTGCATGTTCCTGTTTATCTCACAAGCACGAGGAACTGATCAAAACTCCAGGTAGAAGGTAAATTTCAGAATAAGAAGAAACTTGTGTACACTGAAATCACAGAAGGATTGTGGAGAACAATCTAGACTACAAGTTCTAGTATGAAATTCTAAATATTTTCCTTGGAATTCAGGTCACTGTCTGCTCTGGAAGACAAACCTCACTTAATATAGAGTATAGCATGTAAATAGTTCCACTGGATCTGTGCTGGCCAGGCAACGATTACTTCTTACCAGAAAAATTATGTTTAAATGGGTTCAGACTAGTATAGTTCCTCCTCTGTTGTACATGGTATCCACCAAGATATTTTTCATGCTTTACCCAAATGTTCAAGTATCTTATATGTAAGAAAACTTGTTTGTATGAAAACTAGCCACAGCCAGGACAGCTTTCTAGTACTAGATTTTTTTGCCACTGTTAAAAATATTTTGAGTATGATTTTTTTTTTTTCCTCCTTAAGGTATCGGAAGTAAAACCATATGCAAATACTCGAGATGCATTCTTTCAGAAATTATCATATTTTTCAGTATACTACAATCAATTTGATTTTGTTTTCAAATAACTTTTTACCAGAAATGGGTACGTTTGTTCCATCTCCACAATATGAAGTGAAAAGGCAATTAATTTTCTTAATACTGAAGACATTGAAATCTTCCACACATTTAAACGATGCCATATCAGTATTCACCTAGAGAATACCTTGGTCTATTTCTGACTCCATATTTCCACTGGCAAGCATTTCTGGTAATTTAAGGGGCCACAATTTGAATCCTTTATGCTTATTGTGGAAATTCTGAATTTAGCCCTGTGAATTTGCATGAAGCAAAAAAAAAAAGGTCTTTCCCTTGAAATCAGATTGTGTTTAAAACCCAAAAAAGCTTATTTAAATTTAGAAAACCTAAATTGCTCTTTCTTCACTTCTGTAGCATTAAATTTGCATTTTTTTGACTAGTAATTATTTCCAGAATTTGGCTATGTAAAAGCTCGTCAGGCTAAAACCAGGTATACTTGCATTACAAGTTGACTGGCTGGAATCAGTCACCTAATTCTAAAGAAATGGCTTGATTATGTTTAGTCTTACGTAGATGGACTTACTGGTACAATTTCAAAAGTGTTATCTTTGTAAGTGCAAGACAAAGACTGGAAGGTCGCCATGTATGTTTTCTAGGTCCCTATCCTAGGTGCTGTTATATAAAAACATCCATTTAGTGTCCACTGAACTGAAATTCAAGTTATGGTCTCACTGTTGCTAAGTACTGACTTCAGCTGGTATAAAATGCTGCAGCTAGAAGTTTGTTAGTTCTATGTACAGGGTGACCAGAAGAAAGGACAGGGAGCAAAGAGAGGAGAAACTCATTACGAAAGTAGTATAACTAGATGACATAAAACCTTGAATAAGGACTGGTGCATCAGCAGAAATGAAACAGACGGATAATCTGGCAATATTCTTAAGGTAATATAATCATGATTTCCCCACAATAGACGTTTGATTCAAGTGTTAGACTAAAGTACAGTTTAACATGAATCAAAAAAATCATCATAAAGGAGATGGAAGCTAAAGAATGCATACGGGGGGCTACGCATTCACATCCTACCAACTCTTTCCTCACTTGAAACTGCAGAAATAAGTATGCAGTGTTTAGGTGTTCATGAGGGAAAAGGCAGAAAAAAACCCATGGGGGTAATTCTAAAATTGATATGTTCCATATAAATGTCATTAAGTCCCCTGACATAGAGGAGTTCAAATAGAAGTCTCCTACACTTACACAGTCATGTTCCAGATCTCTCAAAGATCTGAGATAATAAAATAAAAGAACAGGATAAATAGTAAAAGAGAAATCACTGCGTAGAAACTATTTGTAGATTCTCTTTACAGAATGCCTTATTCCCTCACAAAGCATAGACTTCTAAAAGAGTTTTGAAGGGTCATGGTATAATCAGCTGCCAGTGTCAAGGGGAGACAAAAGAATGGAGGTAGTCTTGGATGAATGGGCAAAGGGAATACCAAGCAGTTGTCAAGTTACATTGCTTCTGTGGGTGTAGATGCTGCTGTCACTACTGAAATGCTGAACTTGGTTCTGGCAATTGCACTTCAAGGAGGATGCTGAAAAATTTGAAAGGGTATATAGAAGACCTAAAAGAATTATACAGGACTTGAGACACATGCTTTATCATGAAAGACCGGAGGCACAGTTTATAAAAGTAAAGCTAAGGTGGCACTTCCAGCCAGTAATCAAGCCATCCCTTAATATTGTCTTTGGTAGAGCAGATGGAAACATTGGAGGTAAAGTAACTGATATTCAGAACCAGATTGTTCAGTCTTTCAGATTAAAAGAAAATCAAATGACTGTAGCTTAGCAAATGAGGTAATAAAAACCAGACTAATTCAGACTACAATTAAGGATTTATTATTATTATTTTACTAATTAGAACTGCTAATGATTGTGGTAGATTCCTCGACGCTGGTAATCTTGAAAGGAAGGATGATTTAGTCAAAGTAATCTGTTGAATTTAAGGTGGGAATTAATGCAAGTAAGTTCTGTGGTTTGGGGTTTTTTTTAAATGCAGCTCAGACCAGACAATCACAGTGGTCTTTTTTTACTTAATATGTATTACAGAAAAGGTTGCACCATCAGTCTTTACTGTAACATTTGAGTGTTTAATTATACACAGTCCTGGCAGAGAATGTTCTGCATGCGATTATCTGAAATTCTGCAGAATTCAGATTGCTATTTCAGTAAAAGCAGAATACAGGGACATGTATATCAAGAAGGCGGTAGGATACTATTAGACAGATGCATTTTCAAGAACAGCAAACTAGTGTGGTTTGTCAGCACTTTATAAAGACATGGCAGAGTCCCTTGTAAAATACCTGGCTATTTAAATTTTAAATGACCTTTTATCTTCCTTTGCGGTGAGTAGTATTCAAAAAGTGTATGGAAAGTACAGCTAGCCCTGTAGCTCTGCAAAAGATAGCCCTTGGATACAAGGGAGAGATATGTACTGCATTTGTATAACATGTTGGTCTCAAAAGTAGGTTAGATACCTGCTTGGCCATTTGGTTTTCTGTAAAAATACTGTTCTCTATTTGTTCTGTATTAAACTTTTCTCCATTTACATTTTTATGTTCTTTAGAAATAAACATAGAAAAGATGTGTTGTTTCAACAACTGATAAAGCAAACTAAGCTAAGGTGCAGAATTGTCCAAGATCAGCGTTCCAGAAGAGTTCTTTCTGAAAGAAGAAAGCCAGACTTGAGTGAATGTCTTATATTTATTTTGCAAATAATAAGGTTAGAGAAAATAAATATTGTGTGGAAGTGTATGTCCTAGCTTCCCTATGGTAACACAAGGGTGTATGTTGTGTAAATAAAACTAACAGATGCTTGGGAATCCTGAGAAGTCAAGCTTCCTATCTTTCAGACCTTTTCATTTTGGCAGATTTTTTTCATACCACTGCTAGAAAATAAATATTTTGTTATAACTGATAAGCATCCTTGTTAATAACTATATTCTTTGTCTTCTTTGTACTATATTCCAGTGGTGTGCAAGAAAGAGCTTTGCCTCAGGTGTACAGTAATCTTTAAGCCCCTGTAAGAGATACTCAGTTTACTCTAAGAAGTAGATTACACTAGTTCTGCAGTACAGCTCAGTGTTCATAGCATTTTTCATATGTGTGACAGCGATGCAAGGTTTATTTTAAGGGTCAAAAGCCACAGGTTCAAATCCCCCTAAAGTCGATAGGGAAAATTGCTTGCAACAACTTCTAACTTGTAGCCCTTACATTTTGATTTCTGTTTTACTGGTAAGATTTCTGTATGAAAATCTACTACTAAGAGGTTTTTTTTATTTTTGATGTAATACAGCATTTTCGTGCTCAGTGAGAGGATATTAAGAATATTCAATAATATGAATGTGCTTTACTAGGATAGCAGTAAAAGTAACAAGTGTCAGTCAGATGGCATGCAAAAATACTGTGATTTGCATCTAGTATATTCCCATTCTAAAAAAAAGTCAATATCTTGATATAAATATCTGTCTGTTACGAGATAATGTCATTAATCTATATAGCTTCTTACACTGTATTTATTGCTATGTAAGTGAAACATCTTCCAGCAGCGTATTAAACAGTGTGCCTAACACCTGTCACATGCTTTTAACACATCCTCTCCCCAAGGAAAGCAGTATGTGCAGTAGATGGCCATGTTTTGATAGACTTTTTGTGTTTATTTTGGGGTAAGTATGTTGAAGGCGTTTCTGCTGACAACACATAATCAATGTATAGTGTTACACAAAATTATTCTCATATAGCTGATTGACCTATAGGCAGACTACAGACTGAACTGGATACTGCCTGGATAAGTGGTTCATCTGGCACCCAGCCCACTCCCACATTCTTTCCATCGCTCAGAGGTGCTGGTTATGTCATCCAATGCACATCTGTATCTGGCCATGGAGAAATAGGACAACATACATCTGGCTGTAACACAAATACAGGCTTAGTCACGTCACAAGTGCGCATAAACCCTCAATACCTACTCACACATCACCGGGCAGCACAACAGAAAGGTTGGACATTACTAATTTTGTTGATTCTGTTATTTTTGTGGGTTAAACCCGGTAGGCAGCTTAGCATCACAAGCTGCTTTCTCATTCACCCCCCAACCCTCCGTGGGCTGGGGGAAGAGTAAAGAAGAGTAAAAGCAAAAAAACCTGGGAGTTGAGATTAAAAAAAAAAATGTTTAATGAGTGAAGGATAAGTGGAAGAAGAGGGAAAGGAAAAAAAAACAAAACAGGTGAGGCAAAGACACTCACTCTCCACCTCCCCGCAGGCAGACAGATGTCCAGCCAGTTCCCAAGCAAAAGATAGCTAACTTCCCTAAACTCTCCTTTTTTCCCTTTTAATGGCTCAGCATAATGTTATATGGCATGGAATATCTCTTTGGTTAGTTTCAGTCATCTGCCTGGTTGTCCCCCCTCGCAACCTATTGCACACTCCCCAATCTGTTCAGTGTAGGGGCAGAGTGAGAGGGAGAAGGCCTTGATGCTGTGCAAACACTGTTCAGCAATAGCTGGAATATGAATGTGTTATCAGCATTGTTTTGGTCACAAATCTAAAACACAGCACCATATGAGCTGATATGGAGAAAACTAACTCTATCCAAGCCAGGCCCAGTACAGTTATTTAGATGGATGACCTAGGAAGCATTTGAGACTTAAACTATAAAAAGCTGTAGAAAACATCTGAATAACAAAATACTTGTCAGAAAGGAAGAAGACAGTCTTTTAAAGATATCTTTAGTGCTTTTGAACACTTTTTCTAGTTCTCGTGGTAAGGAAGGTCATGAATATTTCTAATTCAGACTGAGAAAGCAATCCACACATCAAAGATATTCAAGGTACACATTTAAGCAGTGTGTCCCACTGAAGTTGCTTAAGACTTGGAAGAACTGAAAAATAAGAATTTAGGTTTGTCTTGGACACAAATTTGTACTTAGGTCAGTAAGCGTTCTGTTTCATTGTTTTTACTGCAGAAAAGACTACTTCTACAGTTGCGTGCGTTGCATAATGCACAACTTTCTCAAACTAGAGTGTTTATTTTCTTATGCAGGAGTCTTTTGGATGTTTTGCCTAAAATGTCTTTTGTTTCCACCTACTCCTGTCTAACATAATGCACCCCTTTAATAGAAAAATGAGATCTGAAAGATCGTATTTGGCATTAGTCTCTAGTGAAACTGAGATTTTTGCTAGTCTACTGAGAGTTTTGCAGGTTTACTAGAAGTGCTGTGTTGGGAATAGAGCAAAAAGGTTGCTGTTATTTTTGTTGACATGAAGTCTGTAGGGATGTAAGCAGTCTAGCATTCCTCATATGAGCAGTTTTCTTTCCATAGCAATGTCTGAATCTTGTGTGTAAACCTTATTCTTTCCTTATTTCTGCTGACATGTCGTTAGTGAAATGAGTCACTGACTCCACTGTGAAGTAAAGAGTTCGCTTGAATGCTTATAAAGTGTGGAAGTACTTTAGACAGAGTAGAAGGTATTTATTGTACCTAACCATCCTGGGTTTGGAAGGTGTGAGGAAGGGACTAGAAAAAAGAATGGAAATTTGGCATTTTCTTATGAGCATTTTCTGCGTGTGCAGTGGTCATCACAGCCTAACCAAAGATAACAAAACATCCATGGGATTATAAAGCAATCTGTGTGGCTTCAAGACTAAGAGGTATAATAGAGCAGTAGACCAGAAGACCAATTCAGTTCTTAACAGTGTCCACATGCATCCAGCACATTTTTTACTTACATAATGTAGTGCTGGAGTTTTCTCACATAGGAATGCTTGCAGGAGTTAGAGGAGTGACACTTTGCTCTCCCAGAGTTATCAATGCACTGTGGACACTGGTGGTACCCTTTATTACCCTCCTAGTTATTGGGACTGTGGTACTTGTGCAAGTGTGGAATAAGAGTAGTTCACAAATGCACTTCTAACCATTTTGCAAAGAGTGCAAGTATGGAGATGTTATCTTTAAACCTAGCTGCAGAGTAGAATACGTGTGTGCGCTGGAATTTGTAACAACATTCTTTTATTTGCAACCAAAAATACTTTCAGTTAACTACAAATATAAAGTGAGACAGTATTTCTGTTTCAGTGATCGTTGATATTAATTGCTGCTTTGGAAATGAGCGTAACTGTGCATTTTTATTTCCTTTTTAATAATGAATGTGTAGCTGTAAAACACTCTATCAGTACTAGATGTGTATTAACCAACAACCTCTTCATTACAGCAGTGGTAAAAGTACATTTAGTTACATTGTAGGCACATAAAAATAACTCGTTTCAGGAAGTCATGGAAGTACGGTGTGGGATTATGCTGTGTAAACAGCAATATTCACATTCATGAGATGTTTGTTAATAGGAAAAAGAAAGATCAGTTGATGGGTCTGAGTCTTTGTCATCTTAAGTGGTCATTTACTCTTGCTTAAAACAGAATGCAAAAATGCAATTAAAACACAATGTTCTGTTTCACTCCCATTTTGCAAGTGTATAAAATTATATAAGTACATAGACACATACTATATAAGGTGTGAAATTCTGAAGAATCCAGCTTTTTATCTTCAACTATTTTAGCTTGCAAAATGTCATACTTGCCTCCATATGCTGAAAATGTGAGATTTACCTTTTAATTCCTTACCAATCCTGTTCTAAAAACAACTGCAGATATCTTAATTACTTTCAAGTGCTAGTATTAATAGGAATATGAGACAGTATGTAGGTTAAGTGTTCAATATGGCTATCTTTTTCAAAATAAAGTCTCTCACCTCAGAGATTAGGTGTCTGGTTTACATGCGTGTCAAATTAACATTCAGGTGAAGAATAATGTTGTGATTAACACATTGTATTTGAATCTGAGAGTTGGAAGTTTAGTTCCTAGGCAGTCATGTCTCTCTGTGTGGCTGACATCATAAATTTATTAGGAAACCAGCGAGAAATATTTTATTCTTTGTGTAAAACAGGCTCAGTAATGCATCATCTTCACACAGTTTAGATTGGAGACTCTTTAAACCAGATGGACTCTCAAAGGGTAAGTTTCTACTGCAGCTGAAGATATATTAGCTGAATGGATATATTTGCACTAAGTGTAATCTATCCAGCTTTGTTAAACAGCAATAAAAATAGTGTCAGGTGGTTCAGTAAATGGGACCCAGCTTGCCCTGGACCCTAGGTTATGCTGATGTACATTCTGTATGTTCACTTCCATAATTACTAAAGTTAGCTAGATTAAAGAGTAGATCTGCTTTTCCCTTTAAAAAAATTGTTTTATTTTGATCAGCTTTTGTTTTAATCCTTTACTAAATTCTGCAGTCAACCTTTAGATTTTCTTCTTATTTATTTTCCTGTAGAAGCAAGCTTTTTCCATCCTCTATCGTTCCTTGGCCCTCCCTGCCCCACAACAGATTCTTCCTTTACCCGCAGAAGACCAGAAGGCATACCTGTGTGGCCGCTTTGCTCAACAAAGCTGTTTTGCTGGGGAATACTAGCTGACAGTTGCCCCAGAATTCCCAAGAAGTATGACTTCCTTGGTGCTTTAAAAAAAGCAAGAAATAAATATAATTAAAATCAATACACATTTGCACAGGTTTCCCTAGGGCTGGGTAGTGGTAATAAATAGCCCGGAAGTTACCTTCGTTTTCATTCTGAACCACCTTTAACAGAGAGCCCATTTCCTGCATGAATTATCCACTTCTGAAATTAAATTCACCTCTATGACAACTGGTCTATAGGTGTTCAAAAGCCAAGTAGTGCACTGAATATAAAACTTAGTTGACTGAGTGGAGTTCTGTATTATGGAAGGACATATTCTGCAGTTTGAGATTGCTGAGTTTTCCTTTTCAAGAAGGATTTAGACTCCTGTTACAGAACTAACATAGAGTAACACTTCTACCCCAAAGCTATAATATTTTGAAAACACAATTATTTTTCTGGAAGCTAACAGGTAGATTTGTTCATCAGATTTTAAGTTAAAATTTGCTGCCTCCAAGAAGTGTAGCGACCTGTAGAAGCAGAGGAATGCAGGAGGGACAAGAGACAGGAAAAAACTTGGATGAAGGGAAAGAAGAGGGAAGTTGGGGCATGTGAAGCAGCTGTTAACCCGGTTTAACATAACTGTGTGTTTTGCCATTATGCACTGTTCCAGGAATCTTCCTATAATGGTGTATCTGTCCTTAAATTATTTATCACACATAGCAGCTTGTCCATAATTTAAAGTTTTTAGAAATGTCATGAAGCAAATGGGAATGGACACAGAGCTGCTGTGTAATATAATGATACTGATCTGCAATGATTTTTAGGAAGACCTAGTGGCTTTTGTCTAATTTACACTACGGTGGATCCCATAAGACAGTGAAGACAAGGAGGTGACAGAGCCAGTGCGTGCTTCAGTGTATCCCTAGTATCCATGCTGCACACTCACCAGGGACCAATGTCATGGCTGGGAGAAAAGACCCCATCATTCACCATGGCATACACCTCTGATATAGTTCAGACTCAACTGGAATTACTAGCACCGGTAGCCTAGAAGTGCATTTAATGAGTATATTCCAAACCTATTGAGTAATTCTGGTTAGTATTTCACAGAATCCCAGAATGACTGAAGTTGGAAAGGGTCTCTGGAGGTCATCTAGTCCACCGTCCCTGCTTAAAGCAGGGTCAACTAGAGCAGGTTGCTCAGGACCTTATCTGGTTGGGTTTTGAAAATCTCCAAGGATGGAGAATCCACAACCTCTCTGGGCAATCAATTACAGTGTTCAACCAACCTCACAGTAAAAACCTTTTTTTTCTGATGTTTAAATGGAATTTCATGTGTTTCAGTCTGTGTCCATTGCCTCTTGTTCTTTCACTGGGCACCACTGAGAAGACTTGCTCAGTGTTCTTTACTCCTCCCTCCATTCTCCATCAAGAATTTATAGGCAATGATAAGATCTCCCCTGAGCCTTCTTTCCTGCAGGCCAAACACTCCCAGCTCTCTCAGTCTGTCCTCATCTGATAGATGTGCCAATCCCCCAGTCATCTTTGTGGCCCTTCACTAGAATTGCTCCAATATGTTCACATCTCTCTTACTGGGGAGTTCACAACTGGACACAGCATTCCAGATGTGTCTCGCCACCCCTCTTGACCTGCTGGTAATGCTCTTCATAATGCAGCCCAGATGGCTTTTGGCCTTCTTTACTGCAAAGATGCATTGCTGGCTCATGTTTAATTTCACGTCCACCAGGACACCCAGGTCGGCTTCTGCAAACCTGCTTTCGAGCCCGTCAGTCCCCAGCATGTACTGGTACAGGGGATATTCCTTGCAAGTACAAGACTTTGCATTTCCCTTTGCTGAATGTCATCAGACTCCTGTAGGCCCATTTCTCAAGCCTTTTGTGGTCCCCGAGTGGTGGCACAACTATCTGGTGTCTGAACTACCCCTTGGAGTTTTCATCAGCTGAAAAATTGCTGAGTATGCACTCTGTCCCATCACCAGGTCATTAACGATGATGTTAAGCAGCACTGGCCACCCTGTCAACCCTTGGGGTACTCCAATACCGACTGACTTCCAGCTGGACTTTGTGTTGCAGATAACAATCTTTTGAGACTGTTTTCAGCCGGTTTTCAGTCCATCTCATTGTCTGTTTGTCTAGTCCAGCCCTTCTATTCAAAGCAAGGTCAGCTAGAAAAATTGCCAAGGATGGAGACCCCACAGCCTCACCAAGCAAACAGTTCCAGCATTTGTCCACCCTCACAGGGGATTTTTTTTCCTTATATTTAAATGGGATTTCCCATGTTTGAATTTGTGTCCACTGCCTCTTGTCCTGCCACTGGACAGCATTGCGAAGTCTCTTGCTCTATCTTACTGACTTCCCCTGTCACACTGATAAGAACCCCCTGAGCAAGGCTAAGTAACCTCATTTCTCTCAGACTTTTCTCATATGGCAGATACTCCAATCCCTTAAGCATCTTAGCAGCTCTTCAGGCACCTTGTATGAAAAAATCATAAACAGAGGGAGAAAATTACGTGGTAAAGTAGCAGTTACCTTTCACTCTTTATTGTAAATATTTGCATCTTGTCTGATTAATGTTACTGTATTCTGTGGCTTTGAAGAAGAGACACTTATCAAATAAGTAGGGATCTTCATCATCTTTTGTCTATACTAAATAAATTACTTATGGTATTCTTGTAAGTGCTTGCAAGTTTGTTATTCTTTGGGCACTAACTACCATTTAAATTGGCTCCTGTTTCTATCAGTGCCAGTGGTTTGTATAACATCCTTGACAGATCATGTTCATAGTGAGGATATTTGCTCTAAAATTAGTACTATTGATCTTGTTACTAAGTAAAAATCATGTTTCTAATGATTTGGACAGGTGGTCCTAGGTTCCAGACAAACTATGGAGCTGTTGACTTCCTTCATCAAAAAAGTGACTGTATGTAATCTATCTATAGCAAACAGTATACTTTCCAACAGCAAAGCAGTATACTTTCAATTTCTCTTGTTCATAACAACCTCTGTTATGCAGTTTTGTTAGCAACACATTAATTGTACCAAAAATTGTAGTTTTCAGGAATGTTACTGAGTCTCTCTGTACTAAAATTCATTAGTTCATCCTTATTGAATGAGGGATATTAACACAAAATAGTATTATTAGGCAATAGTTTCAATACCTCACCTTGAGGATTTTCAACTGTTCTTGCCATTTTTTTTACCCTATTCACTGATATTTAAAAAAAAAAAAAAAAAGGAGGAAGGTGGGAATTGCTTTACTGGTGAAAATGAGGAGACCAACAGATGCAAGGAAGAAATTTGTGCAACAGATTTAAATTATATCAGATAAAAGTGTAAATTGGCAATCTGTATTTGAAGGTATCTCTTGCTGATGTATTTTCTAACAATGGTTTCTCTCATGATTTTGCTAAGTTGCTGCTTAGTGGAAGACATATCCCCAGAATACACGTTTTAGTTCCTGATTGATGAAGGGTTATGATGGCACCAGTGTTTCTGTCAAGTTTAAAAGACACAAGGATAAAACACTAGACAGCATTCCAGATTTCTCAGCAGGAAAATGTAAATCTCCTTAATTTTATTCCTACTGAGCTGTGGCAACTCAGGTCTTGTATTTAAATGTGAATTATTAAATAGACAGCATGATGAAGATAGAGCAGGCTATGTGTTATATGTATCAACAAGTTCTCATAAGCCGAATACCTTGTCAAAAATTCATATTCCCGTCTATGCACTTGTGATAAAGGGAAATAATTTTAAGAGTATTATGCCTTTTATTCTTGAAAGCCTACCAAGGATATGAGATTAGGGAATGGAGTGAGATTTGCCATGTAAATTGATAGGTGAGACCTTCTGGCTTCAAACCTCTAGAACCTAAACTTATCACAGCACTGAAGAAAACAGTCACATCTGAAAGAACTCAGCAGAGTGTATACGGGTCGTAGTAATGTGGAAAGGTCAGATAACGTATGATATCTTTAGCATGGTTTATCATCTACTTTAGAAAAACGTTCTTGAAATAGGTTTAACAGGCATCTCAGTTCATTACCGATTGTGAAAAAATTTGAAAGTTTTGGTTTGTTTGGGTTTTTTTCAATGTGTTGATACCTTAAAAAAAAAAAGGCAGCTGGCAACCTCAAGCTGAGGTATTATATCTGAGATAAATCTCATCTCTTTGAATCTCTTAGTGTTTGACGGCAACCATAGGATTTGGAACGCTTTGCAATAGAGATTAGAAATAGTGTTGAAGCATGAAACAGCAGTAAAGAACGATGCATGCTTTCTGCTGATTTTATACACCTTTGTAAACTGTCAGGAGGTGACTGTTATGTATATATGTATGCTGCTGCATGGACTTACATACTAAGCTTGATGCAGGTGAATAGTCACCCGCTGTTGGACTGAGTTGGACTGTAGACTTGCATGGACTGTGGGCATGCATAGTGAGACATGAATGGTAGTGTTTATAGAATCAGGGCATAAATATGAAACATAAACATTGTTCACTTGCCGTTTAAGTATAGACACCCCTGCAGGAGAATGTAGTGAATTTAGCAAGAATGTAATTATTGCTAAATGACAGCTTTTTGAAGAGGAACTAAAGATCTGTTTTTCTAAATATAAAGCAAGAATCTTAATAGAATGATCCAATTTGAGCATTTTCCAGACCTTTTCAGTAAGTGCCATTAGATATTTAAGGACCAAACCAGACATTATTTTGTTTTATTCAAACAACTGCACCTCTAGAAGGGCTTTGTCTGTACTAGTGTGCTCAAGAACTGATTTCTTAGACTCATAAGCATGTAATCTCCCTACATTTCTTACCATAATTTTCTTCCTACAGAATTTTCTAGCAAAATAGTTCATTATCCTATCTAGCTCATGAGACTTCACAAGTTAGTAGTGTGAGAATGAACTTCTGTAGACAGTACAGCTTTTTAAAAGCGGAATTGTGTATATTCTTTATATTCTGGGAGGGACTCAGCCCTGCTCTGTCCAGAGCCTAAAAAAAGAGAGTCCAAACTGCCATAGTGTGCTCAGCTCAAAGCCATATGATCTCATTAGCACCATGCTGAACCCAGACTTCCAAGCATTACAGAGAGGAAGCTCAAGATGCAAGGATGGTAAATATAGTCTCATAGCTTTTGGTTGATTTTGTGCTCAGTCGGATTAAATGCACATCAACCCAGAATATGCAGTTTACATGCAGGCAGAGTCTGAAGGCCATGATTTTGTAATTGCAAATGAGTTCAGTCATTTTTTTGCATAGTTTAGAATTGTTTTATACATCTTTTCTTTTAGAAAACTTAGTGATGATAATGTCAGACACAGGCACTGCTTATGCAAACTTTTATAATTTACTCCAGTCATGGGACTAAAGTTGGGAAACCAGCACTGTCAACTTCCTAAGCTAATGTGACTGCAGAACTGGCACATGATGCTGAGTTAGGGGCTGAGGAGCGGTTGTTCACTTGAGAATAGCTTCTGGCTAGAATCCTGAACTTCTCTTTCCCTAAAACTGGTGTATTATTCAAATGAAGAATCAATTAAAAGTCGCAGTTTTGCTTAATCTTTTTCCATTAGTATATTGGATAAAAATTATTAATATTTCGAAATAATGCTTTCAGTAAAATGCTATCTGGAGTGACTCTCATTTGCTAATGTGAACTGTTGCAAACATCCAAAATAAGTAAAAAAACATATATTTTTGCTTAATCTTAGGGAAAGGTGGAATAATGTCTTTTACCAACTCAGGAGGCCAGATCCAGCTGTGACTATGGTCATATGGTTGGATGGGCTGGGTCACATGGAATGGGCTGCTGCACAGAGTTTGACTCTCTATATATGCTAAGTTGCTGTCGGAAAAAGATCATATGAGGATGTGAAGCTAAGGTTGGAGTATCTTTGTCTGCCCTCTATTTTCTCTTGATTTATACAGAAAAAACATTCTCTATTTATTTTACAAGTTAAAAATGAAATTCGTAAGTATTTATATTAGGTTTCCTCCAATGAAGCCTACTGTTCTAATTACCAAAGTGATGGTTCCTATGAATGAGAATCTTCCCATGCAGTCCAAATGAAATGGAATCCATCCAATGTTGTGTTATTAAGTTAAAGATTTTATCTTGAGAGAGCTGGAAACAGAACTCCTGTTGAAAATCAATTGAAGTAGGGTATCTAACTCCCTAAGACATTGTGAATGTCATTAATTTGACTTGTAAAAGATGAGGCAATTTGGCTGCTACTTTGCTATTTCCTTTCAAGCCTCTGTTTGCTGGTTCTGCTATCATAATGGGCACGAGTAGATATCTTCAAGATTGCTTTTGCTGAGCTTATTGGAGTTTTAAATTTGTTTTGACTTAAGATCTAGTAGCAAGTGTTGTTTTTAATTTGCAGTGCAAGTTGATTGCATAATTGTGAAGCTGTTTGACATGTGTGATACAATTTGATTTGTGTTCCTGCCAGTTTTCAACTGTAAGAAACAAAATCTGTTAGTAACAATTTTAGCGGGAGTCATTGGAGGGTTCTTACAGTTTGTTTTCCATTTCCCAGAGACTGAAAGATGACACTCTTATAAAACTATTTGAACACTGCACATTATTGTTTAGCTGAAGTGTGTATATTGATGTAAATGGCTTTGATATTTTCAGGGAAAAAAAGAGCAAAAAAAATTTATACGTATTTTATATATATATAAAATGCAGTATGGATTGGAAGAAGCAATACAGTGCTGATGCAAAAAAGGGTTTTTTAAAAAAAGGTAATTGAATTATAGCAAATAGCTATTGGGAAATCTTGTGGAAAAGCGTAGACTTCATTGAGACCTGATTAGAAAACTTGAAACCTATGGTTATACTGGTATCGATGTACTTTTCCCCTGGAAGGACACATACATAGAGTTGGCAAAGTGTTGCCCCATGACCAACAGATCCTGGAAATCTATGGAGGAACCATAGTCTTGCCCCTGCAGACAACAGCTATATTCAGGCTGGCCTGTGTGTGTTACACCACTGGAGCTTTTCTGATAATGTGGCTTTGACTGTCACAATACAGGTATAGTTAAGAAGTGTTAGAGATTATACAGTAACAGAAATGACAACACAGGTGTCATTTCCATGAGTTCAGAGAAGGTCTAACAAACTATGCAGTGGAAATGAAACAACTGGCCAGACACCAAAAAAGTAATTCTGAAGATGCAAGATCTTTGTGGTGCATGGAAAGCAGATGATTTAGAACCAAGGTGGGTTGTTTCAAATTATGCATAATCTTTAAGCTGTTACCAAAATGTGTGACTGTTACTTGCTCTAAGTACTTCTACAGAATCGCTATAAATTTATATAAAACATAGGACTGTAAAAGACTGCTTTGGTCATTCTCTGTGGTTCCCCACAATCACGGGCAACTGTGAAATTACGCCTACTCCATTTCAGCCTACAGAACATACCACAAACCACAAAACATTTTTTTCAATAGCCTATAAAAAGCAAAAGCTGATACAGTACAGGACACCTAAGCGCACAGAAACTACAGTGTGCCATAAGACAAAACCAGGAGAGGCTGAGGGTACCACCAGTATTTTGGTTGCCTACAGTTCCTAACCCCACTGCAGATGATCATTTTGAAACTGAGCACAGGAGCAAACTGACGCACAGAAGCCTCCTAATTGCACATCTTGTACCCTTCCTGCTGTTGCATCACTCCCTGTGAGCAATCTCTGATGGTTCAAAGGCAAACCCCTCTCTCCCCACCTCGTCACCCAAAATCAATTACATCTGAAGAGAAGAAGAAATATTATTGTGGCACAATGCAAGGCTCTATACCATAATGAAGAACTGTCTTTGAAGCCAAAATAATGTCAATTAGGTCATTCTCACATGAAGAATCAGCTTGGCTACTTGACAGCTTATACTGTACCTTTACTGTGCTTAAAAAAACCCAAAAAAACCGACAAAACAGAAAGCAACAGGTGATCACCGTTCACACAGTCGGACACCAGAGTAACTGAATAGAGAATTTGGTCACTAATATTTTAAAAGTTTGTCCCACTTTCTCTGGGATGTTTCTGGAGATGTTTGTGTCTGATGCATATAATCATGTCTGTTGAAACCATTCTTTGAAAGAAAAATGCAAAATAGTGGCAAAATAATCAAGGCAACACAAGGGAAATACTTTTTAAAAGTATGTCCATCACAATTCTTAAATCTACAGCTGCTTTCAGCTGAATGGTTTGAATTCTGCTGCGATAGATTGGTATTTTTAAATTTGCAATACCCCTGAATACTGTAACCACAGTTCTTAAATCTGTTATTCACAGGGAGTTGTGTCAAGCTGGTCAGAATATCTTTCCACAGTATGTTTAATGGTCAGCTAATGATACATTCAAAACCAGGTATTTTTTCACTTCAACCTCTGCATACAAGTGGCTAAAGTTAGATTGTCTTGGTGCTAATGACAATTTCTAGTTAATTTTATTTCACAGTTGTGATTCTTTTTTTGCTTGCAGTGGCAATCTCCCTCTCCCACTGCAACAGCCTTGTTCCTTACCTGTTTTCTGTGTTTCTCTGACTGTGAAGAGACGGTGTGAGCTATGGCTGATGAGGATTTCAGCATGCCAAGGAAATCACAGAATCACAGAATAGTAGGGGCTGGAAGGGACCACTGTGGGTCATCTAGTCCAACCCTCCTGCCAAAGCAGGGTCACCTACAGCAGGCTGCACAGGACCTTGTCCAGGCGGGTCTTGAAATCTCCAGAGAAGGTGACTCCACAGCCTCCCTGGGCAGCCTGTTCCAGTGCTCCGTCACCCTCAGAGGGAAGAAGTTCTTCCTCATGTTCAGACAGAACTTCCTGTGCCTCAGTTTGTGCCCGTTGCCCCTTGTCCTGTCACTGGGCACCACTGAAAAGAGCTTGGCCCCATCCTCCTAACACCCACCCTTGAGATATTTATAAGCATTTATTAGGTCCCCTCGCAGCCTTCTCTTCTTCAGGCTGAACAA
>Ga0065711_1032061_pt1 | contig 28128 bp, 8 predicted proteins | sample Hoacrofraction12_FD_59098 | JGI IMG/M metagenome (GOLD analysis project Ga0065711, IMG submission 59098) | Hoatzin crop microbial communities from Cojedes, Venezuela - Epithelial fraction 12 v2 (version 2) | ecosystem: Host-associated > Birds > Digestive system > Esophagus > Crop | place...
AAAAAAAAAAAAAAAAAAAAAAAAAATCCTACCAAAACCAAGTATTACAAGCCTGGCAAATTTGCAGTTAAAAGAAATTCACATTCCCTAATGGAAACAGAATACCTCAAATACATTTCAATCCGCCCTGAAATTGCACTTTAGAAAACGGGGAGGGGGGGGAACCTAATTCAGACAGGGGAAAAATACACTTTAGTCTAATAACACAAACCTAAGATTTGAAAATCAAATTCATTTGGCAGCTGCACAGAGTCCTCACAGGTGAAGCCCAATTCCCCTTGCTTTTCTTGCGTTCACTTCCATTTTCCCACTTGCCTCTCACCGCCTGCTGAGGGCATTTGGTGTGAGAAGTGTTTTTAAAGATAGGAATACTGAAATGCCAAGAAGCCACAGATCGTATGTGGACACAGACCATGACTTCTAGGGACTTTTTGCTTAGAGAAGAGACTGAAACCATATGTTGCAGTCTTACAAAATAGGCACTACCTCCTTCCTCAAGGTAAGTGAAGATGGGAACACAGTGGCCTTCAATATTTTCATCAGGCACAACCAAAATCCCAGACCCTTTCTGAACACTAGGACACAAGATCATCTCGAAGAGCAGCACATCATGGAATTTTTCTTATGCTCACTGAAAAGGAGGAAAATTTTGTATATAACAACAGGCTTATGCCACTTAATCTAAAATAATTATATTCTAATCATCATTGGCTTCTAAATTTTCTGAGCTTAAACAACAGAGCCAAAGAGATCTTCATTATTAGGATCATTTAGCACAAATATTGACTGATGTCGGGTGCTGACTTTCATAAGAACACATTTTTAATTAATTTCAATTAGGCTTTAAGTTCTCAACTTACCCTGCAGTCTAAGAAAATCCTCCCTGCCCTCACATACATGTATTCACACAGAAACAGCACTTCTTAAAAAGAAAAAAAAGCTGTCAACGACAGAATCACAACACTTGTTCCCTATTTATCCATATCCTAAAGGGGAGGTGCGAGTGTGGGGGAAAAGAATCTAGTGAGGAGAACTTTAAAGCAAAGTATCTCAAAGATGAAAAGGAGAACATAGAAAGACCTCCTGATAAATGCAACACACGGTGACCTGGACAGGAGGCTGCAGAGGTGGGAGTAAAGTTAGGGAAGGGTTACAGAAGAAACTGCTGCACAGGTATCTAACTGACTTAGTAACGGCACACAAAAACCAGAGAAGCTAGAAATTTTCAATACAGAATCAAAATCATTACTTAATCGATCTAATAGACACCTAGTGGGATAATTCACATAATCTGGAAAATTGACATATCTTTATATTCTTTTAGGAAGTCAGACAGAAAATAGCTGGGAAAGCGTCATCTTTCATATCAAAAGCACACATATTGGCGTGGGGTTGACACCAAACAGGGGAAGAGATGTTCTGAACTTTCCTGGAGGCAACTAAGGAACAAAGAACATGTGCATCACCATCGCCAGGACTTTCAGTGATCACTATAATGATTCACGGTACATGACTTGATGATAATGAGGTGTTTAACTAAAAGAGAGCCACCACAGAAAAAACTGACCCACTGCTTGGTTTAGAAGGAAACCTATTAACAGGCAATGTTGAGAAAGCTCCAGTATTCAATCCTTCTTTCACATTACTCTTCACTAAAAAGGATAAGAAGAAATAAAAATTATTACAGTTAGATATTAGGAAAAAAAGAGTAAGTTAAAGAAAATCAAACAGTTTATACTGCTAAGTTCAATAGTTCAATAAGTTCAGTAACGGCTCCCCCCATTCTTTCAGTTCTCTCAAGTGCCTCAGCTTAGAATCAACAGCTTAAAGCCATAAGAATAAAAACTCTGTAACTGATGTGTGTAAACCTCTTATCTAAATCACACAGAGTGAACAGAAAAGCAAACCCGACTTAAAAAGCACAAGAGTTCCTTGGAACGAAGCCCTGCTTTTACTCTGCTATTTACACTGCAGCTAGCATCTCTGCTGTACAAGATGACACGCAATCTTCATCGAAAACACAGCCTAACTCAGAGATTCTCAAATGTTTTTCTATTTTAAGCACATTCTCTTTCCTCCCTGCTCTACACCAGTGCAGACAATTTTGCAGACTCTAGGCCTGCATCCACTAGCTCCTTCTCTCCAGAACTGGTGTTTGAAAGTCCCAGCTCCCACACCAGGCTCCTCAGGAAGGTGCTCGGAGTGGTGTGTTAGAGGTGGCTCGGCAGAGCTTCTTGAGACACAAGCATGAGACAGGGGTTCTAACAACAGAGCTGAAGAACTTGGTTTACTAGGAATGGTGCAACTGCTTATCAGTGCGGGGCTGAAAGCACCCCATGCTTACCCAGCATGAGAACTGCCAGTCTATGGAATAAGCTGCGAGTACAAACCAAACCCAGAAAAGACGGGCATCTGCCTTCCACCATGCAACAGCAAGTCTAGCTGAGCAGGAGACTCAATCCATAGATGCACCTTCATCTCCCAGAGAAGAAGTCAACATCTGGTTCTGCTCCAGAAACAAAGGGGTCAAGACTCTTGGAAAGAACGCACCACACCTTCCTTTATCCCCTCCTGGCTGGGTACCAGCCTAGTCGAGGATTAGCTACTCAGCTTTTCCATTTGGTAGGGCAGGGTGTTGGTCCATCATCTCAGTGGCAAATAATTTGCGGAAAAGCATCATTTCATGTGTCTTACACGAAGGCTATGGGAACCTGTGCACTGTACATAGCAAAGAAGGTCATTATGGAAATATTAGGGAACTTTAAATTCTAAGTTTCATATAACTTGTGTCAATAAAGTCTTGGTTATCCCCAAATTAAGCATGCTATATAAACTATGCCTAAACTGTTGAGATTTTTTTTTTTCATAAGAGGGGAGAAACACAACTACAAATATTTTAAGTCCTTGTTCCCATTTTGACCTCAGATGCCTCAAGGCACTTGTTCTGCTCCCACAGTGCAGGACGCCCTCCCAAAAAGCACCCGTGGGGAATCTTCAGAGGCTATTATTGAAAAGAATAATAAAAAGGCATTTCTTCCTAGAGTTTCTGTTGTTAGCAGCACAGCTTATGGACCACCTCTGTGGATGCCTACACTTTCCATAGTTTTTCACAGAGGTGGGATTTCTTACGTGTAGTTACCCAGTACAGAAATCTAACTGAAAATTTATAGTTTTCAGCCGTGAGACAAAGGAGGAAGCAGGCTTCTCTTCATGTAAGGATGTACCCATCCTCACAGTGAAAAAAGGAAATACTATTTCCACAAGGTTTACTGCAAATTTATTACAGCAATTAAACTGTCCAGTGAATCTCTGTCTGTATCAACTTATTGTCAGATTCAAAACCAGATGTAAAAACCATCTTTCATTTAATTTGATTATTCTAACTCAGGCAGAATATGTAGAAACAGATATTTCGGCAACTGGTTGCTAATGAGCTTTCCTAACTCTATAAAGCTGTTCTTGCAATGCTTTTCCTACAGTATTTACAAGAAAAAGCTAGTGATTAGAAGATGGTTAAAATCCTTGCTCCTCCTGCAGCAGAAAACACTAAATCTCTTTTCCACAGAAAAGGTTTTTAAACAGGCTTCATTAAACACAGCTTCCTGAGCACCCACTTTCTTGCTGGGCATTACTTCAGTCTTTTTGTATTATTTCAGCTGTACAGCAAAGGGTTAGTAAACCCATCCACACTAAAACGCCCATTGCCGTACTCCACCCATCAGGGCTTCTAGCATTACCAAAAATGTGCAGTATATTTAACCCATTGTTGAGCACTGGCATTTAAATGCTTAGGCAACATATATTTTTTGCCTTTATGCATTTCATAAGGGATCTAAGCACTCTCTATAAACATTAATTATTACATTGAAATCTTAAAGGCAAGATGCATGATATTTTATGGGTGAGAGATTTTTCAATCAGAGAGACATTAATTTGATGGTTTTATTTAAAACAAACAAAACTAATACTGTATTCAGTAGTGTAAGGTTCTACCTGTTCCTCTAAGCACCGAACTACCATTCTGTAGCTTTAAAATTAATTTTTTATGTTTGTAAATATTGTTTTCTCCAATATACACAGAAGATGAAATCAAACAAGTGACTGACTTTTGCCTTTCCCCTGTGGAAGCTGATAAACAGAAGTTTCTTTAAACAAAGCACATACTTAAGCTATGACCTCCACTGATGCCGAGCATCCTTGAGACTAAGAATACAGTGTGATTCCAGGAATCTTTTCCTATGCATGCCCCCAGCTGCATTAGAAAAGAAAAAGGGAATCCATGGAAGGAAAATAAAGTTTCATAAGGCCAGGGTGTGAGCCAAATGCTGCCCAACTGTCTCCTGTGGGGACCGTAGCAGTCCATCAGATTTAGTTCCTCTTTAGCATCTGGCATTTGCTGCTTTCACAAACACACTGATGTGATTCAGGACAGGAATTGCTACTTTTCAAAATGCTGTCAAATACACAATGTCAGAAGTGGAGATTTTTTTTCCTTAGCTTTTTCATTATGGTAAAATTTTGTTTACGTCTAACGGATAACAAAACTGGAGACTGAAATCCGATTTTACATTGACAGTATCTCCTTACAGTGAGTTTAACAAGATCAACAGTAGAAACAGGAACTGAATCATGGGTTTTAACTTTTCAACTTTTCATCCTATGTTTTAGTTACAAGGCTATTCTTTCTCACAAAATGTTTAAACCACTACCCTGAGTTTACTTCCCACTTATTAGACAGGTAATAAAATTAAAAGGGCAGTGCAAAAGTGGGCAACTAAAAGGAAAAAACTTAAATAAACAGATAGCACATTAGATATGCTTAGAAACACGGATTAGCACATGGGATGTCCCTCGTTCAAGATGATGTATCACATAAAGGCTACTTGTACCGATGAAGATTATAGTCTGTTTTCATGACCTTTATCAATAGCCAAGGAATGACGACAAGTTATATAAAAACAAATAACAGAAGAGATACTGTACCCAGTCCTGTAACCTATCTGCAATGATTACTCCCACACTATTAAATCAAACAAGAACATTCCTATTTGTATAACCCTTTTTTTCAGACTGGAGTCATTGTCATCTTTTACACAAATGCTTTTTAACATCCTCATGCCACCTTCAGTCTCTCCGGCTTATCAGGTGACTCCATGGATGGGAAAATAGCAAATTTCACTTTAACAGAACACAAGCGTACACCAACTCATACTTAAATTATTTCTTTCTATTCCTGTTTGAGTGTGTTATTTTTGTTGAGGCTCCACATTCTAGCAATCAGTAAAATAGATGTGTTCCAGTTCAGGCACCATATGACAACACTTCCCTGGAAATACTCGTTTGCCCCTATGGAAGCCTTTCCTAACTGAAAAGAATGGTCACGGTCACTTGTTCAGGATTCCCAGAAGCCAGGTTGTGAAGTCAATGCTCTTGCAGACAGACCACACGCACATCCATACCAGCCTCTGTCCACGGGACATGCACAATGCTCCACTGCACACGCGGTCTGCGGTAGCTATCAGAGCAGCGTTATCAGAGTTAGGGGGTGTGCACTCACTACCTGCCTGGCTTTTCCCACTTGGACCTACATGAGGTTCAAGTGGGGGCAATCAGAGTGTAATTGCTATTCCTGCCGCAAATGGCATCAAGACATGAGGCTTCAGGAATATTCTCATTGTCCTCCAATGAGATGTACCAAGATGGCCATCATGACAAAATCCACTGAGTTATGGATCGTAACTGCTACATATGCACTTGAGAAGAGAGGATGTTAACTCCAATGGTGATGACAACCATTTACACAGACGGACAGCAAGATGTGAAACACAAGCAAGCTAGCAGACAATTCAACAACTCTAGTGCATGAGGTCTGTGCCCTCAGCACTGGCAGAGAAAGAACATTAATGCAAAAGAAAGCATTATGGTAATTCTTCCAAACTAAGTGTGTTTAAATATCAGCCTCTCTCATTTGCCATTACGAAGAGAGACAGAATGAATTCAAATACCATTTATTTAAGGATCCAACCTATCAGTAAGCTAATCCCCAAATGAATGGAAAAGAGGAACAAAGAAGTGCATCTACTATACAAGTCCTCCGTGGCAGGTTATCAACAAACCAAAAATAGTGATGCCTTTTCTCTACAGCACAGGACAGAACTGCCTTCAAAGCTATATGGGGAGGGAGGGGGAAGCTTCTCCTGTGCCGAACACAGAAAACATCATGATAACTAACAGTCTGATGTACTAATCAGTTTTCTGACCACATTCCTAATAGTTTTTGCTCTGGTACATATGTTGTGCTCTGATTGCCAAGACAATAATTGGTTGCCTCAGCTAATAGAAAATAGCTTCCAAAAATCAAGTTATTGTTTAAAACTACTGGAAGATTTAATAGACTCACTCATTCAAACAACTAAAATAAGCAATTAACAACATGTCTCAGCCAAAAAACGCAAAAGTTATTAGGTCTGTTGCTTGTGGTTAATAAAGAGAGATAGCTCAGTAGAACTCAGACATATTCTCATTACTGGTAAAAATATACATTCAAATGTGCGGGTCTACAATGCAATGGTAGCAGAAGAAGGTAGGCAGGTCTGAGAAATACAGATATTGTCTATCTACTGCTAAACTCGAGACCGGTGACAGAACCGTTACCATCACTTACACTGTGGCAGCATCCAGAGAATACATCAAACTGGCATGGTAAAAATACTCATAACATTTCTTGCCTCAAGGGCTAACAATCCTTACCACCTTCACTAAAAGCTTGGAGGTCATCTGGCAGTCTTCCAGTAACATGCTCTTTCCTCTGATGTTGCAGCCAGACCCTATTTCAAAGGCTGCAAAACCATATCATGTTAGGCAAATGAGGGTTATTTACAAACTGGTAACTGTTTTTTAAGACTTGCTCTATGCAGCCTCACTTAAATTAAGTACGGAGTGTCAAGCTGTGCAACTACACAGCAAGACTGCATCTGCTAGGAACAAAATAGGGCTTGGACTATATAGTTTAATAGACATTAAAGTCAACTGTAAGGAAAGATTCCTCCCTCATCACTATTACTTCAGTTTCTTCTTCCTAGTCTTCAGAATCCACAAACAAATATCCTTTGCTAGACTGACCAATACTGGAAAACAAGAACACAGCATCACCGGTGTTAAGGACACAGGAGAACAAAACGCAGAAAACTCTGCCAAACTGAGTTTCGTCAGTGTGGTATCATCCTCCTCCACAGGGCAACACTGACCAAAGAGACCAAGCCCAAATCTGGAAGTAAGATGGACCTGTTTCCAAAGGGCTGCACCCAGGCCAGTGAGCCCTGACTTCTGATAAGGTTATCAGCACAGGTACCTGTGCAGATGTGGTAACAGTACTTTTGGTTCCAGAACAGCTGTAAGCTCACTCAATGAGTGGCATAATACGATACAAGCACGACGCACCTCGCCCTTGCTCCAAGTGTGGCAGTTGAGCAAACTGTGCCCAAGGACACACCTTCAGCATCCCTTCACGAATCAGGACACCGAATGCACAAGCCAGTCCCCAGAAATGCAGCTGAGCAGGAGAGATGCCTTTGGAACACCCTATGATTCTGAAGAACAGCAACTCCAACAACACTTCAGTACGCTATGAATAACTTATACAACATATTCTACAGCTAGATCAGCTCCCAGAAACAAGAAATCACTTCATTCAGGTCTGCATGGCATGCTTAAAACCAACTGAACTTACACAGACCATGAGATCAGTACAGAGCAGAAATGCTACCATAGCTGCTGTTGACACAGCTCTGTTAAATAGTTCCACAGCTCAACACTAGAGGCACCAAATCCCAGAGTAAGAACATACAATAGACCTTGAAAAAGCATTCAATAATCACTGTGGTATGCATGAAGCCATGAGAGGATCCAACAGCACTGTACAATCTGGGTCGACTCCAAGCTGTATGCAGTAACTATTAACTAGTGCTTTGGACTGCATCTCGCAAGTTTGTTTTTTTGGACACTACAACTGAAGTCAGTTCTTCTTTAAGTTACATGGGAGTCGCTACTCTAACCAGGTGGTTGTGATTTGCAGGGTTTTCACAACACTTGCTCCTCTTGCTGCTTTCCCCCCCCCCCTCTGCTTAAGGTTGATACCATAGTTCTGTTCATGGGGTTTTTTTTTGTTTTCAGATTTAAGTTTAAAAGTATGAAATAATCTAGCCACTGGTTGATGCCTGGCTTCTAATTAAAGCCATCTAAATATCACAGCCCAGAAAAAAAGATGACCTGAACTTTCGTCAAAATTAACCAGAAAGTAGTGAAATAATGGTGGAGGTAGGTGAAAAATGTACATGTCCAATCATTTCATCAGTGCACATGCTTGCTAGTAAAGAACTGCTGAAAAGGGCCTTAAGGATCTTTTGGAGGCCACTGGACTGGTAAAGCAATAGACTGAAGTTGTCTACCTGAATGTCTGATATAGAGGGTGGGGCACTCCAACAGATAGCCCCCCGTGAATAATGTGGTTGCAAGTGCTCATACGGTGTGCTAAATTAAACAGCTGTGGGAAGCACAAAGGATTGGAAAGTAAGCAAAGCGGAAAGAAAGCACAGTACCTAGGTGTCATCACAAAGGAGAAACCTCACCATCTGAATGCTTTAGGGATTTTTCCCAAATTTGTAATGCAACCATAAAACCAGGCCAATTTCATGTTTTTGGGGCTTCCTCGGCCAAGTTTTAATAGATTTTTCTAAATATGTCCTGTTTCATTACCCAAAACAGTGGGGAAAAGTCAACTCTTGCTTGTAATAGAAGGTATAAAAAGGAGAAATGTGTTTACACACACCAGTAACTCTGCATTGTGAGCATAATTAACAGGAACAGTTATATCAAGACAGCTTAACTTCACCATTTAAAAAAGCACAGATTAAGGATTGCCTTCTCACCCCCCTTCTTCACCGAAGAGTATTCAGCAGCTGAGCTTTCTGGGCTTCAGGAAGGCTAAGTTGGGTAAACTCAGCCAACCACAAGGTTGAAAATGTAGCAGACATATCATAAAAATTTAGTAACGCTTTTAAACTACTTCTCACCTCAATGGTTTGATGGTGGTGTGGTACTGTTATACAATATGTGCTGTTGCCAGGGCAACTCCATCTCACCTCGACAGCTGCTGCAACTTCAGCAAATCAACATGAGGAGCAATGGCAATTTGATTTTTTTTTTTGTTTTTAAAGAGTCTTTTCAACTATAAAGCTTTTTCAGATGAGCCTCTGGGGCTCCTTATCCAAGGACTGTCGCTATTTCTCAAAAATATCTTGCACTATATTCTAGTGGAAATATTGTGACACTAAGTTCAGAAACATACTCTGTTAAATCAGATTTGTGTCTGGCAATTTTATACCTGGTGTAAAAACAGTATCATGCCTCTGTGTTCATTCACTGTTAAGTGCAAGAATTTTACATCTGTGGCAACAATACGAGCCCGCCTGGACAGTTGAGCATGTCCCTTTCCATTAGAGCGGGGGGTGCGGGAAAGCCTAACTCCTTGAGGCACAGAAAGCCCAAGTTCTAACCCATCCCTTCAACAGAAGCCAAACTGTACTACTGCTTCAAGTCCATTTTAAGCAGAGCTAAAATAAAGGTTGAAATCCAAACCAAGATTTTGTGAAAAGAAATCGGCACAGAGTGCTTCTGTGATAAAGGCTTTTGTGGAGGGAGGTGGGTAGAGCCTCCTGGTCCAAACCCCAAAGATTCTTTTTTTTTTATTTTCATGTCCTTGGCTTCAGGGACATTGCTGTGTGAGCAAGGACTAGAAAAAGAATCAGAACATTACGAGTCCTCCCCGCAGTAAGTATCAATTACAGCTTTTCAGAAGATTCAGTACTATTTCTTTCTTTTTTCTCAACCTATTTGGGTATAGAACCAAAGAAAACATAAAACAGTAGAGCAAGCCTGTGAGGGTGTTTTGTGAAACTCAGCCAAGGTTCCTGCTATTTTAATTTGGGGAGAAAAATAAGTGTTACAAAATGTCTAGGAAAAGTTTGTGCTGAGAAAGCACACAAGTCTTTAAAGGTGGGCAATGCAATTTATTACAGAGAAAGAATGTTAAAAGTGCATCAGAATAATTAGGGGAACAACATATTTATCTTTTTTTTTTTAAAATCAACCAAGGAGTAAAGCAAAAGTTGGCTTTTTTCTACTCTAGACTGGTCTCCTTCCCTTCCCCTTTTCTTCTCTTCCCATCCCCACTGCAATCACAGATCTGTCAGAAAGTATACAGTCGTGGCTGAGAGGGAAGACGCTGGCCCTAACTGCGTACATTGCAAAAGTCTTTTCTCACTGAAAGCCAGGAATTTAACAAAATGTGTGTAAGAGCATGTTTGTTACCTCCATTTCTATTCCAATCTGCAAATACAACATGAGGAAGGGCCATTGCTTTTTTTTTCTGTGTAGTAAAGTGTCTCTTTATGAAACCTTTCAAGCGTCTCTGCCTCTTAAACAGCCTTCACTACAAAAACACCCTGACATACAACTTACAAGCGCCAGCTGCTACTCAAAATTTTCGATGCACAACACACACACTCACAGAATCCTTGTGATTCTCCTCTTCTATCCTGCAGCTCAAATACGTGTAAGCAAAAGCTGCAGCGGTAACACTGAAACTAGCAATGAATCTGCTAAATTCAATGATACTAAGAGCGCTGAAAAAAAACAAAAGCAAAAAAACCCAAGGAGTAAAGAATGTACCTAATTACCAGTAATCCTGCCTATTAGATTTCATTCAGACACCACAACTTCTTTCAAATAACCCCAGTTTATTTTTGAAAAAATTCCTTTCTTCAGACAGGATATGGGGGAGGAGTCACTCGGTGATGTTTTACACATGCACATCTGGATACAGTCCAATTATTCTCCTTATACATTCCTCCAGTTGTTTTCATTTTGCTCCACGCTCTGGCATTCATAAATTTGTGAGATTAATTGTGTGTGAGCGTCTGCAGTCTTGGATCTGGACACGGGTTTAGCTGCAACACAGCTAGAAGTCAACATTAAAGAGAGCTCCAGTTCAGAAAACACAATTTGCATTTATACATCTTTGGTACAGTAAGGATTGAAGCAACCGTCATCCTTACCACACGCATCAAATTGGTAAGATTAATTCAGTATCAACTACATTTCACTGTGGCAATTAGTTTGAGCCTCATGGAAAAGTTATTCAGCATAATTTGCAAAGGAAGGATTTTTTTTTTTTGTAGGTTTGTTGCTGGGTTGTGGTGTTTTTTTAGCTTTTAGTTTTTCTTGGTATGATTTCATTTGTCTTTGCGAATGATGTGCCATCACAAAGAAGAGAAGCGCTGTAAACCCTCAAAGGGGTCCAGATAATCTAGCAGATTATGCCACTCCGGCCACTACCAGGGTGCACAGGGCTGGCAAACCCAGCAGCCTGGGAAGTCCCCGCACCGGAGGTATTCCCAGGCGAAAGAAACTCCGATTCCTTGCTGCTGTAACTTGCTATTTACAATCCTCAGCAAACACGGACAGGAAGGTTGTGACTGGGCTTCTGCGGTGCTCTGACTATTCTGGGCTGCTAGAACAGCCGTCTTTGGGGCCAAAGGCAAGGGAGTTCAAACCAATCACCAGAACAGGGAAAGCAAGGGGGGTAAACACCACTTCTCCTCTCTTGGGGCCAAGGCTTCCATTTACTGATGTTTTGTATTTTATGTGCAATTTACTAACCAAAACCACCTGTTTCTTCAAGCTCTCTGCAATTTATTGTTTTGCAAAATCAGTTTCACGTTACACTTCTGATCAGCGCAGTTCCACATGAGAGCCACAGAACTTCGGTGATGTATTAAAAAGCGAGTGGTCGCAGGGCAGGAATCTGCTCACTTGACTGCAAGCATCCTGACCCAAACACAGCGCAGGGTGCACAAGTCCCACTCACGCTCCAGCACCACAGGCGACTCAACATTGCGGTGTAGCTGTCAAGGCAGGCTGACCAGGGAGCTGAACTGTGCCCGGTTTACAAAGCTTGTCCAAAAGCAGTCAGCTGCTGGCAGGAACAGTCGGACAGCTATAGCTTGTTTTGGGTTTTGGATTGGCTTGTTTTGTGCAACATGGCTGTTATATTTTTCAGCAATTATCCATCAAGCTTGGTGGGCTATTTACTGAAGATAAATTGAACTGAAACCTTCCTACAACCACGTCCTCTTTTCCAAATATCTCGATGCACTGTAAAAGAGTCAGTCTGGGCACACCATGTCAGATTTAGCAGGTGATAGTAATCAAAAGTATTTTAACTCCCTCACATTTCCCATTGTTAATGCATCTTGTGGATTTATCTTTCAAGATCTCTTAAATCTGTGCAATTTGTAGTAGACTCTTGATAATACATAGCAGGAAAAAAAAAATGCTCCACAAGCCAGGAGATTTTTTTCCCCCCAACCCATGAAATTCTTCTCCACTCTTCTTCGCCCAGAAGGAAAAACAGATTGAGTTTGGAATTCGTCATGCCCGCAATACCTGAATCTCGCAATTAATTGCCACTGCACAGAGACAATTTTTTCATCCTGCCAGCCACCACTGCTAATCCCAACAACTCCTCTCTCAATCATTTCTACCGCAATGCTGAAGGCAGAAGGTCCAAAAGGCAGTGAGAGTGGTTACAGTTGCAGTGGGTTAATTACTGGGGCAGGCACAGCTAATGACCCTGGCATCGAACTGCTCCAGTCTGAAATGGATCATGCTGTGTTACTTCAGAATTGGAGCAGCTGTGAAGTTCAGCCCCTCACCCTGAACTTCCATCCTTAGAGTTGCATCCAACCTTAGCAGCTGCGTAAAGTATTTCAGCCTTTTCATTTTTAAAGTTAGGAAATCATACCTAAAACCAACAAATGTCGCAACTTAAATGAAATTCTCTCAACATCAAGTACCTGAGAGTCAGGGAATGTCAGATTTATGGTTGCACATACAACCTTCATTCCGCTCCATATGCGTATGCATTGTGATTAAGTATCTGATTACGTGATTGCACACTATTTTTCTCCAGGACTCCTGCCTCATTCAGCGTGCAGAAAGCACATACAAGACGAGAGAATTACATTTGCACAAACAACCATAAATCCAGTATTTCCTAGCTTCTGAGTACTTACTTGACTTTGCAAGCACTGTTCTTTTCATGTAGATTTTTGGTTGTAATATTTGTACAGCATACACCTAAAAACATTGCAACAACTGACATTACAGTAACGTCTACGAGTATATAATCAATTTCTGAAACCCTCTCATTTTATCGATGTAACATTTTCAAAAACTCATTTCATGGTTGCACTATCATGCTTATAAAAGTCATATTTTCCACACAATAGAGGCAGTGTAAAAATTAAAACAAGCTGCACATTGATTGACCAAGTTGCCTGAATTATTCTCCTTCTTCCTAACAATGAATTGTGTTCTCTGAGCTCCAAGTAAACAATTAGGAAGGGTGGGGGTGGGAGTTGGAGGGTAACCTATAGTAAACTGCTTTTTAATTGCACTTTTACAAAAAATATAAGGAAAATAGTAATAAATAAAATAAGCCTTGTTTTCCCTTAAAGCTACTGGAGGTCATGGGGCTGTTTTAGTAAAGCAAAAGTCCTTACCTGCAGGAGAGGGCACAAATCTTATCCAACACAACTTGAAAGAAAAAAAGTACCTCTTGCAACTTTCCAGAAACGTGCCTTCACAGGCAGTAGCTTTTACTCCTAAGTTGGACTACCAGAGCATCAGCTGGTTCAACGCAACTCTACAATCAGAAAAGACACAGTGCACAACGCAGTTGCTGACTCAGCAGGTGGCAATGGATCAATACAGATACGATGCTTCTACTCCATAGCCCACAAGCAGATTTCTTAGCCAGCTAAAAGCGCTGATCAGTAAACAGTGGTTTGACTTTGAAAAACAACTGTAAAATAGTATTCAAGGGTCCCATATTACCAGGTCTCATTGATTCTACTTTGAGGGCCCATGGAGGAAAAACCCTGTCAACTGTGCCACATCTTCAAAAGTAACAGACATCCTGCAGTTTCAGGTACTCACCTAAATTCATCTCCTCGTTCATCTCCTTTAACTGTTAGGGCACTTATACTGGGTGGAGGCAAACAGAACTTAGCAAACTACCATTTCTGCTTTACTTTCTCCCAGGGGCACGAGCGAGTAGGGCAGTGAGCAGAAGAAAGCAGTAAAATTAAAATCCAAACACCAAAAAAAATTAAGTCAGCACTGACAAGAATACAAGTAGAGGTGTGATATTTCCCTGCATATTTATCTCCTCTTCTAGTTGCCTTCCACGCTACCCAGCATTTGCAGGAATTCTTCAACTTTCCCTTTGACATTGGGAAGATGCTGGGACAGAGTTCTGAAGGCGATCTCCCTCAGCAAATTCAAGTTTTTCACCAGACAGACTAAACATTTCAGGTAAATTGGGGTTGTCATGTCTATTAGAAACAGGTAAGCAGGTCTCCAGTACTGCAATTCATTCAGGAATTTTCACAACATGGCTTACAGTGGGTCTTCATGGAGATGGGAACCAGAATGCAGCATTTTCAGGTTAAACATGGCTTTATTTAAAAAAGTAGTATGGAAGCAAGTAGAGATTTCTGTTCACATACATAACCATGCTTTAGCGATGGCCTTGGTACATAACCTCTGTGCTGAAAAGTACAAACGGTCATTCATTTTCAGGAATCGTAAGAGATCATTATAGGACAGGAAAGCAGGATTTTCCCCCCCTCCACACACTAGAGCAACATCTTTGATTCAAAATAAATATTGTTCAGAACAATATTAGCAAACCAGTTTGAATAGCGAGTAATGAGTATACACAAAGCGCTTCTTAAGGCTAACCTTTAATTACCTAGTCCAAGTGTTCAGGCAATGTCCTTCACGTGCTCAAACCAGTTCAAGGTAAACTTCTTCAGGTACAATAGACAAAGTGCTAATTTTGTGCTTCCACACAACTTATTTCATTACTAAGCAGCCACCTAGCTAAGACTGAAGGATTAACTAAATACCAACTTCTCCATTTCTCAGTCAGCTAACAAGGTCTCCAAGCATACTTGCTTGAACCTTTGGATGCTCTTCCAGGGTCCAACACCTGCATTTGTGCCACAAACTGTTGGAGGACTTAGGTGCTGTTGACAAGTTTAATTTTTATCATTAACCTTAAAACCATCACATGAAGATTTCTGGGAGGCTGCCAATACTATTTAGGCTCCTTATGGTCTGCTAAGCCTAAGGTCTTTGTATGTTCATACTGGATTAGGAGAGACAAGGCAAAACGTCAGGAGTGCAATACCTTCTAACAACATACACTAAGACTTGTAGTGTCACCTCTTCCACGTGAGACTGTCCTATTAGGTGCACTCCCTCTCCAACTCTTCCTTCCCAAGCTTGCTGTCCCCACTTCTCCCATCTCCTTCCATTTGACAGTATTTGCTCAGCATCTTTTCTCCTGTTTTTCCTTTACTGTACTGACATAGGCTCCACTTTTCCTTTCTTCACAAATGTATCCCAAGGCCCACAGAAATAAGAACATGGAGACTATCCACAAGATGAGGCTAATTCAGTAACATTTACTCTCACAAATCAAACTGAACTATTTCAATTGCCTCCTCTTGGAACATGGTAAAATTCTTGGAAGAACTTTTTAAGCGCTTTTACAAGCGCTTCTAAAAACATTTAGATGAATAAATAGCTTATCACTCAAATTTTGCTGGAAAAAAAAATTCAAATTCCCTTTCTAGGAATAGAAGTAAACCTTGATGGAAGCTATTTCACACTTACAGGTTTATCTGTACGGGTGGGAGCGACGAAAGTATGGTTAGGTATCCAGATCATTTAGGGTTTAACAGGGATACCCCTGGATAAAAACTGGGATGGCCACAGTTTGGCATTACTCCTCACTCTTCTGACCTCAGGTCATGTATATCATTATCATTGAAATCAAGTCACATATTAACTTGGGGAAGGTAGCCCAAAATAATTTAAAAAAATGCAACAGAGTTATGATTTATCTATACAAAGGAGTTAAGATTAATCTCACCACAGATCATGAAAGATGTTTTTTGTTTTTAATATAGACTCAGTCAGATAAGCACGTTCAAGAGAACAAAATTCATAGATAGCAGCAGAGCTACGTTAAAAGAACGAATCACCAACACCTTCATAAACATAAGGAGCGGAGCATGGTGTAAAATACCAGAACAGAAGACTATAAATTGAGCATGTGTTTAATAGCTCCCACTGATGTTACCTTCTGAGACCACAAAGCAAGGCCTCATTTCTGACTTCCTGGCTTGACAGAATGTTTTTCTTTAATTATATGCACATACCCTATGTAAAAGGAATTTACCATTAGTTTTTTGGCCTTTAGCAGACATCTTTATTAATTATTTTAAAATACTTAAATTATGATAGGTAACAAAGTTAAATATAACCTTTATGTAAAAAAAAATTCTGTGTGAGATTAGACTGCAGCTGCAATTAGATGAATAAGTTCAGCACGATTTCCACAGGTTCCTCTCCTAGAGGATGTTCTCTCCAAATCCAGCCGCATGTGGTACAGCAAGGTCTCAGATTATGACAGCTTAGCCACAAACTAACAGCTTTTCTTCTGTATGACCAGTTGAGTGCAAAGCAGTAAAACAACAGAAAAATAAAAGGAAAAATAAAACCCAGATCTCCAGCAGAATACTCAAGTCCATTACAAGTGAACACAACACCAAACAGACCGAAGCCTTGAGAGAAATGTTCTTTGTTTAGAACAGTCAATCCTTACTGAAAACAATCTTTTGGTTCCCAAATCTCATGTGAGAAAACCCCCACATTTTTGGCACATTAGTAGTTATTTGCCCTTGAAATACATAGTTACAGGGACACATCGATATTTCTGGTTGTGTTTTTTATTTCTACGCCCAGTGAATGAGGTGACTATTAAACCCATCAAATATTGCTGAGATATCTGTGTAGAAAGAAGAAAGAAGTTTGAAAAGAACAAAAAGATCTGGGGAGGTCGTCCTTGGCAACTGGAGTAATGTCCCAAGCAAGGAAGTTTTGGTGAAATACTGGTGAAGAATTAACTAAAGCAATGGGAACTATACATCACTGAAGTTTCTGATGCAACTGAAATATACTGGACAGGGAGAAGAAGAGTGTAGGAATGGTTCTGTGGGACCAGAATGGTTGCGGGGAGGAAAGGGACTGGTTGCAGAAAGAACTGCAGTATTGCATCCCCTGTATGGCAGTTGTTAGGAGACTGTGGCTTGCAGATATGACAGTGGAAGAGAGAAAGTCACTGGGGGAGGAATTGAAGGTCCCTGAAGCAAGGGATTGATAAATGGGGATGGTAGTATGATGGAGATAGTTGGAAGGGAAAGAACTACTGAGGCCTGCAGGAAACCACTCCTCACCTCTCAGGAAAGGAAACACCTCTCTGCTTCAGACCGGTGGAACAAAGAGTTAGGTTGGCGGCTCAGTTCAAGAGATTAAGAGAGTTTTCAAAACCACAGATTGAAAAACATGGCTTTAGGGCCACGTGACAAAGGAAACTCCACTGCCGTTCCAAACAATCCAATTCACTGAAGTCTGAAGTAGTCTTAGATAAGTTTTACGGGTATTAAGGATCCAAAACCACTAACTGGCAGATTATATTCCAAAGACAGGTTGTATCCAAGCATGATCTGTCTGCAAACATCTTCTCCTAAGACTGAGGCAATATATTGTATAAAGAGGTTTTTTTCCCCCCTTCTAGCTTTTCAAACGCAGGACTTCTGAGAGTTATCCTTAAGGGGACACTGCAGAAGATTTTGTGGGACAGAATCTAGTTTTAGAGTCAACAAAACATAACTGTGTATACACAATCCATCTCCCATTGCATACTTAGCTAGCATATCTTGCATGACTTCAAAGATTGCCTACTGCCTGCTTTTGCTGCCATTTTACTGCAGCATTTTACAAGTATTTTGCGTCACACTGTAACACGGTCTTGTTTTGAAGGCTTTATAGAAAAGAAAAAGAACCCAAAGTAGAAAGAATTTGCTCAATGTCATACAAGTAGGTGACGTAGACAATGGCAAAAATCTTGATTCAATTTTCACTACAACCATACTGCTTATTCCCAACATGTTATCATCAATAAATACATTTAATTACTCTAAATATTTCCTACACTGGTGAACTATGAAGTTTCCTTCCCTTCTGTCTTTCCTGAGCTAATGCTTTTTCAGCATCTCCTCCTGTGGAAGGCATCATTACCATCGTGCCTTTAAATCCCCAAGTCTATACTATAATGAAAATGAACATTTTGTGAAAAAACCCACAATCGGTCCTGTTGATTTCTTCAATATATGAAGCACTGTACCTATACAGACATATGTAGTCTCAGCCTTAGGAGAAGAGGTTTATGCAGACTCCATCTAGGGCTACAGCCTCTCTTTGAAGTACCATCTGCAATTAGAGCCGATTTCTTCATTGATTTTTTTCTAGCTTGCTTTAAGAACAAGTTGATTTGCAGGGACGATGTGGTTGCTGGAAGGACAGTGGCATTGCAGTTACTGAGCAGGCTGTGTAATCTGTCACATCGGACAGTCTGTAATGGTCATTCCTTTTCAAGTAATTAAATACTGCCCTTACACATTACTATGTCTCTCCTATCACTTATCAACTTACATATTTGTTTCAACTCCTATGTTATGATTCTATTACACTTGCAAGAGATGCGCAGTTTTTAAAAAAGGAAAGCTAATGGGGTAATAGACATTACATTGTAGTCATGAAAACAAATATTCCCATCCCATGGAGATTTATAGAAGCTTGCCATCTTGCACAGGAAATTTTCTGTCAGCCCTTCTATGAATGCACAAAACACTAACACTCCTGGAACTGAATACACAGCATCTTGAAACACAACTGAGACTTCCAAAATAGCAGCATATTGACTTTACTTAATTAAACGCCTGGTGCATCTTCAAAGTGAGGAAGGGAGAGACACTACAGAGAATGTTTTTTTTAAATGTCCATGATTGTTTTTCCTAGTCAAGGCAACAGTCTGTCAATACCTCAGAGTATGCCAAATATGAAGTTTCAAAACAGGGGCTTGAATTATGAACTACAGCTAAAAGAACACCACAAATATTTCTAAACAGGTGGAAAGCATATAAATAAAATTTCAGATAATTCAGATACATTCAAACAGCTAAATTTTCCACAGAAAAACACGCTTCTCTCTACCAAACTGGAAAACTTCAGACCAAAGACAGCACTATGATTTTTCCAACCTGAAAAAAAAACATATTTCACGTCCCTCCAAAATTAAGGAACCCAAAAGAAAACTTGTAAAAAGAAAAGAGATTTTGTAAAGCAAAGCACAAGCCAAATGTTAATACTATTGGTAGTAAATATTTTTGTTATAGCAGGATCTGAATGCCATAACTTCAACTCACATCTTTTACACTGAGATTTGGATGCACAGACAATATTTTGAAGTGCTTACAGTTAAAAGACAGAAGCAGAGAGGACTGAATGGGAACAAGATACACCAGGCAAATATAGGTGTATATAAGGATTAACATCATTTTGTTAGAGTTCTTTAATTTGGGATTTTTGAGGAGTGAAATATGTTTACAAATTATTCTACAGCAATCAAAAGAAAATCTTACATGCTTTGTCAATAAGACACAAGGATACAATAATTATATATCCTCTCCACTCAGCACTTTACTACTACATAAATAAAAGTGTCCTTCCCCCTCCACCCCACCCCAACGCATGGTTTGCTATGAAACTTTGGCTACACCAACCCCAGATGACACTGCAGCTACTCTCACAGGGCAGGAATCTCAATGCATTTCAAAAAACTAAGCAAATACAAGAATTAGGTGTATCTCATAACACCTTTTCAAAAAGAATGAAGCGGAAACAATTCTCTCCTGTATTTATTGTTAAAAAAAAATAAATCAGGAATTCAGAATTACATTCCATTGAATCACATTTCAATTTCTTTTCCTGCTCGGAATTCAAATACTCTGAGAGAACATTTGAGCTGTGCGACACTGACAAAACAGCAGAAACATTCAATGGCTTCTCTGACTTGCTTTTCGGTTATGCCCTTATGTGCCTTCAGGTCTTTGTTGTTAATTAAATCAAGCCAGATTTCAACCAACTGCATGACAGCAGCGTCATCAGTGTGCAATCTGATGAGGCTTTCTGAAAGTCTCTCTAACTACTTTGGCGAGTTTAACGCCTCTTTGTGCGGTTCTCTGTATAAAGTGTGTGCTGTCATTTGATCTGTGCATTTCTAGTGCTCAGAAGCTATTTTAACATTCTTTCAATAGTTACATTAAAATACTGAAAGTCTCTTTAAAAAGATCTAGCAACTGAAACTGGTCCTTCAACCTTCCTTCATCTGTGCAGCTGACAGGAGTTGCATAAACACTGTTGAATGCCTGCAATGTTCCTATATGATACTGTTGTTATTTTTCAGCCACATTTATATAATGTTATCCTTGGAACTCTGAGAAAACTGGTTCTAGGGATCCACCTCCTTTGCTTAATTTTCACTACTACCCTGACCAAATGAAAGAGATTCCTTACCATGCTGTTTACATTGCTGGATAGCACGGCTTGAAATCACTGGACAAATGTAGGTGTTCACCATGCGCGTGCACACACACTGCTGAGCACCTGATAATTATCACCGAAGATCTCCATTTTGTACAGCTTCCAAGAAGTCCAAGAGGCAGAAGATCTTCGTGACTTCCCTTTCAAGCCAGTTAAGTCCTTCATTCACAGACTGAACTTGAAGTATAACATATCCAATACATTAAAATGCTCAACTTTTTTTTTAAAGCACTGTATTCTCTTTTATTTGTCCTGCGGTGCTTCTTTTCCTAGGCTCTGTGCAAAAAACAAGCGACTACCTCAGCACTAAAGAGTCTCAGTGAACTTTTAAAAACTGAACTTCTGTTCAAATTAGGAAAAAAAATCCAAACTCTGAGACTCTGAGTAAATTTACTGGACTGTTTTCAGAGATGGTGAAATTTTCCACAACTCCATACCAGATCAAGGATTTTTGGAACAGTATTACAAACTACTATATATTTTAATTCTGCATGCAGAGGACGTAAAATCTTATACACTGTGGTGCCACTACTAGAATGGTACAGCTCTATTAACTCAACAACCTTGCAGTTCTGTTGATATCATTCGATATTTTTAATCCACTAAGACTTAAACCAACAGATGCTCCAGCATATTATATACAAATTGTCCTCCTTCTATAGAATCCTACGTGAAATTATACTACTGATCAAATACCACTTTTTCTTCAGTTTAAAAACAAACAAACAAAACACACTGCCTTTTATTTTAAGCTCCATACTATTCATCTAGCAGTTTGTTTCTCTCTCTCTTCTACTAGCAGAAAATATAATACAGGAAAAGAGTTAAATGAAAAACTGATCCGTGTAGTGAATTGCACACGGTTTCTATTTTCCTTCATGCAATGTTTCATAGACAGTCAATGCAGAAATCCCTCCCACAAATCCGGATCTGAAGTCCGCTTTCAGAATCTTGTCAGCACAGGAGTTAGGAGACAACTCTCTGAGCATAAAAATGCTGCAATACGTCTGTGCTCTATCTCGTTAGGGTAAATCATTCCTAAAAAGTACCATTGGATCTAGCTAATAAATCGGTGTATATAAAATACGCACACTCAAATGATGCTGGCTGTGTCTGCGTGAACCTGCCAGAGAGTTTTCCGTTTTCAAGCATACTAAGCTTGGTCCACGCCACACAGCTTGTTGCATTCTATGCCTGTTCACAACACAGAGTTTTCTAGCGCTCACAACTTTATACCTAGTTGACATGCTCTGCGCTATACTAAACCCAGCCAATAAATACTACTTCCGCCAAGAGGCCTCCATAACTATCATATTCCATTAGCTTTCCTAGCTTTTTTAAACAATTACTTCCAAGGTCTTTCTGACTTTGTTTACATAAAATGCATCTTTTCCTCCTATTCCTCATAGCTGATACTATTTTTTTTTTTGTCCCGCGTTCTCAGCAGTTCCTGGTGACAGAAAAACACCAAAGCAAGCATGCCACGTTTGACATCAAGACACTAAGGCAGGTTTACAAAGCAGCAAGTTCCTTCTTTCCCTACACACAATCAGGGCATTTACATGCCAATGGAAGAGAATGACTGATGAGCTGCTGTTTGTCAGGTACATTTGTTGCTTCCATGAGTTAACAATTGCTTGGATTTCCTCGCCTTTAGAGATGGGTTTTAAGGGGGGCGCGAGTGGGAGGCAAAAATGCAATAGAAGAAAAGTTGGAGCACCTTCCCTTTTTCCTCTTTAAGGTAAAAGTGCAAGCAGGAGGGAATGTGTGTGGAGAAAATAACGTTCTCAAGAAGCATTACTTGGTTAGCACATAAGAACAACACAGCACTGATCCCTGTAAAGACAAAACACTTCAGTTTTGCGTATTTGCAAGGTGGAAGCAAAGACCAAGTTTAGCAACACTTTGGAAAATCATACATGGCAGTATCTTGTCTTTGAGAGAATGTGCGCAGGCATCGGATGAACACATCATTTTGCCTGACAGACATCGCCTCTGCTTTAAAAGGTGCTCAGCATCTGTGCATTTATACGCCTGTTCAGAAAAACTAAGAGCACAAAGGTAACCTGCTATGCAGGTCTCTCTTCGATGGAGAATTGTGGACTGAGAATTCTTTGATATGTTAAAAGAAAAGAAGTTTTGCTGATTCTATGTCTCCTTATAATTGTGCATAAGAAAATGAAAAATGTTACCTAGTGAAAGAAGCAGTCAGTAGAAAACTACAAAAATATTAAATATATGAATATATATGCAATTACCTTTTTAAAATATATATATTAATGTAGCAAGTTATCTGGCATCCCCACAAAAGTCTATAGCACAGTCCAACCTCGCACTTCAGATCTTAGCATTCTTGAGTGCTGACCCACAGTCTGGGCCAGGTCACGTTGCTGAAAAAGCAGCAGGTATTCAAGGCTTAGGACAACACTGTCTAATCGCAGTCTTCACATTAAATTCACTTCCAAACAAGGCCAAACATACATAAACAAACCTTTCCATCAGCTATTCCCCTCCACTTTCCCAATATTTTTTTTCCAATCTTCTTAAGTTTTTAACTTCCCAAACTCTGAATTTTCTTTGAGAGAATTCTCAGGTACCTGACAACTCTTTTAAATTTGCTAATTTTTAGTGTCAAGTCTACTGTCAAATATTTTCTTTGTCCATCAATCTCTACCTCGCAAAATACATATACGTCTACCTGTGGAGGGAAGCTGTGGGATAACCCAGGACTTCTCCCTAGTGTTTCTCAGCCAGTTCCGGCTTCTGTGAAGCTTTAGGAAAAGACATATCTAATAAACACACCTTGTAGCTGGAGTAAAAGATGGCAGAAGGTCAGATGACCAAAGGTCCATTATGAAATCAAAAGCATAGCTGTCTACTTCATGCCTAAACCTTAGGCAATCTTCAGAATATACTGAGATTCACATATCAGATGCAAGTCTGTCAAGCAACAAAGGAAACCACTGCAGCTATGTAAAATGTGAGCAATAATATTGGCGAGTTGATGTTGGGTGTTAGTGTATTACAGTAGGACCTAGAGAGGGCTGGGGAGGTGGAGGGGAGGTTGCTGTTGGTTTGGGGGGTTTTGGTTTGGTTTTGTTTTTAAATCAAGATCAGGTTCTCAAGAGGATAAGGGCCATACACGACAGACTTCGATAAAGTATTTGCTATCTTAAGATGATGTACTCAACCGGACAGCAGAGGGGGTAATTCTGTACATCCAAGGAAAGGTGTTTCCATCAGCAAAAGGGAGGCCTGGAATGAAGCTCTGGAGACTGCTGTGAAAGGAACAGATCAATACACAGTGAAGGTTATTGTCAGTGAGAGATGTCAGAGCAGAAATGAAGCAGAAAGAGGGACTTCAAGAAGGAGCACTATTCCTTTTTGGGTTCTGTACTGTAAAGGTTAAGTTATTGCTATGATTTCAGACAATAACGGGGAGGGAGAAGAACTTTTTGTTCTCTGCAGAGTGTGAGCCAAGAGGCATCGAGGTCTGTGTCATGAATACACCACACAACAGACATTTTTAAAGCATCCCCTGTGATCAAGAAGATCCACAAGGAAAGGGACCTAAAACACCTAGACATTAAAAAGCTCTTCATAGTCTTTCCTCACATGGCTCCATCTCTCAAACTGTCTCAGTAACTTGTTTAGTTTCTTTACAACTTCCACAAACATTTAAAAATCCTTAGTAATTTGAGAAAGGAAACTCTACCACGAACATAACAGGCCTCAATAGAGTATGTTTTACTAAATTACTGGTTAGTAGCTACAGTGAATTTAGACAGTTGGGTGTTGTCAAACACTTGGGAATATTCACCTGACCAACACAATGGGTCACAGGTTTCCGTAACACAACTTGTATCAACTGCTACGAGGACATTAGTAAAGCCACAATAAACACACATTTTCTTGTATTGCATGTAAAGCAAAAGCTAAGGCAAAGCACTAAAACTTTATTTGTAAAGTAACCAGGTGAAGTAAATAACAGACAGAGAATCTGTTAGCAATTCAGCTTTATCAGGATCTTAAACTGATAAATCATACCTTGGTTAACTGACTAACAACAACCAACATATACTGCCATGAAAGCAGGACACAATCTCTTTTTTGGCTATGGAACCTCAAGTGACAAGTAAAAATTTCTTATTCTTTTTAATTGGAAGATACAGGGGAGTGATAATGAGCCATTTTGAAATCTGTCTTCCTGGGAGACACTTCCTACAAGAAGGACACCGAGTTGCTGGAGCGTGTCCAGAGAAGAGCAACAAAGCTGGTGAGGGGTCTGGAGAACAAGTCTTGTGAGGAGTGGCTGAGAGGGAGCTGGGGCTGTTTAGTCGAGAAGAGGAGGCTGAAGGGGGACCTTACTGCTATCTACAGCTACCTGAAAGGAGGTTGTAGTGAGGCAGGTGGGGTCTCTTCTCCCAGGTAACTAGCGATAGAATGAGAGGAAATGGCCTCAAGCCAAGTCAGGGGAGGTTTAGATTGGATATTCGGAAAAATATCTTTACTGGAAGAGTGGTCAGACATTGGAACAGGCTGCCCAAGGAGGTGGTGGTGTCACCATCCCTGGAGGTATTCAAAAAAACATGTACATGTGACACTTCAGGACATGGTTTAGCAGGCACGGTGGTGTTGGGTTGACAGTTGAACTTGATGATATTAGAGGTCTTTTCCAAACTCAATGATTCTATGATTCTATAAAAAGAGCAACTATAAATATCAGGGATACTCTAGTTAAAAATGATGAAAATCAGCATTCACCCGTTCACATGAAAATTTTGCAGAAATCAGGTTTCGCAGGACTGCTTAAATTCTCTGAGCAATCAAAATGCTTTTAAGTTGACCCTTAATTCTAATTTAAATGTTTATGCCTACGAACTGAAGTCAGATAGTAGGTGATTAAACCTTCAGAACCTACAGAAAATCAGACAAAATATTACTCACGTGACTACTTCTTGGATGTCACTTATGAATCTTTGGAAATGTGATTTAGAACTCAGTCATAAAAGAAAATGAATGGTTCTGTTACGTGGGCACACTCAAAGCATTTCACGGAGCTAGAGCAATAGAGCTCACCAAGGCTCTTTGACAGTCACCTCTTCTTAGCGCATACATCTCCACACAGCACAAATGACAGATTTCTATATACAGCCTCAGGAAAGTAACTCTCAATTTCACATTTGGGAACCTGGATCACTTGTTAAGTCTTTATCAAAAGCAAGTCAATCCAAGAAAAAATTATATTACGAACAGAAGTTTTGGCAAGACAAAGACGACACTTCATGCAGCAGTTAATATAAAGAGAGGATAATAATTCTGCCAAAGACAATAAATACTAGAAGAAATGGCTTTCAGTTTTAGAGGCCCTGAGCAATATTGCTGGTGTTCATTTTAAGATCTGCTTCTATAACACAGTTCCCTTGAGATTATTCTTAAATGTGAAAAGGATGGATGTTTTTTTATTTTGGGATCATTCACAATGTTGGCATTGCAAATCACAGGCTTGAACTGAGGTGAGAGTTAACATCACTTTGCCACTAATTTCTTTCAACTGCATCCTTCTCTTTCTTGCTCTCCCTTCCCCCCACTAAAACAATCTCCATGCATTACTATCAAAAATATACTCAAGTAATAAATCATCTATTTTTTCTCACGTGACTGCTATTCATTAGAGTCAAAGATCTCCAAGATCTGCCCCCAGAGTGTGTATTACGTTACTGAAACATAGAAATAGCTGCAACAAAATTTTGCCAGAAAAAAACACCAAAGTAGCAACAAACTGTCTCTCAGTTGGACAGAAGAAAGAATGTTCATAAAAATATGTTTGAGGGCTAAATCAAACCCCAAATTCTAATTAGACAAAACCAGCAGTTTAAACCCAACAAGACACAGGATTTTTAACCAGAAACTTCTATAAAGTATATAATTTTTTGGTCACCCAGACAGCTCCACTTTTAAAAAGGTTTTTTTTTTTTTCTAGAAAGGAAAGAAAGAAGAAATAAAAAGCACTGGAAGTTTATCCATTATATATGTTTGCTTTGGGTAAAAAGCACACAGCACGCCCCTACACTCACTCAAATGCTTCATCCCCTTTTATCGTCCAGTTATTTTGCTTTATTGCATACTGCAATCGCTTAGTAGCAGAAGTGACATCTTCTATGAGAGAAGCAACGATCTTCCAGTGATGTGGTAACCTGACTGAATCATTTGAGTCCAACTGGGGAAAAAGAACACTTGATTCAGCTGCACATCCGGGTTTTATAAAAGGTCCAAAATCTGAACACTAACGTGCTTCAGGGCTAAAACAAAGTCTGAGGAGATCACAGCAGCCAAGAAAGAAGACAGTGTTAATCCAGGGCATACCGTGATCTTCACCACCACTCTGAAAATTAACTTAGCTCAGCTAATTTTGCATCTCCACTAATTGTGTGTTGTGTATGAGTAAGCAATGGCTAAGGAAATGTCAAAGCTATTCCATATCCTGTTCTTTTCCTGAAGAAAAACATGACAGGCAGGGAGAATACCTCCCATCAGGCCACAACAATTCGACAAGGCAGCTATTTGTTTCAGCAGCAATGAAATAACCTGTATGCAGTCTAAACATTGCCAATCGTTATAATCACTTGTTACGACTGTGCTGAGCATACATCATTCCCCCAAAACAATTTACTATCCAAAAATCAGTTCAGATGTTCAAATACATGCATGAACGCATACACAAAATTTAGGCTGGAAAATACAGAGCAAGCATGAAGTCACTCATACATGAAAATTCCTGCTCTATGGTACACCGGTTATTTTCCACTGTTTCCAATTCTGCACTGGTAAACTTTGACCACTCGCTAGAAAGGCAATAAAAATACTGAACAATACAGAACACAAAATGATGCACACACTACTCCCGGGATGAAAACAACCAGATTGCTAGTGAGGTAAGAAAAAGTGGCATCAGTACTGAACCTCCTGTTCAGTTCCTCCAATACGCAAGGGCAGATACTGACCTTGGCTAAAGAATCGGCTATGAATTTCAACTCTGTTAGACGCCCAAACAAGCCGGACCGACCCCTTCCAGCTCCACTCTCTCCCCATTCATGTCTCTCCCGCAAACTCAAAGTGTGAGGCAAAGTACATACGCAGAGCAGAAAAGTGGGACTGGGGAGAGAAACACTGCGGAGTAGTTGGATGCTTTAGTATATTTATTCTTCCAAGTTATATGTCTGATGCGGAGGGAAAGCAGGCCAGAGGGGGCAAGTGAAAAAGAGGTAGAGGAAGAAGAAGCATTGGGAACAGGGAACAGTGTTTAGAGGCTACAGTTTTCATCTGTCTGGTATGTTTTACTCACAGGAACTGCACAACAGAGGGGCATTACACAACAGAGCGTGGCCAGTAGGTCGAGGGAGGTTCTCCTTCCCCTCTACACTGCCCTGGTGAGGCCTCATCTGGAGTACTCTGTCCAGTTCTGGGCTCCCCAGTTCAAGAAAGATGAGG
>Ga0065711_1032062_pt1 | contig 28128 bp, 22 predicted proteins | sample Hoacrofraction12_FD_59098 | JGI IMG/M metagenome (GOLD analysis project Ga0065711, IMG submission 59098) | Hoatzin crop microbial communities from Cojedes, Venezuela - Epithelial fraction 12 v2 (version 2) | ecosystem: Host-associated > Birds > Digestive system > Esophagus > Crop | place...
GCTGCCCAGGGAGGTTGTGGAGTCTCCTTCTCTGGAGATATTCAAGACCCGCCTGGACAAGATCCTGTGCAGCCTGCTGTAGGTGACCCTGCTTCGGCAGGAAGATTGGACTAGAAGACCCACAGAGGTCCCTTCCAACCCCTACCATTCTGTGATTCTGTGATTCTGTGATTCTGTGATTCTTTGAGAGGTGGGGGCGAAGGTGTTTTAAGATCTGGATTTATTTGTCACTATCCTACTCTGATTTGATTGGTGATGAATTAAACTCCCTTTTCTCCCCAAGTCGAGGCTGTTTTGTCCGTGACAGTAATTGGTGAGTGATCTCTGCCTGTCCTTGTCTCGACCCTCGAGCCTTTCATCATATTTCCTCTCCCCTGTCCAGTTGAGGAGGGGGAGTGATAGAGTTCTTTTAGTTGACACCTGGCATTTTTCCAGGCCAAACCAAAGCATCTTCATTTAAAAAAAAATATAGATAGGGACCTTCTCCACCCTGTTTTCCAGGGTAAGCAGCTGTACCTCATGTTTTCCTATACACAACATGAACAATGTTGAAGAACAAATAACAAAATCTACTTTTCCTGGGACAAAAACCACCTTATTTTATGAAAAAGCAGCCGTTTCAGGAGACGAAGTGATCCACATTTGGTATGACAGGACCTGACATGCTTACTTTTCTGTTGAACACTATAAAGCTGCTAGTGTCTCCTCAGTCCACTTTCAATTCCCTTCAGTGATTTCTTGAAAACACCCCATGATCCAACATCCAAATTCCACATCAAGTCAGGAAAGTAAATTATGTACATGAGCTTCACATCAGTTTCACTAAAATACGTTTCCACCCATGTACAAGGCTTTATCTATGAAACAATACATCTGTGGTCAAGTCTTGTGGTATTATGTACAGAATCATTTTTCATACTAACTAAACACCAATGCAGTGAAAATATACAGTTATTATAGGCTAAATGCAGTTTTATGTTCCGACTAATATCTACTCTGTCCAATCCCTTTCTGCTTTTTTTAAAAACAGTCCTAATCACACTGCTGCGACATCACAGATGCTACTTCATAGCACATCAGGTGAACTCCCAATATTAAAGGCAGGATATATCTTATATTAGGGATTTGAAATATAGCAATCATGTTAGCAATAGGCCCTTCTAATATTGGGGCAGCCATCCATATCTTAAAGGGCACCCTCAGAGCTCCTTCTGAAATCACAGACTCACAGAATGGGGTTGGAAGGGACCTCTGGGGATCATCTGGTCCAACCCTCCTGCAAAAACAAGTTTACCTAGAGCAGGCTGCACAGGACCTTGTGCAAGTGGGTTTTGAATATTCCCAGAGAAGGAGAATCCACTGTCTCTCTGGGCAGCCTGTTCCAGTGTTCTGTCACCCTCAGAGTGAAGAAGTTCTGCTTGCGGTTCACATTCAGAACTTCCTGTGCTTTAGTTTGTGCCCTTTGCCCTTGTCCTGTCACTGGGAACCACTGAAAAGAGTCTGGCCCCATCCTCCTGACACCCACCCTTAAGATATTTATAAGTTCCCCTCTCAGCCTTCTGTTCTTCAGGCTTAACAATCCCAGATCCCTCAGCCTTTCCTCGTAGCAGAGGTGTTCCGGTCCCCTAATCATCTTCGTAGCCCTCTGCTGGACTCTCTCCAGTAGCTCCTCATCTTTCTTGAACTGGGGAGTGCAGAACTGGACACAGTACTTCAGATGGGGCCTCACTAGGGCAGAGTCGAAGGGGAGGATAAAATTTCCTCGACCTGCTGGCCACACTCCTCTTGATGCACCCCAGGATGCCATTGGCCTTCTTGGCAGCCGGGGCACACTGCTGGCTCATGGTTAACTTGTCACCCATCTGCACTCCCAGGTACCTCTCCACAAATCTTCTACCCAGCAGGTCAGCACCGAGCCTGTATTGGTGCATGGGGTTGTTCCTCCCCAGGTGCAGGACCCTACACTTGCCCTTGTTGAACTTCTTCAGGTTCCTCTGCACCAAACTCTCCAGCCTGTCCAGATCTCGCTGAATGGCAGCACAGCCTTCTGGTGTACCAGCCACTCCTCCCAGTTTTGTGTCATCAGCAAACTTGCTGAGGGTGCACTCTGTCCCTTCATTCAGATCACTGATGAATAAATTGAATAAGACTGGGCCAGCTACAGGCCTCCAACTAGACTCAGCGTCACTGATGACAACCCTCTGAGTTCTGCCATTCAGGCAGTTCTCAATCCACCTCACTGACCACTCATCCAGCCCACACTTCCTGAGCTTGCCTGTGGGGACATTATGGGGGACAGTGTCAAAAGTAAGCCAAAGACTAACCATTAAGAAGACGGTTGGTTTTCTGTGAAATATTTTTGAAATCTGACTATTGATAGGAAAAAGTCTGTTATGATCAACCCAAATTTAATGGTTAAAAAAAAGCTCTGTTTTATATGTAATCCTATGTTATTTTATCAAGAATAGAATTAGTATTTTCATCACATTTTGGATATCCCTTTTTACTTTCTAGAGCTTTAAAAAGTAAAAATCAGTTTCAAAATAGAAAATCAAAAAGGTTTGTGTTGAAAATTTCATTGAGTCTTTTTCTCAGAATTTCTTTTCTTCGACCATTTCCTCTTTCAGAAAGTTATCTGTTGGGCTCAACAGGAACTTGCAACTTGTGTCAACCAATCCATATGTGCACTATTTGGTCATTAAAATATTCAAATTATTTCTTTGTATCCAACTCGTAGTCCTACTTGGCTCAAGTAAAGTCCAGCAAAAAACCCCTTAGTAATTCTCTAAATGACTTCAGAATTGGCTTCTGGGGTCCACTGAGTAACAGAGTATTGAAGGAAGGTCAGCACCCAGACCTACCAACTCACTGTGTAAGCCACTTTAACTTCTCAAACAAATTAAATCTCTGTGTATTTTAGTAATTAAAACAGAATTTTTAGAAAATGTACCTTAGGTGAGTTTAAACCAATAAACAGTAATTCATCATATACAATAAACAAATCAATTAAATACCCAGACCAAATCACTAAGGCTCAGAGGCAATTTTATATATACACAGCGAGCGAATACAACAGTAACCAGGTTATGCTTTCCATAAACTAACATGGAATATTTCCCAAAAATAAACTGTATAAGAGGACTGTGCAACACCAAGAGAAGGATAAAAAACAACTTAAAATCTATACAACACTAATAGGATTTCAAAGTGCCCTTGAAAACATTATAGAGGTGAAGACCAGTCTTTCTTTTCTTTACCATTGTCTTTTCTAGAAAAATGTCTATGTCTTAACTAGCTATTTTTCTCTACATAAAAAAACCTCTACATTTTTGCTATTCACACAAGGAAAAGTTTTTTTTGAAGTCTACAATTTCCTTGCCAGTTGTAGTTTTCCACCCTCTCACCTCAGCCAATTTCTACATATTCCCAGTTCATCACTAGAAAGGGAAGAAACCGAATAATATTATTACACAAAACATTTTTAAGACACAACACCCCTAAACTAGTGCACAACTTCTTTAAGGATGCCAAAAACCAAAGAATGGACACTTTCAGGCACATTTTATTCTCACAAGCAAAACAAGCTTGTGCTACTGCTCATTAGTCATGGTAATGTGGGGGCTGCTGTAGACATCTACTCTCTGTTATCATAAAAATATTCTGAAATTTCAGAAAAACACAGACCCCAGGTTTTTTATCCCTAAAGTTAGAAATTCAGATGATGAGATTTCAGTGTTATGTTGAACAGCACCAAATAATAAAAAAAGCCACATGTTCTTTCAGGCTGCAGGACTGCTAGCTCTGTGTGTCAGCATTGTTTTGCTTGTCCAATGAAAGAAGGAGTGAAAATTGTGAGAAACAATTTTCAGGCATTACCAGCTTTGGTCTCAGCATGTAACTTTAAAAAAGCAGGAGAGCAGCTAGTTATTTAGCATACTTAAGCCATCATGGGTTGCACTAAAATACTTGAACTCTTATGGAGCAGGCAGAGCTGCACCTGGTGGACAGCCATATATTGGTCTATATGAAATTGATGGCACGTGGTAAATTATAGGCTTCTATAGGGCACACGTGTTAAATGTTAGCCCTGAGAGGCTTGTTAAGAGTGTTACAGCCCTAAAGAGTCCCTTAAAATAATAGGCTTTTATATTCATTGACTTTTGCAAGTACCACGGATTTCATCTTGAACTGTCCTGTCCTGGTGATATAAATAGTAGAAGAAAGGAATGAAGATGAGAAAGTTTTCATTTAAGCCTGCTACACTTAAATACATATATCATTGTATCATTCATTTTTACTTAGGGTAAAATAGACTAATTGTGAATTTAATAATGTCTATCATAATTATAAACAGAGATTTTCACAAAGTTACGGAATATAGATGCATTCACTAATAATGAATTCCTTCTGCTTCAGAAAATCCAGCCATAATTCATATTACTGTATCATAAAAGTTATGGAACATGTTGCTAATGGCAAGACTTACTGCAGAATGGCAAGATCCATCTTTTCACTGCTGTCTTTGTACACCTATAGAGTGAAAACTGGTGCTGATTTATAGACAAAGAGGATAAACACAAGAGATTCTTAGCAGGGCTCCACAGACTTCTCTGTGTAGATGAACTTGAACTCTAAAGTTTGGAAGCATATGAAATTTTCCTCAGCATCCTAGGTGTAACAAGATCTCTCTTACACTCAAACAACTCCACTACTAGTTGCCTTGTTTGGATACTTGCATTTACCAAGAGAGCCTTCTTCAGCTTCTACAGTGAGAAAAGCAGCCCAGTGCACTCCAAGGGCTGAATTATTAAACATGATGTAACATAGACGTGAGATATTTAGGTGACAGAATTTTCACAAAGGCAAGGGAGATGCTTCATGGAGACTGTAGAAATTGAGGTATGGTGACTGGAGATAGGATCCAGGTAAAAAGAGGATGACTCATAGGGTGGACAAAGACCTTGAAATTTGGGCTGAGTTTCATCTGGGGATAGAGGTAAAACATGACTGTTTATCACATTTTCACATTTTTTGATGGCATGTTCTCGAGCAAATGGTATGGGAGAAGACCAAAAAAAGCATGACAACGTGAAGCCTATGTCTGAAGGTTATTAGTAATTCAGATATGATATGAGATCGCTCAGAGGTAAGCAAGTGCATATTCAGTGGGAACGCAGCACTACTTTTACCAGCTACATTCCAGACCAGCTGGGTGACTTCAGCATAGGCTATCCACAAAGCTTCCCCACAAAGCTGCAGCAGAGAGTATCACAGTAATTTGAAAAATTTCAGATAACAGTTAGTATCACTGATGTCCAGGCTGAATATTTGTTATGAAATGGTTGTTTAATCAGCATCTTTTGTACCTTGTGCAGGGAGAAAAAGGCCAAATGTAGATCATGGCATAATATGCACTTCAGAGGTTAAATTTTGACCCCACTACAGTCAATAGCAAAGCATGGTTCAATTTCTTCAAGGTGTCTTTTTTTGACATCTGTGTTTCCCTGCTTCTTGTTCAAGCTAGCTGCATCCTAGAAAAATTCACTACATCAGAAGAAGTGAGGTATAACTCATTCAACTTCGTCCTGCACTGATGCTTGACTTTTAGATAACTTTAGTTAGACTAGATCGATCTGATTTCCAGATCCTCCCATGATCAATATATAGAGAAAGGCAGGGCTAGAGATAAGCTCAACCCTGTCCTAGAAACCAGTCTTAAGAGTGGGCTGAATTACACCAAAAGTTTGCTCTTCTTCTGACTGGGGAGGGAATTCAGTTTACTGGTGTAAACAGTTCAGCCTTTAGAGAGTTCATGCTAAGTGAGACAAAACCAATCCAGAATTAAGCCACTGGGAATTGTAACGTAGATCCACTTAGTAGCGGATTTGTGTAGTTTAATGCCGTGTGCTAGTCATGCATATTTTGCTTTCCTCCTTGGAAAAAATTATACTTCTGTAACCTTTTTGATTGTAGAAGTTGTGACTATCTTCAGGTCACCTGTCAGAGGTACCTAGGGTAAAGTCTCAGCTATTAATCTGGACATTTCATGTCCTGGAAAAGGAACAGTCCAATTCTCAGTCACTACCCCAAGGAAACTCCGTGGGTGAGTAATCATAGGTATGATAACAGGTATTTTGTGGCATCTGCATGTTCCTCACAAGCACGTCCACACTAAAGAGACCTGTCACCTTTTTTTGATATATATAAAGCAACAGATTATTCAGACATAAAGAACTCTTGGGTAAGCAGAGAATAAGTGGACCCAGAGATCCTTTACTGTTCTCCAGAATTCTGCTACTTGGCGACAACATTAGTCCACATAATACAGCAGTTGGCATGTTTGATATGGTCAGCATTTTTTACATAGCTGGAATCAAGAATGAAGCTATAACACTGAAGTGACTGCCCACAAGAACTGGGTAACATCTCTTCAAGGAATTGAAACAGAACATTTTCTTGCCCTGCAAACGAGGTGTGGATTCCTCCGCACTGCATAATAGTTGAACAAAGTTTTTCCTTATAATGAACCATTCATTTGGATTTCACAATGTCTCATCACTTCAGCCACAGTTGGTGACCATGCCAGCAGCACTTCTCACATATCATTTGCAATATTTTCTTTCCAATTACTCCAGGGGAAGGAGGGTAGAGAAGTGTGGGGATGGAACTGCAGTTCTTAGTGAAGATTTTACATAGAATCTCTTTTTTCACAATAGCACTACTCAGAACTGCACTGGTGGAGTGCTAGTGAGAATTACACACTGAACAACACTTTTGCCCTGTTATTAGTGGTCCTGTGAGTGTTTGGAGGACATGATGGTGTGTTGTAACAGTGCTTCTTGTGACACCAAATATTAATGTTAGCACTTTGTGTGTATGGGTAAGCATAGTCCAACTGTGCCATACCAAAGGCCTTCGCAGATTGCTATCTTGTCCCCTACAGTGGCCAAAGCAAAAGGAACATGACAAGTTTAAACTTATCATTCCTTTGGAAGACTATTTTAGCTCCCAGCAATCAGGGGATTTTTGACACTCTCTGCCAAACATTTCAGCCAGACTATCAATGTTTACAGCCTCAAGGACTGCTTTTAAACTCATTTCTCCTTTTAGAACCAATGATATCCCAACCCATGCAAGCAGATTTTATTTATACACTGAGTAGAAAACAAAGAAAAAAGAATGACTGCCTTGCACATTCCTTTAAGTTGCAATTTTACTCCATGGTGAAAAAGCTTACCAATCAGGATGTTTACATTTCTGTTCTGATTCAGTGGCTGCTATATGACTTCTAAGAGCCTGTGGCTGGCTACATAACTCTTTCTGGGATGAACTACTCAGGAGAGGAAAGAAAAATAATATTTCATATCTGTTTCAAATGTTCATTGTTATCTTGTCTCTGGTTAAAAAATTTCCTCATCAACTTTTAGAGTAATATTTTGCCTTTTCCAAGCACAGCCTCAAAAATGCTGATCTGTGCCACGTACTGACAAATGGATGGTCATAAGTGAAAAGATTATTTCTGTGAAGAAAAGCTACCAGTCAGTATCCTTAATACAAAACAAGGTGTTTTACTTACTATGGGTTTGTTCCTTTTTACAGTAAAGGATGGGGGCAGGGTGGGCTACAGCAGCCGTGTGACAGTGGAGTTAAGGATCCCAAAAGGAGGGAGCAAATAAAGAATAGAGTATTGCAACTCTGGAGAGAAGGTTTTGGCCTGTTTGGGGATGTGCTTGGAAGAAATGTGTGGGAGATGGTCCAGGAGAGTGGTTGATTTTCAAGGATCACCTCCTCCAATCTCAGGAAAGGTCCATCTGGTTGTGCAGAAAGTAGGGCAAAGTGGCAGGAGGCCTGCATGGATGAACAACGAGGTCATTACAAAACTCAGACATAAAAAACGAATCATACAGTAGGTGGAAGCAGGATCAGGACACTCAGGAGGAATACAGAGATACTGTCTGAGCATGCAGGGATGGCATCTGAAAAGCCAAAGCCCACCAGGAGTTCAGTCTGGTGAAAGACATGTAAGGCAATGAGAAGGACTTCTAGAGGTAGTAGAGCAGCAGAAGAAAGACTAGGGAAAATGTGGACATGCTGCTGAACAGGGCAAGGGACTCGGTGACAAAGGACATAGAAAATGATGAGCTGCTCAATGTCCTCTCTGTTTTGGTCTTCAACGGTAAAGTTGTCTTTTAGGAAACCCAGGTCCCTGACATCTGTGGAAAAGTTCAGAGCAAGAAAGACTTACCCTTGATAACAGAGGATCAGGTTAGGGAACATTTAAACAAAATAGACACACACAAGCCTATGGGGCCTGATAAGATGTACCCAAAAGTGCTGAGGGAGCTGGTCAATGTCATTGCAAGGCCACTCTCAATTATCTTTAAAAGGGAAAAGATGGTGACTGGGGAGGTTCCTAAGGACTGGAAGAAACTAAATATCACTCCTGCCTTCACAAACAGCAAGGGAGCTACAAGCTGATCAGCCTCACCTTGTTCCCTGTGAGAGTGGCGGAGCAATTAATTCTAGAAATAATTTCCCAATATATGAAGGATAAGATGGTGATTGGGAGTAGACAGCATGGATTCAGAAAAAGGAAATCATACTTGACCAAACTGACAGCCTTCTACATGAGATGACTGTCTCTGTGGATGGTGTTTATCTTGGGTTTAGTAACAGTTTCAACACTGTCTCCCATGACTTCTTCATAGACAAACCAAAGAAGGGCAAGTTAGAAAAGTAGACAGGGAGGTGGACTGAAAACTGCATGAATTTCTGGGCTGAGAGGATTGTGATGAGTGGCACAAAGACCGGGTGGAGGGCATGTACTAGTAGTGCATCCCCTGGGTGGATATTTGGACCAATAGCCTTTATCATCTTCATTAGTGATGTGGATGATGGGGCAAATCTCCAAAGGTCCCTTCCAACCCCAACGACTGTGTGATTTTCCAATGGCTTCACTAGAACTCTTTGTTTCAACAAATGAATCTACCTTCGCTGATTAATTTTAGGATCTCAAATACAAAGACTGTGACCTCAGGTCGTAGGTTCCTTTTTATTTTTATCTGTGATGTTTTACTGTTGTGCTGCTTTACAGCTGCTGTTATTGTTGACAAAACCAAAATAGATTTTGCCTGTTTTCTGAGCATTTGTCAATGAGGTTTCAGGTACAAGAATGGTCAGTGAGTTTCCATAGACTTAAATAAAGCCAGGATTTTCCTTGAAGTGTACAGGGCTTTGTATCTTGTCTAAAGACATTTTACGAAACCAATGGAAATAAAACAGAATAAAAACCATGTAAAGTAAGATCAGAATATAATCATATACCACTAAAGGTACCAAAAGCAAATCTTCACTGGAAGAAGGAATTTCTAAAGATCTCTAACAACAGCTGTTTTATTTGCAGCATTAACCATGTAATCAAATTTAAACTCACATTCAGCAGCTCTTTGTTACTTTTGCCTCCTTTTTTCCTTGTATCCTTTATTATTTCTGCTAACTAAAGATGACAATGTACCAAAAAAAAAAAAGCCTTGATGATCTCATTTCACAGTCTGACAGTGCTACCCATTTAAAGGCCAAGTTTTGCATGCATCTGTGATACTGAGATAAAAAGGAGTTAAGTCATCTTCTTATCACTACTATTCTCCTTAACTATCACAGTGAGACGCCATTTCACAATTTACTGGAAACTCAAGAAAACTTAGCTTAGTTCTTTTGTCTAAATATGACATGCTCAGGGCAGCCTGACTTTCAGCTGCCAGTCCAGAAGGTCATGGATCTGCTTTAGGTCCTGTGTCATACCATCCCTGCTAGATATCTCAGACACCACAGGAAGTCTGCAATAGCATTATTGCTTCATAGCATCTGGGCTTCTAGAATTCGTCATGAATGAGGATGACTGGCAGACACTGTACTTGTCTTGCAGACTTCCCTTGTTGACTGTATGACTTTCAGAAAGGAATCCATAAACTCCAGTTACTTTCTAGGGGTAGTCCCTTTGGGCTTCTAACAGAAGAAACTTAGAATCACAGAATCACAGTAAAGAGAAAGTTGAGTTTAGACATGGCAACGTTCTTGAAAATTGTAATAGATGGTCTGTAGAATGGGGCAAGTGACCACATTCAAACTGTAGATACATTTCTATTTATTGCATACATTTACACTAGGTACCTCTGGCTCAGAAGGGAAACGAAAGTCAGTATGTGAAGGAAATTATGTATGCCTTGCCTTCAACTACAATGGGACAATATTGTCTAAGAACGTGGAGATTTTTAATGTAAATTGATTTTAAGAACCTCAGTGTTTAATCTGAAATCTCTAAAATAATTCACTTACTATGTCATTACAAATTACAACCTGAAGAATAACGCTCTTCAAGCATCGTACACAGTAAGAAGATACAAACTCTCTTCATCTTTTATGCACCAAGTACTGTAAAAACAAAACATATGGTTGTTGTTTGTCTTCTTAATATGTACCATCCATAAACATGTCATTGGCATTCAGTTGTCACCATAGTAAATAAGAGTTAATGACACACCAGTGCATAATTCATAAAGTCTTTGGTCTTAAATATCAGCACCAAGTTTGTTTAAGCTATAATATGGCAGCCTTCATTACTGATAACAATAAGCAATATGTTTCCCTAAGATTTGCTATCTCTTCTTCGCACAAGAAAAGTCAGCGTGTCCACTGGCTGTTTGTTTGGCTTTCCTTTCATATCGTCACAGGAGATCATGACAGCTACTCAGCAGTTATTATGTGATGCTAGTGAAAGCAACATCTCTGCTCAGCTTTCCGTGACTTATTTTGAACTTAATTACATATGAAAAATAAAACCCAACCCTAAATAAGCACAGAGAATCTGATGCCAACTGGTTACAGCACAGAGGGGACCCAGAGTTAAGGTCCCATTGCTCCATTCTTCATGCCTCCATTTCTTCATGATTAATAACAGTCTGTACTCCATTCAGAAGGTGAGGTGTTCAAATCTTTGAATGTTAACAGAGTTTTTCAGCTAGATCAGCTCAATATTAATTGAATACTCAGCACAAACTATATGCACTGTCATGACTGAGGTTACTAGCTGAAGCTGGATCCTTGACTTTCTCCAGGCTGCATCGAGAAAGAAAGGCAGCTTCAGCGGACTGTTTAAACCTCTTCTCCAATACACCATTACTCTCAGCATGTGAAGAATAAACCTCCCCCTCCCCATTTAGGGAAGGGCTATGTATTACCAGCTCAGCACGGAGACCTGCCTTCCAGAAAGCAGAGATTTATATGAGATGATGTCCGTTCTTGGAGACTAAAGTCCACTGTCATGGGGTGAGTAGGATTTAACTCTAAATCAGATTGTGCTCCTTAAACAAGTTGAGTTGTTCTGCTTTTTGTTCCCAGTTGGGCTACCTGTTTTCCTTCTCCAATGAATGGCATTAAAATCTTACCCAAAAGAAAAAAAATGTTACAAAAAATTGTAGTTATTTGTAGTTATTGTACCCAACTTCCTCTCCCAGAACAGCTCTGTGATATAGAAAATCAATTTACCCATCAGGAGCATTTGATTTGCAGCTCTGCCAGTTGATGCTGACCTCTCAGGGACATCCTGCTGTTATTTCACCTGTGTTTTGTTTGTAATTAATGGTCCACCTCCAGCTATAATCCATCTCTATTGGCAGCTGTCTGTGTGATACGTAACACTTCCTACTCTAGTGCTTGGATTTGAAAAGTTCCACCCATGAAGAGGTCTGAACATTGCATACCATGATACTGACATGCTGTAGCCTTCCCCTCTGTGCCTGAGAGTCCCAGGTGCACCACCTGCACCCTTGATTGTGTGAGGTAGATTTGGCTGTGTGCCTCCTCTTACATTCAAAATTGTGTTTATTGTTGAAGATAAAGTACACCTTTTTTATTTGTATATACATATATAAAAACAACAATAATTATGTAATTAAAATCGTAATGCACAAGCTTCTTAGTTTTTACCCCTTTTCCTGGTACTATACTCACCCTTTTCCTGCCTCTATGCATGTTAAGGTGAGTAGCTTCATGCTGATGTTGGCAGTAGTGGGATGTTGTAGGGAGTAGGTAGCATCTGGAGTCCTTTGTCAGAAGGAATAAGATGTTCATGTAGAGGATTTGCTCTTCGCATCTGCTGCTTTCTTCCTTTTTAACTCTTTTTTCCTTCTTCCTTCAATTTACTGTCATTTATATATGTTCACTAACACACATTTCTAGTTTTCTTTTTTCTCTTTGGTCTGCTGCTCCAGGTTACATCCACAATTACACATTTTAGATACTATTTGCTGTCTTTGTTATCCCTGTAACCAATTTCATCCAAGTCTGCAGCGTCTCAGCTCCTCAAGGTCTCTCCTGTTGTGCCAGGCCTGTATTTCTCTATGCTGCATCTTCGTGTTAGGGTCATAAACATCTTATTCTACCTAGAAGAACTGCTTGTTACCGATAGCTATATAAAACTATATGAGTCAAGCATGAGAGAGAGAGAGAGGAGACAGGGAAATGTTCAAACATTCTCAAAGCCAGGTCTTCCAAATGACAAAGTCAAAGGGAGGAAATGTTTTCCTAGGAACATTTTTTTTTGGAAATTTCATCTACTGCTTTTAACATTTATAAAATAAAGTTGACAATGAAATGACTTTTAATTTATTAACTAAAAAATCTTCCTTGCTGAGAACTCCAAAGCTGGTTATTTATTGCAATAATCAGAGTCACGTCAACAAACATTAGAAACGGTTTTGGGCTTTTGGTCAGTTTATACCAGGGAAAAACGCAATTCTCCCAGCTAGCACTGAAAGTCAGGATGAGCAGAATCCCAAGTCAATCCATGGCACCAAGCACAACGTGCCACCTGCTCTGCTGACAGCAAAAGATTCAGCATAGTCATGTGTAATAATGAACTGTATGGAGTTGCAAGGCTCCTCAGAAAAGTGGCAAAGATGTTGTGCTTTAGCCTGGCTGGACATCAGGTTCCCACCAAAGCTGGTCTATCACTTCTCCTCCTCAAATGGACAGGGAAGAAAAAAAACACAGTAGAAGGCTCATGGGCCAAGATAAAGACAGGGAGAGATCACTCACCAATTACTGTCACGGACAAAACAGACTTGACTTGGGGGGAAATTAATTTATTACAAATCAAATCAGAGTAGGATAATGAGAAACAAGATCAAATCTTCAAACAACTTCCCCCAACCCCTTCCTTCTTTGCGGGCTCAGCTTCACTCCCGAATTCTCTCCCTCCTCCCCCCAAATGGCACAGGGGACAAGGAATGGGGGCTGCGGTCAGTTCATCACACATTGTCTCTGTTGCTCCTTCCTCCTTAAGGGAGAGGACTCCTCACACTCTGCCCCTGCTCCAGAGTGATGTCCCCTCCACAGCAGACAGTTCTTCACAAACTTCTCCAACATGAGTCCTTCCCACGGGCTGCAGCTCTTCACAAACTGCCCCAGAGTGGGTCCTTTCCACAGGGTGCAGTCCCTCAGGAACAGGCTGCTCCAGCGTGGGTCCCCCATGGGGTCACAAACCCTGCCAGAAAACCTACTTTGGCGTGGACTCCCCTCTCCACGGGTCCACAGGTCCTGGCAGGAGCCTGCTCCAGTGCAGGTGTCCCATAGGGCAACAGGCTCCTTTGGGCATCCACCTGCTCCACCGTGGGGTCCTCCCAAGGCTGCAGGTGGATAACTGCTCCTCTGTGGACCTCCATGGACTGCAGGAGGGCAGCCTGCTTCACCGTGGTCTGCTCCATGGTCTGCAGGGGAATACCTGCTTCGGCATTTGGAGGACCTCCTCCCCCCTCCTTCTTCACTGACTTTGGTATCTGCAGAGTTGTTTCTCTCACATATTTCTCACTCCTATATCCTCCTGCAATTTTTTTTCCTTCTTAAATATGTTATCACAGAGGTGCTGATGGGCTTGGCCTTGGCCAGCAGTGGGTCTGTCTTGGAGCTGGCTGGCGTTGGTTCTGTCACACACAGGGGAGACTTCTCACAGAACCCACCCCTGTAGCCCCCCTGCTACCAAAACCTTGCCATGCGAACCCAACACAAAACCCTAACCATTACAACCATACGCAAATGAAAGGTCTTCTGTTAGGGACAAAGTGCCTATCAGCTGCAGAACAGCCCCTCTCTAGGATTAGGACTCCTCTGACACCCAGTATCAAGATATCCTTAAACTGAAAATAAAGCTGAAAACTGATAATACAAAAAACATGCTGGAAAACCAAGCAATAGCTAACAAATAAATTGGCAGCTGGCACGGAATAATACATTGCAAATCCAGCTGTTTACTGGCAGCTGTTACAAACCATATTCTTCTTCCATTTCTCCTCCCTCCTGCCCCCCACCTTTTTTCTTGAGACTCAGAGAAGCAAAGAGTTTTCGTGCTTAGCTGGCCTTTTTATTTACTGCCCTCGAGACATCTTTAGTTGCTCACAGCCAGTTGGTGGGAAGTGAAAAGCAACATTACAGGGTAAATAATGAGGTTGACAGGACAACCATGCACTTTAGGGAACAGTTATGTTCCTGGGTAGGTTGGTTTCAGTCCCTAGGGAGGGCCAAATGCACGCCAGCAATGGAAGGAGAAAATAAACATACTGAAAAATGGCAGGCAACAGATAAAGTCCTTTCTGATGTGGAGGATAAGAGCATTACAATCAAATGTTTTCCCTCATGTATCTCTTAAGTTGCTTGGTCCTGTCAACCATCTTCATGATCAACCTGGAACTTCATCAAGTCAAAATTTTGGCAAGGCCAAAGTAGAAGTGGACATTTATGTGGATTATGAGGTTAACAAGAATGACAGTATTAAAGATTTTATTAACATACTGAAAAATAAGGAGTTTTGGAAAAAGCATCAATATTGCTTCAGTGCAGAAGATTATATCCCTGGTGGACTATTTGGGATAAATTTATGGAAGTAATAATGATCTGTGATCCACTGTAGATACTTTTCTTATAACACTTCAGATTTTCTGTGTCACTTACTGCTGGTGAAAAGACCTCTTCAATCTGGCTACACCCATGCAGTTAAAGCAAATGTTTTTGAAACAGTTGTCTACAGTTGAGGCCACATACACAAAAGTCCTTCTTTATATTATTAAATTGTTTTCCTTCCAAACAGGCAAATTGCACTCACGTTATCTGTTGGGAATGGTCCCTGGTTCACGCTAATTCCTGACCACAAGAACCGGGTAAGTGCTAACTGGTCCAGGTCAAACCTGATCAAGCCAGATCTGTCCTAGTGCCAGGGATCCTTCTAACAGTTAATCAGCCTGGACTGATTCCAGTGCCAGTGCTCACGCTTTGGCACTGTTTAGTTTATTAGGAGCAGAGTTTAGTGTAACTGCTATGATACTGTTCTCTACTAGAAGGGACCCTACATGCCAGTCAGGCAATGGTCTTGTAGCACAACACTTTAGATTCTCATGCACTCGACAATGTATGCAAGCTTGGCAGCTACCCCCAAGCCTTTTCCGTTAGGACGCGTTTGAACACCTATCCCAGCAGCGGTTGCAGCTTGCCCCTGTGTGTAAGCTCAAAGGAAGCATGATCCTCTTATAGCAGCCGTCAGTGGATGACAAGTTTGCTCAACACTTTACAGCTTAGACCTAAGTCCAGTGAGAATATTTAGAATCACAAATACAGTCGATAATTGGTAGAACCTCTCAGACAAAATGCATTCTTCAGAGCTAGAAGATGGATATAATATATAAGTACATGACTTGACATGATTAATGTTTCCCCTAAATTCAGTAAGTCATTTACTTCCCTTCACCTTCACATATGTGTTCAGTATGCTGCTTGCAGAAGTTATACGTTTGCCTTCGTTAATTCAGTGACAACAGCATCTACCAAGTTTGTATTATTTCCTTCAAAAACAATGTGTTCATTTCAGTTGCATACACCTCATGCAGTAAAATACAAATGCAGCTACAGAGTGTTAAATACACAATTAAGCTATTTAGCTTGTAACAGATTAATTAAAATACTTTACATCTGTAGTCAGCCATGCAATGTGGCCACTGGCACTAACTTACTGGTAACCATTACATTCTGAGGGGCACAAGGGATTTAAAAATATGTACACAAGTATTTCATCTTTTCCGTTTACTGTAGCAAGTTTTTCCCTGAAGAGAGCAATTTACTATGGTATGTGACAATTTCATCATGCCCTGTCTTGTTTGTGTGTAGTATCTTTTATTTCCTAAAAAATGTCAGTATAGATTTCCTAAATTGGCTTCCACCTTGAGGAAACATCTGCCATCAGAATAGTAGAGCCATAGGCATAATGAAATTTTTAACTTGGTTTCTGCAGGCAAATATCAATATGTAAGAATTTTAAAAATATTCTAAACCAATATCTTTAGCTAAAAACTAGATGCTTTCCTTTGTTTTCTGGATAGTTAAAATTACCATTTTTCTTAGCTGAGGTCATTTTGTAAAAGAAAACATCTTTTGATCATGAGAAGTTGAAATGTACTGTTTTGAAAATTGCGAAATATATCTTGACATTTTCTCCCCTTTCCCTTTTATTTCTTCCTGAAGATATTCATAAATTGCCTCTGCATTTGTAAATGTTTTTTATCTCAAAATGGCATTTTCTGGTAAATCTCTTATTAATCAAAACATGTTCAGGGAGAAGGAGCAGATCTTTAAAGAGGTCTCTGTTTCTTATACTGTGGGCAGTCTACCAAAATAGTGTGTCATCTTTTGAGTCAAATGCAAAAGCACAAAATTAGGATGTGGGACAAAGGGAGAAACATCAGACTCCAAAGCTGATATTAGAACTGACTTTTGTCTACATTGCCTTGACAATTCAACCCTGATGCTGCCAAGCACACTACATAGCTTGTGTAATGTGATGCTATGTTTGTCTAAGTTTATGCTCAGACAATTGATTAGTAGTTGAGCATTATAGATTAAAAGACAGCTATTAGCGTGTATCAGCCAGTCATTGAGGGATCACAGCCAACAATAACAGGCAATGTGACCAATGCTAAAGGAAAACAGGAAACTATCACCTGCAAGGATATAAGAAAGGAAACACTGTGACCTTTCCTACTGCTTCAATGACATGTCCTACAACTATGCTGCTATGGGGCATCTCAGAATTTGTCCTTTGGTACCTTAAAAGTGTCTTTCCTAGAACAAAGCTGAGCTCCTATTTGGGTGTTTTTCTTCTCTAGCCAGGCATCTTTTCTCACAAAATACAGGTGACCAAGGTCTTTCAGACTTCTACCCACCCTTCAAATTGGGTTGAAGTGGCCCAACAAGGCCAAGTATTTTTGGGGGTAAGAAGTGATTAACAGGCACACAAATAGACCTCACGAAAGCATTAACTTCCCTTCTTCAGTAAACCAGGCTCAGAAAGCACTAAATTTAAATCCTACAATATTATGACAGGGAAGGAAGAAGGATAATATTGTCATTTTATAGGAAAGGATCTCATGACGGTGAGGACTGTCTAGTCCAAACAGACCAACATTTTCAGATGTGTTTTTCATTTGAGTGAGACCTCAGATATTCATGTGGCAGGCAGGATGATTTCCAGGTATAGGAAATCTTGGAACAGTCACAAAGTATTTTGGTGACTAATAAGAAGGGTTTAAAGTTCTGTCAGTCACAGTCATTAATAGTCAAGAAGACTTCACATGAAGCAGAAATCACCCTATGTTACACACTCTATGTGCAAAAGACTGGCTAGCTGGATATACGAAAGCACTACATGCACACCAAACAAGGACTCTTTTGTGTAAGACTGTTACTGTCGATACCATCTCAATGTAGATTTAATGAGCAAAGAACACATCATCACATTAATAGTGTCCCTAGACTGTGAGTAAACAAGTTTCAGGCATATCTCTTTTACAGGAAAGTATTACCAATCAACGTCCTTTAAAATAGGTATATTTGGCACACTTCTGCTCCTGATCTGAGGCAATGTCTCTCTCAAAGGAACAGAGACATTGTCTGATATTCTAGCAAAGCACAGAGTTTGCTTATCTTGTGAAAGTGTTCATTTATTATACATACCTACCTTAAACACCTGTCTTAGAGTAAGATGTTTCACTTCCTGGAAGTACCCTTCTCCTCCAGTGAGTATGGTGAGATCTGGGATGAATAGCTTGGGCTGAACCTCTAACTTAAACATCTACATATAGATGAGCTGACCCACCTGTTTTACCATAAAACAAATGTTGCATGCACTTGCCGTCTGTGTCTTTATTTCCTCCTACATAGTGGAAATGCTAATAACTATTTCCCTAATTTGCTTGGGTGTTTATATATTATTGTAAAGAGATGTAGCAGAAATTACAAGCAAGGAGTAAGAACTCCTGAGAATAATTGTCACAGTTTGGACTCATCAGCGTTGTGCCATTGCGAAAAAAAAAATAGATTGCCCTGGCAACTTTCATTCATCACTCAAAGAAAACCAGAATGTACAGCTATATCTAGAGTCCTCCCTTAGCGGATGTGTGGCCTCCACGTTTGGATTCACAGTAATAACGGATGGAGAACAATGAGATCCTCAGGTGGATAGAGGTAGTCTATATCCCAGATCCAGGAGATCATTAAGCATTGGCTAGTTATCCTGTCATCGGAGGGTGTATTTGGACATAGCACTAGCTAGAGGGCCATATGAATGAGGAAGAAATCCACATGCCATGAACTGGCATCCAGAGCAGGCTAAAATAGAATAGTAAATAGAATCATAATAGAGCAGGCTAAAATAGAATAGTAAATAGAAATAGTAAATAGAATCAGCTCTTTAACTCAAAGAGTAAAGAGTGGCCCGTTCATACTCTGTAATGGAGATAGTATTCACACACACCATCAGCAAAACTAAGAAGACCTAAATCAGCTTGGCTTCACTTCAAGTTCTGAGACTACTGATGAAAATGAAGAATTCTTGTGGAATTGCTAAAACAACTGTTGACTCTGAGGCTGGTTTAATAAATACAACTCCTTGTGCCGTTTACAATGAGCTAACTGCAGAAGCCACATGAGTTTCAGTTCCTAAAGAAGTAACAGAGAGGTCTTTGTAAATACACATGCAATGCAATCTCAACAAAATTGCACCCATTGTGCTAGATTATTTTGTTGCCCTGGATCTAGGCAACTGCATGGTTCATAACACAATGGAAAAGTCACTTCTAACTGGGCGTCTCCAGAGTCTGAACATGCTGCCTTTTCTAGGAATATGCTGGCAGTTACAACATTGTCTTGTCTCTGTTCAGTTCCTGTGGTTCTCCTAAGCTCTGTTTACTTTGGATATATATGGGCTGTTAGTAGCAATTCAAGGTCACTGCCACATCCCTGAGAACTATTGACTGGATAGAGACAGTAAAATATTCCGGCTACCTGCTAGATATTTCTCTTTCTCTCTCACTTCTTCTGTTAAATCTGTAAAATACTTACACCTCTTTAAAGTCTTCTTATTTGCAAGAAAACACTCAGAAACTTTTACTGATATTCTAGAGATGCATGTTTCCACATTGGAAAGGCCTTGTGGTATTTTCAGGCCAATCCTATCAAGATCTGAGAACATCTACTTCATATTTCATTGCTGGCTTAGTGAGCAAAGAAACCATACATATGTCCACTGTGTCCACATCACTGGTGTAACAGCAATGCAAGTGGAGCCCACCTTCTGCTCATGCACCCACTCATGTCTGTGATACTACTGCAGTTCCCAGAGCTATTGATTAGAACAGTTGATTGTGGCAGATGTCTCTGACTATTTAGCCTTTGTCCTTATTTTGAAGATTTTCTGTGCCAAGAACAAAAGCTAGATACTTTCAGAAAAGAAATAACCAATGAAAATGAGAAGGAGAGAACAAAAGCGCCACACTGCTGAGGTCACAGGAAATTTGTTGTAGGGAAAGCTTGCAGGAACACAGGCATTAACTGATGGTAAAGAGGGGAACATATATCTAAGCACAACCATGCCTAAAATCCTTGAATTCTAGAAGTAGTGGTTATTGACTGGCATCAGAAGGGAAATATGTAATATCCTCTCATGAAAGACTTGTTCCATGTCACTTATAGAAAAACATCCTTTAACTCCTGTCAAACGTATGTCATTGCCATGGTATTGAAATCTGAAATCTTTCTGGAGTGTGGATGGTAACTCCACATTAAGGACCAATGTAATCTAGGAAATGTCATAGATTTCTCCCTCCACTGAATTTGGTTTTTGTCTTTACTTGTGAAAGTCCTATAGGAGTATCTTGTTCCTTTATTGCATAATGTATTTTCTGCTTGTTTTTACAGTGGTCTTCCCATTTTGTGAGTCTTTATTTACCATTTAATGGGACGTTTAAATTACGGCTGGAGAAGATATCACGAAATGAGTAGGAGAGGATAATAAAGTCCATCTAACATTACAGTGAGGATTTGTCTTGTTTCTTCCACCTAAAGTATGACTTAAAAACAATATGCATCTAAATCTGCCGTACTCTGGCTGAAAATACTATGGGACTTTGCATCCCTGAATGCTATTCTAAAATGGAGGATGATTTCACAACAACAGCAATTGCTTTCCTCAATCTAGGGAAAAAATCATAAGGGTTGGAGGTTTCTGATACCGTAAAAGCACATGTACACCTTAGGATATATTTCAAAACACATTTTCATAATTTGCTATTAGGAAAAAGAATCTACTCCATGTTTATATGCTGAGATAGATACCCTCCTTCAGTGAATCACTGAAAGGTAAAACTAACATGGGTCTGAAAGTCCATGTGTGACCTCTGGAGCACCACTCAGCAGCAGTACTCTAGACTGCTGCTAAATATCTCCAGGAAAGAAATATCTACAGATTTCCTGCATAACATATTCCTATGTCTTACTGTCTTTATGGTTACCTTTTTTCAGTACTGTGTTTCCAGAAATATTCTCTGCTGCAAATCACAACTGCTGACCTCTTGTTCTTCCCCTTAGAGACGTGGAAAACAAATAATCACAGTCCGTTTTACAGAAGTCTTATACCTATTGCAATACTGTTACACATTCTCCTTCAGTGCCCCCTATTGCAAACCAAACTAGCTTAAATCTGTCCATTTTTCTTCTCACAAGCTTTCTTTCTTGAAGTTCTGCTTTATTCTTGCTTCTCCCTGCCACTCTCATGCCTTTCATGCCCAGTGTTGGAAAAGTTCTCCAGCCCAGACTCACTGTCACCAAGCAGAGCAGAATCATCACTTTCTGTGTTTTAGTATAAAAACAACACTGTGCAGAGACATAATGGTGGTTGGACTATCTGCAATCATGCAGAGGAGGCAGAAGGAAAACCCTTAGGGATATTCTGAAGAGAGTAAGGTGGATTTGGGCAGACATGAGTCTGTATCTGCCTGTACTTCAAGCTGGCTCGGTGTGAGCCATGGCCTGCCAAGAGCCATTCTCCTGCTTGGAAAAACTTATGAGATCAAATCTGGAGTACTGTGTCCAGCTTTGGGATGCCCTGCACAAGGCAGATACTGACATACTAGAGCATGGCCATTTCAGGGCCACCAGTGGACCACAGGATGTGTGAGAAGGGGCTGAGAGAAGAAGGTTTTTTCAGTCTTAAGAAAACAAGCCTAGCCTTCTCCTTTGCAATTATGCCTTTATCCAGGCGTCATTGGCTCTAGCCATTTTTGCTGTTCTCCAACCCAACCCACTACCTTTTTCAGAAGGTAACTGGGAGATTAGCAACCCACATCTGTTGCCTTAGCGTAATGTCTTGGCACCATCAGCATGGTGAATGCAGGACTCAAAGCACTGAAGGATGCTCACAGAGTCCTTGTGAATGAAGAAAAGCAAGCCAGACTTTATTATGAAAATATCAAAGCTAAATGGTTTGGGACTTTTTGGATTATTTTTTATATCAGAGGAAATCATGGGAAACCGATCTTTTTCATGGAAAAAATTACTCCATCGTAAAGCATTATAAAGCCCTTCTGAAGACCATGAAAGAAACATTTCTATTCCCACCTGCACTCCAGTCTGTGGGCATGCAGGAAGGGAGCAGGCTGAGACATAGCCGTGAGATGATTTGGCTCGTTCACTGCTGCTTACACCGTAATCACCTGTAATTACTTCAAATGTTTAGTAATTTCAGCTAGAGTAGCAGCTGCTGTACATGCCTAGAAAATACTGCAATGGTAAATTCAGGTTCTTTTTATTAAGTTCAGTGAGCACAAACAGATTGGTCAAGTCATTAATTTGGTTGCTCTGAAGTTCCTTGATATATTAGACTGTAAAGGTTCCTTTGTTTAACAGAATACACATCCGCCAGATCTCCCACATAAAAGTAAGCTCATAGACTAGAGCTGAGAAGGCCCATTTTCTATAATAATTATCCAGAATTAGCTCTGTGCTAGCAAACTGTGTCCTGTTCATCAATAAAGATAATGTATATCTGTGAAATATTGTTCTAATGATCTACATTCCAGACAGACTGAATGGGAACATGCCATCAATATAGCTAAAGTAGACTATTCATTCAGCAGAACACCATTCTAAAGTTATAAATTATGGCATTAATATTCCTGAAAAGTAGACTCAAAGCCATCTTCAACAGTCCTTTATTTTTGAAAGATAATAGTTAATTCCATATATTTTAATCCTGATCTAGAATGCGCACTCTCACCACTGCCATAAACACCTAAATAAACATACAAGTGCTCACAAATCAAGCAAGTCATATAAAACAAAGTGTAAGTAACAAGTGCCTGAATGCAAGCATAGTTAGACACAGAATCAGTATTCTATGTATGTATGGTTGTGTACAGCTTATTTGGATATCCATTTAAATGGATAGAAGACACACTTCTGAATGCTATTACGGGCAAATACAAGCATTCTTCTAAAGGCAAATTCTTCACTATACAGAAGTATCCACTGCTCGCTGAATCTTCCCTGCTGCCAGATCCCTTAGATGCCTGCCTTCATGCTACTTTTCTGCCTCCTGCCTTCAGCAAAAATAACAGCAGAGAAATCATGGGGGGCAAAAACAGTGGATGTCTTGAGCTGAGTAACAGTCTGTCCTTCTCCTCTCCTGTCCTCAGCCTGTTCAGGCAGGCATGTTGTTCAGCTTCTGTTATTGTAACCAGGGTGGTAGAATCAGTTGACCATAAACACGAACAGTGCTGATATGTTCCTGGTGCAGCCCTGCCCACCTGGACACTGGGTCTGGGAACAAAGGGTCTAGTCTCTAGGTAACAATTAACACTAACCATAGTAGGTAATTGTGTTTTTGTCAAGAGAAGTGATGGAGTGTGGTTCTGTGAAATGGACTGAAGAAACTGACCAGGTTTGCCAAGACTGCGAGCCTGGTGGGCAAAAGGTCGCGAGAGATCGCGACCACCGACTCACTGACCCCCTACACAAGTAATACCACCTACTCAAAAAGGAACAATGGAAGAGGGTAACTGAGTCTGCTCAACAATTTATGTAAGAAGCAAGAAAAGTTTACACCAATCGCCAAAGAGAATAATATTGAATATGCAAGAATAAAATAAATATGTATATTTTTGATCTATATAAACTGCACGGAAAAGGTATGAGGTATGCACGTTCAGTGGAATTATCCCCCGTGCATGCAGCGCTGTAATAAAGAATGCCTGCCTTTTAACACTACATTGGTGTTACGAGGTTGTATTCCTGGATTTTCGGTGATACTGTGGTCCTTTTTTGTGTCCATGGTTCCACAAAATCCCAAAATGCTGACTATTGTCTCTTAGGAGCCCTTTGAGGGAAGCTCTCCAAAAACACCTATATAAAAAAGATCCTTTTTTCCTGCTGTTTCACTGATATGACAGACAGCAAACATGAGAACATTGACAAAAAATTTAAGTTGGTGCTTTAATGTCCCTGGCATATTTATTTTCTCTCAGAGAGATGAAAGAACTAAGTATCTTTCCAAACCTTTGCCAAGGATTTTATAGCCATGGCTATGCTCTCCAAATTGGTTTGGGTACAAATCACTAAAGAATGATTTGAGACAAAGTTCATAATTTAGCTTTTTATTGCTTGTTCATAGGCAAGGTGATATCATCTGTCTCCTCCAGCACTTCGTCTCACCCCAGCTTTCGCAGGCAAGGAGTGCTTCCTGCTCAGCATAGAAATGTCTCTGCTTTAGAAAAATGAGCAGTATTAATATCCACCAGTCACGTGGTCTCTCTGAGACACAATCAGATGTTATGCTCATCAGAGCTGATGTCTCAGCCTAGTCTGGGTCTTGCATAGGTGGCCAGCAATAGCCATCTTTGCAGCGTGCCATCTGATTATCGCAAAGCAGAAATCCTGTGTGATTCCATGTGTAAGGTAGAGTGGAATCTGCAATTCTCAGTCTCCCCCCTTGCATTTCCTCTCAAGGCCATGTTTGCCCCTCCCTGACCTATCTGCCAGTTAACGACAATACTATATCTTCAAGGTCCTCAGCTTATTTAGATTACATTTATAGCTACCCTGCTTTATCACTCCTCCTTCACAATACAGAAAGGAGCTCTCTCTCTGTGTCAAGAAGTGGAAAGAAAAACTTACTCCTATGGAAGTGATTGTTATTGTGATTAAAACTAGGTGAAGTATTAAACAAAGACTCCAAGTGAATGACATTTAGTGAAGAGCATGTTACTGTTCTTCTAGGAGGGAAAATGTTGTTCTCATGACTGATGATTAGAAGCAAAGCTTTTTATAGATGCTTGGGGAGGAACAGACTGTTTTCACACATGCTTTTCTACTTTGCACCTAGGATGTACTAAATAGTTTTTATATTATTTACAGACTTACAGGCTCTGTTTTCCTCTAGAAGAATTATTTAATTATCTCAGTTTGCAAGAGCTAGACCAGTCACTTTGGACAAAATAGGAGAGAAAAATTTAACCTGTGCATTTCTAAAGAAGAAGGGCCATTGTTCTGAATAAAAGAACAAAGAGGTGACACATATTGGGTGTTTTCATTTATGAAAATACTACTGCTTATGTCAGGGTTTACCCATTATTAGATGATTTCAGATGAATCAGATATTGCATTGGAAAAACTTCTTCATGCATTCAACATTTGTTTGGCTGCAAGTGGAGTTGCTTGAAGATCGCCCTGTCATTTCCAGGGAGGAAGCTTGAACTTCTCTGTTTTAACATAAGACTGCCAGCAGCTTCCACTCCAGTGACTAATTCAAGTAGTGAGAGTTAGTGAAATGGTTCTGAAGAAATCAAAAAAGCTGCAACAGTTTATCAGCACAATCTTCCTCCATTTAACATAAATCTTCTGCGGAGGGTTTACTTGTGACATACTCCAGCGGGTGTGTGAGTCATAAAGGAAGTGCATTTGGTTGACATTTTCCATGTGCTGGTGGTGGGTTGCAACTCCCAAATGCTAAAACTGAGGGACAAATGAAAGATATAGTCATGAGGTTTCTACTCCTAGGATAAAACCGGACTCAGAGCATAATTCCGCATGAAAGGAATTAAACAATTTTTTTTTATGATCTTTAAAGGGATAAGGGGACAGTATTTGATTTTGAGTGGGGCTAGACATCTGCACACCTCCCTGCCTTCAGTAGGGATGTGGACCCTCAGCACCTCTTTGGATGAGACCCTTCAGCCATCATACACAGGGAGTGAAGAATATGAAGATGATGAACACTGACTTCTCTAATCTTTGCGGGAAAAAATAGCTCGTGATCACAGCTGGTTAAGATACAGAATGACGGAATGATTAATCAGCAGAAATGTGGGCTGTGTTGTTACTGCATCAAAGCATGCAAGGCCGAACAAGCTCTCAGCTGGAGCACAGATGCCAAAAGGAAGCTGACAGCCAAAAGCCATGTGTTTTTTGGAACCTGCCCCTGGAGAATGGGAAGGAGAGATTTTCCCATGCTGATTTGTCTCTTCTACTACTCTCAATCCCTCTCTGGAGTTGATCCACGACTGATGAAGTCCAAATTTGTAACGGGGACCTAGTGTAGAAATCTATGATTTTTCTGGCTCACAAAGGACAACAGAAGGAAAAAAAAAGGAGCAGGGGGAAGAAAAAAACCTCTCCACCTTTTCCATTATGCAGAAGAAGCCAAGAGGAGATTAAAGAAGGATTTTTCAAAGTAGCCAATGTTTTTTTGAGAGGTTTTGTATTTCAGGGAGCCCAGATTTTAACATCTGAAAGAATTCGAATTCTTCAGTAGGCTGAAAATCAGGGTGGATAATTACTTTTCCATAAAAGTAGCCTAAAATTTCTCATCAATCAGAAATCTCAGTCACGTTAACTACCCCAGCACCTTACAAGCAGTCTCAATTAAAAATAAGAGTGTCTTGTGCCCCAGGATCACGGAGTTCTCCTCTCTGTCTTTTGTCCATGAGTATAGATTTTTAAAGAAAGACTGACTAGGAGAATAAAACAAAATAAATATGTTTCTTTTGCACAGAACCCAATGACTCCAATATATATGTGGATACCTGAAAGTAGGACAACAACCTGGGGAAGCCTTCAAAGACTCCAACTCCAACACAGTTGGCAACCACAGGTAACAAGGGAAGGCTGTTCCTACAAAAGGGGCCAGTACAGCCCTTCTGAGAAACATGAAATCACGGAATGGATTAGGTTCATAAGAAACTCCGGAGGTCGCATAGTATCACCCTTTGCTCACATCAGGCCTTGTCTTTGAGCACATTACTCAGAGCCATGTCTAGTTCGGTCTGAGTATCTGCAAGGATAGGGATCCCACAGCCTCTCTGGACCCCTATTCCAGTGTTTGACTCCCCTTGTTTTGAAGAATGAAGAATGTTTTACTTCTACACAGTCAGAACATCCTTCACTGCAATTTGTGTGCATTGCTTCGCATCCTTTCACTACCTACCTCTGACAAAAGATTAGCTTCATCTTCTCTATACCCTCACACTAGTTGCAGACAGCAGTAAGATCTCCCAAGCTGTCTCTCCTCCAGACTAAGCTAGCCCAGCTCTCTCAGCCTCTCCTTCTGGAGAGCAGCTCAGCGGAGAGGGACCTGGTTGTCCTGGCGGACAACAAGTTGACCATAAGCCAGCACTGTGCCCTGGCTCTCAAGAAGGCCAATGGGATCCTGGGGTGCATTAAGCAGAGTGTGGCCAGCAGGTCGAGGGAGGTTCTCCTCCCCCTCTACTCTGCCCTGGTGAGGCCCCATCTGGAGTACTGTGTTAAGTTCTGGGCTCCCCACTTCAAGAAAGATGAGGAGCTACTGGAGAGAGTCCAGTGGAGGGCTACGAGGATGATGAGGGGACTGGAGCATCTCTTCTACGAGGAAAGGCTGAGGGAGATGGGCTTATTTAGCCTGAAGAAGAGAAGGCTGTGAGGGGACCTTACAAATGCTTGTAAATATCTGAAGGGTGGGTGTCAGGAGGATGGGGCCAGACTCTTTTCAGTGGTGCCCAGCAACAGAACAAGGGGCAATGGGCACAAACTGATGCACAGGAAGTTCCGTCTAAACATGAGGAAGAACTTCTTCCTTCTGAGGATGATCAAGCCCTTGGAACAGGTTGCCCAGAGGGGTTGTGGATTCTCCTTCTCTGGAGATATTCAAGACCCGCCTGGACAAGGTCCTGTGCAGCCTGCTGTAGGTGACCCTGCTTTTGCAGGAGGGTTGGACTAGATGACCCACAGAGGTCCCTTCCAACCCCTAACATTCTGTGATTCTGTGATTCCTGATACATCATGTGCTCTGGCTCAAGGACCTTCTTGGTCGCCCTCCATGGGACATGATTCAGTCTGTCAATGTCATTCTTGTAATGGAGAGCTGAAAACTGGGTGCAGTACTACAGATATGGTCTCAGGAGTGCCAAACAAGAGAACATTATCTTGGACTGCTGGATGCATTTTTTCTCATACAGTCCAGTATGTGGTTGCTTTTCTTTGCTACAGGGACACACTCTTGCCTCTAGCTCAGGTTGTTGACCACCAGCACCCTCACATCCTTTCCTGCAAAGGTCCTCCCCCAGACCACATTATTGCATGGTCTTACTCTGTACCATGTGCAGGACTTCACTCATGTCTTTGATAAACTCCAGCCTCTCTAGATGTGTCTGAAAAGTGACTCTGTCCTCCAGTATGCCAGCTCCCTTCCCCAGTTTGCTGTCATCTGAAACTTGTTGCGGGTGTTTG
>Ga0065711_1032063_pt1 | contig 28127 bp, 14 predicted proteins | sample Hoacrofraction12_FD_59098 | JGI IMG/M metagenome (GOLD analysis project Ga0065711, IMG submission 59098) | Hoatzin crop microbial communities from Cojedes, Venezuela - Epithelial fraction 12 v2 (version 2) | ecosystem: Host-associated > Birds > Digestive system > Esophagus > Crop | place...
TTACTATGATAAACATTTCTTGGAAATGTAATGAATATGTATGTTAACATAGCATAAATACCTAGTAACTGTGTCTCTTCGGTGCACACGGTTGGAGGAGAGATCCCCCGTGTGCCCGGCGCCGCAATAAAGAATACCTGCTTAATAGTCTGCCGACTATTGAGTCTTCAATTCCGGCTTTTCACGGCATCACTAGAAAGCAAAAAAGAAACATAATTTGCAGGCAGAGGGTGGTTTTGAGCAGTGTCCCTTCTGCTATCGTGCTGTGGGCATGATATTGTCCCCTGCCAGCGGCAGGGGGCTCGAAGGCAGTCCCCTTGCTCCCAGAGGTCTGGATCCTACCGGGGAGATTAACAGATACATCTCCCTTTGCTCTTCTGAAAATACAGCATCTGAGGGACAACAAGTCCATAGCTGGTTGATTGTAATTCCTTGAACTTGTAAAGTACGTTTAATTGTAGCACTCATCAAACCAGATTTTAGAAGTTAATTCTCGCAAAGCCCTCATAAGGCTGTTACACCCAGAGAAAGCGAAGCAGACAGCGATTAACTGATTAACACAGGGTATGTCACGGCTTGGGAGAAAGAGCCCTGCCCTGCCCCAGATCAGTTGCATTGCTATTTTATGGCAAAAAAGTGCAGAACCATGCCAGGCCAGGCCTGGAAGCCCATGCTTTGGCAAAGTGCTGAGCGCTGGGCTTTGCTGTGCTACCGGCTTTTGGGTACCCAGCGTCGCTGCCTGCAGCTCCCACCCACCGCCCTGCTTCATGGCAGGCCATTGCGAAAGGCAAAGGAGCAACACAGGGTGGCGAAACCCAGCTGGGAATGTTTGGATCTTGCTGTGCCTCTTTCCAAGGTGGTTTGGTCCTAGCAAGTCCTAACAACCAGCTCCTCGTTTGGTCCTAATGAGTAACGGTGACCCTTTGTGTGTCCCTAAGGATGCGGGGCTCTCCCTGGGCGTATGCTCTGCTCCTCACCATTGCCATGGACTCCCCTCTAAAATCAGATCCCCTCAGAGAAGCCCACCAGCTTCTCCATGCAGAAAACATGGCATGACCAGATTTCTCTACAGCCATCCCAAATCTTTTCTGCTTTCGCCACTGCAAACCCAGAAGGGTAAGGGCTTCAGGGCACATTCCCTCTTCCACACGCCTCTTGGCTGAAGAAGCACTGATGTCTGACCACAGAACTTTCGCTGATGATAAATCACTTCCCACATACCCGGATCATCCTTTAATGAGCTGCTGCGGATCAGCCCCTGTCCAGGCTCAGCCGATGCCGGTCATCCATGAGCTTGGCAGAGTTACCTTCATCCACCTCGATAGAGGACATGGCCCCTAGAAATGCCAGGCTTGCTTAGCTCAGCACATCCCTTCTCAACAAGGACACTCCTCGCAGTGCTTTCTGGCCCCCTGGCCTTAATACGAAACATTTCTGTAGAGGCCATGTGTCCGGGAAAGGTGATTCCGGCCTGGAGATAACATGGATACAGCTGCCTCTGTTCCCTGGGGAATCTGCTGACGGGAGAGGGGGTCTCACTTGGGGGAGCTGCTGTCTGTGGCCATAAAACTGATGTTGCTGATTATTTGATACGAAGCAGCATGGGCCAGGCTTGCTTTCCCAGTGTGCAGGACAAGTGAGGCTTCAGGGAGTCAGCATTTTGTATCATTCCACCCAGGGTTTATCTAAGGAAAAGGCACCAAGGACAGGCTGCAGACACACAGCGGATGGCGGGAGGAAAAAGTTAAGCACAATGATATCATAAAATGCTCCCTGAGTCACTAGCTACGACTCATATCTTTGCTAAAGAGACAAGGGGTTGCAAATAGATGCCATGGATAAATGCCAGGAGAAAAAGGGTTTCAATTTTACTGACGAGGCTATTGCTGATTAATTACTTTGCAGCTTGGCCTGTACTGAGGGCTGGATCTGGAAACAAAAGTCCTGAAATTGTTTCTGTTTCAAGCGTGGGCAGTCAGGGAACCATAAACCGCCCAGCAGAGACTTCATTCCTGTCCAATCCATAGTGCCTTAGTGCTGGCCAGTTTCTGTCAGGGTTGGGATTGAAGGGGTAGAAACATGCACACTGCAGTAGGTAGAGAAAAGGCATAGATTAAGTGTTGACAGGAGGTAATTAGTGCCCTAAATACATCCTCCTTCTGAAGATATCGGTACTGATTAGTGATTTTTCATAGCTAGATAGTTTTGACAGGCTTTCACGATAGTGAAAATCTATAACGAAAGAGTAAATATATTTGTGTAGAACTAAGGACAGAAGAGTGAGGATGCGTCTTCAAGATGAGCTCCTCTGCAAACTCAAAAATTGAAAATTCCAGAACCCATCAAGTAACAAACGATAAAGCAGTAAATTAAAAAAGTAATAATCCATAGAGCAAAAAGCTGCATTTTCTCTCTGAAGCGGCCCCAGGGCCCAGCTTGCTGTGCTGCGGTACCTGAACACACTTTCTGCTCGCCCACGCATTCCCTCCTGCAGAGCCACACTGGCGGGAGGATGCTCCTTAGGTATCGCGCACCTTGACTTCGTCCCCAAATCATTTTCCCTGAACACTGCTTAGCAACTCGTTTCTGGTTATCAACAACTCCAAGCAGTTCATCCAAATGACCATGCTGGGCTTTGCCCCCTCCAGTTCTTCTCAAGCTGCTACTTCCAGCGAGAAACGGCAAGCAGCAGCAATTTCAAAGCTCTGGGCAGGGACCATGGCCTTGCAGGTCAACCTGTTCCCTGCTCTCCTTGCCGTGATTGTGGACCCACCACAGATGCGCCTGGGCAGCCAGCACTGCTTCGCAGGCCCAAAGCACCCAAAAGGCTCCATGGTCCCGTAAAGATCTTCCTCTGCGTTCCTCCACCACGACCTGTCTAAACCTTTTTAGAATTTTTAAAAGTTGTCGGAGCACTATAAGACAAAATGCCTTGCTCGCTTGCCGGTAGAACTGCGGGCTGCAAAATGAGATTGCTCTGCCCGATGGCCCTGCCTGCCCTCGGCGCTGGGAGAGCAGCCCTGCAGTGCGTGCAGCAGGTCTTCCACCTCCAAGGAAGCTCTGCAGTACAGACCGCCACAGAGGCACCTACATTTTTCCATGCTACAGCAGGCATTAATTAACGTGCACATGCAAATTATGTTGGAGAATTGTGCGAGAAAAGACTGTCATCCAAAACAGAAGGGAAAGTAGGAGATGTGTCTGATCACATGCATTTATTCCATCAAAGGGTGCTTCTGGTCAGATCATTAACTGCAAAGAGCCACTCAGACTGCAATCTAATATTCAGAAGTTTCAAATGTCTCATGCCTTCTCGTGCCAAAGGAATATTTCAGCTCTGCCTCAATCTCTCTTTCACCTTCCTCATCGCCGCCACAATGACAAGTCCCTTTTCATGGCTTGTAGCATCTTGCCAGATTCCTCAGGCAGAAAATTTCCCTTTCTGAGTCACTGTAGAACATCGCAGGCTGCAGAACAGCCAGAGCCTCCCCCAGCTTCCCAACTTGCTGTACAGTTTTACAGAATCTTTGTCCCAGCCTGAGGACAGAACTGCAGCCCCAAAAACAGCATAAACATCAGGAGAGTCTGCCAACCCCTGCTCTTTGCAAGCTACAGGTGAATTTATCTATATGCTGCCGGTCAAAAGTGTGATATCCGCATGGGCAAAAGCAGGTTGTGAGTGCTGTGGCCTCAGCTACTGAATTAAGGAGCCCATATTGCAATGTACATCTTATTTAGGTGCCCTTCAGGAAACATATGTGGAGGACATAATCGCGGCTACAGACAGATCACATGTTGAATTTCACGATGGATCTAGTGTCCTCCGAAACATGAAGACACCCTGATCTCCATCCTGAGACTCTGGACTTCTCTGAAGCTCAGAGTCTGCACACAAAGTTATTGCTAATATTTTATTTCACTGAGAAAAACAGATAGAAACAAACAAATCCTACTTGTTTTTTAATGACCCTGCCTGCAACCCAGAGGGCTGCAGGTGAAGCCTGACGTTACTGGGGAGGAAGATCATGGCATCGAGTGAGCAAGGGCTGCCCCAGCACCGCCGTCCTGTCTGGGTTGTGTGACCCTGCTCCAGGCTGCGCAGCCTCAGCAGCACACGGGAGCCTGTGCCAGGCTACACAGTAATTGCTTGTTTAATGCAAAACCAGTGGCACACGGCTGATAAAATAACACCGGGAGCTGCCACACAGCCCAGCATTGCATGACTTGCGTGATTAAAGCTAGAGGTTTCCTTCCTGCGTGTGATCTGGCTCCACTGTGGCGTTAGAATCAGCAGACAACACCAAAAGGCGGGTGGGGGGACTCGGCAGCAGAGCAGGGACCTGCAGCAGGGCAGTGGCACTGCCCAACCTTCACCATCATTTAGCAGCAAGTGATTCCTCAGCAGGGTCTGCTATGCACTAGTTGCACCATCTGGGGCAAATGACTTGGTTTTCTTGTTTCTGTCAGCCTGTAACACCAGCTGCTTGTCTATACGACAGAGCTGTTTTGAAGATGAAGGTAAGAGAAAGGACTCTGAGGGGACACAAGAAGAAGTTTAGTACCCACCTCCCACTGATACTCAAGTATAACTGGCATCTGGAGAGAGCTGAACAGAGGAAAAGAAGTGAAATAAAGGCATTATCCCTTCCTCCTTTAAATGGCATCCTTCTTTGTCTTTTTTCTATTTTACTTTTGCATGTGGAACCTAAAGATGATGGGGAGCAGCACAACATTAAACCCCCGTGTGTGCTCACCTGACCATGCGCATGTACCTTGCAGCAGTGACCTCGTCATCCCGGCTGGCAGCGACCAACAGGTCACAGCCTGTTCCAGGCTTCAAACACCAACCCCTGGAGGAGGAGGCCAAAATACGGGTAAAAAGCTGCAGCCTTTCAGTGAGTAGCTGCAATTTGTGGTTCTTTCAGCTAATCAAATTGTAATTCTCCTAATGACTGGTCCAAAAATAGGTTACAGTTTTGGAGAGAGAAGAAAAGCATTCATCCTGCCTCTGGGGTCGTTCTCCATGCCGCAGCTTTGCCCTGCTTTCCAAAATAACGAGCTTTGCCGGCAAGGCATGGCTGCAAGTGCTCAGCTCAGAGGTAATCAGGGCAGGAAATAAATATGCATGATGGCCATCAGTCCCCCACCATCGGGGCATCTTGGGACAGCACATCTTTTGGTGTAAAAATATTACTGCAATCTCTCCGATCTGCAGCTTAATGTAGTAATGTCTCTCTTGAGCGCAGCACTGGCAGATGCACAGCAGCTAAATGGATTTTTCGGGCTGAACCAGCCACCCAAACAGCAGAAGGAAAAAGCAAAGTTTCCTTCACCGCCACGGGACTGGTGGGGATGCCAGCAGGGCACAGCCCGGGAGGCTGAAGGGGCACGGGAGCGTCGGTGATCTCCACTCCCTCGACCCCAGGTCCCTGTTCCAGCCTTGTTCAGCCTGGGCTCATCTGCTCGATGGCAGACAACATAAAATGGAAATGCATTGCCCCAAAGAATTAATTTTAAATAAATTCCTACAATTTGAGTAAACTCTAGCAGGATGAATAGCGTGAAACAAAGCCTGAGCACATGTGATTTTGCAACATCATGGCATTTCCTATGCGTGGAGAGCCCAAACGCAGACTCAGCACCCCGGCTGCCCTTCGAACCAGGCTGTGCAAGAGCTGGATCTGTGTTTCACCCTTCTCACTGCCTCAGGCTTGAAATGGTTCATCCAGTTAAAGGCTAGAGGATTGCTGAAGGCTTTACAGCAAGCAAAGAACGTCTTAGAGAGACTCTGAAAATATTAGTAACAGCATTATCCAAAAATGTTAAATGCATGAGCTAATTAAAGCATACAATGAAGTAATAATATATTTTAAATGTAAGCTGTAAGGCAGTGTCCTAGTCCAGATTCCCAAGGCAATACATCTTTCCCAGTCTCAGAACAAACCCTTTATACAGTAGGTGTTGGCACCAGCACAGAGCTTAAGACCACCCAAACTGCTGTTAAGAGCCTCCCATTTTTTGCCCCCACAAACACCATCCAGCTTTCACAATTCAATTGGGGCCTATCACCACTCAAGACTGATGTGTTTCACCTCTCATCTTCAAGGCAGGCACGCAATTAAAAAGGAAACCTGAAAACTGCCAATATTTCGAGAGACACTGAAATGAGCAGAGATCAGCAGAGAAGATGAAGAGTTACATCCCATGCAAAAAAATTAAGCAAGAGCAGGAGCAGCAGCAGCCACTCCTTGACAGCGAGTACAGAGTAGTGACAAAGGGAACTGCATTTGGAGCCACTGTGGGGCACCAACTAGAGAAAACACAGTTCTGTCCATAAATAGGGAAGTCTTCCACCGCCTTTTCTCCTTTTTCTCTAATAAAATCGCTTTCTCGGAGAGCTGCAGAGGTTACAAGCACGGTCATGTTTCGGTGTCAGTCCCTCTGTTGGCAGCTCACCTACCCAAGCACAGAGGGGCTACTTGCTGGCTAGTTTTTCAGATCCCTTTGCGAGTCTAATTAAAGCTTTCCACTTTTTTGATGTGAGTAGCAGAGCTGCTAATTAACTGCTGAAAATTATACTGAGGATCCAGTATCTGCTGTGCAGCTACCTCAGTGCTCATCAGCTTCCCAGGGTGATTGCAGTACGGGTGGAGCGACAGCAGAGATACAGAGAGGATAGGGAAAAAAATCCAGCAGCTTTTGGAAACAGTATCAGCCTGGGAGTGTCTCTAATCTGAATTCCACAGTAAGAAATAAAAAATATATCTATATACACGCATATATTTAAATTAGATATCCAAGGTAGAGTGCAACCCAAACCCACCAAGCATTATCCTCTCTTTGCGTCCTCTCCAAATGCAGGGGGGTACAAAGGAAGGGGAAAATATACAGTCTACTATTCATTAAATTCTTCTAAATTTGTTTAATTCATTACACACACTTTCATTTTTGTCTGAGTCCCCTGCAATTCTCTTAAAAACGGATAAAGAAAAATCAACATCATATGCTCTCGCTCATTGCTAAATTCACTTTCAGTGTCCCCTCTTCTCTGACGTGCCAGCAGGCCCTGCCATGGTGAAAGAGGGGATCACTTGTTTGGATGAACCTTTCTGTGCTGTAAGAGCCATCCTGTCTGTGCGAGTAATCCTGAAACCCTGGGACCAGGAGTCTTTATTTCTGCTACAAGGACTGTTCAATAGCAAGATCCCTGTGGGAATACAGGACACGCACATCAAACCCCTGTGGAGTACAGGAAAATGTGCAATGGCAAATGGCCCCTCAAAATGTGCCGCCTTTGTATGATTTGTGTTAATGTTCTGATTTATCACCTTAACTGGACCTGGTCACCAGGAGAGGAGAGGGGGCAGGGGCAGCTAATGGCACACGAATCACTGCAGCTTGAGGACCATTTCGGGGAGTGCTGCAGCCAGGCTGGGAGATGCTTTTAATTAAGTCATATCCCTAAAAGGCTCTTCTTGATGAAATGCCAAAAGTTGGAGCACTAGATAATGAAGCAAGTGATTCAGGCGACATGTACACCATCTAACCAATGGAAATTACTTAATGAACTGCCCTTAACTCATCAACAGAGCTACTGAGATGTCTGCCAGCAGAAAAGATGATTGCGTGAAAGTTATTATTTTTCTTCTTTCCTGGCTCTGATGCCCTCCCGGAAATCCCCATGCAGCGCCCCCTGCAGCCTGAACGACCAGGGCTATCCACAAAGCTCCTTTGCTCCTTGGAGACCACCCCACTGCCGGGCAGGCTGGCCCTTGCTGCCAGGATGATGCCTTGCCTTTGGGAGATTTGTTTCCTGGTGCTTCTTGCGGGTGCATTTCACAGGAGCTGCGAAGGAAAAAAATAAAATAGGAAAAACTGACCATGGCTAATTAAATAATATATCTGCCTGAGCAGGAGCATGACCACTCCACCACATCCCTCCGTAACTCCAAAAGAAACCCTGATGCTGCAGACGAATCCGCGTGGTGATATTTCCTGTGGGTTCTTCTCCGGGGACTCAGGGCTTCAGGATGGGTTTCCAAGGTCAAAGAAAGCCTCTTCCTATGCATGGCTTAGCTGAAGGTTTCTAAAAACGCTATTCAGTTGGCTTCAATTGCTGTTGCCGAGCTCTTACGTGTTGTTTATGCTTTGCCCACTAAGTGGAGCTGGGGACTCTCCCATGCTTCCCCTCCCGGGATGGTGCCAGCACAACATGGATTTTCCTCCTCGGATGAAATGGCAGGGTCATCTGCTACCAAGGTGGCTGCGGCTCGCACAGACCCACGCTGGCCCATGGGCAGACAAGGGTGATGGTCTGGCGCTTGCTTTCCACCACCTAAGTTTGGGGTCTTTCCCATTTTTCCTATAGAGAGGACGTGGTTTTGAACCCGCTCTGTGCAGCTGAGCATGTGAACATCCACGCTTTTGGAGGGTGAGGAGTGCCAGAGGTTCCCGATCTAACACTTTCCTGCTTCAGCTTTTTTCACAAATTCCATTAATTAACCTTTCCTATATCTACAGGGACTGAAAGAAACATCTGTTAACACAGAGAGTTTTCAGGAACTTCCTCGTAATGTCGTCATCTGCTGTGTTTTTTAAACCTGTTTTATAGCAACCACCTAAAAATACCTATGACATGGTACAGCAGGTCAGCTACAAAAAGTATTTCTGTTATCTGCCATGAAGACCAGTTCAACCACAGAGACAGACCATTTGCTTCGCTAGAGCCATACACCCATACAGGTTTGTACATTCCCTGCGAGACTTCCCCAGGAATTTGGGAAAGCAGCTGAACACTGAATACATCCACACACCACCACCTTTCCTGCTGCCAAAGATCACGTCAGAAATCACCTCAGAGGAGAACAGAGCATGTCTCTAGAGACAACAGAGGACGTGGAAATAAACCAGGATAAAATTACAGCTTTACAAAATCCATTGCATTACCCTGCAATGGAAAGATAATTAGGAAATTGTTTTTGTCCTAATGATTCATATCTATCTGGGCAGGAGCTGTGTCAGGAACATGACTTTAATTTAACCTAATACTGCAGTACCAAAACATGGTTTGCTATATTTTTATGCCCAGGAATCAGATATTACCAGCACGCTGCCTCTCCCCTCCCCGCCCCCCCTCCCCAAATCACTGCCTCAGACAAGCGCATTTGGAAATTACCTGCACAACGAGAACAACAGTTGGTTGTCCTCAATGTTGTTTACAATGGTGCAGGTTCAAACTGAAAGAGCTGGGAATGTGAGATGATTTTCCATGAAGCTGACTGAATTTTGAGACTCAGTTTATTACAATATTGTCATCTAATTGATCAGGCTGGATTAAAATCCGTAAGATCACTGAAACTTTATACTGAGACTGATCCACATGGTGCTCCTTCCCAGAGCAGTCTCAGGAAAATCTCTGATGTTACCTCAGATGTTGGAGTTTCCTTCTCTGGAGATATTCAAGACCCGCCTGGTAAGGTCCTGTGCAGCCCGCTCTGGGTGACCCTGCTTCGGCAGGGGGTTGGACTGGGTGACCCACAGAGGTCCCTTCTGACCCCTGTCGTGCTGGGATTCTGTGAATGTCTCCTTCCTGGCAGTTATGCTTGTAGGAAAAGCTTAAGCATTTCTATTCAGTTATACCAAACCTTGCCCTATATTAAAGTAATAGTTGCATTAAAATCATGTCAGCACATTGATAGTGTTGACTGAAATAGTAATTTATAAAACAAATGTATTTATGCAGCATATGTATCTTGTGGTTGCCTCTACCGGGGTTTTCTTTGCAGACAGAATATTTGGTTGGTAAAAATTTACAATTCCTCGTGGAACCGTTGTCCATGGAAACCATACTACTGATAAGAGATGAGACAGAAATATGTTACCCACCACTGCATAATAACCGGCGGAGCAGCAGTACATAGAGTAGCTTGATATTACAGTTTTTCAGTTTATGATGCAAAGTCTGCCTGTTTTTCAGTGATCTCTATACAGTTATATGGCAAACAATAAGTTGTCTTTAGTGTGTAATGAATTCAATGAACTTTGAAGTATTTAATGAGTAGTAGATTTCATCTTTTCCCCTTCCTTTGCATACCAGACTGGAGAGTGACTCAGTATCCCTCCCAAACATATCGTGTGAGCATCCTTTTCAATAGTGGTCTGGACCAGCACACCGTGCCTAAGGATTGCCTTGGAGGAAAGCAAGTTCCTCAGAAACCAGGTCTATCCCAAAATGTAACAGACTTCTACAGAATATTATTTACTTACGTAAACTAAAATCAGAAATATCCTTGTAGTCAGTTCCTTTTAATATAAGAAAACGGAAACTATTTCATAGCACGGAAGATTTGCTAATACATTGAAACATATTGTCATTATTGCTTTATTGCCAGTTATCGCAGGGCTCTTATCAGCACATCCACTTGGTAAATGAATAAATCCCTTCACGATGCAGCTCTGGCACAAACGCTAGCCTCAGGCTGGGATGATTGAGCAGAGCTCCAGGCAAGGCAGAGGACACCCATCCTGCCTGTCAGGGACCCACCAGCAGGCACGCGTCCATCTGGGCAGCACTGATTTGGTGATTTAAATACAAACAGGATCGCATCCAACTGCTAAACCCTTGACCTGTCCATTCCAGCCAAAACCACGACTGGAGCTGGTGTCACACCAACCACTGCTGCGGGTGACCAAGAGGGGACCCTCGCTGCCAGCTCTGCTCTTGGGGCACCATTGCAGCTCTTTGGCTGCAGTAGAGATGCACAAGTACATTACTGGGTAGGATTTAGCTTTAAGGGCTTGATTCAGGGAGTCTCACTCCTGAGTAGACTTTACTTGTTACCGAGGTAAAGCACTTAATAAATACTGATGAGAGGGTCATGGTGTATAAATACATTGCTGGTGGTGGCGGGCTGTGGTTTGGTGAACGTATGGGAGAAATAAACATTCATGTGCTCTTCCAAGATGCATGAAGGAGATCGTCCCAGTTAAATCTGTGCCTCTTTCACTAATACACACACATATAAAACCATAACACTGTCTAAACTGTCAATGGGAAGTCAGCTCTGTGCCAAGTGACTGAAAAATCCCTTCACTGCACCAATTTCCGAATTGTTTACAGGCAGACTGGTGCTACTTTTCCTGTTAGATAGGGTTCCCATAGCAACGTTACTTTTATCACATAAGAGGATTCACCAGATTAAAACAGACGCCTTCAGGTAATTAAAATACATAAAATTTCTAGGTTATTTACATCTCTGCTAGCGAGGAACCACAATACTCGATTCAAACCAGGATGCTGAGGACCTTTGCGACCGAACAAACAAGAAATAAAGCTGTCAGTGTTTGTCTAGTACAAAATGGGGACTTGCCAGCTGCAGGAGGCATTGCACACAAAAAGCCTCCCAGTCCAGAGCATGCGATGCAGAGAAGGGCAGGCTGTGCAACCTGGTATTTGCATTTGGAGCTGGTGCCAGAAGGTTGGGATGAATGGCCTGGTTGATTTTCTAGAGAGGCAGTTTTCAAGAGAAGACATAATGCACTGGAGGTGTAAGAGCTTTAACCCTGGCATCCAGGTCCGCATGATGGCGAGGGGTGGATTTGAACGTGGTCACCTGCATCCCAAGTGATTTCACTTGGGCATAGCCTTTGCTGCCTCCACCTCACAGGGTACCAAACCTCCAGTCTTCTGAAGGCTGAGCATAACTCATTCTTCCTGAAATTGCAAAATATGAGTTCTCATTAGAAGAGCTCAAAGATCCAAACTGGTGCACCTAATCCTGTCCGTATTTGTCTGAAGGGTTTCCATGTGGGATTTTGCTTGGCACCCTTAGCACTTCCAGAAGAAAGGTGCAGGGCTTACTCCCAGCTCTACACTTGCAATGCTCATGGCTATCCCAGCCTGTTGCAGAGGAAGGCAAATGCAGGATTCAATCTCTCCTGTAAGTTGGAGTTGGAGCAAAAAAAGAAAACATAGCAGGGAAAGTTGGATCTGGAAAAGCAGCCTTTCTCTGGGCGCTGAAGGGCATTTTGCACCTGGAGTGGGTTTCCTTCTGCTGGTTGGTGTGGTCATCAGGTAGGAGCTGGGAGGTTGGAAGGAGGTGTTTGTCCTTGTCCTGAGCGAACAGAGCACCCAGCCAGTGAAAGGACTTTGGCTAGAGGGCCAAGTTAAACCTCTCATTTTCCTCCATAGTGGTAACAGTGAAGATGGGGTGATTCAGAAAGCTGGATTTCAAGCTGCTTCACTGTGAAGCTAGATTCAGCACCACAGCATTTTTGTATGCCTCCTAGTAAACCAAAGTGCAGAAAGCTATTCTTGAATTAAATCTGTCCTCGGTGTATTTTAAGATCTTTGTTTCTAATTAATGTTTGATTGGAGTGGCTGCTATGGAAAGTTTTCTTGTTTGTAAGTATTTGGACTATTAAATCCAATTTTGTTCTTAACTGTGTGCCTAACTACACCAATTCTTACTTACTCCACAGCTAGAGGCTGGATGAGCGAGGACTTAAGTCACACTGCATGAGGCAACTTTGACTTTAACAGCTTCCAGTGTTTCAGCCAGGGTTTAGCAGCTGCTCTCTAACCCTTGGCAAGCCTTGGCTCCTCCCAGCCACTACCACTACACAGACCAGTGGTGGATGAAAGCAAAAAGATGTTTAAATGCAGACAAGGGCATCCTCATCCTTTTCTCTGAGGTTTGTAACAGTTTCTTATCGAGACAAACAGAGCAGCTCACCCTCTCAGAAGTGAGATTCGATGTCACCACATTCCGTGAAGACCCACCATACAGAGTCACTTTTCAAGCTATTTTGCCAGATATTGTAATTCGGAACTTTTTCCTGAAGTTACGAAAGAAGAGCCAACTTCCATTATTTAGTATTAAACACCATGTCCAACCTTGCATGACATGGAACTGCAATTAAAACCTGACTGCTCTGGTGACAGACAGAGGAGACTAACGTGCCACTGAAAGTACACCAGCCCCTGGAAGTCCAGTTTAGCCCCTGGAAGACCAATCTAATGCTGTCACAGATATTTCCATTGTAAAAGGCCCATGAAGTCTATATGTGACATCGCTGTGGCCTTGCTGTGTTCTTTTTATTGTCCAGGCATATCTTCAAGAGGACACATTTGTTTTTGGGAAGATGAAATGGAAATAAATTTTAATGAAAAGTGAGTATAGAAGTGATTAAATAGAAGGAAATTAAACCAACAATGTTATGCCTGGCAAGTCTTCTCCACCCTGTGAATGAGCTGGTTATCCCTTTATTTAAAAACAAACAAACAAAAAAACCCCAAACAACCAAAAAGCTACAAAGGACTGGAAGACAGAACAGCATCCTTAAAACAAAGTTATAACCTCAGCCAACAGCCTTCACTCATCTGGGAAAAATGTTGAATTGGGATTATTTGGAGCAAGTTTCGATGCTGCCATGGAGCTTTAATGATGCTGACACTGCAGACTAGTCCAGTGAGCTACTCAGAAGCTGCCTGCAAGGGCCTTGGGTTTGCACTGACCAGTGATCTCTGTATGGTGAATCTATCTATTCCTTATTGCAGCCTGAGCTGCAGACTAAACCTAACGCCAAAGCAAAGGACTCGCATGAAAAGATGGCAGCCTACAGGCTTAGAGGATCACCTAAATATGGTTTTGAACTCATAAAACATTTCTAAATGAATAAAAAGGAATATGATACTCTGCATTTGGAGGACAAGGATGCCAGGAATTGCGTGTTCAGTTCCTCACTGCCTTAAGACCTTTGGCTCCTCCGTAAATCCTCTGAGCAGGCTCTGATGACTTTTCACTCTCTTACAGTAGCATCACACAAGTTAACTACAGGTTGGAGCTACTGGGCATTATCACAAAAATAAGGCAACACCTTCCTACAGACTTTGAGCACCTGATGCTCACAGATCCACTTAGACTCACCAGAAATGTTTTATCTCTGCTCTGGAGTGTAAATTATCTTTGTGCAGAAGAAACCACGTGTGCCCACGCAGCAGTGGTGGCCTGGCCACAGAGGCAGTCACCCCTCCAAGGGGCATTAATCAGCCACTGATCTGGGAACCTCTTCCGGTTGTTCCTAAAGCGTTAATCTAACTAGGGGCTCAACCTTCCCAATCTTTACAATGCAAACCTTACCTACTTGGAGATACTTGGATTAAAACCACAAACCACTTATTTTCTAGACATTAAATTTTAGTATAAAATTGCAAACCCCATTGTGAAAACTACCCATTCCCTACAATAGCTGAGCAGTGAGCGCTAATGCTGCTGGCACAGGTTCCTGCCCGGCTACACCTAATCTTTGCACGCTGAGCTGCAGCACAACTACAAAAGCAGGAATTAACAGAGCTGTTGTAGATCATAAGTATGTTCAGCTGGGAACTTACCGAGAACAGCGGCCATAAAACATACCATTGTCAGAGCATTTGGAAGAGGAGGTGCCTGTACTCTGGTGTATATGTCACACAAGTCGCAGAAGGACAGGGCAGGGACTAAGAGAATGAAGAACGACCCACTGTAGGAGAAGAGCAGGTTCAATACCATCTAAGGAACCTGAAGATGCACAAGTCCATGGGATCTAATGAGATGCATCCACGGGTCCTGAGGGAACTGGTGGATAAAGCTGCTAAGCCATTGTCGATAATATTTGAGAAGTCATGGCAGTCCAGTGAAGTTCCCACTGATTGGAAAAGGAGAAACAATCCCCCTTTTTGAACAGGGAAAAAAGGAAGACCTGGAGAACTATAGGCTAGTCAGTTTCACCTCTGTGCCCTACAAGATCATGGTGGCCTTCTGTGATGGGGTTACAGCGTTATACCTGGGTAAGAGAAGAGCAACTGATGTCATCTACCTGGACTTGAGCAAAACATTTGACAATGTCCCACAGGGCATCCTTGTCTCTAAATTGGAGAGACATGGATGTGACAGATGGACCACTCGATGGATAAGGAATTGACTGGATGGTTACACTCAGAGTTGCGGTCAATGGCTTGACGTCCAAGTGGAGACAAGTGATGAGCAGTGCATGTAGTGATAGGACAAAGGGTAATGTCTTTAAACTAAAAGAAGGTAGATTTAGACTGGATACAAGAAAGAAATTCTCTACAATGCAGGTGGTGAGGCACTGGAACAGGTTTTCCACAGAAGTTGCGGCTGCCCCCTCCCTGGAAGTGTTCAAGGCCAGGTTGGACAGGGCTTTGAGCAACCTGGTCTAGTGAAAGGTGTCCTGACCCACGGCAGGGGGGTTGGAATGAGATGGTCTGTAAGGTCCCTTCCAACCCAAGCCGTTCTATGATTCCATGGTGATCCTCCAGCAGCACATCACTGCTGCCTAAGTGGTCTTTGGACTTCAGTACACTTTGCCCCCAAGCATTGCTCCCAACTCTGTCACTGTGTTCATTTCTGCCTGGGCAAAGGGCAGATGTAGGTTGCCTGATGTCAAAACACCACAAGACATGGCTTCCTGAAAGGTTCCTGTCTACTCTAAGACCTCATCCAGGTTTTCCACAGCCAACAAAGGATGGTGGCACTTCCTGAGGACAACGTATCTCACTTGTCCTAGCCATCTGCCCTACACTGGCATGAACTCCAGGGATCCCACAGAAATATCTCCAATTAGGCATGACTCATGGAGTGATTCAGGTAGCTAAATGGAAGTGTCTAGTGACTCGGCTCTTAATTGATTATTTAGGCCATAGCCTGTCTGGTAAAAGTTAGTGTGAAGGTCATTTTGAATTAAATGAAACAGGCATCTTTCTAAGGACAGTTACTAGCGTTGACACTTCCCTATAGATTTCCCTGTTTTGGAAAATGCAGTGACAACACACAGTATCTTTGAAACAAAGCCTGACTCATTTACCCATACAAACACAACCATCAGAGGCAGGGGGTTAAACCAGAGTGGTTTCTTTCTCTGCCTTAGCATTTCCCTCGAGCTTAGGCGTGGTCACTTTATTGCCATTATCCTGCTTCTCATGCCCATGCTTCATGTGCCTTCCTGCTCTCCTCTTGGACTGCCTGCGCAACAGCTGCTTTATTTAAATCAGTTTTCATATCATCCAGTTTCTCACCTTCCTTAACAAGGGAGATTCTCCAGGTAGGGAACAGAGACATCCATTGCAAATTAAGCAACAGTGGAGAGGAAGCCCCAGGATAACTTGCTGTTATCTTGCAGCAAGCAACATCATTGTCACCAAGCAAAACACTATCAGTGGTTCTGAATATATTACAAAATATTTTCTGTGGGTTTTTTTTTTTATTTTAATCTGGACTCAAACTATCAATGCCTCAGTTCTGAAAGAAACCCCTATAAACAACTGTTCAATTTGGTCTTTGCTGACAGACAACTAATTTTATGCTTCATCAGAAAGAACACATTTCAGTCCCAAGAATAATTTTAATCCTGTTCCTAATTCACATACATTAACACTCAGAAGTGATTAGAGTTGCACAACATGAAGTAATCAAGTTTAAGCACTGTACATAATGCTCAGCAGCTTCTGCCCAAGGCAGAACATACCATCAAGAAATTTGTTAGCAGGGTTGCCCCCTTTGATGCTATCTGTGGAGTTTCTATTCACAAAAATATTTCCTTTGTTCCCATAGTATTTGCCCAATGTATTCCCTGGAACACCAAAAGAAAGAGGAGAATAAAGAGACTGCCTTCCTAAACCTTCATACACCACTTATGGTTTGTATGAAGTCCTCTGAGTCTTTTTTGCTTGGCTTTTTGACTCATCCGAACTAATTTACGTTGGGTCAAATTCAGAAGTCTTTAAAGAGGCAAAGATTCATTGCCTCCAAATGACCAAATCTTGAAAGCATCCTCAGTCCCCTGTAGTCCACTGTCAATTCAATCAGGCTACCTCTCTGCTAATAAATTAAATACGCTTGGGACCATTCTCTCAGGTATTAGCCAGCTGGTACAGGATGGCCCATGTCCATAATGCTGAACTCTCTCAACTGGCAAAACAAGAAGGTTATGTGTAAATTGCCTATGGGAAGGGTTGACCCGTACTGGCTCCTGCCCAGGGAGCGCTACCTGGCATAGGCCAAAAGCATGCCATGGATGGCTCTAAAGACTTAATGGTACCAAGAACAGACCTCCTGCACCAGGGAAAGTGACTCCAGACTCCTTGAACATGAGCACAAATGTAGCCTCAAAGTCCAACCTGGGTCAACACTTGTTGCTAAACTCGCTTGGTCCTTAATCGAGGAAACTATCACTGAATTTAAATGCAAAAAGTGAGCCAGGGCTTCGGAGTTTACAAAATATTACACTTCCTGGATTAATCTTGGAAGTTTGAACTTGCAAAATTTTCCAGTTATACTACCTTATTGATGCAGTTGATAGGAAAACCTGATAAATCCTTGAATGAACCACCACATTACTCTATTTCTTCACTTAATCCATCATGGATAAGAGTGAAAGGAAGCATGAACAAAGTAGGATCAATTGGCACTGACTAATGACAAAACAATGTTGTGAAATAATCCAGCTGATTCAATATGTTCGGTATTGAACATATTGCAGCCGCTGAGCAGCAGAAGCAAGGGAGATTCTGGGATGTGGCTGTCTTGGCACTGCACGGAAACCATGGCGTGGTGCCTTGCTCTGTTTGCCTCCTCCTCCTCAGGCACAGCTTTTGTGTAAGGATGACTAATATCACATTCAATTTCTTTAATATGGCTTTGCATTCTTTATACTGCAATGGAAATTTATATTTGAGGCTGAACAGGAAGAGCCTGTACTGAGGAAATGAGGACAGCCAAAGTGAGAGGGGCTCTCAGGCTTGCCACCAGCTTCTTGCTGGTGGCTCAGAAGACATCCTCCCTGAAGGGCACCACAGTCCTGTTCGAAAGAGCACCTTAAATTTAATTCAATTATTTCAAAGTATTCGCTACTTGTTCCAGTGTCTGCTCCCTCCAGAGATCTCAGAGCAAAGCCAAGTGGAGTGTCAAACACGGACTCCGAGCTGCGCTTTGCACCATAACCTCTATTTAGCACCATTCCTCTGGTGCTCATCGTACCTGTCTAGTCCTTCACTTCTCCAAGCCAAGCACTTTGTTAAAGCATGTCTCAAAACCTCAAAAACTCTGAAGATGGCTTTTCTTCTCTATCGCTCAAAGCACTTCAAAAAACATTACATAACTTCTATTATCTGTGTGATGCAGACAGTACTGTACCGTCTGCATTTCACGTTCAGGGAAAGAGAGGCAGGAAGCACTTACATACCCAAGGAACGGCTATCAAATTAAATGGATCAATGGAAAAAACCATCCTGTAACTCTCACTTTTTATTTCTACAGAGTTTAAGATGACGTGAAAGTGAGTTTAAGATGATACAAAAGTGAAACCACTTGATCAAAGAAAAATTTCCAGGCTATTGTACAGTCAATTGGGTTTTTCTTGTTTCCTAGATCCTGAAGACATTTAACCTGTAAGCACTGCTGCAGCAGCCTCAACAGAGGAGCTAGAAATTGTGTGCAGGTGCATTAAAAGAGCAGCCATGGCTTCACGCATGTTCACTGCCCTGCCACGCAGCCCATGGGCACATGCCTTGTGCATGGCACAGTTCTGCACATCCCACAGGGACCGGGAAGGATAACTGCACAGAAGGGAGACTTCTGGACAGAGATTAATATTCCCCACGTTTGCTGCACATGCTGGTCTGCAGCACAAGCAAAATGGGACAAAATCAGGGAACGCTCCCTCCTTCATCAGGCAGAGGTGTCCAAAGGCATGAGCTTGCTGCAGGGACAAGACCACAGCTCCATCAGGATTTGGCCAGAGTACAGAAAAAGGAGGAAGGGAAATGGCCATAGTAGTTTGGGGTAAGTAGGGTCCCAATATCCCAATTTAGCAAAGCTGATGTGATGTTGTCCCCATGCTCCAGCACTCAGCCCTGAAAGCAAAGGCTGCTCCGTGGCTGGGGTGAGAAGAGCAGTGGTTCAGTCCCTCGCTCTGACACCACTATCACCATGGAATTACACAGTGTGTGCCGAACTTCAGCATTAAAATGAGAAACTCATCTACACCCAGCTCATTTCAAACTTCAGAGAATAAAAATAAGACATTATGGAGAAGCAGGCTGATCTGGGAGAGACACAAGTAATAATTTCTAACCCCATGCTGAATCTGTTATGAGAAAATGATTTATTCTCTCCTCCTTCACCTATGTTAAGTTCTTTAGAGCTCTTCATCCCTATCACAGAAACTCATAGTTATATCACCAACCTCCAAAACAGTCTTCTCGCAGCACAGCATGGTGTTATGAGCTCTGTACAACAGTTCTGTGTGCATACAGAGCAGGCAAGCGGGTGGTGGAGGCTGGTCCTCCCAGGCATTAGCAGAGCTTTGGCCAGGGCTGGCCTTGTTTGCAAGGCCTAAGACATTCTGCATTGACATCGGTCAGGTCTTTTACAATGTAAAATTGAAAAAGAAATAATTGCATCATCAGTTAGGAAAAGCAGGACAGAAGGGAAAACACATCTACTGTAACTCCAAGGAAAAGAGCGAGGCAGTGAAATATTCCATCTTAACGGCTCAAAAGGAAAGTATTGATCACTTCTGAGAACAAAACTATTATTTTCACTAAATTTGTATAATTATTTCAGGATGTTAACTCCATGCCCAAAACATGTCTCTGACAAGAGTCCAACGGACTGCAAAGGGAGCGATTAGGGCAGCAAAGTGATATGGAAAATGCCTTCTACCATCTGCCAGTCCTGCATAGCTTTCCAGCACTTGGATATCACCAATACTTGTCCATCTGCAAGCACACTACCTTGCCTCCAACAGCTCCATAAACATTTCTTGGTTTCTACTGCTTTACAGTTCCTCTGCGCCTATAGTTATTCCCCATCATTCAGGTATATGCCATGATGTCCAACAGATCACCAAGCCACAAGGCAGCATCAACACTCCTCCAGCCACCTCCAAACCATCACCTAAATAACCTCAGGACAACAAACCCACCACATTGCTCTCTTCGATCGCTTCACATTTGCTGTCCCCGTAGCCTCATGCCATAGCCTGCCCTTTGCCAAAGCCCACAGGACCATCACAATAATCAGCTGAGAGACGCAGCAGACAAACCCTGCTACCAACAGTGGGAATTGCAGTGCTGCGTTTGTCAGGGGTTTTGCTTGTCTGGAGAGCTGGCAGTCACTGGTACCCACTTTCAGGAAAGCTTTAGGAGACGGTCACTCCTCAGGTTGCAGGCACATAGGCTTTTCACTCAAAGTCATCCTCGAAAAACACCACCCAACCCTCCTGTCCCAAAACTGTGGTTAGAGACAAGACTTCAGCTTTGGTGCTACCCAGCAAGGCCCTTTTACCTGCAAGAAGTGACTCTCAGCACAACCCTGACAGGCTGAGGGAGTCATCAAGCACAGAATTGAACAGGGATGGGAAGCAAAGCAATTGCATTAGACAAGACAGACATTTTTCTTATTTTTCTAGTGCATTCAATAAAAAAGTAACTGCAAGGAGACACTCTGGATGAGGGATAGGTTAGCAGCTTAGTAATATCTCCAGAAGAAATTCTCTATCATTTTCTTTTGCTTTCAAGCACTGTGATGGACGAGCTCATTGTTCATGCCTTCCCACTGTTCAACAGCAGTCTCTGACTGAGCTGGATTTGGCTTGCCCCTCGTTTGCCTCGATCTTTCGAGAAGGAAGAGGGTGAATCTCCATGAGGTTTCACAGCAGGCTGTGCAATCAGAGATGCCAGTGTCTCCCCAGACACCCCATGGCCAGGCCAGCACAACCCAAGGGAATGGTCCTCACTGCCCGATCACCTGAAAACACTGTCTGTACCTCTGCGAGCAAGGTGGAGTCCCACCAACATCAGGCTCCACCGTGACAAGGACTGCTGTTCTGCCTGTGAGACAGGAGGCCGGTGACCTCTTTGTAATACAGAAACCTTTTATTGAAAAGCAGCTGGCAAAAATCACAGGGGATGGTGAGCGTTAAAGATCCAAGCAAGAAAAAGCCACATGAAGTTTTTACTCCATAAGACAAAACCTGAAAATGGGACAAAGCACATCCCAGTGCTCTGCTGTTACACAGCGCAAAGAAATTGTTTCTGCAAGACAAATAGGGTTTTTTTCAGCCAAAAGAAGAGCGAGGACTAATCAAATTCAGTGTTCTTCAGCAATGCAAGGCTAATGTCTCCCACCCTGATGTTTTTCCAATAATTTGAAAGCAAAAGTGAAACCTTTAACACGTATCTTTCTTTTCTTGTCAACGTTTGAAAGACCGGAGGGTCCCAGTACATCAGTATCACCCCACAAGCGTTACTGAGTTCATTTCCAAAAGCCTCTTGGAAGCAATGGAGTAAAAGGTTAGTCGTGAAGGTGGGTGATCATACAGATGGTGGAACAGACCTGAAGGTCACTTAATCAACTTCAGCAACAATGTGATAATTAAACCAACCCAAACCCAAAGTTTAAATTTTTTTCCGATCTGTACTTATTGTTTCTCTTTCCTTAATTTCTGCCTGCTGCCTGGCTGAAGTTTATCTGGACCACAGGCATCCCATGGATCAGGCTCCCAGGGACAAGCAAAGCTGTGAAAACCTTGCATCCAGGTCCGGGTCAAGATTTTGCTTACCCAAAAGCTTTGGGAGATTTCATACATTTTTAGGGTATATCTTGCTTGCACCGTTCAGACCTACCCTCCCCTTAGTTCATCCACTGGGTGCTCAGGTGGGAATTCAGGGATAACATTCATTAAATATTAAGAAAATAAACGAAACTGTGCAATATTCTGGAAACGACAAAGATGGGAGGAAAAAAACCCAAACCAACACTGTTCTCCTGCCCAGAAGCAATTTACCACTGACTAGCCATGTTTTATTCTTTTACTTTTATAAATTTCTTCTTGCCATGAAGTGTTACTTGCTCTGCCTAAAATCGACAACTCTTTGGCAGCTCTTTCTTGTAATCTGTGACTGCCTTCTTCCCAGGGAAACAAAGGCATGGTGGATAAAAGCACTGCAGATTTACCAGGTGATTGAAACCATCACAGAAAATAGTGTTATGACCTCTAGACTTGCCTTGAAAGCAAAGACATGCATATGTACAGCATTAAAAAAACCTGAGCTTTAAAAAAATACATATTACATCTTGGGCTGGGCATCTCTTTTTTAAAATGTGAATAACCCTTGCCCATGATGGTGCTGGGGTGGCACCGAGGGGACTCTGACCTAGCCATAATGATGCAGTTTTTCTCCTACAGTTACAAATGGACCACAGCTCCCTTCTGGGAAGATCCCCTCTATATAATAAAATAAAAAAAAATAAAAAAGAAGAAGAGTTGCTGAACCTCTGTCAGGAACCTGAGTGCCAATAAAAGTGCAAACTTGAGCCATTTCATCAGGTGGATTTGATGATGGCAAGAAAGAAAGTAGCTGAGCTGTATCCTTTCCCATAGCACATTTCATGCCGACAACAAAAAGGAAGACAATTGCTTTGTAAGCAAATATTAAAGCCAACTCCTGACTTTTTAGTTTATTGAATATTTTTTAGCCTTGACTGAAACTTCAGCCGTCTTTCCCTGCCAGAGCTAATATTTTAAATCGTGTACTTTAACATCATTTGCGTAACTTTTTTAAAATGTGTTATCTCTATTCGTGTGCTCCTATTTTATCTCCTGCCTAATCCCAAGGTCAAGGAACTCAATAGGAGCCCCTTGATTTTTCTGGGCTTTGGACAAGAATTTACAGACCCAAGAAGAGAAGTCTGCCAGTGGCATGCTGCATTAGCCATGGGCTCTCGCCTCTCTCCTGCGTACACTGGACACTTGACAGAGGGACCACTCTTAGTTTGTTTTTATTCACTCTGTGCCATGTATTTTAAACTTTTATCCTTGCTCAAAAAGACACAAATTATGCTTGCAACATACTTTTGTAAGGTCTTTCGTGGCTACAACAAAGTCTTCAGTCAAAACCTGAGTAACAGCTAAAATCAGTCTTTTCTAAAACATTCTTTCATACGAGAACAAAGATGTTATGGAGAAGATGTCTACAAGCACAACAGCCTTTCTGCTCAAAAACCTGCAGGAAATTAAGACTGTGCAAGCAGGAGTCACTTGCCTGTGAGACACAAAAACAGAGACACACCAAGATAGATCCTGACCTGAAGCTTGGTAGAGTTAGTGGAAAAGCTCTGTCTGGCTCCTCTGAGCCAAAGCGCATCAGGGCTCAGAGCAAGAGGGTCTCATCCCGATTCTGCTCTGCCAAAACCCAGTGGGCTCTTCTGCACCCATCAGCACACCCTGGACTTCCTCACCCTGCTTACCCCCAGGACTTTTGGACAAGAGTGCACGTACATTTCCCATTATATCTTTGCTAATGTAGGTCAAGGTGAAAGAGCAAGAAGAACATGGCCGTTTTGTGCACTTCAAACCAAAGTCGCTTCCACATAGACACTTACTTTTCAGTATTGTCATGAAAAAGGTTGGTTTCGTTGCCTGTCTGCTGCCCACAGAACCCAAAAGCAATGTTTATCAAGATGTGAGACTGACTTCTTTTGGTTTTATGAGGTGCCCTGTTGCAACCTCTATAAATAACCTAGTTTTTAATTAAGGACATATAAGCAGATGGTTAACAACAGTAGTTACCACTAATGGCAGGTATATATGAAGCTATTTTGTACACGCTGTTACACAACAACTGTTGGCCTGTGTGTTGATGGATGTATTATTCTACTAAAGAATCTACTCTGTCCTTGTTCTCTCTCCACATAAGAGCCTCTCAGTGTTAGGTTCAGGATGGGAACAGGACTGAGACCATTACCCATCAGCAGCCAAACAGCCCCTGTTTGACAACCAACCTGATACAAAACTAATGGCGATTCTGCTTCGGTGTTAGTATACAAAATCTGGTTTTCATCAGTGATAGTTTGTGGACAGCTCATCCAGGAGCTGCCTTCTGAGTCACATCCCACTTCCCACACAGGAAGGTGCTACGAGCCCAGCCCACAAGAAAGCACACCACTCCCTAGGCACCTTTTGCTCGGTAGGGTCTCTAGCCTGTTAGAAGCAATTTCTCCAGGAGACGATTATTGATTCTGACTTGCATCATCTGTGGGATGCACCAATCTGACATGATTTAGAGAAGAAGAAAACACCCAGCTGAAAGAGCAAGGAAAATTAAGGTGTGAGCAGACTAAATACATGGAATGAACTAGAAACCAGCAATGACACAGGAGACAAAAATAAATACAATTAAAATCCTCCTTATGCTCTCAATAAAACACTGCAGAAAACTTGGGCTTTTACTTGTTTTTCCCACATTTCTGACTGCCATCCTCACCTTTAATGCTTATAAAGAAAATAAGTTTTATAGATAGTATTTTTGTCCCTCTAAAGCAAGGCACTAGAATTGAAAAATGGAAGAAGCAACCTGCTGGCAGCCCTCACAGGCCCAAACCTACCATGCTGCTGGACAAGGGGGACTCTCCACACCCTCCTGGGAGGACACTGGTCTGCAGCTGCACACAGGGAGGCTTCCTCCTCTTCTTCTGCAGGATCTGGTTGTCCCCAGCACACCTTTCTTGGGGTGGTACCTACAGCTAGGCGAAGCATCACCTCCTGATGGGGTGAGGTGCAACCCCAGCTAGCACCGAGGCAACCAGCCACAACACACAAAGACCCATCAGGCCCTTTATTTCATGCAGGTCTCCTATTTAAGCCCTGATCAAGCCAAATCCTGTTTAGCTGGCTTGATTTGAAGCATCACAGGTCGGAGCTGTTGGGCTGCAGGCTGTGGGCTTGCATGCTTTTCCCTGATCCTGCCTGGAAATGCCCCCATGCCCTCGCTGCAGACAGCTGACGAGGGTTGTGTTAACAGAGAACTGCTTTTCTCAATCCTTTGCATTGGGCAGGAAGATTTTTTTAAAATTTCTCTCCATCACAATCGACTCAATGATAATTGGTACCTCTCAGATCAGCTGCCCCACACGGATTGTGTTTACCCAGCAGAAGCAGTGGGGTGGGTGGGATTGCTCTAGGAAGCAGTGGACCCTCCACTAACGTGAATCAGCCCAGCTGAGCTGACTTGCCAGGCCATGGGCTGATTCCTGCCAACTGAGCCTCTGCCTTGGCCTCCTGTGACTCATCCTCCTCTGAACCAAACAAAGAGTCCCCAAACTGCAGGCTGAGTCACATCTGCTTTGAAGGTGGGAGCGGGGTGGCTTCTGTGTCACCTCCTCCCTGCCTCTGGAGAGAGTGCTGGGGTGAGGTTGTCTCTGCAGCAGTGAACCTCGAGTCAGAGCTCTAAAAATAATAGTGGGAGGAACACGAAAGGCCTCTGAGAACAAGACCCCCTTTCAGCTGCCTCCTGTAACAGCACTTCAACCCGCTTCTGCAGGGGCAAGGGGGGATGGTGGATGTGTGATGCAGGGGATGACCGAGTTCCCGAGGACTGCAATTATACAGGATTAAAATGCACAGCTCTGTAGTTACGTTCTGACAGAATATTACAACCTCAGCAGGGGGAAATGTCAGGAAAGGGCACGAATAAAGCAGAGTATATTCAGCTCTCATTTAAGGACATGTGGCTCCGCTGCTGGATTTGGCCACTTGGCACCCACTGACAGCTAGAAGTTACCCCGTGGTACTTCCTACCAGAGGCAAAATCACAAATTTCTTTAGAGGTGGCATGGCTCTGGCTCTAGGTTTCTGCTTCAATGTTGGGTAGGCAGTTCTTCCCTTCCCACAGATATTCCCTGCTCCCACGGAGAGGAGCCTGCCGGGGCCATCGCTCCCCTCCTGCTCTGCCCTGGCCAACGGCAACCTGGGCTGCCCATCCCCTGCTGCCTGCCTCCAAAATCATTAATCATCACAAGGAAGAACATCTCCCTTAACTGCACAATGTCAAATGACTCTTCAATTTAAGCGCTCATTTGTTTTCATCAACCCAGACCCGAGCCACCACGCTGCTGTAAAATGAGACCAACTGGTAGTATTCCACTGGTGAATATTCACGTCTTCCTTGGAAATACTCAGACAATCCACTCCCAGCTGGAAATAATGTCTCATAAGTGATGGAAAACGCAGAAAAAATGGAGGATAGATATGGATAAGTGTTACGAATAGGGACTTGGGAAGGTGAGTAGGAGCTGTCGCTGGTTGTCTCTGAGAAACCCGTTACGCTGAACATCTGCATTTCCAAGAAGGACTAAACCATCCATCAGAGACTGGGTTTGCTCAGATGTTGTTTTAACGTTCAATTTATTCAGAGTAATTTAGCTTTGTTTTGGGAGTTGCAAATGAACTGCTGCTTGCTCTGTGTCAACAAAACACTGGGGTTTCTTGCTCAAAAAGAAACAAAGGAAGGAAAACACATGTCTTGTCAACATCCCCCTCTCCAAACACCTGCTGGTGGAGAGTGACCTGGGACAAGTCATCCAGCGGCGGCCGGCGATGCTCCGCAGCGGCTGTGTCGAAGCACAGCACAGCTCCAGACGAGTGCCCAGCACGAAAAGGGAAACTACACTGCTGAACAGCTATTTCCAGAGTGGACGGTGGAAAGAGTTAAACACCCAGCAAACCGCACCTTCCTGCATCCTCTGCCGTACGCTTCAACGCCAGAAGCTTCATAGAAACCCCAGGATAAATTGGCTTTGTGCTTTGGTGTGGGCGCAAGGGGATAAAGATTGCCTGCAGGCATGCACGTCTATAACGTATTTAGGGAACTGGTGTTGTCAGGCTCTGCGTGCCCGTGTGCGGCACGGAGCATGAGGCAGCTCACGCTCCCCAGCGAGCGGGAAGGGAAAGCGGGAATTCAAGCTGGGTGAGGGCTGTTTATGCATATGTTAGTCAGCAGGGTGGGAGAGGGGGTTAAATAACTGTTACATGCTATATTATGTACTATCCTACAGCAACATTTCATTATGTGTAACTCTCCTTACTCCTCTCCGTGTAATAAATACAGCCCAGGAAATTCCGTAATGCTAAAATTAGCAGCCAAGTCTCCATTCAGATCTCAGACTAGAGATAATCCTGTGTCAGCACGATAAATATGTTAATAGAAGACCAATTTGAATTTCTCCCTAAAGCATAGATCTGCTATGAAAAGCATATTGGTTTTAATCCCTTCCGCTGCCATGGGCACCCCTGTTCCTCCTGGCTAAGCTGAGTCCTGCTGTGCAGGCAGCGGGTAGCAGGGCCCCTCTGTCCCCTGGGGCGACCGGTGCCACCGCACAGGAGCAGCTTGGGGGTCAGCAGCAACCTGCAGCCATTTCCACGAAGCGCAAAGCAACTTTCTCCCCCCGGTCCTCCAGCTTTGATGCTTCCCAGCAGGAGGGATGTGGTGTCCAGCCCCAGTTCTCTGGGCTGCAGAAAAGCCAGTGCTACACCCATCAGCTCAGCACCCAGCTGTGCACCAGCACACAGGGAATGGCAATAAGAAACTGGGGACTAAAACCATTTTTTATTAGGTCAGTGGGAAAACACTGAATCATTAGCATTTTTTAATTGCTCATGGTACTGCGTATGTAAGAGATGATGATGAACGCTAAGCAGAGGGCTTATCCTCCTTCCCTTTGCAGTGCTACGTGATTCCTCTGCAGCTTAGGTTGGTTTGCTTGCTTTCTCGTGCCATGTGTCCTGAGCCTGGCTGTGGCACCTGGTGTCCCTGTTGTCCCCAGGGAAGGCTGTTGGGCTGTGGCACATCTCCTTTCCCTGCAGCAAGCCCAGAGGACGGCTACGAGGATGGTGAGGGAACTGGAGCATCTCTCCTATGAGGAAAGGCTGAGGGAGCTGGGCTTGTTCAGCCTGGAGAAGAGAAGGCTGCGAGGGGACCTTAGAAATGCTTAGAAATATCTGAAGGGTGGGTGTCAGGAGGATGAGGCCAGACTCTTTTCAGTGGTGCCCAGCGACAGGACAAGGGGCAATGGGCACAAACTGAAGCACAGGAAGTTCTGTCTGAACATGAGGAAAAACTTCTTCACTCTGAGGGTGACAGAGACCTGGAACAGGCTGGCCAGGGAGGCTGTGGAGTCTCCTTCTCTGGAGATATTCCAGACCCTCCTGGACAAGGTCCTGTGCAGCCTGCTGTAGGTGACCCTGCTTCGGCAGGGGGGTTGGACTAGATGACCCACAGAGGTCCCTTC
>Ga0065711_1032064_pt1 | contig 28126 bp, 11 predicted proteins | sample Hoacrofraction12_FD_59098 | JGI IMG/M metagenome (GOLD analysis project Ga0065711, IMG submission 59098) | Hoatzin crop microbial communities from Cojedes, Venezuela - Epithelial fraction 12 v2 (version 2) | ecosystem: Host-associated > Birds > Digestive system > Esophagus > Crop | place...
GCCTGGACGTGGTCCTGTGCAGCCTGCTGTAGGTGACCCTGCTTCGGCAGGGGGGTTGGACTAGATGACCCACAGAGGTCCCTTCCAACCCCTACTATTCTGTGATTCTATGGGACACCTCTAACACTCACCATAAGCAAGTATGTCATTCTGAGAAGCCTCTCATTATTTCATACCTTCTACACTGCTGACTAATTGTACTTATTTACTTGATAACTGATTTACTGAACTCTTTTTCTTCTATAATCTTTAACTTTTTCTAGCAAATTTTACTTTTTCTGATGAAGTGATTCACAGAGAACATACCTGTTCTTTCAAAATACAAGCGCAGGCCCCCCCAAGTGTATTTCTAACAATATTAAAAGGGTATTGGCAGAGCAATAAGTTCCACCAATGTGTGCACTACTTTCCTATTTGTGCATTCTTGACACCTCAAGGCATGAAATCTTTGGCCTTCTATTTTAAAATAGCAAAGCAATAGCAACTTCTACCAGTAACCACAGAAGTTAATCTATTGTGGTTTAGTGTCAATTCACCTTTTCAAGTAGGTAAAACACAGATTAAGAAAGTCCCCATATTAATTCATTTCAAACCACTCTCTAATATTGTCACTGAACATCAAGGCATTATCAAGAAGAAAAACCTTTCTTGCAAGTCACAAAGGTATTGTACATTTATCATAACTGGGAATGTGATCATCATAAATTAAGCATCAGTAATCACAACTTTCTTTTTAATCAGTTTTGACTAATGCCAGTTTCAAAGGCATTCTTCGTGTACATCCAAAGGTTGACTGCACTGTTGGATATGTGAGAAGAAAAATCAGAACTATGGTTGCAAGGGGGGAAAGATTACATGAATATTTAGAACTGATCTTGAAACACTGGACCCATTTCATACAGCTTATCACAGCCTATCTTTTAACCCCAAACATGTTAAGTATCAGTTCTTCCTCTGGAGACTTGAAGATCTAGGGTTAACAGCCTTCTGTTTTAAAAATTCATTGAGGTACAAACAAATGGTATTGCTTCCAACGCATACGCATCACAACAAGCCAAGGGAAGAAAAAAAAGAAAAAACAAAAAAAACCCAAAAACTTTACCCCATACAGAATACTTGGCAATTAACTCCAGCTATGTCAGCAATTTTTTGAAAAATTTCCGAAACCTGAGGAAATCTCATCTTCACCGTATGGAAGACAAAGCTACTGCAGTGATTCTTCCATGCATTACAATGTGTGTGTCTTACTTCTTAACCAAGCCGCTAATCACGCAAATTATTGCAACTAATTACATCTGAAGGTCTAATTAATTCTTTCAGTACCACATCATTTAGTACGCATTCACAACACAGCACCTGTTTTGAAAATCCTTGCAGTTAATTTGTTTATAAACAAACACTATTTGCATAAAATGTTTAATGAATGGTTTAACAGTTAGTACAATACTCCAGCTTTGTCTTAGTAGATTTGAGGTCATCGAAGGCTACAATAAATTAATTTTAAACTATACAAATTAATTTAAATAGTATGTGTGAATTTCTCATTAATAAAGAAAACACTTCTAACAAGTTAATTAATATCTCTGTAACAGGCCAATTACTGTCTGTACAAGTGCATCTTACAGTCAAACCCAAAAGATTTTATAGGATTCTGCTTTAGTGGAGTAAAATAATCCAACTCACATGTACTTGGGCCACCTGTAGAAGTCACAGTGGCATTCAGAACTTACTTTCAGATGTCAGATAACTATTTTTTGTTTATGCAAGACATTAGTATACTTCAATATTTTATCAATTATTTTAAACACCATAGAAGATTGATAGCTTGTATATTACTTCTGTATGGAACAATGAAGTAAGATCAACCGATTTAACTGCACTTTATTGTTTCTTCATGCTGGATGATGCCTCTTTCTTACTTCACAAATAACATTTTATGTCATTTATAAGTTCCCTAATAATAAGCATTCTGATTAGAGGATTAAAGGTTGCACACAGTGTTCTAACTCAGAAGTGTTATAACTCTACATATACAACAATACGGCAACCTGCTTCATGTAGAAACTAAAAGACATTATTTCTTACTATCAAACATATTCTTTGCGTGAACTATCACTGAAATATGTTTATAGTCCCAAAGTTTGTTTCTGATTTGCAAGTATTTTCACATTTGATAAGCACCTACTGTAAATTTACTTTCACTCATGAACTATTCTTCTAATAGGAAGCTACGAATTGTAAAACATATTTATATCCTTACCCTTGTGTAGTGTTGCCCCTTCATGCATGTTTTGATGAATTCACATCATTGTACTACATAGCACTATGTACTACAGTATCTGTTTCAATAGGACAAATAAGGAACGAGGGAACTAAAACAAGTGCTCATTTTCTTTTGAATGTGAAATTTACTGTGACTGTAATCACATACCTACCTCAGCCAGACACTCAACACAAAGTCACTCAGGGAGGCCAATAGCCTGTATTTGCTTCCAAAAACACTCTTAAGTATGGATAATCTCACCTTTTTACAACACAGTTTGCTGTTTCTGAAATAGGGATTTGCCAACAAGTTTCAAAAGGAAAAGCTGGAAGCGTGATCAAGGACATCACAGTGTGAGGAGCATCCATGGATATATCACTATCTGAAAACATAAAGACTTATGGTGGGTTACTGACCTAACATTGGCTACCTAAGAATAATTCTAATTCATTTCAGCATTATGGTTTTGTTTTTTTCAAAACAGATACTTTCACTTTTCTTTTTCTTTAAAAAACTTCCTAACCTGCAACTATGACATACTGAGAGTTCTAAAAACATGACTAAGAGACAGGATTTCTTCCATTTTCTAAAAAACATAAAATAGTCAGCTTGCTGACACCTACATCAACAATTACTCACAGACCAAACCATCTTAGTCAGAACAGAATTTAAAGTGATACAAACCAGTGATGTCAAAGGAGCAAGAATAAGTTATACCAAAGAGAATCCGGCCTATGTGATTAATGTTCTGCTAAGTGCTTCTCAATCCTATCCATTCTGTCCTCGTGTCTTGGATCGTATAACATATAGCTTGATTCAATTTAGCATGAGTTATTTTTGAGAAAGACTTACCAAACATGCCAACTGAAAGATCGGTTTTGATACGTACAAATTCACTAAGAAAAAAATCTGAAGCTTTTACTTTCCCCTTACAGTACACCAGTCATGATTCACAGAAGCGTTTTAAACCTTTTAATGAAAACAAATCATATTAATTTTGTTAAAAAAATTATTAACAAAACTTGTTAACACTGTTTTTCCTCCCCTTGTACGCAAAATTTCTTGCATTTCAGATCTCATTCCCATAAGACAATGGCCTCTTTTGATAACACCTGTATAACAATTAGTCTACACGCTTTATATCCTGTTCACATAACTCTGTGTCTGCGTAAGAGAGCAAAGCATCCAATATGCACACAACTATTTTCAAAATACTGAAGGGAGATAAACTTGCTGTTTTAAATGAAGAAATGAAAGGTGGTTTTGTTTGCTGATTAAGACAAACATTTCTGTCTACACAGCTTGGTTATATTCTGTTATATTTTTGTAAGAGTTAAAGAACCTTGAAGATTTGATACAAACAAGACAGAAATTTAAAGTCAAAGTTGTGCAGTCAGCTGCTGAAGAAAACAAGGCCACAGCTAAACTACAAACAGTGCTAGTGCTGTGTCTAACATAAGAAGTTATTTGAAACATCCCATGCACCACTGTCCAAACTATTCCAAACAAACTAACCTTCTTTTTCTCTTCTCCCTCAGCAACGGTTACATTGAACTCCTGAAATGGCACTCCTAACATTAAGAATCACTAGCATTTCACAAATAAAGGAGATCACCATGTGAAAAATTATCTTTTAAAATGGAGTTTAATTTGCATATAAGGAACAGGAGATTTATGATGAGCAACACAGCGCAGCACTGCATCTGCCTAGTATCAGTCGTAATTTAGATTGTTTGTGACCGATCTTAAATTCTAAAGCATGGAGAAGATGAAGTGCTCTGTTGCTGTGTTATTGTCAGGAGTCTAAGACTTACCAGAGATTTATTAGTAATCTTATCACAAACATGTCTCAAGTTTTTGCTTTTAATATGTGCCAAGCTCCTCTGAGGAATTTTCCTCACTGCAATTATATTTCTCAATGCATGCATTCTGAAGCTTAGTTGATTTCCTTCCCAAAATAAAGCGACCTATCATTACACTACAGTAGCTCTGCTACATTTTTCCTTTGCTACTTAATAATCAATGTATTCATCATTAAAATCTGAGCCCTGAAGCAATGGTTTTTAGCATATTCTAATGACTAGCGACTTGCAAATTACATTGACCTTTCATGTACATTCTGTAAGCACCTTGTTCTAATGTGTACTGTATTTATAGTTTGCCAATACAAACTAGCCAAAGATTGGATAATTACTGTAATCTATTAGCTCGATTGCTTTCCCTGCTCATTTGTAGCATGTGCCATATACACCATTTTCAAAAGCTGGCCTATCTTTCATCTCTTGCAAGCCCAGAAAGTAAGAAATACTTCATCTTCACAATATATACACTTACTAATATATGAAGAACACCTCAGCTCAATGATATTTCAGGAATAAAGAATCTTCTTTACTATTAGTGTCATAATGCTATTTGTGACTGACAAAAAGCACAGCTCACTGAGTGTAAACTTTACTTGAAGAATGTCAGGCCAAGTTCCATTTTCTACCCATTACCCTGACTTCCAAACAGCATTTAATAGGAACTGCTTGCTTCTTTTCATAGAAGGAAAGATAAAAAGACACTTTTCCTAAAGCACTGAACGTTGGGGGTTTTTTTTAAGCTGTAAGTAAATGTTTCAAAGAAAGCTTTAAATACTTTTTCCAAAGGCATACTGTTGCAATTTACAAAACATAAGAATTACTACATGGAAGCATTAGCTCAAGTCTCTTTCTGTTCTTTCCGTTGACAGTCTACTTCAAGACAGTTATGGATAGATAACATTACAGACACTGGTAATTAAAACAACACTAATTTTGTCTCGGTGGCTGCGCTTTGTTGTTAGAAACCATCTATCATGGCCTTCATGCTTCACACAATGAGAAGACATTTGTCTAGTCACATTCTGCTTGGTCAACACTTTTGCTAATATCCCAGCATACCTGGATGCTACTGCACTGTTAGAGACACAGTGCATTTTTTCTTCCAAAAAGACCCTATTAAATAAACTACTTTGAATGCTTATTTAGAGAAATTCATTATTCTGGGTTACTTTTTTTCAAAAATTACATTGATGTCTTTTCTCTAAGATGGTTTAAAAAAAATGCCATTCTTCCTCATATTTACCTGAGACAGCATCAGTTTAGCACACAAACGTCTATCCAGCACATGGAAAAAAGAAAGATATATTGATATATCAACATACATTCTGAAACAAAATAAATGCTGGAAATGCCTGGCCCCATATACTACTGATTATTTTGTATGCATTAGTTTAATTGATTTATGGACACTAAGTTTTTCTTCAGAGCACTTTTTAATATTCTTAAACATCATTTATTTTAGTATTAAGAATTACAGCACACAGATGCTATATATTTTGACCATTAAAAAAAGGCAGAAAATACTCATATTTCATTAGGGAGGATGAAGGAATCAGACATTATTTTTGGATTAAACTTCAAGAGCAGTAACAAAGTAAACTAAAGCACTTAAGATAGATTTCAAAGGGTTGTTACTGAATGACACAAGCAAGACAAACAGGCAAGATCATTTAACACAAAACTGAGTTCAGCAAGGCCACAAAACAAAAATGTGCTGTCTTGCTGAATGGGACTGATGTTACAGAATTACCAAATGCAAAAATTAGCCCTATGCTGCACAGCCTTAAATAGATGAACCAGTGCACAGTTATCGGGTGCTCCGCCTCAGCTCTTAGTGAAGCCTAATGTAAAGCTGCCACCACTGCCTAATTGCAGAAAAAACCATCAGAAATTGAATTCTCTAAAAGTTAATCATACAAAAACTCAATGTTTTCTACCTTGTAAAGGCTTTCCTTTAATTTAAGAGGACTTTCATAGTGGCCCACATGTAGTTTAAAACATGAGGTGAAGTCACAGCAGCCTTGTTATTCTAGTTGCTCTCTCCAGGATGGTATCACAAGTGGAGATACAAACAGATAGGGCTTCAACTTTACACAGAAAGGAACCTTACTCCAACACTGGAGACGTGGCAAGCCTACTAATAAAAATTATAATTTTATCATAGCTCTCTATATAAAAAAAAAAGTTTTAAAAATAAAAGAATCATTAATTTACAATTCATAGCCTTTTCAATGAAGCTTCAAATAGAAGAAACTTCGCATCTCTTCCATCTTCCACAGAAATAAAATGGTCGTAGCCTAGCACATTTAGAATTCTCGTCAAAAAGATCCACGAGCACTGACAGCAATAACAATAATACAGAAAGCACATAAACACTTCAAAGGTAAAAACAGAACAGCAAGTAAGTCAGAAACATTAGCAAAATACAGGTTTATTCTCATGAGTTAATAAGTATCCCTCAAATTTAACAGAGCTCAAACTCTTCGCCACCCACTGGGAAGGAGCAGGAACCCCTCAGGGTTTAGGTTTCTATGGCTTTATTACAGAAAGATTTTGCTGGCAACAAGTGGTTTCTTAAGTCAGAGACAGAGACTTGTCAGTTTGCAAGGAGATATGGTGGGAACTGGTAGGTTGTTTACTTCTGTGAATACAGGAGAAACCCCGGCCTCTTGGCTCCACAAGGCACAATGAATTAGCTAGTTGTAAATTCACTTTTTTAATACACTGGGAATTACTCAAAGGGATTGGCATTATATTTTTATTGAAGGTTACTGGATTTTAATTGCACTGTTATATAGGAAGACCCTAGAAAGCCAGTGGCATATGAAGTACTATAAAACCAGGAAATGTACCAGTAATTCAATAATACAGTTTCTCATTTATCCTACTTTTCATATACTAGCAAAGCAACATGAATGAGCTGTACCAACAATATTTTAAAGACACAAATGAAACAAAGTAATTAAAAGCAAGCTATATCAACCACCTCTACTTTCTGCATACCCCTTTATAATCCCTTTTAAGATCAGTATTCAAACGATAACTATTACCAATGGACAAATTGTATGAAATACGGTAAGCATAGAGTCCACAAAAGGAAAAAGCCTGTTTCCCCAATAACTCTTTCTACAATGAATCAAGTAGCACAAATCTTTTCACTTTCCATAATTCATTTGCATGAACTCACTTTTTTGTCTGAAGAGGTTGTTGTACTGTGTGTTAAAACACACAGTGCAATTTTAACTCCATAATATCACAGAAGAAATATTGTGTTAGTATAAAATGTAAAAATATGAATGCTGTTAAATTCTTCAAACAGAAACGGTGCAGCACTGCTCAAAAGCACCACCCAAAGGTAGAAGTGATGTAAAGACATTTATAGAACTGTTTTTTTTTTTGTTTTTTTTTTTGTTAATTTCAGCAAAACCTGAATGTAAAAAATGACAGTGCAGTGAAACTTGACAAAGGCTTTTGATTGAAGTCACTGATTTCCACAGCTGTACCTGTAGGAAATTGATGATAATGTTGTCTAAACCATTCATTATGATTTGGAACTTTACTCAGATGAACACTAGATTTATAAATTTGCTAGACGTGTTGTAGATAATATGACAAAGTACTGTTTTCATCTGAAAATTCCTTTGACCTAATTTTATAAAAATCATGCAAAACCAGATTTTTAAAGCCTTCTGAAATAGCTGAAGTTGTATTTTTGGAACTGTATGTAAGTGAAACATGTTCATTGGACAAATTCAGCTACCAATTGTATTCACAAATTTTATTTATTAGAATTGTAAAGGTAAAGGATAAAACTTTTTCAACAACCAATTGCTTCTTAAACAAAGAACATCTATCTTTCTGTTTATCATATTTCCAATATTTCTAAGGCTGAAATAAGCAACAATTTAGCATTTAAAAAATACACATGCATAAACTTTGAGAATAAAACATGTGATGCTAATCATGAACTGCTAACTGGCAATATATTTTGATGGAATAATAATTTTAACAGCCTATTAGATGAGAGGAATTTGATACATTCTTGTTTAAAATAGTGCATTACACTAACATGAAGCAAATTAATATATTATTCCTTTAACTTTTGCAAAAAGACTCTAGATATGAGGAAGTATAACATTGCCATATATCTTCCAGATTTAAGTAGGTTAATTTGCTGGGGGATGGTTTTGCCCTTTTTACTGACATTCATTGCTCAGAAAGAAAAGTTGAGAGATTGTGAAGCAAGAGATACACTGAAACACCAACTCACTGGAACACAGATGAAGTACTAGAAATATTAGGAAACAATAGCATTTGGCACAGAATACAGATCTCTCACCTGCAGTCACAGGTACACGAATACCTTCAATACAAACATTTTCCTTACCAGCGTTGTCTTTGTCTGCATAAGTAATTAGAACCAAAAACATGCAGAACTGTTATTTATTAATGCAGCAAGGATGCAGTATAGAGTTTTCTCTGCATGCTTCTGTTGCAAGAGTACAAAAATAAGCTAATCTACAAAACTCCCTCAACGACAAGCAAGACTTGTAGTAATTGTGTTCACTGAAGTATGCCCACAACGTGATTTTTTTACCACCAGTTGGATAATTTCTTCTTGTTTTTTATTTCTTTTTGTTGAGGAAGCCAGGGAAATAACTAGTTATTAGGATAGACACAACACTCAGTATCAAAACTGGGTTTTCACAAATGTATTGTAACATAAAAATCACTTTTCAGCCTGGAAAATGTACTGAGTTATGTCAAATCCAGAAAGAATCCTCCAGCATGTTCCCTTTTTCTTTAAACCTCAATACATTTCTGAAAAGGAAACTCACAGAGGGTTTTCTAAAGAATATTTAGAATAGCGTGATAGACAGTCGTGGTACGTCAGATTTTCCGAACCCCACAAAATGGGAATTGACTTCTTTTTGTTAAACGAACTTACTCTTTTTTCGACAGAAATCACCCTATAAGGCAGGGCATCTCCTGCAGGCTGAGAGGAATGCTCAGGCTGCAGAACTGCATCTGTAACAATGCTATGCAGGTGGGCAGCCGCAGGGCTTACTGCACAGACACTAGAGGTCCCTTAGCCCATCCACTCAATAGGAGCCAATGTCAGACTCCAGAAAGACTTCAGCTGTGTAAGGGGGAAGAAACTGAGAGCACCTCAAGCTCTTTCCACAGGAAAATTGCAGGTGACAGGAGAGACCTTCAACTACTGTAGTAAGACTTTCTCTCCCGTCCACACATATGCTGCAGGGGGAGGTGAGTAACTGGTTCTCTCCTTCCCAAGAAGGCAGTGATGTTTAATTGTTAAATGCTGTTGCCTGGTCCTTCCTCTCTCTCTTCTCTACAGATCAAGAGAACAGATTAAAATTTCCTCATATTCCATAATAAGATAACGTTATTTTAGATCAGACAAGCTTTACAGACTGTATGAGCATTATTTAGAGGAAGGGGTGCATAGAGGAATATACACCTCCCTACACCTTCAGAAGAATCCAAAGGTTCACTAGCAGGTATTCAGAGACTGTATCAAAAGCATTAGTAATGCCTTAAAAAGTAGTAAACTACAGATTGAAACAAGCATATATATACACACATGGTCTAGATGGAACAAGTTTGCTGTCCACATTAGTCTGACCTCAGCAGATCATTGGAGGAGTGCGGACTGTGCTCAGGCATACAGCAGAGACCTCTCACTGCAAAGCATATGCTCACTTTTCCTCAATTGTTATCAACTTTGTGCAGTAAGATCACTTTCTTGTAAGGTTTCATCAAGGAAATCCCCAGGACAATGACCCTATGCAGCATCTACCAATTTCAGCCACTAGAAAAACAAATGAAGTCAATTAATGAAATTATCTGCTATTTTCACCTTTCTCACTCTTCTAAGCACAATATGCAGTTAGAAAATGAAACAGTTCATATCGAGATTTCAGCTGAACTTCAGGCATATTTGGAATTGTGACAAGACAGTCAGTCTTCTGCAATAAAGAGGTCAAATTCCCTGTTAGAATTACCCAAGAAGTCAAATTCCCCATAGAGTTTCAAGGAGACATTTATTTCTCTTCACTCATTTGTAATATATCATTTGGAAAAATCTTTTTTTACCAGTATTAACATAATTGTTCAATATCATACTACTTAATCTGAGTTCCATTGCATTATATTTACTAAAAATAAGCTTAAATTTTTCTGGTTTTGATTCTTTCAGCGTTTTTGAGACCAGTTTCTCTTACTTGCCCTTTCCTTTTCTGACTCTCTAATTCATAAACTTTTCATTAGAACTCGGCCCAAGCAGTAACCACGCACCCAACTTGAGGATGCTGATTCAAATCTACTTTGATTCCAGACTTCCATGAGGAATGCTTTCAGTACTCCTATAGGATTTGACTAACAACTTCTGACAAACTCAAAGATTCAGCATCTGGGAGTTCATTATCTACAGCAACACATGAGCAGAAGCAGGAACTGAATGTAACACCCTTGTCTTTGTCTCTGAAAGGGGCTTGTCTAGCAGAAATAATTGAGACAGGAGATCATAATACAAGAAGGTACAAGCAGATGAGTTAAATAGATTATCTGGGCTCTCTCATGACTCCCTCTGTGATGGACCTTAGACAGTAGGGAGAACATACAGGTATCCTGTTCCATAGTACAGGAGAAGTGTCTGATATGACATCTCAGTCTTTGCCTTTTCAAATACATCAGTGTTGGCACTTGACACTGGTACAGGTCTTACAGTGTTCAACTTGGGGATCACTGATTATTGCTCAGATCTCCTTTAAGTCATTCATTTGTTCTTAACAAGTTTGAGAAATCAGGTTACCCAAGGCAGAAACATCTACGCTAATTACAGATAAGTATGAGAAGTTATGAGTTGCTTGGTGAGAATTACTAATGATAATAAAGGTAGTAGATACATTTTAAGTATGAAAATGCCAGGAACAAAACATTTTTTACTCCTGAAATAATGGAAACTTTAAATCTTTACTCTGTAACTTGGTCATTGTATTATTATGTCATTGCAAAATGAAATGGCTGGGTAGGAGTATTCAGCCTAAGCACATTTTCATCACCAATATTCAACACCTAAAGCTGATGGAACACAGTGCTGGGAGGAATTTATATCATCAGCCCTCCAACAGGTGAGGAAAGTGGGATGAAGACTTGTGGTTGTGTTATCATTCATACCTTCCACATGCTTGCAAGAATGCAGGCAGAAAGGAAGACCTCCAAAACAGGCTTTTAATAATAGAACTCCACCAAGGGCCTCCTCAATACTCCAATGACTACCAGCCCTATGATCCTTAGAACTCATTTACACTGAGAATCTATCAAGAAAAGAAATACAAACAAAATACAAAAGGTAGAGGCACACAAATAGGAGGAGAAAAAACACAGAAGGAAAGTTGTACCTCAGAGTATTTAGAAGAGCTATTTCAGAGGAACAGATGCTCACCCTTTCAAGGATCATGTACAAGAATCAAGAAAATTCCATCCAACTAAGTCCAAAAGAAATAATGAGCTTGAGTTGAGATGCTGAAAAGTAATACCTACAAATTGATCTAGATTTCTCTCACTTTTCATTCAAGCATTTTATTTATCACTATTTCAAAATTACTTTTTCTGTGAATTGCTTTTGCAAACTGGTGATATTCCAGCTTACGAAAACAAAATTTACAAAATGAGATTATTATGTCTTTTAAATTATATAAATTTCAAAATACCATTAAATTACATATTTGGCCAAACAGACATAAGGGGTTTTGCTCTTGAGCTCTGTAAACATGACAAAAAATAAATGTGGCTATGAATACCTTCTCTATTCATAATTAAGTACTAAATCCCTTTTTTATAACTTAAATATTGCAAAACCTAAAATCTCATGAAATAGATAAAAATTGCAGAGGCTGTGCACGCAAATAAGATCAGAATTGAGTGAATTTTTTATTACATGCATCTTAAGTGATCACAAAGTTTGACACGTTCACAATATTTTCCCCTGTTTATTGACATTAAATCACTTTAAGGGGAGCAGAGTGGAAGAGGACTACTGCTACCATGTATATATTAGGAGGCAGCAACATGCAAACACAGTCTCCAGTCATCTAACACCAACACTTAGCACCACTACTAAAATTACTATTAAAAAGTATACTGGTAAAGACACTGCATGCACTAAAGCATGAGAAAAACAAAATAACACTTCAAGATCTAACATTACTATAGCGTAGACTAAAGGTCACAAGATTTCTGATTTTATTTAAACCTGCAACTTGCAAAATCCATTGGCTCTCCTAGAACTAAAAGCTGCAGATCTGCCCTTTTCTCCTCTGTACTTTCAACATAATAGGTATTATTACCCATAACTTTTTATTTAAAAGAATTGTGCAGCCAGGAAAATGAATTAATTTAATTATCAATGCAGTGTGAAAAAAAATCATTAGAGCAAGAGCCTGGAACACTATGTATTAACAATAAACAAAGGCAATATATTAAAAACAGTTTTTAAAAGTGTCATTCTTTCTTGAATTCTTAAAATGTAAATAATGCAAACACAGAAACAAGAGAACCATGTGTAAACATCTGTAGTTATTGGCAAAAGATGACCCTAAGAAAATGCTAAATGACTGACTGGATCATTTAACTTTAAATCTATACTTTATGTGGCATATGGAGAGGTCATTTGATTGCTATGCATAAAAAAATTAGAATTCTAATATGATCTAAAAGTTTCACCTTCATAAGACAAAATTTTCATTATAAAATTTTATTTAATGGTATTCATACATATCTGCCACCTCAGTTTTGTAATATTATATTTCTATAGGCTGTCGACTACATATTATAGAAATGAATATTTAAAATTACAGTAGAACTTTTTTCCTTCATACTTTACAAATTCTCCAGTTTCCTTCATAGCTGTGTAGTGAAAATGTGTGGACTCTTAAACACAAACTGCAAGTTGCTGCACAAAAGAATTTTATCACCTACGAATCAGCATTTTGTAGCTGTATTTTGTGGGCAAAAATGTATTCTCAGCCATACGGTTCAGGATCCATAATTCAGCCTTTGAGGATTTGGAAAGAGATTTTTGTATTTTCATCTTATGATTTCAAATAAATTAATGAAAAATCTAGGCCAATTTTTTTCCTCCCCAGCAGCATGCAAAGCCTCCCTAAATACTCAAGAGAACAATTTAGAACAAAAGGTGTGGCTACTGAAAATTTATGTTATCAGAAGAAGAAAGTACATTAAATACGTATCATTTCTGTGAAAAAACAGGCCAAAATCCTAACTTCAGATATACGGGAGCCATTTCTACTAAAGTTCAGAAATATGGTTTGAGACATAATTTGTCCTTGCTGATTAAACTGTAATTTACTGAAGTCCTGACTCAGAGCGGCATTTCAAAGCATACTTATTTACTTCATTATTTAATTTTTTTTAAAAAAAGCAGCACTTGCAATATACTTCTCTGCCACTTATTTAATTCCAGAAAACCCTATTATACAACACAGCTACACACCCACTAGAACAGCTGGTTGTTAATTGGGTTGGGAAGGAATTGTCATTAAGTGGAGCTGAATGAAGTAATACCAATGGATACGAAAGAACCACAGAAGATAATAAGAAAGGGTAGAGAAAATTGCATAGAATGTATCAAAGGTCGGTTTAAATTTTTCTTATGTATAAGTGGTCTTGAAATGAGCATTATTTCAAAATTGGGATATTTATGCTGATGTCTTAATAAAAAATTTATATAGCATATAAAGAACAATTAGAAAATCATATAGTTTATAAACTGACTTGCTGTATTGAGTTCATTAGCAGTTATTTAAGAAGGTGTTTCTATTTTGTGGTGATGCCCTTCATTTTGAACTCCTACAACATTCTACAATGTTTCCCAGCCTTATGCTTTATTCTGGAAGACATTTCAGATTATTTAACTTTACTACTGGCAATACTGATTTCAAAGGGATTACTTGTAGAAGTAACTATAAGCAGAAGTAGCTGCAGTAGTGGAATCTCAGACATCTGTTCCTACCCTTTTCCACTGGAGACATCAAAAGGGAATCTAGAGTTTGACAGACATTACGCTAGCGGGCTAAAAAGTTACAAAGAACAAAAATTCTAAGTGAACCATACTGCATGCCAAGAAGTTTTCCTAATGCAGGGCTAAAAACTAACTACAGGTCTTTGCAGGGGAAGAATGAGACAGTAAACAGGTTAGAAACATTCAGGTTAGCAAAAAATAAACATGAACCAGATTTACCCATGTTGTTCAGCAGTGAAACTACTGAAGGACTTAAATTAACAGCATTAATGATATTCATGCCAATCAAAATTTAGTCATCTAATTTAGGAGACTGCACAGGTTTCCTCTACAGTCAAAGGAGAAAATTTTCTTGTGAGAGAACAATTATGAGCAAAGTCATTGTCTAGAACCTGGTAGTGGTACTACTCCAGAAAGATGTCAACGGAGCCTTCCCACCTTCAGACTCTCAGAGGAACCCAGGAAATGACTATGTTCCAGCCTAGAGGAGAAAGCAGTCAGGAGTATCCTGCAGAGGAGCCTCTGCCCTGTCTACTCCCTTGTTATTTTCATAAATGTCAAACTCACCAGTGGCACCTCTGTAGAGAACCTGCTGGCACCCTCATTATGACAGTCCATGCCCAGTTCTCACAGAGACTAACCTGTTGAAGTCACCAAGAGTAAATTTCCTCCTTTTGTCACTTACAGGTAACTGTGCCTTCCACAGGGATTAAAACAAAACGCCACCCGGGAATATACTGGAGATCAGGCCAAACCACTTTCACCACATCATTGACCACCTTTGTTATTTTCCCACTTAATCACTCAATCAGAGAGGGCACAAAATACTTTATTCCCATTTGGTTTCAGATTTTGAAACTTTGAGGATTTATTTTGAATGTATACATTTTGCTAAAAAAAAACACGTTCAGACAGCTAACGTAGGAGGGGACCAGGAGTCAGATTATGTAGGTTCTATTTGCATTCTTGTATGGACTTACTGTGCAGTCCTCAACACAGGGCAACTTTCCAAGAGATATATTCTGGTGTCTCTCTCCTAACAACTATACATAGCAACAACATAGCAACAATGCTACAAACCCATTTTGCAAAGTATTTGAGATCCTTGGATGGAGGGCATTTATCAAAGCATTTTTTCTGATATTAACTGTGAGAAAATTAGTAAAATAAAGATGATCCTTTTTCTTGCCCATTTGCAGCAGTGATTACAGAAAAGATGCACTTCATATGCCCCAGTTTGAATCAATAGCTGAGCAGTGACAAAGAACCAACATCAAAGAAAATATTTTGGAGGAACCTAATTTATTTTTCATTATTTTATACATAATGCTACGGAATCATAGTTCAGTCTTGGTATTTGCAAGTGAATAACCTCTATCTGAAAGTACAATTCATGTGTGAGCTGAAAATAAAATGTCTTTCTTCAGCATTCCCACTATTAGGCAAGCAGATGGCTCAATCTAAATGACCATGTGAAAGGAAGAAAAAAAAGACAAACACAGATCAATATCCTCACCATGATTCCTGCATTCCAATAAATACCAAACCATCAGGAGCAACAGCAGAGAGAAAAAGAGCATCAAAATATCATTTTAGGAAAAACAGTAAATAGCTAAAACCAATCTGAGAAATAACAGCCAACAGATTTAACAAAAAGAACGTAAACAAAAGCCAAAACAGCTTTGCTCTTAATGTCAGTGCCTGCAGTTAACTTCTACGTAAGTAACAAAATAAACCACCATAAACCTGTATACCATATATATATGCCACAGTGAGAAATATATCAAAAAGAAAGAAAAATTAATAATTCCATGGAAACAAGACACTGTACTTTTCTGTTTGGGTGGTTTGTGGGTTTGTTGGGGGCTTTTTTTATTAAAGAAATTAAATAATCATTTCTTCTTTTTCCAAGGGCAAATCATACTTTTCTAGGAACACTATGGTGATGTCAAACAGACAAAGAAATGCCATGTACTAATCAAATCAGAGCTAGCTCAACAATGGGGAAAACACACCACGCCAACAGCTTTAAAAAATTCAACAGCAAACCTCCTTGCTGTAAGGAGACCTCTCTCGTGGTGGCATCTCTGAGTCCATGGTCCTGCGCCACACAGCTCCCTCTTTGGGTGACATCAAGGAGCAGATCTATCAATTTGTTAAGATTTGTTGCTCTGATGCACAGCCTTTGCACATGTGTTCAGGGACTTAAACAGACTCCTCATGAAACTGCTGGTTCTGTGCTGACCTAGGCCTTAACTCAAGCGAGAGAACAAACTGGTTCTCTAAAGGCAAGGCAACTGGCAAGTTCGTATCTATAGATAACACCTTCTGCAGGAAGCAGGTTACTCTCCCGCAACAGAGTTCTTTCTGGCACAGCAGTCAATCTATGTACCTTCACTCACTATTTCCTTTTTCAATCTAGCATAACAAAACAGTGTGAGATCAAAACCACAGAAGGTATCCATCTCAAATAAACAGCAGAAACCTAAGAGAGCTGCAAGAATATTTATGCCTGCACAACATCTACAACAATTATTAACTTACAGAATTCAGAATACTTAAAGTTTCTGGGTGCAGGTAAGTACCTGTCTTTCAGCAAAAGCCAAGATCCTCTCATCTACCTAAGCCTTTGCTCCTACAAGCTAAAGCCATGGAGTTCAACAACCAAGTTCTCATTGCGACTACTGATGAGGACCAGAAACTCAGGATGTGCATGCATCTACTACACAGATCGAGTGTAATCTAAGATATATACAAAAAGTTAATTAGGCACATAAGTCATGCTCTGGTAGAACTTACTGATAACTTCACCTGACAAAGCATGTAGTTCATAGAGGAAAAGGGAAGATTAAAAAATTAATTTTGAAAGATATCCCAAAATACCCCACATATTTTGGGCCTGGGCACATCACTTTGTAACCATACAACTCTCTAAGGAAATTCTGCCTGTCAAGTCTTGTACTGCAAAGGTTTTTCTCCCCACGTTACTTAAAGTGAAATACCGCCAAGGAAAGCTGAATTTCAGGCTCCTTGAAAGGTTCCAAACATAATTCCTTAAGACTGCTGAACAAGTTATTAAAAGCTGAGTAATCATCTAGATAACCAAAAGCAAGATATCAGAAAGGATCTTAGCTATTGGCTGTGCAAATTCTCAAAATTCTGGAGCAGAATGTCAGATAAATGAGCTTGAGAAACAACAGACCAAGAGCCAAGTCCAGAGACAATGCAAGACCTCTGTTCTACTTTGTCCATCATTTCCAACATTTGAACCTGCAGCTTGCATGCGTGACAATCACTAGAGTAAGACTGACTGTGCACTGACACAGAACTCAAGGGACACTATTGCTTGAAATTAATGGACTTCGAAAGATACGTGATAAGTAATTTCTGTTTACCTAAATAAAAGTCACAAAATTAAAAAAATAGTATTTTTTAAGAAACCGAAGTTATTTTTCACTTTTGTCCTTCTTTGCCTACCTTCTGCTACGATGTTATATCTTTACTCCTGTACACTCTGATGTAATACAGAGACCTAAATGAACCAACAATTTATATATTTCAGTCTGATTCAAGAACTGATCGGTATATTGAGATGCCAGTTTTGCTTCACACTGTCTATGGATGGAAGCGTGAGCTGACCAATAAGCACATTTCATTTTCCAATTTTCAAAAATAGGACACTAAGAATGTGAAATAATAGTTATTTTAAGAGCAGGTCAAATGTTCACTAGTCTTACTTTCAGTCATTTAAACACTGTTATCCTTTAAAGTAATATTTATTTTCCTACTAAAAAAAACACAAAACTTTCCCACGTGCATTTCCATATCTCATATAAACTCTATCATTCTTTAAAAAAAAGAAAGCCTCCATTAACACAGCTAAGAAGTAGAATTCCATCATGAAGCCCAAATGCAAAAAGATATATACTCATCAGTGCACTGACTGTTCCAATCATAGCTGAATATTTTACTACTTTCTAGAAGGACACATTTGGTCATTAAAATTTTGGGATCATGTCTAGCCATTTAAAACAAGGACAGTTTGTAAGACATGAAAAAAACACCACAGACAGTATTACTAAACAAATACTTTGAAAAGGTCTTAGCATAAAAATTCCTGCAAATCCCACACATTCCCATACAAACATCTGAAAATAGCCCTGCCTCAAGATCCTTTAAATCTTTTCTAACCCATGGTTTTATAAGCCTGTAAATTATGCATTTTATTTTAGGACATCAGACAAATGCATTGTATTTCTACTGTTATTTGCATAAAAAATGGTCAAAAGAGCAAAAAGTATATATTATACTAAAAGTATAGAATATGCCAAATGTAAACTTGAACACTGCCAAAAAGGAATTGTAAATTTAATTTTATCAACATGCAAATGGAATGTAGTGCAAATTAGGGTGGATTAACCTGGGTTTTAGAATTCAGACATCACAGAGCTTTGGAGTTCACCAAATCACCCTTACATGCAGTCTCTTTGGCTCCCCTTAATCTGAAACACAGAGACTTTAAAAGGCCTCAGGAGCTGACCTAAGTACATAGAGAAGAACTTAAAGTGGAACTCTATTTGCTAGGAAAAAATCTCGCGTTTCTAATTTTATGGCAGCAGTTCATACACTATGTATAATATTTAAACATGCTCTAATTCTTATGTGTCAAAACAATCATGTTCATTAATATTTCCATTACGCCTGCACTGCTTTCAATGTATAATTTTATAAGAACCATTCCCTAGCTACTTAGTACTTGTCACAGAACTCAAAAGAAATCCAAATCAAAAACTGCAACCACTCTATCCAAAATAGATATTGATATAAGCAGTGCTTAACTAAACCTGTTCAGACACCTGGAGTTGACACAAAAAACATATTTTATAAACGCAGCAAAATAATCTAAGAAGCATGTGAAATATTGTTAATCTTTTTCCAGCATGGAGAGAATCCATTTGCCATAAGTCTTTTTTCCCCCTCAGAAATTTAATCCCCACCCCCCACAGTCATGGCAAAATGCAGTTTTTAACTATTTCAAGAAAGGAAAGAAGAAAGTTTGTAAGCTTTTCATTCACTTTAATGAAAACTTTCTGTCTCTCTCTGTTCTCACCAGTTACGTTAAACTGGAGACATTCAGGTAAAAAAGCCAACACTAACTCTGAGAAAAGAGGAAAAACAAAATGCAGAACACTTTGATAAGTTTTAGACAACTATTTTCTAAGGAATTCATCAGACCTACTTACAACTTTTTTAAATTAGTTGACAATACGTCTCTTCAGACCCGTTGCATTTACCTGAGAGGTGTTAAGTATCATTCATCTTTACATCTTCTTCAACAGTAAACATTAAGATTAGGAAATTATGGTAAATGGGAATAAAACCTGTATCATTTTGGCTAGATTTGTGAACAAGCATCAGAACAAACCCATCAATACAGGAAGCAAGTGAAAAAATTTACCTTAACCAGAGGTGGTTTAAACACAAGGTGTGTATCTTGCATGTCCCATGGAAAGAAGTTAAGACAGTATGCAGAGTGCTTCAGCACTCCTAACGCAAAATCTCAGAAGCTTTGCTGTAGTACTGTACTGTACACATACTGTAGTGACTTTTCACTGACAAAATGAATTTACATACTCAGTACTACATAACAGCAATGGAACAACAGCACTATATAATAGAGTGAAAGTTGGAGAGCTACAGAACAGCAGATTTGGGGATTTTTAGGGGACCTTCACAAATTATTGTGGACCTCTACCACAAACATCTCTACAGTCTAGAAGAAAAATTACACTCTGGAAAACATATGCAATTTAGATGAAGTCCACTGAAACACTGGATGATTTTAGGCTTTGGGTTTTTTTTTTCCCCTGGGCTTCTAGCTGTTGGTTGTCAAGATCTGTAGAATAAAGCACTAACTACACTCACTCTCTCTCCTGTCCTTGACATTTAAATAGACAAGCCAAAAAACTTTAAAAGTAAAGACAGACACAACTGCTGATAAATGGTTTACCACTGCAAACTGTAACACACTGAAACTTCTCAGTTCTAGCCTGACTGTCACATTCCCCAAAAAAAAAAAAAAAAAAAAAAAATCAAGACAGAGGGGCACATGCACTCTACCTCTCTTCTGCATTCTTCAGGAGGAAGCACTACCAACATGTGCATTAAGATACAGACTTACAGACTTCTGAGGCAGTTTAAGAAGAATTACCAGGATGTTTCTGTCTCTAGGAAGTTTTATACTTGTTCTTTCTTTTAGGGGATTTCAAACTGTTCTTTCTTTAATCTAAAAATGAAAATCATCTAGATTGAGATCATATTTTTCTCTATGGATAGGAAAACACAATGAAGGCATGACCTTCACTTGGGGGGTGCTTTATACAGGTTCCAGGGAGCTCTGATCATATTTTACCACCCTCAAAGTGATTGTGATGTCCAGAACACTGAATTATGTCATTAATTAAGGAAATGGGCAGGAGGTAGCTGATTATAAGGGAGACAGAATCTGTACTTACACAAAACTATTTTCATAATCAGCAATGATAGAAAGGGAAATAAAGAAAAATTACCTTGTGCTTAATACAAGTGTCCTGGTATATTGTTTTAAAAGGTTGTTCTGTATGTAGAAGATGCTATTCAGCCTCAGTGGTCAGCCAAATGCAAAGTGTACATTTTAATAATAAACTTGTCTTAGCATGAAAAAAGAGACAGACAACAAGATTTTGCTTTGGATAGCAAACTTTCTAATTTCTCTGAAAGTACATAGGAGAAAAAGGTAGGATAAGTGCCATAATCCATTTAAATTCTCTTTTTTTAATGTTGATTTTACCTGAAACCAAATGTGCAGCATGCAAGAGCAAGAACACCATTTACTGGAGTATCAGAGATTAGTTCATTAATGGGTTCAAGCAACTGGCCATGCATCAGCATAACATTAGAGGCTAACCGATTTCTCTCTGTAAGCCACTTATGCAACTAAGCATTTGCAAATCATCTCAAGATGCATGTCGGAGAGAGAGATGACAGTGTTAAAAAAATACATTTTTCATTTATTCTATTAGTAATGCACACTACTGAATACGTTATAGTGCAGACAATAAGAGATATGTCTTTTTTAACCAGTTTGGCAAAACAGAACTCACATTATCTATAGTGTGGCTTTCCTCTATAAGACATGACTCCAGCAAGATTTCACTGAACAATAACAGGATTTGGTGAAATGATGATTTTGCCAAATTCCCTACAGACTTCTATTTAGATTTTCAAAGAGGTATCTGATTTCTTTCTTAGCCATACAAAAAAACACAAATTCATGGACGTTAAGCTAAACAGCCAAAAGTGGACATGTGCTTCAATACCTGACCAAATCGGAGCCTTAAGATACAGAAATTATGGACGTTATGCAAAACCATCACTGCTGTGCTTCTTAACGCAGAGGCCAGAGCAGTCACTATATAATGTACACAGATGCCAGGTAGAATTTGTAAATGGTCATGGGATAAACCTCACAAGTCTGCAAAACATTTATCATTTTTTAAAAAAGAGAGGCAAATAGGCTACAGACAGACATAGCTTCCCGTCTCCCCCAGCATTTTTGTTTGAATTAGGCGCAGTAGAAATACACGAGATTGCTGCAGCAACTTTTCATTATCATATGAACAAAAGTAACACTCAACAGTCAACTTTCAGAAAACTGAATTCCAAAGTGACCCTAAAGACAATACTGACTGGCACTTAACCACTTTTGGATGGAAAAAGAAGCTTGTGAGTGCAGCCTTCACAAGGTGAAGATGGGCAACAAGAACCACCATCAGGAATCAGATACTTCACTATTCCAGTAGCGACAACCAAGCTAACAAAACTGGAAGCACATTAACTCTCTAAGACAATGGCCAGAGACTACACCACATCCCATAGTACATAACAGGAATGCATAACGGCTCTGAGTGTTAAATTTTAAATAAATCAATTCCAGCACTTCTTACCGCAAAAAAGAAATGGTCAAATAGTGTATTTGTAAGTCATAAGTAATGAGTAGTTCTCACAATTTTCAAGGACTATAAACAAATGTACACATTGCTAAAGGGTGACTAAATAATCAGTGAAAGAGAGAAGGTACAGAGAGGTATGGACAGTCCTTTGGAGCAGGAGGTGAATGCTCTTCACACTTCCTCTTTCTCTTATTTCATAATGGGGTAACTGAAAAGGTCTTCCATTCATGGGACGTGTGAATTTACATTTCCAAGGAAACTTTTACTAGGGAAAGACTAGAAATTTGCATTTTAAAACTGAAAGTCCAAGTTTTCTTTTACAGGCACTTCAAATTCCAAGTCTTATTTTGAGAAAAGAGCATATCACATTGCCAGATCCTCAATATTGAACAATTTATCTGCTGGATTTCAACATATATCTTTTGGGGGCTTTTGCTTTAGTCCAGAAGCCTCTGTTCCGCTACATTTTTTTTTTTCCTCCCACTTGGAAGACATGGAGCTCTGGAGAGGGAGACTGAAGGAAAAACCTTTGATATCTTTGTGTTATCACCTGCCATGTGTAGCAGCAGGGAGCGAGAGCACATGGCAGCGTGAAAGCCAGCTTGCAACTCTGAGAATCCACTGCCAAAACTCCACAGCACGCGACAGAAACAGTGATTTGGCGGGAAGCATAGTTCAAGCACCACTGTGGCAAAGCTGCTGATGCTTAGCAGCCCTCAGGTGGGCAAGAGCCCAGCTGACAGGATCCCCACACAAGCTACTCTCATTCCCTCTCATACCGACTTCTGTCTTTTTTCTAACTCTTAAGGTTACTCTTTAGCTTTGTCGCTCTTTAATAAGACAAAACTACATTCAATCATTAAACATTTTCATAGCTTTATTTTCATTTAAACTTATTTTCTCTTTTCATTCCAAGACCATTTTGCCTCAGGAAATTTTTCTTCTTCCATCTACATTCTCAAGCAACTAAGCCTATTTTTGTAAGGCTAAAAAGTAATATTCATTCATTTTTAAAAACTGACTTACTGACTATGGATCGAGGCTGTTTGCATTCCTTCTATCCCCCCCACTACAACAACTATAACCTGAGCAGCTGCAGATGAATTAAAAAATAATTAAATTGTTTTAGATAGAAATAAGAGAGTAGGATAGTAAAGAGAACTTTATATTTCTCCCTTCAGTGTCACTAGTTGTCAATATACAGCTGCTTCCTCACGTAAAGAAATGAAAAATTAAACTTAAAAAGTAATTGATGGCCTTTAAAAGTACACCCCACAGAAATCTAATACAGAACTCATATTTAAAGCATTTTTCCATATATATCCACATAAACCATTTGATTATGTTTACTAATTTAAGAATAAACGTGAACATTAACAAAACACAATTATGATTGCTACATCGCTAAATTCTACAAAGCAGAATATGCAGGCACTTTTTCAGCAGACAAATACAACATTTTTCCTCATATTATACCAAGCTATTCAAGGACTTCACTGGGAATGATATGATACACTTCTTGTAGTATTTATTCTTAACGAGATTACACTAATCTATCTTAAATTAACATTTATTCTGCATATACATGCAGAATTAGTGTGCATGTACACAAATGCAGGCTGGTGAAATAATTGCTGATCCCAGGAATAACGTGCATGTAGTAGAACGCTCTTACTGTTAAGAAAACTGATATCGAGAACTCTGCAAATATGCCAGGAGACAAAAGTCAGCATATTACTGCAGTCTGTTTCAGGGACAAATAAAGTATGCTATTATTTCATATACTATGGAATACACAGAACTACAAACAGAAGTGTTTCAATTCAATGCAATATGAAAAAATTCAAAATAAAATGAAAAGTGTCTGAAAACAAACCAACAAAATTACACAGCAGAGTTGTTAATTATGATTATTTATGATCATTCAGAACTGGCACCGTTATTATAGTTTTCCTTCCAAATTTCTCTAAGATGCCCCACTCCATAGCAACTCAAGGATCTATATGAATGACTTAACAGCAGTTTAGGCCTCTGAAATGTGTCTTACCCAAACCTGATGCTGCTACTGTTATAAACAAGAAGGTAATATTAAATTTAATTAAAAAAATTAAAATAGGCAATTTCTGACAGACATCTCTTGTGGAGTATCATCAAGCTAATAAACAAAGCATTTGCAGCCACTGAACAGGTCTCCTCTGTGAGTAATCAGCTCTCCACCATTCTTAAAAACAGTCACCAAACTCATGAGTGTAATCCATTCAGTCCACCGCTACCTGCTACATTGAATATTTCATCAGAAATGACAGGACATTTTCCTTCTCCCTCCCTCCCAACCCTGCTTTTATATTTGCTCACTTGACATCTTGTCACTGCCACATCACTGCCACGCTGGCTGTCCTTGAAACCTGACCTCTGTAGCTTTTTGCGCCCAGTGGTCATGCCGTCCCTGTCTCACTCCAACCATTTCTGACAGGAGACATGCTGATCTCAACAGCAAGTCCTGGCACCTGAGACACACTGGGATTACACAGGTAAATCAGGGTATTCCGTGTTGTCTCCTAGCTAACAACAGAGGGAAAAACATGACATCTTGAACAACAGATCTTACATTCGCATATTCAAAAGACTCATCATGCTTTTACAAACAGATGGGCAAGATTGTTTCCCCTTGCTCTGAGAGAGCAAATCATACATATAAAATAAAATAAAATGAAATTAAAAGAACCAGGAGACTTTTTGGTTTTAATTTAAACAGAATTACAGGGTCAGTTATTGAGGAAGACACTAGATAAAACAATTAATTAAAAATAAAGAAGGTGAACAGAACAGCTTGTTCACCAATCTAAAACAGTTTCAATTACGTGTTTTATTAGAAGCATCTCAGTTTGTTTAGCTTTCATATGAATCATGTATGCCTAATAAGGTGTATGATTTGATTTGACAACGGTACTATCTACTTAAAGCAGGTATATTTGTAAAGGAAGGTAAGGTTTCCCTTTAAAATAGCATATTTTTAACTTTTCTTGAAATGTCTGTGTAGAGAAGAACGTGAAGTATTCTGACTGAAATAAACGCTTTCATGGAAAACAGTGAACCCTGGAGATTATGCCGATTCTTGAAGAACTTCATACTGTTTTAAGCAGGTGACAGTAATGTCATCGCCTGAGCTTTTTGCCTTCCACACTTGCACAACAACAACAAAAAAAAAAAAAAGTTTTACATTGGACAGAAAAGCTCAGAGCTACCCATGCAGATAGTACGTTAGCACAGGCTACAATTAACATACATCAACATCAGGTCCACTAATCTCACCCTACAGCCAACATTGCCTCTTACTAGGAAAAACCATTAGTCAACATCATGCCTAAAATGAGAAACAGTCTGCATTTAATATATTTCCCTTGCAATGACTACAAACATCTTACATTGCTACCTACATCACAACCAAACTGGACCAGGTAATTTGAACATTCGCTGTGCATCAGCACTGTTAATTATCCCACAGAATATCATACATAGCATATGAAACCATAAGAGTAAATTTTAAGAGAAAGAAGTGCGCATGAGGATAGTATTTCAACGCATTTTCCTGTGCATTTACAGTTTTCCATCTCTTAGTTATCTTTTGCCATTAATAAGCAGCTATGGGAAGCCCCTGGATTCCTTCCTAAAACTACCCAAGCACTAAGAATGTGACATTATGCTTGGCGATGCTTCAAAGGCTAGTAGTAGCTATTTGACCACATTTTAGTTCCAATATTCTTAAAAACACTTAATTCTAAGACATACTAACAGATGTTTGACTTTTCACAAATCTCTGAACTATATGACAGATCATTATCAAAATCATGGACTTCACATTTGAACAAGAATTTTAATGCACACAGGCTACATATTATTCCTCCTCCCTGTCTCACACTAACGTTACTATTTAAACATACATTTAAGAGCCTATTCAAAATAAAGTATCCAACATTATCTCCTTTGGTAGCTGTACGGGTTCAAGAGAGAACACACCCTTTAGGCGCTGTTCACTGAAGAAACAAAACAGGGGCAGGGAGGAATCACAAACAGCATTTAATCTGCTCTTTTTACCTGTGTATGCTTCAGGTAAATAAAAGTGAAATAATTCCTATTTTCACTTGTCACAGCTCAACTACCCAGACGCGTAACATTTTGTGAGTATCACTTGTTTTAGGTGGGCATTTATCTACAGTTACCATCAAACCAACTTTACAAACAGAGTAACCACTCCTGGTCAGATGTAGAAAATATTTTTCAGTTTGAAAAGTTAATTCAGTCCTTGGTCTGATTAGAAAGATTCACCACATCAACTACAAGTTGACAAGCTCAGGTGTGAACAGACATCCAGACATTTCAAGGTGCGAACCCTACTTTAAACACAACCAGAACAAGTACACACGTACACAGTAGCTGCATGACCCCAAGCGTACACTCAGGGATGGTAGCCAGCAGCAGTCCCAGTCAAGTTCATCCAGGCAGCCTGCATAACCTTCTGCCTGATCTTCCCTGAAGGAACATTCTGAGCTTATGACAGTTCCATTGTTTGCTCCCCTGCTAAACTACAGGAGGCAGCAGTTGGCAAGGTGGTGTATGAGTTCCAAGACAAATTCCATTTCTAATGTCTGAAGTTGTGAAACTGGAGAAGATGATAGGACAGAGGTGTTCGCTTATTTTTTCTTTTGGAACAAAGTCTCGTCTAATAAAGGAGGGGATTCTAACAAACAAAACACAGAGCAAATACAATTTAGTAGGCAAAACTCTATTAGTGTATTTTACAGTGCTCTCAGGGAACACACTGTTAAGGGAGAAGTGATCAACTTCCTGAGCTGCAAGGAGTTCACAGCAGGTGAGAACAACCTAATCAGGGCCTGTGCATACTTGTGGTCAGAAAAGCAGTTTGAAAACAGGTAACACCTACAGCAATCTGCTCCAACAGAAAATTGAGGGAAAAAAAAAAAACACCAAAAAAAAAAACCACCACAAATATGAACATCTATATTCTTTTAAACTGTAATTATCTGTCCATTAATCAGGATCGCTTTAACAATCTTGCTTTGACTGCATCCACTGGGTTTGAATCAGTAGAAGAATTCAGAGTAACAGAATTCTTGCAGACTTTATCCCTTTCTTGAAAACCCCAAGATGAAACTGAATTTTCCATGTGATATAACTTATCAGCAACACTTAAGACAGTCATGCTTGAAAACATATGTAATCGGGTATCAGAAGTGATAGCACTTTCTTTAAGAGAAATTTACGACATTTGTCACTTCTGTTGTCAAAGCCCATCTGTCTATCAGAGTGCTCTCTGAGCAAATGCAACTGAATGCTGTCTTCACAGTGTATCGTGTTCTGCACATTTAAGAAAACATACGTGCACTTTTAAAGTTCTTAGGCTTGTACATACTCAAGTACAATTTGCAGCCACTCAGTTCATGTGCCACTCTTTTGTGGACAAGGATGCAACTTGTAAGCTTCTTTATCCAGCACAAAGAGCGTGTTTATTACCATACGAATCTGCAGACTACAGGAGCAAAGACTATGCATAATGTTGTGTAAATAAAACCTAAAGAAGCTAAAGGCTCTGAAGAAGCTGGGAGGAGGAATCAGTCCTTCAGATCCAAGAACACATATTGTTTAAAATTTTATGTCCAAGAGTCACAGTCCAAAAAACAAGTATAACTTGTGCCTCAAAATATGATAACAAAAAGAATATGGCTAAAATCAAAGTCTTCAAAATAGCACAGCCCCTCCCAAAGCAGCTGTGATGGATTTTAATCCACAGTAACAGGACCACAGATTTAAAACAAAACAAAACAAAAAAACCACAGATACTCCCAACTACAACAGCACTCCTCCTCTCATACACTTTTCAAAGTTGGAACTAGAAATCAAAGTCTTCAAAACATAGGGAATCAGG